>Ga0316628_100000079_pt1 | contig 54052 bp, 50 predicted proteins | sample OWC_Aug_M2_C1_D5_FD_207648 | JGI IMG/M metagenome (GOLD analysis project Ga0316628, IMG submission 207648) | Wetland soil microbial communities from Old Woman Creek delta, Ohio, United States - OWC_Aug_M2_C1_D5_C | ecosystem: Environmental > Terrestrial > Soil > Wetlands | place: USA: Ohio...
CCTGAAGGTCATGTTCGACATATTCGGGGTTGAGCTGATGTTCCAGTACATGTCCTCGTGGTAGTCGAGCATCGAGCCCCTGACGTTCCTGCCTGCGCCGGTGATCGACCACCAGCCGGTCGCGTTGCACTTCTCCATCATCCTCAGGATGAGGCTGTCGACGCCCCAGGAGATCGAGTACACTCTGATCATTATCGTGTTGGCGGTGCTGTTCGTAATGTCTGGCAACAGCTTGACGTTGAAGAATCCGCTGTTGTTCAGGTCGTATTCGTAGTTCGAGTAGATGTTCATAGACCCGAAAGTAGAGTTCGGATTATGGGTGACTGGAGCCAGTGAGTTCGGTTCGCTTCCGTTCCACTGCCAGTCCTTCTTCCAGGCCATCTCAGTTATACCGACTTGAGCTCCCGTGAACCATGTCCTGATGTCGCCGGATCCAGACCAGCCGAGGTAGGCGATGGCCGCCTGCCTGCTGTACTGCACCTTGCCCTGCAGCTCATAGAAGTAGCCGTCGTTGGCGCCGGACAGCCATGTCCCCGGGCAGCCGTAGAACCATTGGGCGTAGTGGGTGCCGTTCACTCCTCCCGGGCCCTTTATGGTCCAGATCTCCGCGTCGGTCAGATATGTGCCGTAGAATGTCGCGTTGATGTAGCCGCCGGACAGGGAGTTGGTTCCAAGGTGGGGGACGTACCATGCGTGCCATTGGTGCTGCGCGTCGGAGCCTGTCCTGCCCATCGTCTCGTTCTTCACGATGCCGCTTATCCTGTACGGGGTCCATACCATCCAGTCGAGCGCGGTAGTGGCATTTACGTTCGGTGTATCAAGCGAGTTGGGGTTGTTGGCGAATATGTATGGATAATTGGCCCTCAGGCAGTACTCGCCGTAGCCCGCCGTCCTGGGAGAATTGGTGCCGTTGAGCCATTGTTCGACCCCCATGCCGGTCGGGTTGCCCTTGGTCCTCGTGCTATCAGAAGTGAATATCCCGTGGTGGCCGAGGGTTGACATGTCGGCCGTCAGCGGGTCGTAGTTGGACCTGTTCCATTTCTCGTTCTTTAGATAGTCCTCGCCCCAGTGGTTGAACCGGTAGTAGGCTTCCCTCCTGCCGGCGGTCGGGTTCGTCGCCCAGTTGGTCGAAGCCGGAACAGCGTCGTCCGAACCGCTCAGGATCATCGGCGCGACCATGGCGAATGCCGTGAGCACTACGAGGCTCGCGAGGACGAAAGCTAGGATTTTCTTCCTGCTCTTCCTCGGCCGCGTATTAATAGATTCAATCATCGAGCATGCTGCACTTAAGGGAACTGCCCTAGTCCAAACCATAACGATTGCCCCAAAAGGGGCGAACAGCATTTTTAGTGTTTATAAGTATCCATCGCCGCTGGGGCATGTATTGTGAGCGGACGGATGGGATTGGTTGCCCGTTTCTCGACGTCGTCCGAGAAGGATTATCCGAGGTAGCGCGATCAGGGGAGAGGACATGATCGGTCGGTCGATAGGCTCACTGGGGACTTGGGGGATCATCCGCCCGCACGCCATCCTCCTCCTGCTCGTCGCATCGATTTTGATGGCCGGGATGCCGGGCGGATCCGGCGGGGCGGACTCCGCGCCTCCCCAGACCACGGCCCTGCTCTCCGGGGGCGGCGGCGCCAACGGTTGGAACACCACCTCTGTGAACGTCACCTTGCAGGCCGCCGACGAGGAGGGCGGCAGCGGGGTGAACTATACTAGATTCAACCTAGGCGGCGCCGGATGGCAGAACTACACTGAGGAGATAGTGGTGTCCGGCGACGGTGCCCACCTGCTGCAGTACTATTCCGTTGATAACGCGAACAACACGGAAGGCACGAAGAACGTCACGGTGAGGATCGACGGCGCTCCGCCTTCTCTTTCCCTGGGGCAGACCAACGGGTCGGTCGTAGGATCGGGGAACTTCAAAGTCACATGGATATGCTCCGACGCGGCCAGCGGCATCGACTATTTCGAAGTGCTGAGCGACGGGGCACTCTTCGACCAGCTGAACAGCTCGGCCAGGGAGGACCGCGTGACCAACCTCGAGGACGGGTGGCACGAAGTCGCTGTGCGCGCATACGACAAGGCGGGCAACTTCGCGGAGAGGACCGTGAGCTTCCGCGTATGGGCGAACCAGGGCGACCAATGGGCGTCCGCCGAGGTCGTGATCGCCGCGGCCGCCCTCGCCTCGGCCGCCGTGCTGGCGCTCTACCTCGTTCGAAGGAGGAGGGGAAAATCTCCTCCGGAGAGAAAGCCCGGGCAGGAATGAGGCATCACAGGTCGAAGCTCTTCCCGTTCATCGGGAGGATGACCTCGTAACCCTCTTCCCGCAGCGGATCGGCTAGCAGCTCGCGGTTGTCGCCGTGCATCAGAACGACGCGCTCCGGGGAGCAGCCCTTGACGAAATCTATCAAGTCGGAATGGCCGGCATGCGCCGAGAAGTCGTAGGACTGCACCTCGCAGGCTATCTTCTGCGACTGCCCGTAGAAGTCGATCGTGCCGGTCTCGACGAGCCTCCTGCCGTTCGTCCCCTCGACCTGGTACCCCGTGAGGAGCACTGCGCTCTTCGGGTCGTCCTTGAAGTTCTCCAGGTACGACAGCACAGGCCCGCCGTCCAGCATCCCGCTGGTCGTGAGGATGATCTCCCCGCCCATCGCATTGTCCTTCATCTTCGGGTTCTTCACGACGTGCCCGCGCTTCTCCGCGTTGAGGAGCTTCTTCGGGGACCGCACGTACTCCGGATGGTCGAAGTATATCCTGTTCACGGTCCTCCCCATGCCATCCATCCAGTACTCGTAGTCCGTGTCGCGCAGCAGCAGCATGAGCTCCTGCATCCTCGCGACCGCGAAGGACGGCACTATCGCCGTCCCCCCGCGCTCGATGACCTCCGCCAGCTTCCTGAGGAACTCCCTCTCGACCTCGGTGCGCTCGGGGTGCTCCCTGCCCGCGTACGTGGATTCGATGATTAGGTCGTCGCACTTGACGGGCTCCGCGGCCCAGACGAGCCTCTGGTTGATCGTGTGCATGTCTCCGGTAATGAGCGTGTTCCTGCTGCCGTTCAGCTCGTACATCGTCGCCCCGGGGATGTGCCCTGCGGAGTGCGCGGCGACCTCGAGCCCGATGACGTTGGTGATGTCGTTGAAGTCGATCGGCCTGTAGGAGCGCTCCGTCCTCCTGACGGCGCCGTTGTCGTACGGCTCCGGGTAGCCCTCGGCCTTGGCGACCTTTATGCTGTCGTTCATGAGGAGGGTGCTGACGTCCTGCGTCATCGGCGTGCAGTAGACGGGGACGTCGCTGTACCTGTCGCATATCCATGGTATCATGCCGCAGTGGTCGAGGTGCGAGTGCGTGAGGAAGAGGGCGTCGATGTGCGGAGCCTCCTGCGGGAGCGACGGGGGATCCGTCGCGGTCATCCCGTAGTCGAAAAGCACCTTGCCGCTGTCCGTCTGCATGAGTATGCCCAGGCGGCCGACCTCTTGGGCCCCGCCGAGGAATTTGACTTTCATCGCGCCGCCCATCCCTGACTCCCGTAATAAGCTTTGGGTGAGGGGGGCTCGGTCTACCCGACGGAGACCGAGGCGATCGCGATCCTGCCGCCCATTGGGCGGCGAAGCCCCGTCAATCAACGGATTTGGGTCGGCCGGGGGCCGGTCATACTGTCATGATGCAGTATTGGGCCGATGCAGATGCCGTGACAAGGGTTATCGTCGAGCCTTGCGTGTATATGACCTTGTTCAAGCTGAATACGTCGCCGATTGAGAGATAACTCCCGGTTGAAGCCGACGAATAATTGAATTCGTGCGTGCCCGTCGCGTAAAGAAGCGACTCCGTCGTTATTGTGAAAGTGCCGCCCGCGTCCTTCACCTGCACATACACATCGGCCTTCAGAACCGATGCGCTGCCTGATATTGCCGTGACGGTCCAAGTGGTGTCGCTTGCGGTGCTTCCCTTGGTCGTGCCAATCACAGGCACCATGCCATCCACGGGCGGACCGACGCCAAGAACCATGACGTACAGGATCGCCGAGAGGACGATTGGCACCACGACGAGCGCGATGACGACCGCCACGATGATCCACACGATCTTGTTGTCCGTCTTGGTCTTTGGCGGAGCCTGACCGTAGAATCCTTTGCCGCAGTTCCCGCAGAACATCGCGTCGTCCGGATTCTCAACGCCGCAGAATGGGCACCTCACTCCAATCCCCCTCGCATGTGAACGGAATTTCCGGGATATTATGCTTTTCCGATTGAAGGACGATCTACCCCATGACCTGTACGACGATCTCCCTGTTCCTTGCCCTGACGTCGAGCTCCATCAGGACTATCTGCTGCCATGTGCCCAGCATCAGCTCGCCGCCCTTGAACGGCACGACCAGCGACGGCCCGATCATCGACGCCCTCACGTGCGAGTGCCCGTTCCCGTCCCCCCACCTCAGGTGGTGCTCGTACTCGATCCCCTTCGGATAGAGGCGCGCCATCGCCTCCTGAAGATCCTTGACGAGCCCGGGCTCGAATTCGACCGTCGTCACGGCCGCGGTGCTCCCGGAGACGAAGATGCAGGCCGTGCCGTCCTTGATCCCCGATTCCGCGACCTGCCTCTGGACCTGCTGCGTTATGTCGTGGATGTCGTCCCTGCCGGAGGTCTTCAGCGAGAATGAACCGGTGAAGCACGCCATCGTCTCATGACCCCGCTACTTCCCGACGAGCTGCCCGTCGTACGCGATTATCTTTCCGTCAACGATGGTGCAGAACACATTCTGCCCGCTGCAGCTGTAGACGAGGTTCGATACCGCGTTCTTCGTTGTCGTCGGCACCATCCCGTAGCGTGTGCTGTCGACGATCGCGATGTCGGCCAGCTTGCCCGCCTCGATGGAGCCGAGCTTCGCCCCCATGCCGAGCGCTTTCGCCCCTTCGACCGTCGCCATGTCGAGCACCTGCTGGGCGCTCATGACGGTCGGGTTCCAGCGGGAGTGCTTGTGTATCAGCGCGCAGATCTTCATCTCGAAGAACATGTCGAGCGAATTGTTCGACGCACATCCGTCCGTGCCGAGGCCGACCGTTCCGCCGTACTCCTTGAGCTCGAGCACGGGCGCGACGCCGCCGACCGCGAGCTTCAGGTTCGATGTCGGGCAGTGCGCGACGGAGGTGCCCGCGTCTGCGAGGTACATCCCTTCGTGCTTCGTTATCCAGCCCACATGAACAGCGATATCGCCTTCCGCCAGGAACCCGATGTCGTGCAACCAGTCGACCGGGCGTTTGCCCGTCTTCTCGACATGCTGGTAGACCTCGCCCCTCGTCTCGGAGAGGTGGTAAGTGCAGAAAGTCTTCTTCCTGTCGGCGAGCTCGCGCGCCTTCATCATCGTCTCCTCTGAGCAGACATACACGCCCTGCGGCGCGATGGCCGCCTTGACAAGCTTGCTGCCCTTGCACTTGTCGATGAATTTCGCCGCGTTCTTGATCGGGGAGCCTTTCTGCGTCGTCTTGTCGTCGTCGAGGACAGCCCATCCGAGGAACCCGCGCATGCCCGCCTCCTCGACGGCCTTCCTGATGATGTCCTGGCTGTAGTAGAAGTCGAGCAGGGTGGTCGTCCCGGTGAGCACCGATTCCGCGCAGCCCAGCCTCGCCCCCTCGAGTATGTCCGCCTCGGTGCGCTTCGCATCGGCGGCGAAGGTCCGCTCGAGGAACTTGTCGAAGGTCACGTCGTCGGCGATGCCGCGCATGTTCGCCATGGCCACGTGCTGGTGCAGGTTGATCAGCCCGGGGATGACGATCTTCCCCTTCGCGTCGATGACCTGGTCCGCGTCGCTGGCCTTGTGCTTCCCGACGCCCTTTATCTTGTTCTTCTCGATAAGCACGTCCGCCACCAGGACCTTCCTGCCGCTGTCCTGGGTCACTACCATGCCGCCCTTGATTAGAACGCTCAAACGATACCCTCCTGGCTCGATATTATAATAAACGAGCCTGTATTAGGGATTGGTCTTAATCTTGATTTCGCTGGTATTCCTAGGGACGGGGGGCGGGAGGTTCGCAACGATATCGCAGGTCAGGGCGACCGGCGGCCTCTACCTGATATCCGATTCCACGAGGGTGCACATAGACCCGGGCCCGGGCTCACTGATAAGGCTCAAGGAGGCGGGCCTGGACCCGACCAAGACCAACGCGATCATAGTGACCCACTGCCACCCCGACCACTACACCGACGCGGAGGTGCTCATCGAGGCGATGACGCACGGGTGCAAGAAGAGGCGGGGGCTGCTCGCGGCCAGCGACAGCGTGCTCAAGGGGCACCAGACGCTCGGGCCGGCCGTGTCCGATTACCACGCCTCGAAGCCGGCGGAGGTCAAGGCGCTGAAGCCGGGGGACTCATTCCGGATAGACGACCTGAAGATCAGGGCGACGAAGACATTCCATTCCGACCCGTCCGCGATAGGGCTCAGGATCGAGTCGAAGGACGGCGTGATCTCGATGACCGGCGACACCTCGCTCAAGGAGGAGGTCTTCAAGGAGCACATGGGGTGCGACGTCCTCGTGCTGTCGGTAACCAGGCCGCTCCAGGCGCGCATACCGCACCACCTCGCGACGGAGGACGCGGCGGAGATCGCCAAGGCGGTGAAGCCGAAGCTCGCGCTCCTGACGCACTTCGGGATGCGCTTCATAGGGGCGAACCCGGAGGTGCAGGCGAACTGGGTGGAGAAGGAGACCGGGATCAGGACGGTCTCCGCATGGGACGGCATGAGCCTCACTCTGAAGGAGGGGGTCCCTTCGGTGCAGAAGGGCGTCTCCAAGAAGCAGGCGGACCAAGCCAAGATAGCCGTCGACCTGGATGACTACATACAGTAGATGACGATGGGAAGAGGAACGCGGATGAAAGCAAAGCCCGACATGAAGACCCTCGTGAAGCGGATAGAGAAGGCCGCCGGGAAGGAGCCCCTGCTGATATCCGTCATAAAGTCCACGATGGGCAGGGCCGCGACCTTGAAATTCGCTGACGACCTGGCGGGATCTCTGAGTGGGGAGGTCGTGCGCACAGGCCACACGCCCAACTCCGACATATCGCTCTTCGAGATGAGGAGGAAGGGGCTGGCGGTCGTGCTGCTCGTGCTCAAGGGCGACGAGGAGAAGATCGTTACGGTGGAGGCGACGACCGACCTGGAGATATCAGAGATAGAGTCGAACATCTACTCCTCGAACATCAACGACGTCTACGTGCGGCTGGTCTCCGACATTTTCTGAACGCGGTCGGCTGCAGTAAGCTTGATTCCGCAGACAGGCCGCTAATACCCGTTCCGCCGATCCTGCCTCAGGCGTTCGGGCCGGCGGCCAAGCTTTCCTCCCGATGGGATGTATGCATCCCCAAACGCGCCGGCTTCGGACGCCGCTTCCTCGCCATCGCGTTCGCCGGGCGATCCTCCACAGGGATTATATGTCGCACGGCTCAGTAACCCCCTGTCATGAGAATAGAAGAGAAGGTGCTCGGCAGGATAGTCCCGTCGCCCGATGAGCAGCGGCGCATCGACAAGGCTGTAGCGGAGCTGACGGACAGGGTCAACGGGATCGTCGAGGAGAGGAAGCTGCCGATAAGGCCGGTGCTAGTCGGCTCAATAGCCAAGGGCACGCACCTGACCGACCCGGACATCGACCTTTTCCTCGAGTTCCCCTCCACGGTGCCCAAGGAGGAGATCGGCCGCATCGACAAGCAGATGGGGCGTGAGATCCTCGACAGGCCCGAGGAGAGGTACGCCGAGCACGCCTACATAAGCGGCTACTGGCAGGGATTCAAGACGGACCTCGTCCCCTGCTACAAGGTGTCGTCCGGACGAGGGAGGATAAGCGCGGTGGACCGCACCCCGTTCCATACTAGATACGTCATGGATCACCTGAAGGAAGGGCAGGAGGACCAGGTCCGGCTGCTCAAGCAGTTCGCCAAGGGGATCGGAGTCTACGGGGCGGAGGCGAAGACCCAGGGGTTCTCCGGATACCTCTGCGAGATACTCGTACTGAAATTCGGGAGCTTCGGCGAGCTCGTCTCGCACGCGAAGAGATGGAAGGCGCCGGTCGAGCTCTGGATCGAGAGGGAGGCATCGAAGAAGTTCGACGAGCAGTTCGTGTTCGTCGACCCGGTGGACCCGGCGAGGAACGTCGCTTCGCCCGTGTCGCCAGCGAACCTCGAGCTGTTCTCGGACGCATGCAGGTCATACGAGAAGGAGCCGGACGAGCGGTACTTCTTCCCGAGGGAGCTGACGCCCTGGGACGACAAGAGGCTGAAGGAGGCGCTGAGCGAGCGCCCCGGCACGGTGCTGGTGGAGCTGCCCGCCCTCGGCGTCGTTGACGACGTCCTCTGGCCGCAGCTCAGGAAGACCGGCGTCTCCGTCAGGGAGATACTCGATAGGGAGGGGTTCTCGCCGAGGAAGCTGTCCCTCAGCGCCGACGGCGACATGAGCCTCATCACGATAGACTGCGAGGTGGCGGAGCTGCCTCCGTCCTACGTGCACGCCGGGCCGCCCGCGAACTCCCCGGAGGCCCCAAACTTCCTGGAGAAGTGGAAGGGGAAGGGGGCGCACGAGCCTGTCGTGAAGAAGGGGAGGTGGCAGGTGGAGGTCGAGCGGGGCGAGCGCTCCCCGGCCGAGGTGCTCGAGAAACAGTTCGGCGAGGTCAGGCTGGGGAAGGGGTTCAGGAAGAGCGGCAGGCTGGCGATCGTCTCGGGAGGCGGGCTCATGAAGAAGAGCTACCGGAGGGCGCTCACGGCGCATCTGGACGAGAGGAGGCCCTGGGAGCGCTGAGCGCTCAGGAGATGACTATCTCGGCGGAGGTGGGCAGGTTGAAGTTCCCCTGGTTCCCGTTGTTGTCCTCCGCGGATATGCTGAACGTGAATATCTGCCCGTTGTTGAGGTAATTCAGGCCCATGCTCCCGATGCTGTAACGATAGGTGTAGTTCTCGACGTATGTCATGCTCGACACCACCGGGTTGTTCGGGGCTATGGTGATGACGGGGGCGCTCTTCAGCCCGCTGCTGTCCCCGACATGCGCATAGATGTTCACGGGGGCCGAGTTGTTGAAAGCCGACCACAGCGCGCTCATGACCGACGCGTTGTCCTTGGCGGTCTGCCATTGGTGCGTTCCCATGCTGTAGTTGTAGACCACCATCGTGCCGTCGACGTCGATGGACAGACTGATGTCCTTGACCTCGGGCCCGATGTAGTCCACGAACGGCGGGTTGACCGCGAGGATCCAGATCGCGAGGAAGGTGAAGAAGAAGTAAATGCCGCTCTCGGCCCAGTTCTTCTTCGTGAACTTTGAGAGGTCTATCTTCATCGTGATCAGGAAGTACCTGATGAACCCGATGCCGACGAGGAACATGAAGAAGCCGTAGTAGCCGTTCTTCGTCAACGCGGTGACGGCCGCGGCGAGGGCGCCGAACAGTATCCCGTAGAGGACGACGAGCACGATCCTCTTGGTCGCAGTTATCTCGTCCTTGAGGAACTGCTTCTCGTCGAACTCGGGAGGTACGAACTCGTACTTCTCCTCGGCCTCCTTCTCCTTCTTGCGCTTCTTGGCCATCGGTGAGCCGAGAATTCACAATCAGATAAAGGTTTTGCCTTGGCCAAAAGGCGCCCGCGGCCTCCCGCCCTGAGGTTATATTAACGGGTTTGACCGTATTATTCGTGGGGAAATGATGACGTGGGTACGGCTAGTGTCTGTGGTGATAACGGTTTTGACATTGCTGCCGATGGTGGCGATGCCTGCGATGGCGGACGGCATCAGCTGGAGGAGGGAGACGAGCAACGCGATGGTGTGGAGCCAGGTGCAGGAGCGGTCCCAGTACTCGATAATAAACTTCGCGGACGGGGTCGAGAAGATGATCATCTCGATCCAGGTCGGGACGGAGGAGCTCGATTCCGCCAGCGAGATGTTCTGGCTCTTCCCGGTGCCCTGCGAGCCCGGGGATGTCACCGTCGACATACTTGACAATGTGCCGAGGCTGGAGGGCGAACCTTTCGGCAAAGGGCTGGTGGAATCCTTCGCGGACAGCCCCCTATGGGGGATGTCGCTCATGACGCAGATCTGGACGATACCGTTCATCGGGTTCTACACGATGACATCGGGGCTTGGGCTGTCCGGGGGCGTCGGGGCGCCGAAAGTGATCGTCCACGGCTCTGCGAGCGAATACGGCCTCTCCTCGGCGGTGATCACGGCGGACAGCGCTGAGGACCTCCGGGAGTATTTCCAGCTCATCGACCTGACGATCCCGGAAGACGACCTCGCGCTGATCGACGAGTACATCTTGCACGACTTCTCGTTCGTCGCCACGCGGATAAGCGATGTCGATGTCTTCAGGAGCTCGACTAGTCCTATGAACGACGGCGACGGCGCGTATTACATGATGGGGGTCGAGACGGATTTCAAGACGGGGCAGATCTTCTTCCCGCTCCAGCTGACGCGCGGCTACGGAGAAGCCGAAATCCCGATACTTGTGCAGATACTCGGCTTCGCCGACCCCATCGCCGTGCCTCCGGCGAACCAGTACCTGAGAGTCGGAGTGGATTACTGGCAGATGGACGGCGATTACGTCATCAGCGGCTCGTATAATTATGGCTACTCGATCAACATGCAGGAGGCGCTACCATTCTTCGAGGAGCAGATAGGGACCTCATGGGCGGACAATCCAAGCGGCACGTACAAGCTCTTTGACCAGAAGTTCACGACCGTGGCGATGGATGGGAGGGCCGATGCGCTCGTCGTTGACCTTTGGCTGGCGGACGGCGCCCCGCTCACCGTCGGGGCCACGGGCTTCATAATTCAGTACAGCTGGATATTCGTCATGATATCAGTGATCCTCATCTCCGCCCTGTCCGGGCTCATCACGGGGATGATAGTCGACAAGGACAAGCGGCACATACGGAAATACCTGATAGTCGGCCTATGCAACGTGTTCACGGCGGTCGCCAGCACGATCGTCTACAAGGATTACAAGAAGGAATGGCTCGAGGAGTCGGGAATCCCCTCGGAGGGGATCGGGGCGCCGCGGTTCATTGGGGCTCAGTTCTTCTCGGTGTACACGATGACGTTCGTTGGCCTGACGATACTGATATGGTTGATCCTAACCTTCCTCGCTGCGCCTGCGATGGCGGCATGAGGTGCTGCGGGAAACACTTTCGTCTACCTCCAATAGACATCCTTATATCGCCTCTTCTGGTTCATATCCATCAGGTGCTCTGACATGGCCGAGGACGAACTCGAGAAGCTCCCGGGCGTGGGCCCGGCGATAGCCGAGAAATTGAAGGAAGCGGGATACACGGATCTGATGGCGATAGCCGTCGAATCCCCCAGCAAGCTTTCCGAGCTGACGGAGATCGGCGAGAACACCGCGGCGAAGATAATAGCCGCCGCAAAGGAGGCGGCGGACGTCGGCAAGTTCGAGACGGGCGACGTCGTGCTCGAGAGGAGGAGGAACATCGGGAAGATCCTCACCTGCTCGAAGGCGCTGGACGACCTGATGGGGGGAGGCATAGAGTCCACGGCCATCACGGAGTTCTTCGGGGAGTTCGGCTCTGGGAAGACGCAGCTCTGCCACCAGCTCGCCGTCAATGTCACCAGGCCGATCGAGGACGGCGGCCTCGCTGGGCACTCCATAGTGATAGACACGGAGAACACCTTCAGGCCGGAAAGGATAATACAGATGGCGGACGCGCAGGACCTCGATTCCCAGGAGATACTCAAGACGATCCATGTCGCCCGCGCTTTCAACTCGCACCACCAGATGCTCCTTGTGGATAAGGCCTACGAGCTCGCGAAGGAGTATCCGGTCAGGCTGATAGTCGTCGATTCGCTGACCGCGCATTTCAGGGCGGAGTACATCGGAAGGGGGGCGCTGGCCGAGAGGCAGCAGTCCCTTAACAAGCACATGCACGACCTGCTGAGGTTCGGCGACCTCAACAACTCGGTGATAGCCGTGACCAACCAGGTTGCGGCCAAGCCGGACGCATTCTTCGGCGATCCGACCAGGCCGATCGGCGGGCACATAGTCGGACACACCGCGACATACAGGATCTACCTCCGCAAGAGCAAGGGCGGGAAGAGGATCGCCAGGCTGATAGACTCCCCGAACCTGCCGGAGGCCGAGGCAGTGTTCACCGTATCCGAAGACGGGATAACGGATTGAACGTCCGTTCATTACAAATCCAACCAGCGCGATGCTCGCTCCGACCATGAGGTACATGTTCGAGCTGTCGGGCGAGCACCCGGACCTCCCCGTCTGGGAGGCGGAGGCGCTTCTGAGATGCTCCGGTGGAGCGGAGCTGCTTGAGAGCGACTACAACCTCGCCGTGTTCTCCTCCGGAGCCGCTGCCGAGGATTTCAAGGAGCGGATCGCGCTGTCGCATTTCCTCAGCGAGCACCTCGCCAGCGTGGATCCTTCTGGCATCACTCCATTCTTCAGAGAGCTCGAGCTGAGGCGCGACAGGAGCGTCGCCGTTAAGGTGAAGGTGGCGGAGCCGCAGAAAGGGCAGTTCGACCCGGTGGCGATCACCAAGGAGATCGGAGAGTTCGTTTCTAAGAAGGCGAGGATCGATCTGAACAATCCGGACGCGAGGTACAGGGTCGTCATCGGCGACAGGGCCCGCATAGGAATCGAGATTGCGGAGATCGACCGCACCCAGTACGAGAAGAGGAAGAACAGGTTCCTCGCGTTCAGCTCGCCGATATCCATACACCCGCGGCTCGCCCGCGCGCTGATAAACCTGACAGCGAAGTCGAAGGACTGCAGGGTGCTCGACCCGTTCTGCGGCACAGGCACCCTCCTGATAGAGGCGGCGATGATGGGGATGGACGCCTACGGCTCGGACTTGTCGGAAAAGATGATCTCTGGCAGCGGATCGAACCTGGACAAGCTCGGGCTGAAGGCGGAGCTCATGCAGCTGGACGTGGGAAGGATATCGGAGTTCGGCATGAGGTTCGACGCGATAGTCACGGACCCGCCATATGGCAGGTCTTCGAGCACGAACAAGGAATCGATCTCAGCGCTCTACTCCCGCGCCCTCGACTGCTTCTCCGAGAACCTCGTCGAAGGGGGGAGGGTCGGGATAATAGTCCCCGACAAAGGCGCGATCTCGCCCGGCGAGGATTTCAAGGTCGTCAGGCAGACCTCGGTGCGCGCCCACAGGTCGCTGGTCAGGAACTTCATCATCCTGGAGAAACGCTGATCGTCACGCCGTCGTTATCTGTATCTTCTGGACCCTGACCTCGGCGTTGTCCTTCTCCAGGAGGTCCATTGTAACGACCACTGTGTCCCCTGCGGTGACCGAGAACGGGGAGCTGATCTTCACCGTGAAAGACGCGTTCGAGGTCGCGTTCACCGTGAAGTTCAGGCGGCTCGTCGCGTTGGCCGGGTCGTCGTCGTACGCCCAGGCGCTCCAGCCGCCCGGCGCTATCAGAGTGACCTGAAGGGGCAGGTCGTGCGGATAATTGTTGGTGACATTCGCCTGAATCGTCCTGGTCTGGTTCCCGCTCATCGTCAGCGACGCTGGCGTCAATGTGCAAGAATAATTGCCGGCAATCTTCAGGACCGTTATCGGCAAAGCGCGGTTCACCTCCGGAGCATCGGTAGCTGATACGAGAATGCTCCCGTTGATCTCGACGGTCTGCTGAATCGCTTTGGAGAGGACTATCGTGAGATAGGCTGTCGCATTGCCCTTCACCGGGACGGTGGCTGTCAGATTCTCCACCGAGATGTTTTCGCCAGAGGCGCCGATGCTGTATTTCAGGTCGAGGGAAAGATTGCTCCTGAGGGCCGCTGGCTGTATGTCGAAGAGCAGTTTGGTGTCGAGGTTGCCCGTGCTCTCGATGAGTATCGTGAAGGTGTGGTTCGCCCCGACCGAGATGTTCGCAAGGTTGCTCCCCTCGATATCCGCCTCGAAGCTGTAGTCCGGGGCGATGTTCTCCATCGGGACAATCGCGAAGCAGGAGACCAGTATGACGGCTATCGCTATGCTCACCCCCTTGCGCTTTGACGATATCGGGGTGATGTCGTTCAGCGGAGGAGCGTGATCGGTGCCGAGGAGGAGGATTATCAGGGCGAATATCAGCCAGCCCGTGTAGAGGAATGTGCCCAGGGCGAACAGCACTATGATTGCGGCCCAGCTCGCGTATCTGTACTTTGAGCCGAATATCGCCCTCGCGATGTGCCCGCCGTCGAGCGACCCGGCCGGGAGAAGGTTGATCGCCGTCACGAGGAATCCGACCCAGCCGGCCATCGCCATCGGATGCATGAGCACGTTGCCTGGGACCGGCATGAAGAAATCGAGCGCTTGGTAGATGAGGGGCATCGATATCAGGAGCGCGCCGCCGGTCTCAGCCGGCACGGGCACTGCGCCGCTGGTCGTCAGGGCCGAGCCGATTATCGCGACGGGTATGGCCGCCAGGAAGCCGGCGATCGGGCCGGCGACTCCGAGGTCGAAGAGCGACCGCCTGTCCGGTATCGGCCCGCGTATCGAGATGAAGGCGCCGAACGTCCCGATGAAAAGGAACGGGGCCGGTATGAAGAACGGGAGCGAGGCGGCGACGCCGTGCTTCCTCGCCGCGTAGTAGTGGCTCATCTCGTGCACGCCGAGTATGAGCATGATCGGGAGGGCGAATGTCAGCGCGCCCATCAGCACCGTCTCCAGCGACAGGAACGAGCTCACCCCTTTGCCGGAGTAGGACGCCCAGAGATCCATGCCCGCGAGGACGGTCGAGGCGATTGTCGCGATGAGCAGGGCGACGTTCACCCATATCCCCCGCTGCTTGCCCTTTGGAAGCTTGCCCACCGTGATTACGTATTCCCCGCGCTGGTATGTGACGACCGGCGTGTAGCCCATTGCGCCGACCTCCGCCCTCAGCGCCCTGAATTTCTCATCGAGCGTGAGCTTGTCGACGTCGCAGTGGAAGGAGATCGTGTCGGCGTTGAGCTTGGTCTCGTACACCTTGAAGTGCTTCTCGACGATCTTCCTCACCGACTCGACTTCGGATGCTGCGTCCAGCGCTTGGGGCGGCGGCGTGTCCATCATCCGTTCCATTTCGTATGATGCATTTAACCCTTTTGAGCCTGCAGACAGTCTGGTCGGCGCTGGACACCAGGGAGTTCCGCGGTCCTAGCAGGGAAGGAATAATATACATCTCAGCCCCGATTCAGTGGAAAATGGGCGCAGTGAACCCGATAGCGGAATACATGAAGCTCCTCAGGCTGTGGAACGGTGCCATAGCGGCGCTGGGGCTGCTGCTCGGCGTGATCGTCGCGAGAGGGCTGGATGACCTGGACCTCGTCCTGACCGAGCTGATCCTCGGATGCGCGATAGTGGTGCTTTTCGTCGGAGCTGGGAACGCGCTGAACGACTTCTTCGATGTCGAGACCGACAGGATAGCGCACCCTGCCAGGCCGTTGCCGAGGGGGGCGCTGCCGAAGAAGCTCGCCGCCTATTCTGCCGGGATCATGTTCGCGGTCTGCATAGTCCTCAGCTTCTTCCTGAATCTCATATCGTTCGCGATAGTCGTCATCGCCGTGCTCGCGATGGTCGCATACGAGCTGAAGCTGAAGGACGCCGGCTTCGCCGGCAACCTCATGATAGCGCTGCTCGTCATCGGGCTGTTCGAGTTCTCCGGCTCAACGGTCGGGCTCGCCGAGAAGACCATCGTCCTCGCCGTGCTGTCCGGCCTTGCCACCCTCGGGAGGGAGATCGTGAAGGACATCGAGGACATGGAGGGGGACGTCGCGAGGAGGACGCTGCCGAAGGTCGTCGGCGCGAAGAAGGCGGCGTACATCGCGATTGCGCCTACGGTCGCGGCTGTGGCCCTGTCGCCGATACCGTTCCTGCAGGACCAGCTGACCTGGCTCTACCTGGCGGTGGTCGCTGCCGCGGATGCGCTCTTCCTGTACGCCTGCTTCGTGCAGCTGAAGAGCGCGAAGAAGGGGCAGAAAATCTATAAGTGGGCTATGGTTGTTGCTTTGATTGCATTTGCAGTCGGGGTGCACGCATGAAGGTTCTAGAGTACATCGAATCGACCCTGAGATTCCACAAGATGCACATGACGCTGATCGATCCCGCGAGCCAGAGCCCCGATAAGGCGGGGGAGATAGCCGCGGTCGCGGACGGCCTGCGCACGGACGCGTTCATGGTCGGCGGTTCGACCGGCGTTACGCAGAGCAACCTCGAGGCGACGGTGAAGGATATCAGGAAGGCCGCGCCGGAGAGGCCCATCATCCATTTCCCCGCGAGGGCGAAAGTGCTCAGCGGCTCGGTCGATGCGATCTACTTCATGAGCTACCTGAACTCCAAGAACATCAGGAACATAGTCGGGGAGCAGGTCGCGGGGGCGCCCGCCATCAAGAAGTTCGGCATAGAGGCGATACCGATGGGGTACGTCGTCCTCGAGCCCGGGATGAAGGTGGGCGAGGTGGGCGAGGCGAACCTCATCCACAGGGACGACATCGAGACCGCCAAGGCCTACTCGCTGGCCACGCAGTACTTCGGCATGAAGCTCCTGTACCTGGAGGCGGGGAGCGGGGCGGACGAGACGGTCCCGCCGGCCATGGTGAAGGCCGTCAAGGGGGAGATAAGCATCCCGCTGATTGTCGGAGGCGGCATAAGGAGCGGCAAGAGGGCGAAGGCGCTGACGGATGCCGGGGCGGACATACTCGTGACGGGGACCCTCGTCGAGATGGCCGATTTCGAGGCGAGGCTGAGAGAGATAATCAAAGCAATCAGGTAGATCGGTTCTGAGTCATACCTTCTGATCCGCCGTCGCGCTCTTCTTCCTGACGGGGTTGCCCGCCGCGTCGTAGTACCTCTTCTTGATCCAGAGGGAGACGCTCACGAGGCTGATCAGGACCGGGACTTCCATGAGCGGGCCGATCACCGCGGTGAAAGCCTCTATGGATGCGATCGAGAATGTCGCGACCGCCACGGCGATGGCAAGCTCGAAGTTGTTGCTGGCGGCCGTGAATGACTGGGTCGCGCCTTGGCCGTAGCTGAAGCCGAGCCTGTGCGAGAGCCCGAAGCTCGTGAAGAACATTATGAGGAAGTAGGCCAGCAGCGGGAGCGCGACCCTGAGCACCTCGAACGGCCGCTCGATTATCTCGTTCCCCTGCAGCGAGAACATTATGACTATTGTGAAAAGCAGGCCGATCAGGGCGAGCGGGCTTATCTTCGGAGCGAACACGCGGTCGTACCATTCCCTCCCCTTGCGCCGGGCGAGGAGATACCAGCTCGCGAACCCGGCGCCGAAGGGTATCCCCAGGAATATCAGCACGTTCTTCGCGATCTGCTCCATGGTGATGTTGACGACCGAGCCCTGCGCGGACGCCGACATGATCGGGGTCATGACCGTGATGAAGAAGTAGGCGAGGACGGAGTACATGAGGATCTGGAAGACCGAATTGATGGCGACGAGCACGGCGCAGTACTCGCAGTCGCCGTCGGCGAGCATGTTCCATATGAGCACCATCGCTATGCATCTCGCGAGCCCGATGAGTATGAGCCCGTTCCTGAACGACGAGGACACCGGATCCGACCCGGGGAAGGCGAGCCAGGCGAGCAGGAACATCAGCACCGGGCCGACGACCCAATTGAGGAGCAGCGACGTGCCGACCATCTTCTTCGCCCGCCTCAGTTTCCCGATCTCGTCGTAGTGCACCTTCGCAAGCGGGGGGTACATCATGACTAGCAGGCCGATGGCGATCGGGAGCGAGACGTCGAAGACCTTGACCGAATCGAGGGCGCCGGCCAGGTCCGGGAACGCATAGCCGAGCGCGATGCCGGCCATCATCGCGACGAAAATCCATACCGTGAGGAATTCGTCCAGGAAGGACAGCTTCTTCCGCGCTGGGGCGCACGCCTGCGCCGCATTGCTCGGTTCGGTCGGCATATATCCCGGTTCTCGGAACAGCGTCCCATTAATTAATCCTGACTTGGGAGCCTTCCGGCTGACGCTCCAGGGGCGACTTCACCTGGTCGACCCCCAGCTCCCCCATGATCCTCTTCCTCGCGGCCGGATTCAGCAGGTTCCCGAAAATGATCTTCCTGGCAGAGCTGTTGCGCAGTATGAGCGTCACGATGTCCGCAAGCCCCTTACTTGACTTCCACCCGTTCAGGTGCGCCGCATATCCCTCGACGACGAGCCGCTCGAGCTCGTCCTTGGAGAGCTCGTTGTCTATGTACTCGTACACGCGGTGGTTCCTCTTCCAGTCTTCCGGGGCGACCTTCTCCGATTTCTCCAGGTCATTCCAGATGGGGGTGCCCACCAGGCAGTCCAGGATGTTGACCTGCACGCCGTGCGGCCTCGTCATCCGGATCATGTTGATTGTGTTTTTTATGTCGTCCTTAGTTTCGACCGGCGCGCCGATTATGTAGGAGGTGACCACGAGCATGCCGAGCTTCTTCGCATTCATTATCGCGTTCACGGACTCCTCCGGCTTTATGCGCTTCTGGTAGTAGTCCAGCACGTGCTGGGAGGCGCTCTCCGCGCCGAAGTAGATCACATTGAAGCCGGCGCGCTTCATCACCTTCAGCAGCTCGTACGGCGCCCCGTCGACCCTCCCCTCGCAGTAGAGCTGCATCCTGATGTGCCTCTCCCGGATCATCCGGCAGATGTCCTCCACCCTCTTCCTGCGGTTGGTGAAGTTGTCGTCGACCATCACGCAGCACTCGTAGCCGTCGTTGTACACGGACTCGAGCTCGTCCACGACGTTCTCGGCGCTGCGCTGCCTCCACCTGCGCAGCGAGAGCTCGGCGCAGGAGCAGTATGTGCATTTGAAAGGGCATCCGCGGGAGGTGCACATGGTCGTGAACTTGCCGAAGGTCAACTGGATGTTCTGATGCTGGTAGCCGTATTCCAGGTTCTGAACGAGGTCCCTCGCGGGGAAAGGCAGCTCGTCGAGATTCCCTATCAGCTCGAATGGGTTGTTGACCATGCGGCCTTTGTCCATGAAGCAGATGCCGCTTACTCCCGAAGGGGAAGTCCCGTCCTCTATGCACTGGAGTAGCTGCGGGAAGGATTCCTCCCCCTCCCCCTTAATCGTGTAGTCGATGAACGGGTAGTCCTTGATTATGCGCTCGGCGGCGAAGGTCGCGTGGTAGCCCCCGAGGACGATCTTCGTCGCGGGCAGCGCGTCCCTCATCCTCCTGAGCAGGCCCACCGCGTCCAGGAATGTATGGGTCGAGCAGTTGAGCCCGAAGACGTCCGGCCTCTCTCTGACGACGCGCTCCAGCAGGGCGTCCGGGGTGAGGTTCTCGCAGAACGAGTCGATGACCTTGATCTCGTCCTTCCGCTTCGCCCTCACGCTCGAGGCTATGTACAGGAGGCCAAGCGGGGGCCACAGCTCGGTCGTCTTCCCTGGGGGCGTGGACAGAATGACTTTCATGGGAACCCATCCGCTGCCATCGCCGCATTTCGGCTCATGCGGCGGCCGATAATGGTGGCTGCTGGACCCAGATGGACTTTCAGGCTTAAATCATGCACTCGAAGCCGCGGGCCCCTGAAGGGAAATGACACGGCGCTAGGCCCTACATGCAGACCGGAATCCGGCCCGCCGTTCGGAGGAGAAGCGCGGATCAGCTGTAGCTCTTCGAGGACTGGAGCAGTATTCCGATGATCATGCCGAAGACCTCCAGCCACTTCAGCGCATTGCCCTGCGGGAGCTTTCGGTCCCTCGGGGCCTCCATCTCAACGAAGCCGAGGAGCTCGCCGCGTATCCCCCTGAAAAAGAGCGCGAGATAGTCCCCCTCCTTCATCTCGTCGGTGCTCTTCCTCTGCTCCGTGATCTTCGTCGGTCTGTTGAAAAGGCGTTGCTCGTACTCTTGGTCGATGTTGCATTTCCCCTCGGCCATCTCGAAGTCGAGGAAATTATCGATGCGTATGGACGGTTCCCTGTCGTGGCCGAGCGCCTCGGCCTCGGTGTAGATCCTGTTCCGCAGCTCCCTCTCGACATCCGCCCTGAAGCCGACCAGCGCCTCGAATTTGAAATTCGATGTCCCTGGCACCCTCAGGGCGAGCGATATCTCCGCGAAGGGGAGAGAGCGGTTGATCAATTTCGTGGCCTCGTCGCAGATCACTTTCTGGGACCAATCGTTGACTATTGCGCTGCCAATGAATTTCCAGAGATTGGTGAGGATCTTCTCGTTATCGTCTTTGGGCAGTTGCCTGAGATTGCTCCTGATCGTCGATTCTATCCGCTTCGCTAATTCGTTTACATCTGTCATTCCATCACAACCGTTTGGTCCCCGTATAATGCCGGGTTCTGCTTGGCGCTCAATTGATTGAAACCGAGCGCTGAGAGGTCTGCGAGTTTATTATTCTTTCGATTTTCTTGAAAAAGATTCTAATATAGCCAGCATTGTCACGGTTTTGGATTCAGTTGCTAATTGTTGGAAATGTTTCATATTATCCTGGATTTTTCCATATTGTATTGATTTGTCATCGGCACCGGGGAAGCGCAATCCGATGGGGGCGGCCGGCTCGCATTGGAGATGAAATGGTGCGGGAGAAGGGATTCGAACCCAAGAACTCCTACGAGACGGGATCTTAAGTCCCGCGCTTTTGTCCGGCTCAGCCACTCCCGCACATGCCGCTGGAAAGTAAATACTTGGGACTATTAGAATGAAACCGTTGCAGGCGCCCATCGGCCCCCCGCCGGGCATGGCCGGCGGCCCGCTGGACGGGTGCGGGAGGTCCGGCCGGCGACAATCCAAGAAAATATTACTCGGAAGTTGATTCCCTACCGATGGCTTACAAGCTCCCGGCCGACGATGAAGTGTCTGAGGCGATAAGGAGGGCACTCTCCCGGCGCGGCCTCGTGAACTCGCAGAGGAAGCTCACCGACCTGGTCAGGAGGGAGCTCAAGTCCGTCAATCCCGAATACGCCGTCACCGAGGAGCGCGTCAGAAAGATCGCGATAGAGGGGGGGCTGGCCAAGCTGAGCATAAACGCGAGGGACACCGGCACGAAGACCTCCTCGAGCACCTGCCCGGTGTGCGCGAAGCGCATGGGGCACGTCAAGAACCTCACGGTCTACGGCGGGTCGGTCGACCTCGGGTACAAGTGCTCCAAGTGCGGCTATTGGACGGGCGTGAAGGCGCGCCGGCCGATCAGATACGTTTTCTCGCTGAGAGATTGAGCCCAGAAGGGCGGAATCGAAAGATATTATATCCCAATCACGCTACGAGCGAACCGGGGGCATGCCACCATGAAGCTTTGGGACTTCAAGATGATGCGGGGCGGAAGGATCGAGATAGGAGAGAAGGTCTCCGACCTGCTTGGGATGCTGGATGATAGCGAGGTCTTCACGACCATGTTCAAGTACGAGGGGGAAGGGAAGACTTCATACGAGGTCGTCGTCTCCCCGTTCGGACCTGAGAACTACCGCGAGCTCTGCAGCATCACTTTCCAGGTGAGCGACCGCCCCGGAGCCCTCGCGCAGTGCGCGAAGTTCCTGAAGAGCAGGAACATAGACATACTGAACTCCGAGAGCATCGCGTTCATGCCGTCCATACTGATGACCTGGATCATGCTGGTCGACCTTTCATTCTACGGCGACAGGAAGAACCTCGAGAGGGAGTTCAAGGAGGCGAAGGACGCGAGGGACCAGTCGCTTTCAAACGTCGATTCGATGAGGACCGAGCCGTCCAACCTCGCGGAGAGGTACACGAAGGGCTCCGCCCCGGGCAACCCGAGGGTGACGACAAGGGCGCTGAGGAAGATGGAGAAGAAGGCCAGCCTCCTCAAGGGCAATTCGCTGGAGCTCCCGGAGAGCTACCTCGGGTTCTACGGGAAGAAGGATGCGCCCGTGATGCTCATCGGCGACACGACCTCCTGGGTCATGTCGATCTCCTTCCTCGACGAGGGCATCAAGCTCTGGCGCATAAAGTTCAACATACCCGACAAGCCAGGGGCGGTGTACGACATCTCCGAGCTGATGGCCGCCAACGACATCAACATACTGGCGGGCTACACCCAGGTGCTGGTGTACTACAAGAAGATGCTTTTCGAGATCGTCGCCGACGTCTCCGGATGCAAGCAGGGCTGCGCCGACTTCGACAAGTTCATCGGGGAGAAGGCGGCCGCCCTCGGCAAGGACTATTCGGTGGTCTCGGCGGAAAAAGTGGAATTCAGGTAGAGGCTGGGGCTCACGGAATGCGGCAGAGGAGCAGCCCCCCCTCAGATGACACCTTGACCCGCTGATCGGCCTTGAGCAGCGCATCTGTCCAGCAGACGAGCTTCGGGCCGTTGTCGATCTCGACCATCACGAGGTTCATCGGCGCCTTGGAATTCTCCGGCGACACCCCCAGCTTGACGAACGACAGCACCTTCCCCTCGTCGAAGAACTTGCGCGGCGACATCCGCTTCCCGCACCTGGGGCACTCCGGGTTCTTCGATATCGTCTTGAAGCCGCACTTGCACTCAGAGCCCTCTATCACTCGTTCGCCTCCGGACGTCGATGACTGCCGAGGGACTTCGGCGTCCCTCACCATTCAGAACCTTCCCGGATATTTAGAATCTCTCGAAGCGGGAGCGTGCATTTTCAGTGATAAAGGATAAAAGGGCACACCCCTTTACCATCATCCTCGGAGTGACATCCCGTCCCAGCGTTCTATGACTGCGGCTTTGGGCGAGCGCCTCCATCGACGAGGCGGAGAGGTTGCGGCGGGGGTCGGCATTACACTACAAGGGGCGGGTGAAGAAGGGTTTGGATCCGATCGACGCGTGCAGGCTCATCATGGACACCTACGCCGCGAAGATTCTCGTGGCCTGCTCGAGGAAGCCGAAGCACGCGCTCGAGCTCAGCCAGAACCTGGACATACCCATAGCCGCCTGCTACAGGAGGATACACGTCCTCGAGAAGGCGGGGCTCATCAAGCCGGTCGACAGGGCGCTCACGCAGCAGGGGAAGAGGATAGCGCTCTACCAGTCCCAGCTGAAGAACGCGTACATCTTCTTCGAGGGGGGGAAGCTGCGCGTGAGGTTCCAGATGATCACCGGCCAGGTCGAGGACTTCGGCGGGGAGTGGAAGGAGATCAAGCTCATGCCGACGGAAGAGGAGGAGACGGTCGGCGGCCTCGTCAGGCCGAAGAAGGTCGAGCAGGACGAGGAAGAGAAGGAGCAGTCGGAATCAAAGACGGATTGAATCGATAGGAGGGAAAGAAATGTCAGAAAAGGGTCATGTCGCCGGAACCTTTCCGAAGGAGATAATATCATTCCTGGCCGCGCAGGGCGGGCACTCCCTGATAATAAGGGGCACGGCGGGCACAGGGAAGACGACGATGGCGCTTCAGCTCATCGAGGAGATGGCGCACGTCCAGCAGAGCTACTACATGTCCACGAGGGTCTCAGACCAATCGCTATTCAACCAGTTCCCATGGCTCAAGGAGAAGATCCGCGAGGGGGAGATATTGAAGGCCAGGAAGAGGCTGCGGGAGAAGGCCGAGCTGGACTCGGACGCGGAGAAGATAATGGTCGGCCTCGCCCAGATAAAGGACGAGCTGAGGGCGGACAGGAAGGCGGCCCCGCGCAGGGAGCTAGGGAAGCTGGAGGGGGACATCGAGGTCGGAGGGGAGATAGCCACGCCGAGCGGGGAGGACGAGGTCGTCGTCACCGTGGGCTCGATGATGCCGGAGATAGAGATGGCGTACGACGTCGTGGACAGGGCGCTGCCGGACCGGACGCTCGTCGTCATCGACAGCATAGACGCGCTTTCGGAGAAGTACGACATCCCGTCATCCAAGATCATCAGCGCGCTCCAGAAGGACCTCGTTGAGGGCGCTGGGACGAACATCGTGTACGTCCTCGAGACGCCCGACCAGTTGCTCGACTACCTCGGGGACGGGGTCGTGCACTTGAACATAGTGAGGCAGGGGGACCGCAGGATACGGCTGCTCGACATCCTCAAGCTGAGGGGGTGCGAGATAATGCAGTCGCAATACGTCTACACGCTCCTGGGAGGACGCGTCAGGACATTCGAGTACTGGAGGTATGCGAAGCCGGAGACCCCGACCCCGTTCGAGCCGGTCAAGGAGCTGCACCCGAAGAGCGTGTCGACCGGGATGGCCGACCTGGATTCGATGCTGGACGGCGGCATTAGGAAGGGCAGCCTCGTCCTGATAGAGCTCAGCAAGGGGGTGCCGGTAGTGTCGAGCTACGCGATCGAGACGTCGATGATATGCGAGTTCGCATCGCACGGCAGAGGGGTCGTCTGGTCGCCGACGAAGAAGGCCGGCGCGCAGGATGCGAGGGAGGACATCATCGGATTCATACCCGCCAAGCAGTTCGACAAGAACGTCAGGATACTGGAGCCGCACCCCGCGCCGGGGGCGGATAAGGATTACGCCCTCTCGCTCGAGGGGGAGAACGTCTCGGTGGACCTCAAGTGGCAGAACATCCAGTTCGCGCTGCAGGGGACGGGGCAGCCTTACCTCGCGGTCGCGGGGTTCGATACGCTGGAATCCGTATACGGGCCGAACGTGCTCGACGGGATGATGGACTTCCTGTCCTCCCTGATGAACGCCGGGGGCGTTTTCCTGGCGATCGCGACGCCTTCAGCGAAATCCCTGGGGAAGCTTGCGGACCTGGCGCACACCCATGTGAAGATCGACAAGATCTCGGGCGTGACCATGATCAGCGGGATGGAACCTTTCACGCCGTCGCACGCGCTCACGCAGCCGGATGCGGGCGACTTCAGGCCCAAGCTCGTGCCGATACTGTGAAGGAAATCAGTGCTTGAACAGCCTGACGCCGCTGAAGACCATGGCCATGCCGAACTCGTCGGCGGCCTGTATCACTTCTTCGTCCCTCACCGAGCCGCCCGGCTGAATTATCGCCGCCACGCCCACCTTCGCCGCGGCGTCTATGCCGTCCCTGAACGGGAAGAACGCATCGGAGACGAGCACGCTGCCCTTCGCGTCCGCGCCGGCCTTTATCCCTGCGATGGTGGTGGAGTCGACCCTGCTCATCTGGCCCGCGCCGACCCCGACGGTCCTCTCTCCCTTGACCAAAAGAATCGTGTTCGATTTTATGTACCTGGCGACCTTCACTCCGAAGAGCATGGCGTGCATCTCCTCCTCGGTCGGCTTGCGCTTTGTGACGACCTTGAGTTTCGCGAGGTCGACCTCGATGAACGGCTCTGTCTGTATCAGCAGCCCCCCTCTGACTGCGGTGAACAGCCTCCGCCCCGCGTCCTCCTCGGACCTCTGCAGGGGCTTGCCCATCCTCAGGAGCCTGAGGTTCTTCTTGTCCTTCAGCACCTCGAGCGCGCCGGGCTCGTAGTCCGGGGCGATCAACGCCTCGACGAAATGCTTCGACATCTCCTGGGCGGTCGGAACGTCCAGCGGCCTGTTGATGCCGACAACGCAGCCGAACGCGCTCAGCGTGTCAGCGTTGTAGGCGGTCGAGAATGCTTCGGATATCGTGTCCGCGCAGGCTGTACCGCACGGATTTGTGTGCTTGATGACCGTGGCGGTTGGCTTCTCGAAGTCGACGACTATGGACATCGCCGCATCGAGGTCGAGGATGTTGCAGTATGAGAGCTCCTTGCCCTGGAGCTGCTCGGCGTCGGCGATGGAGAGCCTCTCCTTCTCCGACATGAGCTTGTAGAACGCGGCCTTCTGGTGCGGGTTCTCCCCGTACCTCAGGTCCTGAAGCTTGGTGAAGCCGAGCGCGAAGTCGTTGGGGAAGAGCTCGCTGGAGAAGTGCCTGCCCAGGTAGGTGCTTATCGTCGCGTCGTACTTGGCGGTCTGCGAGAATGCTTTCACCGCCAGGCGCCTGAGCGTCTCCTTCGACAGCTCGGCGTTGCTGGCTTTGAGCTCCTGCATCACGGCAGCATAGTCCGACGGGTCGACCAGCACCGCGACGGAATCGTGGTTCTTCGCCGCCGAGCGGAGCATCGACGGGCCGCCGATGTCGATGTTCTCTATGACCTCTTCAATCGCCACGTGCGGTTTGAGTATCGTCTTCTCGAAGGGGTAGAGGTTGACCACGACCATGTCGATCGGGGCGATGTTGAGCTTCTTTATCGCGGCCATGTGCTCGGGCAGGTCCCGCCTCGCCAGCAGGCCGCCGTGGATCATGGGGTGGAGGGTCTTGACCCTGCCGTCCAGTATCTCCGGGAAGCCCGTCTCCTCCGAGACGTTCTTGACGGCGATGCCGGAGTCCCTGAGCAGCTTGGCGGTCCCGCCGGTCGAGAGCATCTCCACTCCGAGTTCGGAAAGTCCCTTTGCGAATTCGATCAGCCCGGTCTTGTCGGAAACGCTTACCAGAGCCCTCTTCACGCGCATTTCTTGCGAGCCTCCAACTTCTTTCAGAGGGCATCTCAGAACGAGATGCCAACTGGATATGAGGGTTCATCATAAAAAGATAACTAATGGGGGTTGGACCGAGGGGATTCGAACGGCATTCGTGGGCCGGACGAAGAGTCGGGGTGCGGCCATCTGACCGCGTCTCAGGAAGGCATGGAAGTGATGGGCTACGGCTCCCGTAGACCCGTTCGAATCGCCGTGATCACTTCGTCTGGTTCTTCAGTATGGCCAACAGGAGCGCGCCGACGCCTGCTAGAAGGTATCCGAGACCGATGATAATGTGGCTTGATCCGCCGGAGACGATCCACCCTACGCCCACTATGATCACGCCGATCGCGATCAGGAGGAGGGACAGGAACGACATCATCTTCGGGGTCATCATCGGCTGCGCCGGGGCCTGCGGGCCATATTGCTGAGGGTATGGCTGAGCGGCCGGTTGCTGCGGTTGGTAATACTGGGGCTGCTGAGGCGGGTAGTTCTGAGCTTGAGGTTGCATCATTCTCACCGGCTCGTATAGCGAGGTAAGGGGCATAAGTCTTTTTCGACGTGCCCCTCAGAAAATGGGATGAAAGTGTTTAGAGGATCGGCCTCGGGAGAAGCTTTGCCTCCTTGACGAGGTAGGGGACCATCTCCTCCCACATGACCGCCATGATGTGCACGCCGTGGACGCCCTCTATGCACTTGAGGCGCTCGATCATCTCGACGCATATCCTGAGCCCCTCCTCCTTCTCCTGCCCCTTGTCCTTGGCGTTCTTCATCCTGGTGATGATCGAGTCCGGCACCTTCATGCCGGGCACCTTGTTCTTCATGTACCTGGCGCCGCCGAGCGACTTGCACGGGATGACGCCCCCCATTATGTGCACGCGGTCGTGGATGCCCATCTTCCTGACCTCGGCCATCCACCTCTCGAACCAGTCCATGTCGAATATCGCCTGTGTCTGGATGAACTGCGCGCCGGCGTTGACCTTCTTCTGGAGGCGCAGCGCGCGGAACTCGTAAGGCGTGCCGAACGGGTTCTCCGCCGCCCCGAGGAATATCTGCGGAGCGGCCTCGAGCTCCTCCCCGCTGAGCTGCTTCTTGCTGTCCCTCATGTTCCTGAAGGTGCTGAGCAGCGACACCGAGTCGAGGTCGAAGACGCCCTTGGCGGACTTCTCGTTCCCGAATATCTGGTGGTCCCCGGTAAGGCAGAGGACGTTCCTCACCCCTATCGCGCTGGCGCCGAGCAGGTCGCTCTGCAGCGCGATGCGGTTCCTGTCCCTGCAGGTCATCTGCACGACCGGCTCCATCCCCTCCTTCATGAGGATCACTGCCGAGCCGATGCTGGAAAGGCGCACGATCGCCGTCTGGTTGTCCGTCAGGTTGTACGCGTCGGCGGAGCCTTTCAGCTCGCGCGCGAGCTTGATTATGTGGTCCGGGTCCGCGCCCCTCGGCGGGCCGATCTCGCCGGTGACCCCGAACTTGCCGGAGTCCATGACCTTCTGGAGGTTGCTCACATGGGTCATTTCTTCACCTCCGTGCCGGTCCTGTCGGTCGGCTGTATCAGGAGGTCCTTGCGGACGATCTTCCTCCTGCCGCCAGCGTGGCTCTTGCTCCAGTCCTTGGGCTCGACGACCTTCGTCATCAGGTCGAGCCGCCCCTGCAGCTTCAGCCTCTCGTAGATCATGTACCAGGCGCAGTCCGTCTCGAGGTTGACCTCGCACTTGCCGTCGGCGGAGCCGCCGCAGGCGCCGTTGCGCATGCTCTTCGCGCACCTCGCGACGGGGCATATGCCGCCTGTCTCGAACATGACGCACTCGCCGCAGGCCAGGCACTTCTCGACGAAGACGCCCTGCTCCTCCGGAACCCCTAGGAACATCGTGTTGACTCCGGGGTAGACCTGCTTTATGGGGTACATGTCCGCGATCGTCTGAGCGCCGAGGCCGCATGCCAGGGAGACGACCGCATCGGCGGAGATGATCTTCTCCTCGATGGGCCTTACCCATTCCTTCTCGCACTGCCTCTCGACGACGGTCTGCTCGAACTGCCAGCCGTGGCCCTCCTTGGCGTTGACCAATCGGAGGGCTGAGACGAGCTCGGCGACCTCCTTCTCGCCGCCGGCGTGCCCTATCGCCACGCAGGTCTTGCATCCCACGACGAGGACCTTCTTCTTCCCGGCGAGCATCCTTGCGATCTCGCTCACCGGCTTCCTCTCTGCTCTGATCATTGGATAGCCCCCTTCAAAGACAGGACGGGCAGCGAGGCGACGCGCGACTCGAACTGCCTGAGCTTCATCATCAGCATCGCGCCGCTCACCGACGCCGCGTTGATCATCTCGACCCGCTCCGGCTCCATGGAGATGTCCTTCAGGATGTCCTTGATCCTGTTGACGCGGCCGCGCGCCAGCATCGAGCCGATGTCGTGGTAGCAGTTCTCCTCGAGGCAGCCGATGACGGCGACGCCGTCGGCCCCTCCGCCGATCGCTTCCAGCATCTGCGGGGTCTCCAGGCGGCCGGTGCACGGTATCTCGATTATCCTGACCGACTCCGGGAGCGACTCCCCTGCGATGGACGCCGCCCTGATCGCGGACATCGCGTGGTTCTCGCAGACGAATGCGACGATCTTCAGCTTGTCGCTCACTGGACCACCTCCGTTGAGGCTGCGACCTGCGCGCCGATCTGCGGCCTGGTGCAGTTCTTGAGCTCTATCGCCAGGCTGGGGCAGACCGCGACGCAGTTGCCGCATCCGGCGCACTTGTCGGCGATGATCTCGGCCTTCCAGCTCTCGTTCATTATCGCCGCGCGGTACGGGCATGTCCTGACGCATGTCAGGCACGCGGAGCACTTGCCCTCCTCGATGACGGCGACCGCGCCCCTCGCCACATGGCAGCCTTTCTGCATGAAGGCGGAGATCTGCGCGACGGCCGAGTCCAGCTCCGGCTCGGCTATGTCGAGGAGCTTGTTGAAGCCCGCATATCCGACCATGAATATCCCGTCGCACGGTGACTGCGCGGTGCCCCTCTGCGGCCCCCTCAGCCGGGACTTGAGGTCCCAGTCTGACGGAAGGAAGAGGCGCTCGATGAACATCGGCTCCCAGGGGCGGGTGGTGATTGGCGCGACTATGACATCGGCGGGAATGTCGAGGGATTCTCCGAGGACGAGGTCCTTGACGGAGATTGTCGAGTCTTCCTTCGATATCTTGGGGCGCGACTTGTCGTCATATCTGATGAACTTGACTCCGGCATCGGCCGCCTCCTTCCAGAGCATCTCGAGGAGGCCTGCGGCCTTGACGTCCCTCGCGATGACGGAGATGTAGTCGGCCATATGGTTCGCCGCGGCTGTCTTCGCAGCCTCGAGCAGCGTGTGCCAGGCCGGGGTGACCGGGTCGGCCGCCGTCGTCAGCGTCTGCAGGTCATCCAGGAACGCCATCCCCTTGACCTTGGCTCCGCCTGCGGAATAGTTCCTGAACTGCTCGAGCGGCACCACTTTTACCTTGGAGTCCTTCGGCGGGACGGCCTTGGATAGGCAGCGCTCGCTGACGAGCAGTATCGACGCCGCGTCCGTCTCCTTCCTCTGCCCCTTGCGGGAGTATGCGATCCTGAAGTCCCCGGGGATGCCTTTCAGCCCTTCCGTTGTCGCTCCGTCTATGACCTCCAGGTTCTCCGCGTTGACCCCTGGCATCGGCTCCATCGAAATCAGCTTCGCGTGTATGCCTTTCGATGCGAGCGACTTGGCCGCATCCTTGGCGCGGTCGTTCGAGCCGATGACGACCACAGACTTGCTCGCGAACGGTATCTTCCGATCCTTCAACGCCTCGGCGTGCGCCAATCCGGCCGCGGATGCGTGCAGCACCCTGACGTACTTGTCGACCTGCGATGAGCACTTGGTCGATTTCGCCGCGAATATGGAAAGGTCAACGACCTCTATCAGAGAAGGCGACATCTTCTTCGGCAGCCAGTTCAAGGCGCCGATCTTCTCGGGGTGGCACCACATGCCGACCACTGCCCTGTCGCATCCCTCGATGTGGAGCGTGCGTATTTCTTTGCGCGACTCCTTGATGCAGGGAGCTTTCACTATGAGCGCGTGCGCGGCCTTCGCGCCGCCCTTCAATGCGCCCAGCATCCTGTTCATGTCCTCGTTGCTGAGTCCGGAGCATGACTGGCAGTCCGAGAGTATTATGCAGACCTTGTTGCCGCTCATTGCCTCACCCCCAGGCATGCCGCCGCCCTCGCGCCGACGGCCTGTCCGTCGGAGAACGATTCCTCTATGTCCATCGGCCCCTTGCACGAGCCTGCGACGAATATCCTGCGCTTCGCGTCATCCGCGGAAATGAATCCGAAACCGTCCTGGGGGAGAGAGAGGTGCGCCGCAAGGACCTTCGTCTCGGGCCTCGGCTGGCCGCCAATCGAAAGCACAGCCATGTCGTACTCCCCTTCCTCGATGGACGCATCGCCCTGCGTGGTCCGCTTTATGGCGAGCTTGCCCGCGGCGGACATCTGCACCTTCGCCGCGACGCCCTGAGAGATCATGAAGTTCTTCTTGTCGCCGATCCAGCTCAGCGCATCCGCCCTGGGCTCGAACGTCCTGAGGTCCATGTAGAGGAAGTCGACCTGGGAGTCCGGCGACCTCTCGACCAGCGCCCTCGCGATCCGCAGACCGTACTTGCAGCAGAACTTGGAGCAGTACTCCACCCCGCCCTTCGTCGTCCTTGACCCGACGCACTGGATTATCGCGAGCTTCTTCGGCTTCTGCCCGTCCGAGGGCTTCCTCAGCTCGCCGTACTTCGAGATTATCCTCTCCGCGTCCAGGGAGGTGACGACGTCTGGATAGAGCCCGTATCCGTAGTGCTGCACCGCGCTGGGGTCTATCGGCTCCAGCCCTGTCGCGACGATGACGGCGCGAGCTTCAGTCCTCGACTCCTTCGACCTCTCCTTGAAGTTGAAAGCCTGGGTCGGGCAGACCTTAGCGCATTCGTTGCATTTCTTCGAAGTGAAGTGCGCGCAGAGCTCCCTGTTGACGTACGGAGCGTTAGGGATGGAGCCGTGGGGCGGCGCGACCAATGCGCCGACGACCGGGCACGCCGCTGCGCACTTGCCGCAGCCTATGCATGCGTCCGGCTTGACGTAGCGAGGTGATATCTTCGCGTTGACCTTGATCACGTCGCCCTCGATCGCGACCGACTGGATGCTCGCCATCGGAACGACCTCGAGGCACTCCGAAGGCCTGATCCTCGCGGCGGCGTCCCTTGGCATGCAGACGTGGCACCTTGTGCACTCGATGTCCCCCTTGCAGGAGAGTTCCAGGGGCACGCCTCCGGCAAAAGGAGCTGAGTCGACAACGGTCACATTCTTTCCCAGCGACAGAAGGGTCTCCGCGGCGGCAATTCCCGCCGGCCCGCCGCCAATCACGAGGACATCTCTCATCATCTCACTTCCGTTCTCACATAGACTCTCGCGTATTATCCCGGCGCGCGTACATCCGGTAGAGTGTCGCGGTTGGGCATTGAGCTACCGGGTTATGAAATTAAGTTAAGGGGTTTCTGAGCCCCCGCGCGTTGCGGGCCGGGGGCTCTGAGACAAGTTTCAGTTCAGGCCGCTTATCCAGCCAGTCTCGTCGTTGACGTCGATCTTCTCGGCCGACGGGACAGATGGCAGACCTGGCATCGTCATGATCTCCCCGGTCAGCGGGACGATGAATCCTGCGCCGTTCGAGAGCCTGACCTCTCTGACCGTCAGATTCCAGTTCGTCGGTGCGTTCTTGACCTTCGGGTCGTCCGTGATCGACAGCTGGGTCTTCGCCATGCAGATGGGCAACTTGTCGTTGCCGGCCTTCTCTATCGCCTCGATGTCCTTCAGGGAGGTGCCGGTGTAGACTACGTCCTTCGCGCCGTACATCTCGGTGGCGATCGTCCGTATCTTGTCCTTGATGGAGGCTTTCTCGTCGTAGAGGAACTTGAAGTTCGGCTTCTCATTCTCGAGGGCGTCCATGACCGCCTTCGCGAGCTCTATTCCGCCCTTGCCGCCCTCTGCGAACACCTTGGAGAACGCCGCGCGCGTGCCTGTCTTCTTGCAGTGCTCGACGTGGTGCTTGACCTCCTCGTCGGTGTCGGTCGGTGCGAAGTGGTTGATGGCGACGATGACCGGCAGTCCGAACTTCCTCATGTTCGAGACGTGCTTGTCGAGGTTCGCGTAGCCCTTCTCGAGCCACTCCAGGTGCTGCTTCTGGTTCTCCGGCGACGGCTTCTTGCCCATCTCGGTCTCGGGCATGCCGCCGTGGATCTTCAGAGCCCTGATGCTCGACACTATCACGACCGCGGCAGGCTTGAACCCGCCCTGCCTGCATACGATGTCGAGGAACTTCTCGGCCCCGAGGTCTGCGGCGAACCCGCCCTCGGTGAAGACGTAGTCGGCCAGCTTGAGGGCGTACTTCGTCCCCACGATCGAGCTGTTCCCGTGCGCTATGTTCGCGAAAGGACCGGTGTGGTCGAAGCAGGGGACCCCCTCGAGGGTCTGAACGAGGTTCGGCTTCAGCGCCTCCCTCAGGAGGAGCATCATCGACCCGATGCCTTTGAGCTTGTCAGCCGTGACCGGCTTGCCGTCGTAGGTGTATGCGACGACGATCCTGGAGAGCCTGGCCCTCAGGTCCTTGTAGTCCTTCGAGAGCGCCAGTATGGCCATGATCTCAGAGGCGACGGTTATGTCGAACCTTGACTCGTGCGGAACCCCGCCGGCCGATCTGCCGCCTAGGCCGACGATGATCTTCCTCATCTCCCTCGCGTTCATGTCCATGACCTTTCCCCAGACGATCTTCGTGGGGTCGATGCCGAGCGCGTTCTTGCCCGTGACATGGTTCTCGATGAGAGCGGATAGGAGGTTGTGCGCGGAGGTGACCGCGTGGAAATCGCCGTTGAAGTGCAGGTCGATGTCCCACATCGGGTAGACCTGGGAGTACCCTCCACCGGTCGCTCCGCCCTTGATCCCGAATACCGGGCCCAGGGACGGCTCCCTCAACGAAAGCATGACCTTCTTCCCCAGCTGCGCCATTGCCTGCGCGAGTCCGATGGACGTGACGGTCTTGCCCTCGCCAGCTTTTGTGGCTGTTATCGCGGTGACCAGCACCAGCTTCCCGTCCTTGTTGTTCTCGAACTTCTTGAGGACGTCCAGGGGAACCTTCGCCTTGTACTTCCCGTAGAACTCGATGTCGTCCTCAGAAAGGCCGATCTTGGCCGCGATTTCTTCAATCGGTTTGACCTTTGCCTCTTGGGCAATTTCAATGTCCGCTTTTATTGTTCCACCTCCTTTTGTGAGATGACTGTTTTCGGGAGGATATTCAATTATAAGACCATTCCGCCAAATCTGGATTTATCCATTGCCTGAAGATATTAAAAAATATTCTAAAAATTTGGGAAAAATTCCGGACTGCGTTCTAACGCTCTAGAAGGGGGGCGGTCGCCGCTGAAACCTGCTCAAGACCTGCCGGAGGATCTCCTTTTTTCAACCGCTGGTGGACGCCCCTGCTGAGGCTCGAGAAAGGTCATCGCGGAGAGGTTCGAAAGTCGGGTCATTTGTATTCGTAGAATCCTCTGCCGCTCTTCCGGCCAAGCTTCCCTTCTGCCACCATCAGCTCTAGCAGCTTCGGCGGCTTGAACCTCAGGTCCCCGGTGTGTTCTAGCAGGACTCTCGAAATGTTGAGAACGATATCGTTCCCGATGAAGTCGCAGAGCTCGAACGGGCCCATCGGCATGTTCGCGCCGAGCTTCATCGCCTCGTCGATCTCGGCTATCGGGGATTTCGTCGACTCGAGCACGCTTATGCTCTCGAGCAGCATCGGGAACAGTATCCTGTTGACGTATAGGCCCGGAAGGTCCGGCGTCATGATCGGCGTCTTGCCGAGCCGCTTCGCGAACTCGCATGCGGCCGAGACGGCCGCGTCGTCGGTCTTTGTGCAGCGCCTGACCTCGACCAGCCTCATGACCTCGGCCGGGTTGAAGAAGTGCATGCCGAGGAAGCGCGAAGGGCGCTTGATGTTCTTCGACATCTCCTCTATCGAAATCGAAGAGGTGTTCGATACGATGATCGTGCCGCTCGCGAGAGCCGGCTCCAGCGAATTGTAGAGGTCGCCTTTCGCCTTGCTGTCCTCGTATATCGCCTCGATGACCATCTCCGCCCTTGAGAGCTTCTTCGGCCCGTCCACCAGGGTGATGCGGGAGATCATCGAATCGAATTCGCCGGAGGATATCTTCCCCTTGTCGAGCCTCGCCTTCAGCTCGCCGGCGATCTTGGCCATCCCCTTCCTGCCGGACTCCGGAGTCCTGCCGAGGATTAGGACGTCGAGGCCTTTGCCCGAGCAGAGCTTCGCCAGACCCCGCCCCATCGTCCCGAGGCCGACTATGCCGACCGGCCCCCTCATATCAGCCATCTTACGACCTCGAATGCCTCGGCGTACTCGGCGTTGACCTGCACGCCCCTTGTGATCGCGAGACTCTCGATGAAATTGTCCTTGAAGTATTCCTTGTGCTTCTGGCTCTTGTAGCATTTCAGCGCTTCGATCTTCTTCCGCAGGTGGCTCCTGTCGAGGACCGAGAATGCGAACGTGTCGAAGCTTATGTTGTTCCAGGGGAGCTCGTAGCCGAGCATGGTCGTCCTCTTGAATATCCTGCGGGCCTCCTCTGCGACGGTCTTGTGGTCCTGGTGCAGGTCGTTCAGCGATGGTGAGAAGACGATGTCCGGGCTGAAGTCCTTGCCGAGCCTGTGGATGTAGTCGAGTATCTTCTGCCGGTGCGTCGAGAAGTCCCTGACTTCGAAGTCCGAGCAGATGACGTTCTTCTTCGGTATGCCGAGTATCTTCGTCGCCTCCATGAGCTCCTTCTTGAGGGTCCCCTTGGGCAGCCCCTTCGGCAGCGACTTCTCCGCGGAAGAGAAGGCGATGTACAGGACCTCGGTCCCGCTCTCGACGGCTTTCGCGATGGTGCCGCCGCAGCCCAGTTCCCCGTCATCTGTGTGCGGAGCCAGTATCAGCATCCTCTCGTAGCTACCAAGGGACATATTCGTCGCCCTCCACTCGGAACCTGAACCTTATGCCGTGGCGCCTCAGCTGGTCCTTCAATGTCTCGCTGAACTTCGTCGCGGTGCCCTCGATCCTCCTCTTCCTGATGTCGAAGCAGGCCTTCTGCACGGAGAACACATCCTCGTCGATCCTCTTGTAGGTGGGCCTCTTGGCGGTCCGCCTCTTGTCGGCCTGGATTCGGACGGCCTCGTTGAATATCTTCCTGAAGAGTTCGCCCTTCTCCTTCGCAGTGAGCGCTTGGGGATACGCCTTCTCCTTGATGACCTTGCACGGGATGCCGCCCGCGAGGCAACCGCTCGGAAGGTCCTCGTTGACGAGGCTCATCGCCAGCACGACGACGTCGCTGCCGATCTTGACTTTGGGGTTGACCTGCGCGTACGGGAGCCAGACGCGGTCCCCGATCTTCACCGACCCCCAGGAGGAGGGGAAGCCCTCCCACTCGGATATGTAGGCGCCGTGCGTGTAGACCTTCGATTCGACGCCGCAGCCGAACTCGTGGCCGACCCTCACGCCGAACCCCTGGTTGATGAAAGAATATCTGCCCATGTGGAAGAAGTCGCCCGCAACGAGCGAGCTGGTCGATTCGTAGCGGCTGCCGCCCCCGATGACGGCGTACTCGCAGATCATCGCCTCGCGCCCTATGCGGACGTCCCTCCCCTCGATGACGGCGTGCGCCCTGACGACGCTCCTGTCGCCGATGAATCCGCTGTCCACCCTTATCTCGGCGGTGGGATGGATTTTAACGTCCTTGCCGAGCTTGAACATCTTTGGAACCGCCCCTATTATCTTGCTTCTGGGTTAAATATCTGCCCAATGCGCTGAGTTGACTGGCTGACGGCCGCCGGCCAACGGACGGCGCGGGAACCTTTTTTTATATTTGTTGGGGATATTGCCATCAGCAACGGGGGCGATCGAATGGTTGCGCAAATCATAGACGGAAAAAGCGTTTCTAGTCAGATAAGAGCAGAACTCAAGTGCGAAGTCGAGAGACTGACACAGAAGGGCGTCAAGCCCGGATTGGCGGTCATCCTTGTCGGCGAGAATCCCGCATCGCAGGTCTACGTCGGGAGCAAGGAGAAGAGCTGCCAGGAGCTGGGGATATACTCCGAGGCCTACAGGATGCCGGAGAGCACCCCGGAGAAGGAGCTGCTCGATCTGGTCTTGAAGCTCAACAAGAAGAAGGACATCGACGGCATACTCGTGCAGCTTCCCCTGCCGAAGCACATCGACGAGGACAAGGTGCTCCTCGCGATAGACCCGGACAAGGACGTGGACGGCTTCCACCCTGTGAATGTGGGGAGGATGTGGTGCGGCAACCCGAGGTTCCTGCCCTGCACGCCGTGGGGCGTCCAGGAGCTGCTGCTGCGCTACAAGGTCGACACCTCCGGGAAGCACGTCGTCGTGATCGGGAGGAGCAACATCGTCGGCAAGCCGGTGGCGGGCATCCTCGTCCAGAAGGAGAAGGGGGCGAACGCGACCGTCACTATCTGCCACTCGGCCACGAAGGACATAGCGTCGATCACCAAGCAGGCGGACATACTGATAGCGGCGATCGGCAAGCCCGAGTTCGTGACCGCGGACATGGTGAAGACCGGAGCGGCCGTCATCGACGTCGGGGTCAACAGGATACCGGACTCATCGTGCAAGTCAGGCACGAGGCTGGTAGGCGACGTGAACTTCGAGCAGGTCAAGGAGAAGGCGAGCTTCATCACCCCGGTCCCGGGAGGGGTCGGTCCGATGACGATTGCCATGCTCATGAAGAACACGGTCAGGTCCGCTCAGATGAGGGCGGGCGAGCTGAAAATCTGAAAAAACCTTTGCCCGGGCCTCACCGCCCGGGCCGCGATGTTCTTTATCGTAAGCCGTCCAAAGTCGAAGGGTGTTTTTCCCAATTAACGCAATTTCGCTCGGCGTTTTCGACTGTAATCGCAATAAACTGGCATACATCGATTTTCGGCTAGGTTGGAAGATTATTTATCGCCCCTACTTATTCGACGGCTCAGAAAGGCAGAACCCGATGCCGCCCGGGAGAACAATCCTGGGGAAATGCTGGGGGATACCGAGTGTCAGTAAGCGGTTCGAGGAATATTATCCATTCTAAATTATATCCGACGAGCAGGCCGCCGCCGGGCACAGCGGTATCGACACCGCCCGCCGCATTTGGGCGGACCGGCCGCAGGGATGGCTGCCTGAAATCTCTTAATGATTCACAGCGCGGGGTTGCGCTGGGGTTCTATTCTAGAAGGTGACTGGATGTCAGAAAAAGGCCATGCAATGTATGAAGCGACGCTCTTCAACGACAAGAGACTGAAGAAGAAACCTAACATGCCCTCGCTCGAAGAGGCGCGGAAAGGATTCAACTGGGAGACTTACGGCAAGGAGATAGAGGGCTTCGAAGGGGGCAAGATGAACGCCGCCCACAACGTGATCGATGTTCACGCAAACGGGAAGAACCGCAACAAGATAGCGCTATTCTACGAGGGCGACGACGGGACCACCGAGAAGTACACCTTCGGAGAGATGAGCGAGCTGAGCAACAGGTTCGCCAACGTGCTCAAGAAGCTGGGAATACAGAGGCAGGACAGATGCTTCTTCTTCCTCAACAGGTCCCCCGAACTGTACATTTCGTTCCTGGGCACAATAAAGGCCGGCGGGATCGCCAGCGCGATGTTCCCGGCGTTCGGCGAGGACGCCCTCAGGGACAGGCTCGTCGACAGCAGCGCCAAGGTGCTCGTCACCGATGCGGCGCTGAAGGAGAGGATCTACAAGATAAAGGACCTGCTGCCCGCCCTCAAGCATATACTAGTAGTGAAGAAGGGAGCGGACCCCGCGAAGGGGGAGATCTGCTACGAGACCGAGATGGCAGCGGCCTCGAAGAAGTTCGACGTCGTGAAGATGGACCCGGAGGAGTACTGCTACATGCTCTACACCTCGGGGACGACGGGCAAGCCCAAGGGGGTCGTCCACGCCCACGGGGGCATGGTGCAGCAGTTCCTGTCGACGAAGTGGGTGCTCGACCTCCAGGAGGACGACACCTACTGGTGCACGGCCGACCTCGGCTGGGTGACCGGGATAGTCTACGGCCTGATGGGGCCGTGGGCCAACGGGATAACGCAGGTCGGGTACGGCGGCAGGTTCAAGCCGGAGTCATGGTACAACGTTATAGAGAAGTACAGGGTGACCGTCTGGTACACGGCGCCCACGGCGATCAGGATGCTGATGGCCGCCGGCGACGAGATCACGAAGAAGGCGGACATGTCCTCGCTGAGGCACCTGTGCTCCGTCGGGGAGCCGCTCAACCCGGAGGGGGTAAAGTGGGCGGTGAAGATATTCGGGCTGCCCTTCCACGACACATGGTGGCAGACCGAGACGGGCAGCATTCTGATCACGAACTACCCGTGCATGCCCATCAAGTTCGGCTCGATGGGCAAGCCGGTCCCGGGGATCGAGGTCGCCATAGTCGACGAGGAGGGCAACCCCATGCCGCAGGGAGCCGAGGGGGACCTCGCGCTGAAGCCTGGCTGGCCGTCGATGATGCGGACCATCTGGGGCAACGAGAAGAGGTACAGGGAGTACTTCAGGAACAACTGGTACATCACCGGCGACACGGCGACGATCGACAAGGACGGCTACGTCTGGTACGTCGGCAGGGCCGACGATGTGATCAAGACCTCCGGTGAGAGGGTCGGTCCGTTCGAGGTGGAGAGCGCCCTGGTCGAGCACCCCGCGGTCGCGGAGGCTGGCGTCATAGGGAAGCCGGACGAGCTCAGGGGCAACATCATCAAGGCCTTCGTCACGCTGAAGCCGGGCAACAAGCCCTCGGACGAGCTGAAGGAGAGCATCCAGAAGTTCGTCAAGGGGAAGCTCGCCGGGCACGCGTACCCGAGGGAGATCGATTTCGTGGACTCGCTTCCGAAGACGAGGAGCGGCAAGATCATGAGGAGGCTCCTGAAGGCGAAGGAGCTCGGGCTGCCGATCGGCGACACGTCCACGCTCGAGAGAGACTGATGCGGAGGTTCTCGCAGAGAATCGCATTGGACAGCGAAACGGAGTGTTAGAAATATGGTAGATGAGCAGAGGATTCAGGTGCTGGAGCACAGATTACAGACGACCAGGGAGACCCTGGCGGTTGTGGCGATAATAGCGTTCTCGGTATTCCTTGCGATACCGATATTCGCGTCCGTCATCGGCGTGGGGACCTACTCGGGCTTCTTCGGCCCGGCGTGGAACACGTCGCTGCTGTACTCGCTGCTGGTCGCGAACATCGTCGGCTACCTGTGGAGCGACCTGTGAGGTGGTCGGGATGGACAAGAAGATCAAGAACGCGATGGTCCTGGTGCTGGTCGTATTCGCGATAGTCGCGGTCCAGCAGGGGATACTGTACTTCACCGACAAGAGCATAGGGACGGGCTACGCGCAGGTCATAGCCGAGGACGGGGCCGGCAAGGAGCAGTGGACCCTGGGATTGGTGCCGATGCTCGAGACGATGCCTTTGGCCGACACGGCCGGGCACAAGATCTGGGCGACTCCTGGCGACTACTCCGGCGACGCCGTCATGGGCATCACCGCGGCGATAGCGGCGGTGATGTGGATCGTCTGGATGGGCGTCTTCCTGGGGTTCCCCGGGAACATCAAGCTGAAGAAGGAGAAGATAATCGGGCTGATCGGCATCTCGTTCGTCATACTGATACTCAACCTTGTCATGCTGAGGGCGGTCGCCGATGCGACGGTCACCGGGTCGGTCGTGAAGAACACGACGGGACACCTCTCGCTCGCGTTGAACAACACCGGCATACTGTTCGGCATCCTTCTGGTCAGGCTCAGGGTCGGCGGGAGGGACCCGAACCAGCCCTTCCTGCCCGGGATGGGCGGCCCGAACCCGTGCGGTGTCGCTGACAGGAACTTCTACAAGAAGTTCAACGGCGTGCTGATGATGCTCGTCGCGACGGCGGTCATCGAGATCGTCTGCCAGTTCGCGGGGCTTGGAGTCCCCGAGGTCGCGGTCGACGCCTCCGTGTGGCTGATATGGGGCATCATATTCATCGCGCATTTCGGGACGTTCCCGAGCGACTGGAAGCTGGGCAAGAGGCCGAAGGGCATCGCGCTCATGCTGATCCTCACTGTGCTGACGATCGTCGGCTTCTACATCATGCAGGTGGCGACGGGCGAGAGCATAGGGAGCGGCGTCGGCGAGGCGCGCCTCGATGCTGCTTTCGGGAGCGGGAACGCCGGGCTCAGCCTGATGCTCTCATGCTGGTTCGTGTTCTGGACCATCGCCCTGGGGTCTGCAGGATTCTGCGATCCCGGCGAATGCAAGAGGCCCGCCGAAGAGAAGAAGTAAAACTCGAAACAGGGGCTCTGCCTACTGGGCAGAATCCCTGACCTCAGATTTTTCTGCGGCCCCTTCAGGCTTTCTCGACCTTCGCGGCGCAGACCTTGTACTCCGGTATCTTCGCGATCGGGTCCAGCGCCGGGTTCGTCAGCATGTTGGCCGCCGCCTCCGCATAATGGAACGGGATGAAGAGCACGCCCGGCATTATGTTGCGGGTGACCCTGGCGACGAGCGTTATGTTGCCCCTCTTCGACGACACTCTGACGCGGTCCCCCTCCGCGACCTTCATCCTGCGGGCGTCCGCGTCGTTCATCTCGACGTACGGCACCGGCGCCTCCCTCTCGAGCTTCGGGGACTTCCTCGTCATCGTCCCGGTGTGGTACTGGAAGAGGTTCCTGCCCGTCGAGAGTATCATCGGGTACTCCGCGGAGGGCATCTCGGCCGGGTCGGCATGCTTCACCGGCGCGAAGGCCCCCCTGCCCATCTTGAACCCGCCGACGTGCAGTATCCTTGCCCCCGGCTGGTCCTTCGCCGTGCATGGCCACGTGAGGATCTCCTTCTCCAGCCTGTCGAAGCTTATCCCCGCGTAGATGGGGGCGACCGACGCGAACTCGTCCATCACCTGGGCGGGCGAGCTGAAATCGAATCCGGGCGCTCCGAACCTCTTGCCCAGCTCGCAGGCTATCTTCCAGTCCGGCCATGCCTCCCCGGGAGCGTCGACGGCTTTCCTCACGCGGCGCACCTTCCTGTCCGTGCAGGTGAAGGTGCCGTCCTTCTCCGCATAGCAGGCTGCCGGCAGTATCACGTGAGCGAACTTCGTAGTCTCGGTGTTGAATATGTCTGCGGCGGCGAAGAACTCCAGGTTCCTGATCCCCTTCTCAACGTGCGTGATGTCGGGGTCGGAGACCATCGCGTTCTCGCCGAATGAAATGATTGCCTTGATCTGCCCCTTCGCGGCGAGCTCGAACGCCTCGGTCAGGGTCACGCCCGGCTTCTCGGGCAGCTGTTTGTTCCAGGCCTTCTCGAACTTCGCCTTCATCTCAGGCGCGGCGACGCTCTGGTAACCTGGATAGTAGTTCGGCAGCGCGCCGGCGTCGCACGAGCCCTGGACATTGTTCTGCCCCCTGAGCGGGTTCACGCCGGATGATTCCTTGCCGATGTGCCCGCACAGCATCGCGAGGTTCGCCAGCGATCTGACGATCTCCGTTCCGTTGCTGTGTTGCGTGACTCCCATCGCGTAGGCGATCATCGCCTTCTTCGACCTCGCGTAGAGCCTTGCGACCTCGACGAGCTTGTCCTTCGGTATGCCCGATATCGCCTCGACCCTCTCGGGCGTGTACTCTTCGACGGCGCTCTTCAGCTCCTCGAACTTTGCCGTCCTGGTCTCCACGAACTCCTTGTCGTAGAGATTCTCGGTGATGATGATCCTAGCGATCCCGTCGATCCAGGCGATGTCCGTTCCCGGCCTCTGGTGGAGGCTGATGTGCGCTATGCGCGACAGCGGCGTCTCCCGCGGGTCGACGACTATCGCCTTGGCCCCCCTGTCGATCGCCCTGACCATCCTCGCGCCGATCATCGGGTGGGTCTCGAGCGTGTTGGAGCCGGTCACCAGGAGGCAGTCGGCGTCCTCGAACTCCGGGATGGAGTTGGTCATGGCCCCGCTGCCGAACGAATAGACGAGGCCTGCGACGGTGGACGCATGGCACAGCCTCGCGCAGTGGTCGATGTTGTTCGTGCCTATCGCGACCCTCGCGAGCTTCTGCACCAGGTAGTTCTCCTCGTTCGTGAACTTCGCCGACGAGAAGACCGCGACGGAGTCCGGGCCGTACTTGGAGGAGATCCTCTTGATCTCCGAGACGACCCTGTCAAGCGCCTCGTCCCAGCTGGCCTTCCTCATCTGCGAGCCATCGCGCACGAGCGGGTGGGTCAGCCTGTCCGGGTGCTGCACGAAGGCGTGTGCGTTGTAGCCCTTGATGCACAGCCTCCCCTGGCCGATGACGTCGGTCTTGCAGGGGATCACGCCGACAAGCCTGCCGTCGACGACCTGCAGATAGAAGTTGCAGCCGCAGCCGCAGTACGGGCAGGTCGTGAGGACGTGCTTAACAGACATTGGAATCATCCTCCAGCTTATCTCCTTCCAGGGTGGTCAGCAGCGGGCTTATCGCCTTCTCGTTGCCGGGAGCGTAGTTGTAGAGCTCCTTCATGTCCTTCTTGACCAGCTTCCTCAGCGTTAGCAACGGTATGTCCGCGGGGCAGGAGCGCTCGCACTCGCCGCACTCGATGCACTTGTCGGCCATGTGGAACGACCTCACCAGGTGGAACGCCAGGCCGGGCGGTATGCTCTTCTCGGCGACCAGCTCCCGCTCCTCGAGGACGCAGGCATGGTCGCAGAAGCAGACCGGGCAGTTCGTCGTGCAGCCGAAGCACTTGTTGCACTTGCGGAACTGCCTGACCCAGAACTTGAGGCGCTCCTCCCCGGTCATCTTCAACAGCTTTCCGGCGAGCTCGTCCGACGCGGCTCCCTTCTGCGGCTCGCCGAAGTCGACCTTGCTCGGCACGGGGTCGTCGCACCTGCACTTCGCTATCTGCTCCTTGCTGCAGGCCAGCCCGACCTTGACTATCCTTTCCGCGTCGAAGATGCCGCGCTTCGTGAGCTCGTTCAGCGCCTTCTCGTCGCATCTCCTCGCCACGACCGCGATCTTCCCCTTCCCGATCCAGGGGTAGAGCTTGGTCAGCACCATGACCAGCTGGTACGGGACGTCCATTCGGACATCGCCGACGTCCTCCCCCTTGGACACGAACGCAGGGGCGACGTTGCCGCTCTCGTCCCTCGCCGCGAGCAGGTAGTCCGCCTTGCGCTCCTCGAACGCTATCTTCGCGAGCTTCCTCCCGAGGTCGTTCACATCTTCACCTCCCTCAGGGGGTTGGGGCCGATCTTCTTGATGTCCGAGACGAACTCCGTGATGACCTGCTGGAACTTCTCTCCCTCCGCGGCGCTCACCCAGTCGAGCCTAAGGCGCCTCTCGTCGATCCCCACGTCCTTGAGGATCCTCTGCGCGACGGGGAACCTCTTCTTCGTGCGGTGGTTCCCTGTGAGGTAGTGGCAGTCGCCGATGTGGCAGCCGAGGACGAGCACCCCGTCGATGCCTTCGGACAGCGCCTTGAAAGCGTATTCCGGTTTGACGGCCGCGCTGCACATGACCCTGATGACGTGGACGTTCGGCGGCATCTGCAGCCTGCTGACGCCCGCGAGGTCCGCTCCGGCGTAGGAGCACCAGTTGCAGCAGAATGCCAGGATCGTCGGCTTGAACTCGCTCATTCCGCCACCTCCAGCGCGTTCTTTATCAGCGCGTCGATCATCGCGCTGAGCTGTGTCGTGTTGAATCCCTTCTGCTGCATCGCGTCGTTGTGGCAGGCGGCCACGCAGTTGCCGCAGCCCTTGCACTTCGCCTCGGTGACCTGCGCGTATTTCCTGCCCTCTTTCGATGTAACGATCTCTATCGCCTGGTACGGGCACGCCTGAACGCAGTTCCCGCAGGCGATGCACTTCTCCGGGTCCGAGTATGCGGTGATCGGCTCTATCTTGACCTTACCCATCCTGATCGGGATCGATGCCTTCGCGGCGGCCGCCAGCCCCTGCGCGATGCATTCTGACACGGAGCTCGGCCAGCGGGCCGTGCCGCAGATGAACACGCCCTCGGTCGCGAACTCCACCGGCCTCAGCTTGACGTGCGCCTCGAGGAAGAACCCGAGCTTGTCGACGGGGACCTTGAGCATCATCGCCAGATCCTTCACGTTCTCGATCGGGACCATCGGAACGGCCAGCACGACGTTGTCGACGGACATACCCACGATGTCGTCCAGGGTCTCGTCGTAGACGTCCACGTGCAGCTCGTCGCCCGCCATCTCGACCTTCGGCAGGCTCTCAAGGCCGTACCTCATGAAGCGGACTCCCTTCTCCGCCGCGTCGCGGTACGCCTTCTCCGCCGCCGTGCCGTAGCTCATTATGTCCCTGTGCAGGACGGTCACCTGGGCGTCAGGCTTCGCCTCGATTATCCTGATCGCGTTCTTGATTGACGCGTTGCAGCAGAACCTGGAGCAGTACTCCCGCCCCGGCACCCTCGCGCCGACGCACTGGATGAACGCCGCGCTGTCCGGGACATCTCCCTTGGCGAGCTTCCTCTCGAGCTCCAGCTGCGTGATGACGCCGGGCATCTTGCCGTATCCGAACTCCCCCTGCGGCGACCACTCCCTTCCGCCGGTGGCGACGATGACCGTGCCTGCCTTGACCTTCTCCGCGCACTTGTCCGCGCCGGTGATCGTGATCTCGAAGTTGCCCACGAAGCCCGACAGGTCGGTCATCCTCGATGAGAGGTGGATGTGGGCCTTCGGGGAGGACTTGATCTCCTTGACGATGCTGTCGAGCAGCTCCTTCGTCTTCTTCATCTCGGGGCCGATGACGGCGATCTCCTTCAGAACGCCGCCGAGCTGGGGCTCCCTCTCTATCAGGTGCGTCTCTATCCCCTGCGAGACGAGCGTGGATGTCGCAACGAGGCCGGATATTCCTCCGCCGATCACCACCGCGACCGGGATGACCCCCGATTCCATCTCTTCCTGCGGCTGGAGCAGCGCGGCCTTCGCCACCCCCATCGCCACGAGCATCTTCGCCTTCTCGGTGGCGGCCTCGGGCTCCTTCGCGTGTATCCAGGAGACGTGCTCCCTGATGTTGACGAACTCGAACAGGTACTTGTTCACGCCCGCCCGCTCGCAGTTCCTCCTGAAGAGCGGCTCATGCGTGCGCGGCGTGCATGCCGCGACGATGACCCTGTCCAGCTTGTTGTCCTCGATGCTCTTCCTGATCGCCCCGAGGCCCTCCTCGGAGCAGGAGTACATGTTGTGCGCGGCGACGACGACGTCGGGGAGGGTCTTCGCGAACTCTGCGACCTTCTCTACGTCGACGGCCGATGCGATGTTGTGCCCGCAGTGGCAGATGAACACCCCTATGCGCGGCATCAGCACCCGCCTCCCGATATCATCTCGGCGACCCGCGCCGCCGCGGAGGATGCCTGAGTGACCGCGTCCGGAATGTCCATCGGCGTGGATGCGAACCCGCACACGACGATCCCCTTGCTCGTTGAATCGACCGGGTGCTGGAGGTCGGGCGTCATGAAGAAGCCGTCGGAATCGAGCTTGAGCCCTGTCGACTCCGCGAACTTGGACGCGCTCTTCGACGGCTCGAGCGCCGGGCAGAGGACCGCCATGTCGAACTCATCCTGGGCGACCTCTCCGCCGGTCCCTTTCTTCTCGTAGTTGATCAGGACCCCTTTCCCGTCCTTGGCGGGCTGGAGCTTGGCCGGCCTTGACTGCACGTACCTCACGCCGTAGGACTTCTTCGCCCTCTGGACGAACTCCTGGAAGTTCTTGCCGACGGCGCGCATATCCATGTAGAATATCGTGGTCTTTATGTTCGGCGCGTGCTCCCCCGCGAGTATCGACTCCTTCGTCGCGTACATGCAGCAGACGCTGCTGCAGTAGACGTGCGTCTTCGCGTCCCTGGAGCCGACGCACTGTATGAACGCCAGCGTCTTCGGCTCCGTTCCGTCGGAGGGCCTGACGAGGTGCCCGCCGGTCGGGCCGGATGCGGACAGTATCCTCTCGAATTGAAGCGATGTGACGACGTCCTTGGCTATCCCGAAGCCGAACTGCGGGAGCAGCGAGACGTTCATCTGGTCGTACCCCGTCGCGATGACCACCGCGGACGCGTCGATGTCGACGATCTTGTCCTTCTGGTCGTAGTCGATGGCCCCGGCCTGGCAGACCTTCTTGCAGACCCCGCACTTCTTTTGGGTTATCATCCTGCAGTGCGCGCCGTCGATGGTGACCTTCCTCGGGACCGCCTGCGGGAACGGAAGGTAGATCGCCTTCCGGTTCGTGAGGGATTCCTCGTACTCGCTCGGCACCTTGACCGGGCATTTCGCCGCGCAGTCGCCGCAGCCTGTGCAGCGCGTGATGTCGACATATCTGGCCTTCTCCCTTATCCTGACCTTGAAGTTGGGGAACTTGCCAGATATGCCGTCTATCTCGGAATACGTGTGGAGTTTGATGCGCTCATGGTCGGCGCACATGATCATCTTCGGGGAGAGTATGCAGAGCGAGCAGTCGTTCGTAGGGAATGTCTTGTCGAGCTGCGCCATGTGCCCGCCGATGGACGGCGACTTCTCGACCAGATGAACCTCGAAACCCATGTCACCGAGATCGAGGGCGGCCTGTATCCCGGCGATCCCGCCCCCCACCACGACCACTCTGTCCGTCACCGTTACAGCCTCCCGATTCAACCCCTTCTGCACTTCAGATTGATACGCAGAAGACCGCGCGCCCCGATCCCTAAATCGTCTGCGATAATTGCTGAATGCGCCGTGTGTGTCTTCGCGAAATCAGAAGCGGGTCACTGATAAAAAGTTTTTCCCGGTCTGATTGTTCCTGAGTCCATTGGGCGCACGATGCGCCAGTCGAAATCGCCGCAGCTGCCTGCAATAAGCTTTTAACTGGAGCTAGCATAACCGGTGGAAGGTAGCATCGCATGTTGAGAGAGTGCAAGGACCACGGATACTTCAGGGACGAGATCTGCCCGCTCTGCGGACAGGAAGGGAGGTTCCTGATGAGCACCGAGGAGCTCGAGGGGATAGGAAGGGTCATGGCGGGCGTGCTGAGGCACTTCCCCGAGAAGTTCGAGCTCGGCATGGACAAGAACGGCTTCGTCGACCTTCAGGATTTCATCATCGCCCTCCAGAACAGCAGGAGGAGGCTGGCCTGGCTCAGGCCGCATCACATAATAGCGATCATAGAGACCGACCCCAAGGGGCGGTACGAGTACAGGGACGGGAAGATAAGGGCGACCTACGGCCACTCGATAGAGGTCGAGCTCGATCTCCCGACGAACGGCATACCGGAGAAGCTGTACTACCCGACGACGCTGGAGGAGGTCGACATCGTCCTCGAGACCGGGCTCAAGCCGTCCGACAGGAAGAAGGTGCACCTCAGCAAGACCTACAACGACGCCGACACCGCAGGGAAGGTGAGGACGCCGAGCCCCGTGATCCTAGAGGTGGACACGTTGAAGGCGATTGCCTCCGGGGTCGTGATACAGAAGGCCGGAAAGACGGTCTATCTCGCGGAATCGGTGCCAGCGGAGTTCATCTCGAAGGCAGAGGTGCCGCCGGCGCCCGAGGAGGAATCAGAGGTCCTCCCGGAGCACAAGGAAGCGTAGAGAGGCGTTCCGAGTCCCTCCGCCGACCCTCCGAAAAGAGTTTTATACGCAGTCCGCGAGTATTCCACAGATGTTCGCTAGGGCGGACCAGCTCAGGATACAGCAGGTAGAGGACGGATTCAGGCTGCATGCGGTCGACTATTTCTGGGAGGACTTCGAGCCGCATCTGCTCATCTTCGACCTTGACGACGGCCAGATATCCTCCTTCGACCTGGAGAGCCTGGATTTCTCGGTCAGCAGGAAGCGGCTGTGCGTTGGCTCCTGGGTGGAGGACGAATACGTCCCCTGCCCGAACAACGTGGCAGTCAATAAGTTCACCCAATGCGCCGAGTGCGGGGCCGAACTCATACCGGTCCAGGAATGCATCTTCGAGCCGAAGTGCGAGGGGGAGCTGTGCGATTCGCCGATGTGCAGGCTCGAGCACGCGGTGTACATCGCCTTCTTCGGGAACAGGAGCAAGATAGGCATGACCGTCAAGAGCAGGGTCAGGAAGAGGCTGATCGAGCAGGGGGCGGACGGCTACTGCGTCGTGGCGACCTACCCGACGAGGAAGGCGGCCAGGGAGCAGGAGAAGCTGCTCGGCCAGACCCTGAAGATAACGGAGAGGCCCGCCGCGAGGACGATACTCGAGTCGCTGCGGCTGCCGCGCAAGAGCAAGCAGATCGAGGAGGGGTGGAGATGGGTATCCGACAGCCTGGAGGCGAGCGTCGGCATCACGCCGGGCAGGCTGGAGCTGCTGGACTCGTACCCGCTGGAGGAGCCGCTCAGCGAGATCCCGAAGCATGTTGAGAGCTGGGGGATCCACTCGGGGGACTTCGTCGGAATAAAGGGGAAGTTCCTGATCTACAAAGCAGACCGTCTCGCCGCGTTGAGCCTGCCGGACATACCGTCGAGGTTCATATCGCGCGAGAAGATGTGACGTCACATCCTCTCGACTTTCCTCGCGATCTCGTCCGCCATCTCGGACAATCTGGAGGGCTTGACCGGCCTCTTCGTATAGCCCGGGAGGGCGAGATCGTATGTCACGACCTTCTTCTCCGTGATCACTTCGCGCACGGCCTTCCAGATCTTCCCGGCGGCCTCATTCTCTCCCATGTGGTGCAGCATGAGCTCGCCTGACAGTATCTCCGCAACCGGGTTCACCTTGTCCTGACCGGCGTACTTCGGTGCGGAGCCGTGCACAGGTTCGAACAGCGCGACTTCCTCGCCTATGTTTCCGCCCGGGGCGATCCCGAGCCCTCCGGCGAGCCCGGCCGTCAGATCGGAGAGGATGTCGCCGAAGAGGTTCGTAGTGACTATAACGTCGTACTCCTCCGGCTTCTTGACGAGCTGCATGCACATGTTGTCGACGAGGCGCTCGTCGGATTGTATGTCGGGGTACTGCTTGGCGATCCCCCTGAAGACCTCCTGGAAAAGCCCGCCCGTGAACTTCATTATGTTGGCCTTGTGGACGGCTGTGACCCTCTTCCGCTTCTCCCTGCGGGCGTATTCGAACGCGTACCTGACTATGCGCTCCGACTTCCTCCTGGTGATGATGTTCTCGGTGACCGCGCCGCTGTGCTGCTCGTCCATCCAGTGCTCGACGCCGGAGTAGAGCCCTTCCGTCGCCTCCCTGACGATGACGAGGTCGATGTTCTCGTACCTGGTCCCCTCGCCGGCGATCGACCGCGCCGGCCTCACGCAAGCGTAAAGGTCGAGCTTCTGCCGCAGGGCGACGTTGACGCTCCTGAACCCGGAGCCTATCGGCGTCGTCACGGGGCCCTTCAGCCCGACCTTGTTGCGCCTCAGGCTCTCCAGCGCGATGTCCGGGAGCGGAGTGCCGTGCTTCTTGATCGCGGATTCCCCGATGTCCACCGTCTCCCATTCGAAGCCGATGCCCGTGGCTTCGAGCACCTTGACGGCCGCGGAGGTGACCTCCGGCCCGACGCCGTCCCCCGGAAGCAGTGTTATCTTGTAGCTCATTTTAACCACCTACAGCTCGAATCCCCCGTGCTTGGTTATGTGCTCAGCCAGCCCGCCGTCCTGCAGGATCTTGATCATCACCGGCGGGAGCGGCTCGGCCTTCAGCTCGATGTTCTTCGTGATGTCCCTTATCACGCCCGCGGAGATGTCGACCTCGAGCTTGTCCCCTGCGTCTATCTTGCCAGCGTCCCGGCAGACGACCAGCGGCAGCCCGGTGTTGATCGCGTTCCTGAAGAATATCCTCGCGAACGACACGGCGATGACGACGGAAATCTTCGCGTGCTTTATCACCAGAGGCGCCTGCTCCCTGCTGCTCCCCAGCCCGAAGTTCCTCCCGGCGACTATGAAATCGCCTGGGGCGATCTTCGAGTAGAAGGACGGGTCGAGGTCCTCCATGACGTGCTTGGCCAGCTCATCCATGTCGAGCGTCTTGAACTTGTACTTGCCCGAGATGATGTAGTCCGTGTTGATCGAGTCGCCGAACTTGTGGACCTTGCCTGTGAGCTTCATTGCGTCGCCTCCCTCGGGTCGGCGATCTTCCCCTTCAGGGCAGATGCGGCGACGGTCGCCGGGCTCGCGAGGTAGATGAAGGCCTTGCTGTTCCCCATCCGCCCCTTGAAGTTCCTGTTCGCCGTGGATATGACGTTCTCGTCGTCCGAAGGGACGCCGTTGTGGGTGCCGACGCAGCAGCCGCATCCGGGCGTGACGACCGCCGCTCCCGCCTTCACCAGCGTCTGCAGTACGCCGAGCCGCATCGCCTCGAGGTAGATCCCCTTGGATGCCGGCGCGACGATCAGCCTCACGCCTTTCTTGACCTGCTTGTCCTTCAGTATCCTCGCCGCGATCTTGAGGTCCTCGACCCTGCCGTTCGTGCAGGTCCCGATGAACGCCTGGTTGATGTTCACGTCCAGGAGCTTGTCGACCGGCTCGACGTTGTCCACCGAGTGCGGCTTCGCGATCATCGGCGGGACCTTCGACGAGTCGATCTTGATTGTCTTGTTGAACAGCGCGTCCGGGTCGGATGAGGTCGGCTTCGGCGCGCGCTTTGATCTCTCCGCGACGTACTTCAGCGTCTTCTCGTCGCATTCGAATATCCCTGCCTTCGCGCCGGCCTCGACGGCCATGTTCGCCATCGTCATCCTAGCGTCGATGCTCATCGACCTGACGGCGGCTCCTGTGAATTCCATCGCGTCGTATGTGCAGCCGTCCGCCGTGGTGAGGCCGATGGTGTGCAGCATGAGGTCCTTCGAGTAGACGCCTTTCTGCATCTTCCCCTTGTAGGCAATCTTCGTTGTGTGAGGCACCCTGAACCAGAGCTTGCCCGTGAGCATCACTGCCGCGAGATCGGTCGAGCCTATGCCCGTGGAGAACGCGTTGAGCGCGCCGTATGTGGTGGTGTGGCTGTCGGCCCCGACGACGAGGTCGCCTGGAACGACGTGGCCCCGCTCCGGCATGAGCTGGTGGCAGACCCCCTCTCCGATGTCGTAGAGGTTGCAGCCCGTCTTCTCGGAGAACTCTCGCATCATCTTGTGCAGCGCGGAGACTCCCTCGTTGGGGCTCGGCGCGCTGTGGTCTATGACGAGCGATATCCTGTCAGGATTCTTCAGCCGCTCCCCCTTCATCTTCTGGAAAGCCTTGATCGAGAGGGGGGTCGTGCCGTCTTGCCCCATCGCGTAGTCGATCTCAGCGACGACGATGTCCCCGGCCTTCGCATCCGTCCCGGAATGCGCGCCGAGTATCTTCTCGGAAATTGTCCTTCCCAATGTATCTCCAACCATCGCGCCCCCACAGGGAGGCCTCGTTCCGCCCGATTGAGTACATAATGATAAAGGTTTTGCCAATATCAAAGTCAAATGCACATAATAAGCGGTATAAATGTGGTCAAATGACCACTATTTCTGGAAATAATGCGAATTTGTTCGCCTCTGAACGGTGATCCGGTTCTGCCGTGCGCGCAATCGACACAAACATCAAATATGTTGGAAATGGTCAAATGGCCTAGAGGAGGACGGAGATTGGAGATAACCTGGCTTGGTCATTCTGCTTTCCTCATCAACGGGTTCAACTCGATAGTGGTCGACCCTTTCCTCCTTGAGAATCCGTCTGCGGAAATCACTCCTGACAAGGTCGTGTGCGACATCGTATGCGTGACGCACGGACACTCTGACCACGTGGGCGACGCGGTCTCGATATCCAAGAGGAACAAGGCGCCGATCCTATCGATCGTCGAGCTGTCGAGCACCTTCGACAAGGTCGGCTGCCAGACGGTCGGATTCAACATCGGCGGCTCCGTGACGATCAAGGACACGAAGGTCACGATGACGGCTGCCGTGCACTCGTGCGGCGCCGACGCGGACGGGATGGAGGGGGCGGCAGGCTCTCCCGCCGGCTTCGTGATAGAAAGCGGGGAGACCGTCTACCACGCGGGCGACACGGCGCTGTTCGGCGACATGGCGCTGATCGGCGAGATGCACCAGATCGACGTCGCGCTCCTCCCGATAGGGGGCTTCTACACGATGGACGCCTACCAAGCCGCCAAAGCCGTGGAACTGTTGAAGCCGAAGATGGCGATACCGATGCACTACAACACCTGGGGGCCGATACAGGCCGACCCGAAGGTCTTCAAGTCCGAGGTCGAGAGGCGCTGCAAGACGCAGGTCAGGATACTCGACCCGGGGCAGTCAGTGAAAATAGAATCCGGTGGAAGGAGATATGCGAGAGACCCTCACTCCTGAAGAGGTAAGGAAGCGGTTCGGGACGATGTACTCGGACGGGCTCATCACGATGGTCGACGAGAGCGCGGGCAAGCTCAGGATCGTCGAGATGTGCACCGCCCAGGGGCCCGTCGAGTGGGACGCCGTGAACAGGTGGAGGGCGGGCGGCATCGTCGAGAGGATCGACGTCCACGGGAACTGGCTGATAATGGATTCGATCATCGGCGAGAAGGAGGTGAAGTTCGGACCGGTTTCCGTCCAGAGCGGCGGCCAGGCGTTGAAGGGCGCCAGGGTCAAGGACGGGATCGTCGAGACTTCTTGGGCGGGCATGGCAGGGGCATCGATAGGCATCGGCGCCTGCCTCCCTCAGGCCAAGGGCGTCATCAGGACGGAGTACGAGGACATGACGGATCTCGGCGGCTCCAAAGAGGTGCATGTGAAGATATTCACCCCGGAGATGAGGCACCTGGTGATAGGGATCGACGACACCGACTCCAGCGAGAAGGGGGCGACCTGGGCGCTCGGCCTCAACCTCGCGAAGAGCATGCCCGACGCGACATTCCTACAGCACAAGATCGTGCAGCTCAACCACCATGCGCCGCACAAGACGACCAACTGCACTTCCACGGCCGTCTCTTTCGCCGTCCGGCCGAACAAGGTCGCTGACGCGATGAAATTCGCGGTCGACTTCATCGAGGACGGCACGCTTTCGGAGCAGACCTCCATAGCCACCTGGACCGGGATCGAGATACCGGAGGAGATCCTGAGGTTCGGGCTGAAGGCGAAGGAGATCATCCTGACGATTGAGGAGGCGGAAGAGGCCGCGAAGAGGGCCGGCATAGAGCTCTGGGAGATCACCGGCCCGAGGGGGAAGATCGGCGCGCTGGCCGCCATAGGCTGCTTCGACCTCGGGCTGCTCAGCTCCGGGCTAATGGAGGATTTCACCGAGTACCCGGGGCATGACGCGAGGAACGACGGTAGGAAGCAGTAGGCGGGAATCCCCGAAATGGACTCGTGTGACCTTTACGGCTCTAGAAACGAATGCGCTTCATCGATGTTCAAAACCCATTGAATCTCATTAGTATTCTCATTTTCCGCATCAGCAATGAATAGTATTAAACCTCGATAAAGAAGTTCAGATGATTGGTTGGAGGAGATGAAGTGACCACCATGGAGGAAAGACTCCATAACAATCGGCTTTTCATCGACACGCGGGAGAGTTAGTAATCATGCTCAAGAGAAAGACAGATAAAGCGCTCTCGGTCGCATGTTTGATGATCGTATCGACAATCGTGCCGATGTCGCTATTGTCGGGGACCGCGTCTGCAGCGTATGACGTCAGTCATGCCCCGATATCCATAAACGGCGACGCAGACTTCGCCGCCCAAGCGGCGTTGGAGGAAAATCTGTGGGCCGGAAGCG
>Ga0316628_100000080_pt1 | contig 53954 bp, 44 predicted proteins | sample OWC_Aug_M2_C1_D5_FD_207648 | JGI IMG/M metagenome (GOLD analysis project Ga0316628, IMG submission 207648) | Wetland soil microbial communities from Old Woman Creek delta, Ohio, United States - OWC_Aug_M2_C1_D5_C | ecosystem: Environmental > Terrestrial > Soil > Wetlands | place: USA: Ohio...
CAGCTCGTGCAGCTGATGGGCGACCTGGGGCTTCCCGGCAGCGTCGTCGAGGTCACCGACGCGCAGCGGCAGAAGGACATCTGGGAGGTGAGGAAGGCCGGCCTGAACATCATGATGTCGATGAAGGGCGACGGCAAGCCGGTGTCGTTCATCGAGGACTGCGCGGTGCCCCTCGAGCATCTGGCCGAGTACACCGACAGGCTGACCAAGGTATTCGCCAAGCACGGCACGCGTGGCACCTGGTACGCGCACGCATCGGTGGGCACGCTACATGTGCGCCCGGTGCTCGACATGCGGCGCGACGGCGCCGAGAAGATGCGCGCCATCGCCGAAGAGGCCTGCGCGCTGGTCAAGCAGTACAAGGGTGCGTACTCGGGCGAGCACGGCGACGGGCTGGTGCGCTCCGAGTGGATCGCGCCTTTCTTCGGCCCGCGGCTCACGACCTGTCTCGCCGAGATCAAGTCCTGGCTCGATCCGAAGGGGCTCATGAACCCGGGCAAGATCGTCGACCCGCCGAGGATGGACGACAAGCGGCTGTTCCGCTTCCCGCCCGGGTACGCGCCGCGGGTGCCCTTCACCGAGCTCGACTGGAACGAATGGGGCGGCTGGGACAAGGCCGTCGAGATGTGCAACAACAACGGCCACTGCCGGAAATTCGACGCCGGCACCATGTGCCCTTCGTACCGCGTCACGCGCGACGAGGTGCATCTGACGCGCGGGCGCGCCAACACGCTGCGCCTCGCGCTCGCCGGCCAGCTGCCGTTCGACGACGTCAAGGAAGCGCTCGACCTGTGCGTGTCGTGCAAGGGCTGCAAGCGCGAATGCCCGACCGGCGTCGACATGGCGCGCATGAAGATCGAGTTCCTGGCCCAGCACAGGAAACGCCACGGCCTTGCGCTGCGCGACCGTCTGGTCGCCTATCTACCGCGCTATGCGCCCTGGGCGGCGCGCTTCGCACGGCTCGCCAATATCCTCCAGTCGCTGCCCGGGCGGGAAAGCATCGCAGGGATCTCGGCGAGGCGCACGCTGCCGCGCTGGCGCCGAGGCCGTTTCGTCGACCGCGTGCGCACGCTCTCGGGGCGGCGCGAGGTGTTGCTGTTCGTCGACACGTTCAACCGCTGGTTCGAGCCGGAGAACGCGCGCGCCGCGCTGCGGGTGCTCGACGCCGCGGGCTACCGTACGCATGTCGCACAGGCCCCCGAGGGCGAACGGCCGCTTTGTTGCGGGCGGACCTTCCTTTCCGTCGGGCTGGTCGACGAGGCGAGGCATGAGGCGCGCCGCATGCTCGATGCGCTTGCGCCCTGGCGCGAGCGCCGCGTGCCGATCATCGGCCTCGAGCCCTCGTGCCTCTACACGCTGCGCGACGAATTCAAGGCGCTGATCCCCGGCCAAGAGACCGGCGAGCTTGCCGGCCAGGCGATGCTGTTCGAGGAGTTCATCGCGCGCGAAGCCGACGCCCAAAGGCTGAACCTCAGGCTGCAGCGCGTCGCGAGCGAGGCGCTGCTGCACGGCCACTGCCACCAGAAAGCCTTCGGCGCGATGCCGGCGGTCGAGCGCGCGCTTCGCCTGGTGCCCGATATGAAAGTGACGACCGTCGAGTCGAGCTGCTGTGGCATGGCAGGGGCCTTCGGCTACGAGGCGGAGCACTACGAGATTTCGATGAAGATGGCCGAAGCGAGCCTGCTGCCGGCGATGCGCGCCGCGCCCGCGGACGCCCTGCTGGTGGCCGACGGTACCAGCTGCCGCCACCAAATCGCCGATGGCGCGCAACGGCGTGCAGTGCACGTCGCGCGCGTGCTCGCGGCCGCGCTCGCCTAGGCGCGCCGACCACTGCGAACGAACAGCCACGCTCCCGCGACGATCATCGGCAGGCTGAGCCACTGGCCCATGCTCAGGTGCAGCGCAAGGTAGCCCAGGAAATCGTCGGGCTCGCGCGCGAACTCGGCGATGAAGCGGAACGTGCCGTAGCCGATCAGGAAAAGCGCCGAGACCTGACCGCGCGGGCGGGGTTTCGACGAGAACCACCACAGCAGCACGAACAGCGCGACGCCCTCGAGCGCGAACTCGTAGAGCTGCGAGGGATGGCGCGGCAGCGGGCCTGCGCCCGGGCCCTGAAACAGCATGCCCCACGGCAGGTCCGTCACGCGACCGTAGAGCTCGCCGTTGATGAAATTGCCCAGTCGCCCCGCCGCAAGGCCGATCGGCGTCACTGGCGCGAGGAAGTCCATCAGCGCGAGCCAATGCACCCGGTACCTGCGCGCGGCGAACGCCATCGCCACGAGCACGCCGAGAAAGCCGCCGTGGAACGACATCCCGCCGTGCCAGACGGCGAGGATCTCCAGCGGATGGGCGAAATAGTAGGCCGGCTTGTAGAACAGCACGTAGCCGAGCCGCCCGCCGAAAATCACCCCGAGCACGGCGTAGAACAGCAGGTCGTCCAATTGCTCGCGCGTGATTGGCGCCGCGCCGGCCTTGATGCGCCGCATGCCCAGCCACCAGCCCGTGGCAAAGCCCGCGAGGTACATGAGGCCGTACCAGCGCACCGCCAAAGGGCCGATGGAGATCGCGACCGGATCGAAATTGGGGTGGATCAGCACGGTAGAATTCCATTCTATCTTCAGGAGGAAAGCCATGGCTGACAACCGCAGGAGCCGGATCATCACCCAGGGCGTCGCGCGCTCCCCCAACCGCGCCATGCTGCGCGCGGTGGGATTCAAGGACGGCGACTTCGAAAAGCCAATCGTCGGCGTGGCGAACGGCCATTCGACCATGAACCCCTGCAACGCCGGCATCCAACCCCTGGTCGACCGGGCCATGACGGCGCTCGAGACGGCCGGCGCCAAGCCCCAGGTGTTCGGCTTTCCCACCGTCACCGACGGCATCGGCATGGGCACCGAGGGGATGAAGTACTCGCTGGTGTCGCGCGAGGTGATCGCCGACTCGATCGAGACCGCGGTGAACGGGCAGCTGATGGACGGCGTGCTGTGCGCCGGCGGCTGCGACAAGAACATGCCGGGCAGCATGATGGCCATGGCACGCATCAACGTCCCGGGCATCTTCGTCTACGCGGGCACCATCAAACCCGGTTTCTGGAAGGGCCAGAAGCTCACCATCGTCAGCCCCTTCGAGGCGGTCGGGGCGTTCGCCGCAGGCAAGATGTCTCAGGAGGACTTCGAGGGCATCGAGAAGAACGCCTGCCCGAGCTTCGGCGCCTGCGGCGGGCAGTACACCGCCAACACCATGAGCTCGTCCTTCGAGGCGCTCGGCATGAGCTTGCTCGGCTCCTCGCAGATGGCCTCGCCCGACCCGGAGAAGGCCGACTCGGCGGCCGAGTCGGCGCGCGTGCTGGTGCAGGCGGTGCACAACAACCTGCGCCCGCGCGACATCATCACCCGCAAATCGATCGAGAACGCGATCGCGCTGGTGATGGCGACCGGCGGCTCGACGAACGCGGTGCTGCACTACCTGGCGATCGCCAGCGCGGCGGGGGTGAAGTGGACCATCGACGACTTCGAGCGTGTCAGGAGAAAAGTGCCCGTGCTGTGCGATCTCAAGCCCTCCGGGCGCTTCGTGGCGGTCGACTTCCATCGTGCGGGCGGCGTGCCGCAGGTGCTCAAGATCCTGCTCAACCATGGCGTGCTGCACGGCGAGTGCATGACCATCCACGGCAAGACGATGGCCGAGATGCTGAAGGACGTGCCCAACGAGCCGCGGGCCGACCAGGAGGTGATCCGGCCGTGGTCGAACCCCATGTACGCGCAGGGCCACCTCGCGATTCTCAAGGGCAACCTCGCCACCGAAGGCTGCGTGGCGAAGATCACCGGTCTGAAGAAGACCTCGATCACCGGGCCGGCGCGCGTATTCGATTCCGAGCCCGCCTGCATGAAGGCGATCATGGCGAAGAGAGTCAAGCCCGGCGACGTGATCGTCATCCGCTACGAGGGACCCAAGGGCGGCCCGGGGATGCAGGAGATGCTGGCGCCGACCTCCGCCCTGATCGGCCAGGGCCTTGGCGAGTCGGTGGGCCTGCTCACCGACGGCCGCTTCTCCGGCGGCACCTGGGGCATGGTGGTCGGGCACGTCGCGCCCGAGGCGTACGTCGGCGGCAACATTGCGCTGGTGAAGGAAGGCGACTCGATCACCATCGACGCCAAGAAGCGCCTATTGCAGCTGAACGTCAGCGCGAAAGAGCTCGCCGCGCGCCGCAGGAAATGGAAGGCGCCGAAGCCGCGCTACACGCGCGGATTGCTGGCCAAGTACATGAAGCTCGTCTCGACCGCCTCGAAGGGCGCGGTCACCGACGACCCCTCAGCCTGATGGCGGGTTCTTGACCCGATAGCCATCGCGCAGCTCGCGCTTCAACACCTTGCCGATGGGGCTGCGCGGCAGCTCGGCGGCCAGCTCGAGGGTGGCGAGGCGCTGCGTCTTGCCGAGCCGCCCGTTGGCCCACGCGAGCAACTCCGACGCGCTTGCCCTGGCGCCCGGCTTCAGCACCGCGAAGCCGACGGGCGTCTCACCCCAGCGCTCGGAAGGCACGCCGACCACGGCGCAATCTGCGACCTCGGGGTGCTGACGCAACACTGCTTCCAGGTCGCTCGGGAAGATGTTGAAGCCGCCCGAGATGATCATGTCTTTCTTGCGATCAAGCAGCGTGAGGAATCCGTCCTCGTCGAATCGGCCGATGTCGCCGGTGCGGATGAAACGCTGGCCGCTCGCGTCGCGCCACTCCGCTTCGGCGGTCTTTCGCGGCTGGTTGTAATAGCCGTTCATCATCATCGCCGAATGGCCGACGACCTCGCCGACTTCGCCTGTGGGCACCTCGCGACCGTGCTCGTCGATCAGGCGGATGTCGTGGCCCTCGGCGGGCCGCCCAACCGTGTGCAGCTTGTCGCGGTGCTCGTGCGCCGCCAGGATGCAGGTGCCGCCTCCTTCGGTCATGCCGTAGACCTCGGTTAGGCCGCCCGGCCATCGCTTGAGGACATCGGCCTTGAGCGCGGCCGCGAACGGGGCGCTGGTGCTGAACTTCATACGGAACGACGACAAGTCGAACTTGTCGAAGTCGGGGTACGCCATGACGCGCTGGTATTGCACCGGGACCAGCATGGTGTGCGTGACGCGGTGCTTCTGCGCGACCGCGAGGTACCCGGCGACGTCGAACTTGGCCATCAGCACCACCGTGCCACCGAGCGCGAGCGTGGGAAAGAAGCTCACCAGCGTGGTGTTCGAGTAAAGCGGCGTCGAAATGAGCGTCACCGCTTCGGGCCCGTAACCGTAGGTCTTTCCGCGCCGCACGTGGCCCCAGCGCATCCGGTGCGACTGCACGATGCCCTTGGGTTCTCCGGTGGTCCCCGAGGAGTAGATGATGTTGAAAGGCCAGTCGGGCTCCACGGCGACCGGTTGCGGTTGCGCGCCGGCGGGCGCGAGCCACCCCTCGATTTCGCCGCCTTCGAGGCCGATGCGCGTCGCGCTGATGTGCACGCTAACGGGTTCGAGCGCTTTTGCCACCGCGCGATCGAGGAACAGCAATTTCGCTCCGCAATCGGCAACCATCCCCGCGAGGCTCTCCGCGGTCGACGATGGCGCAAGCGGTGCCACCGCCACGCCGGCCCGCAGCGCACCGAGAAACACGACCGCGTACTCGAGCGACGTCGCGCCGCAGATGGCGATCGCTTCGCGCGGCTGCACGCGGTCCCGCTGCAGCGACGCGGCCACGCGGTCCATGAGCGCGTTTAGCGACGCGTAGTCGATCGATCGGTCGCCCTGGACCAGCGCAGGATGGCGCGGCTGACGCGCGGCATGCGCCCCGACCAGCTCTGCCAGCGTCGCGAAATCCTGCTCGAATATCCGATCGAGGTTCATGCGGTACGGATGGATGGATAGCGCGAAATTCTAGCAACGGGCGCGTTCTCGCGCTGCGCACGCCGTGCCAGAATTGCGCCATGAAACCGATCCTGTTTACACCGATCACCTTGCGCGGCGTGACCGCGCGCAACCGCGTCGTCATCTCGCCGATGTGCACGTACTCGGCGGTCGACGGCATGGCGCAGGACTGGCATCTGGTGCACCTTGGCAAGTTCGCGCTGGGCGGCGCGGGCATCGTGTTCGTCGAGGCGACGGCGGTCGAGGCGCGCGGCCGCATCACGCACGGCTGCGTCGGCATCTGGTCCGATGCCCATGCCGCCGCGCTCGGGCGCATCGCGCCATGGTTGAAGGCGCACGGCGCCATACCGGGGATCCAGCTCGCGCACGCGGGACGCAAGGCGAGCATGCAGCGGCCCTGGTTCGGAAACGGGCCCCTCGGCGTCGAGGACGAGCGGCGCGGCGAGCGGCCGTGGCCGATCATCGGCCCGACCGGCGAGCCGGCCGCCGAAGGCTGGCTCGCGCCGCGCGCCATGACGCGCGCCGACCTCGACGCGGTGATCGATGCTTTCGCCGCCGCCGCGCGGCGCGCCGACGGCGCGGGATTCGAGATCGCGGAAATCCACGGCGCACACGGCTACCTGATCCACAGCTTCCTGTCGCCGCTGTCCAATACCCGGACCGATTCCTACGGCGGCGATCTGGCCGCGCGCATGCGCTTCGCCCTCGAGGTCGTCGACGCGGTACGCGCCGCCTGGCCTGCGACGAAGCCTCTTTTTTTCCGCATCTCGTCGGTCGACGGCATCGGTAGCGAGGGATGGCGCGTCGAGGATTCCGTCGAGCTTGCGCGCGCGCTGAAGGCGCGCGGCGTCGACGTCGTCGACTGCTCCTCGGGCGGCATCTCCGGCCCCGTCACCTCGGCGATGGTGCCGCGCGAGCTGGGATTCCAGGTGCCGTTCGCGGCCGCAGTGCGGCGCGGAGCGGACATCGCAACGCAGGCGGTCGGCCTGATCCTCGACGGGGCGCAGGCCGAGGCGATCCTGCAATCGGGCGCGGCCGACCTCGTCGCGGTCGCGCGCGAAGCGTTGTTCGACCCGTTCTGGGCGCATCACGCGGCGCGCGCACTGGGCCTAGAGGCCGAGTTCGAGACTTGGCCCGAACCGTACGGCTGGTGGCTCAAGCGCCGCGCGAAGCTGCTCGGGGCGATCGGCCGCTGACTAGAAGCCCGAGCCCGGTTGCTTGACGAACTCGATCTCCTCCGGCGTGCTCGGGCGCCCAAGCGCTTCGTTGCGATGGGGAAAGCGGCCGAAGCGCGCCACGATCGCGTAGTGCCGCTCGGCGTACTGGTACACGTCTTTGGTTTCCTCGTAGGCCTCCAGCGGTCGCGCCAGCTGGCAGGAAAGTAATTGGTCGTCCAATGCCTCGCTGTGCTCGAAAGGCAGGTACACGAACATGCGCTCCGCGGGCAGGAACTGGCGATCGTAGCCGCGCTCGAGCGCGTGCCGCGCCGCACCGAGCGCCCGCTCGTCGGTGGCGAAAGCACGCGCCGTGCCGCGAAACATGTTGCGCGGGAACTGATCGAGCAGCACGATGAGCGCGAGGCAGTCGCCGGCCTCGTCCTTCCAGCGCGACAGCCTGTCGTTGGCCGCCTCCTCGTGCAACGCGAGAAAACGCGCCTGGATCTCGCCGTCGAACGCGCCGTCCTTCTGGAACCATTCCTTGCGGCGCTTGCCGTAATCGCCTTCGGGGCCGAACCAGAAGCGCAAGACCTGTCCAGCGCGAGGGTCTTTCGTAGGTCGCATCGCTGATTGCTGCAATAATCGGCCGCTCGGAGCTTACGCCATGGCTAACCGCCTCGCACAGGAGACATCGCCCTACCTGCAGCAGCACGCGGGCAATCCGGTGGATTGGTATCCCTGGGGGCCCGAAGCATTGCGGCGCGCGCGCGAGGAGAACAAGCCCGTGCTGCTCTCGGTCGGCTACTCCGCCTGCCATTGGTGCCACGTGATGGCGCACGAAAGCTTCGAGGACGAGGAGGTCGCGGCGCTGATGAACCGGCTGTTCGTCAACGTCAAGGTCGATCGCGAGGAGCGTCCCGACCTCGACCAGATCTACCAGACCGCGCACCAGATGCTCGCGCAGCGCCCCGGCGGCTGGCCGCTCACCATGTTCCTGTCGCCCGACGGCACGCCGTTCTACGGCGGGACGTATTTCCCCAAGACCGCGCGCTACGGCATGCCCGGGTTTGCGGAGCTGCTCGAGCGCATCGCCGCCATCTGGCGCGAAAAACAGGTCGAGATCGCGCAACAGAACGAGCAGGTGAGCATCGCGTTCTCGCGCATGCTGTCGCGCTCTGCTGCGCACCGCTCGTCGTTCGACGACGCTCCGGTGCGCGCCGCGTTGGAAAACCTGCGCGCGAGCTTCGATGCGCGGCTGGGCGGCTTCGGCGCTGCGCCCAAGTTCCCGCACCCGACCGACCTCGAGCTCTGCCTGCGCGCCTACGCGAAGAGCGGCGACCGTGCGGCGCTTGAAATGGCACGCACGACGCTGGCGCGCATGTGCGATGGCGGCATCTACGACCAGCTCGGCGGGGGCTTCTGCCGCTACAGCGTCGACGCGCAGTGGATGATCCCGCATTTCGAGAAAATGCTCTACGACAACGGGCCGCTGCTCGGGCTGCTGGCCGACGCGTGGATGGCCACCGGCGAGGCACGTTTCGCGCAATGCGCGGAGCAGACCGCGGGCTGGATGATGCGCGAGATGCAATCTCCCGAGGGTGGCTATTTCTCCTCGCTCGATGCCGATTCCGAGCACGAAGAGGGAAAGTTCTACGTCTGGACGCGCGAGGAGGCCCAGGCGCTGTTGAGCGCGGAGGAATACGCGCTCGTCGCGGCGCATTACGGGCTGGATCGCGCGCCGAACTTCGAGGAACGCCACTGGCACCTCTACGTTGCGAAGCCCCTCGCGCCGGGCGGCGAGACGCTATTGGCGGCGGCGCGTGCGAAGCTGGTCGCTGCGCGCGACCAGCGTGTGCGCCCCGGGCGCGACGAGAAAGTGCTCGTTTCGTGGAACGCGCTCGCGATGCGCGGCATGGCGCACGCCGGACGTGTCTTCGGCCGCGCCGACTGGATCGACTCGGCACGGCGCGCGCTCGAGTTCGTCCGCGCTCGGATGTGGCAGGGCGGGCGGCTCGTCGCGACCTACAAGGACGGGACAGCCCATCTCAATGCGTACCTGGACGATTACGCGTTCCTCCTCGCGGCGCTTCTGGAGCTGCTGCAGGCGCGATTTGCGGCCGCGGATCTCGAGTTCGCCGAGGCGCTTGCCGAGGTGATGCTCGAGCAGTTCGAAGACCGGGAGGCCGGCGGCTTTTTCTTCACTTCGCGCGACCACGAAACGCTCATTCACCGGCCGAAGCCCGGCCACGACAACGCCACGCCTTCGGGCAATGCGGTAGCCGCGTGGGCGCTGGGGCGGCTCGCCGCCCTGACCGGCGACGATCGCTATCGGCGCGCCGCGGAGCAGACGATCGCATTGTTCTATCCGACGATGCAGCAGCACCCCGGGGGCTTCGGCGCCATGGCCATTGCGCTCGAGGAGGTGATCGCGCCGCCCGCCGTGCTGGTGCTGCGCGGCGAGCCCGCGGCGCTCGAGCAGTGGGCGGCCGAGCTGGCGTGCGAGCTGCTTCCCGACACCACGGTGCTCGCGATCCCGAACGGCGCGCCGGCCCTGCCGCCCGTGCTCGACAAGCCGCGGCGGCCCGAGCCTGTCAACGGCTGGCTGTGCCGCGGCGTTACTTGCCTGGAGCCGCTCACGAACCTTGCAGAGCTGAAGGACGCTTGCAAAGAGCCCGCTTTGAGTTAGCATGGCGCCCGTTTCGCGGCCCCCGCGCCGCATAGATTCTTCATTCAAGCCATAGGAGCCGCTGATGAAACGCGTCGTATCCGCGCTGATGCTCGCCGGCCTGGCGGTCGCGCTGCCCGCCAAAGCCGACGAAGCGATGGCCAGGAAATATAACTGCCTGGCATGCCATTCCGTCGACAAGAAGGTCGTCGGCCCCGCGTACAAGGATGTGGCCAAGAAGTACGCCGGGCAGAAGGATGCCGAGGCCAAGCTGGTGCAAAAGGTGGAAAAGGGGGGCTCCGGCGTATGGGGCAACATCCCGATGCCGCCCAACAGCGCCGTGCCCGACGCGGACGTGAAAGCGCTCGTGAAGTGGATCCTGTCGCTCAAGTAGCCTAGCGGCAGCGGCGCAGCGATGAAGGCCGGGTTCGCCCGGCCTTTCTCATTCTATAGCCCAGAGGGGCGGTGCTATCATAAATGCGTCGCTTGCCCCGTATTCAAGAATTTGTCCGGAGGTCGTATGCAGCAGCCCAAGCTCGGTATTGCGTTGCTCGTCGCGGTAACCGCATTGGCCCTTGCAGGCTGCGGGGAAGAGAAAAAGCCCGAAGCGGCGAAGACGCAGGCGCAGGCGCCATCGGTGCCGACGATCGAGATCAAGATCGGCCACGTCGCGCCGCTCACCGGCGGCATCGCGCACCTGGGCAAGGATAACGAGAACGGCGCGCGGCTGGCGATCGATCAGGCCAACGCTGCGAAGATCATGATCGGCGGGAAGCTTGCGCACTTCGAGATGATCGCCGAAGACGACCAGGCCGATCCGAAAGTCGGTACGACCGTGGCTCAAAAGCTGGTCGACGCGAAGGTCGCGGGCGTCGACGGGCACCTGAATTCGGGCACCACCATCCCGGCATCGGCGATCTACCATCAGGCCGGCATTCCGATGATCACCGGCTCGGCGACCAACCCCATGCTCACCGAGCAAGGCTTCGACAACGTGTTCCGCGTGGTCGGGCGCGACGACCAGCAGGGTCCCGCGATCGCCAATTACCTCGCCTCGACCGACAAGCCCAAGGTTGTCGCCGTGGTCGACGACGCGACCGCTTACGGCGAGGGCCTCGCCAACGAGGTAGAGAAGACGCTCAAGGCGGCTGGCGTGAAGGTGCTCGCACGCGAAAAGGGCACCGACAAGACGACCGACTGGAAGGCGGTGCTGACCAAGATCAAGGGCGAGAAGCCCGACGCGGTGTTCTACGGCGGCATGGATGCCACCGGCGGCCCGCTGATCAAGCAGGGCAAGGAGCTCGGCATCGGCGCGGTATTCGCGTTCGGCGATGGCGCCTGCACCGACAAGATGGCGGAGCTTGCCGGGCCCGCTGCCGAGGGCATGCTGTGCTCGCAGGCCGGAATCCCGCCGCAGGCCGCCTCGAAGTCCTTCCTCGATGCGTACAAGGCGAAGTTCAACACCGACCCGATCCTGTATGCGCCGTTCACTTACGATGCGGCGAATCTGCTGATCGAGGCGATGCGCAAGGCCGATTCCGCCGAACCGGCCAAGTACCTGCCGGAGCTGCACAAGATCAGCTACATGGGGGCCACGGGCAGGATCGAGTTCGATGCCAAGGGCGACCGCAAGGATGCCGAGATCACGATCTTCTCCATGAAGAACGGCAAGATCGCGCCGATCGCGGTGGTCAAGGCGGGCCAGACACTCGCCTACGACGAGTTCCTGAAAAGCATGGGCGGCAGCGGAGGCAAGTAGCTTACCGACCCGTCAAGCGGCGACCAAACGGCACCCTCGGGTGCCGTTTTCGTTTTGGCGACCGGCGCGGCGTTTGCTAGGCTTCCGGCGGGCATGGACATCTTCCTGCAGCAGGTGATCAACGGGCTGACGCTCGGTGCGGTGTACGCCATCGTCGCCCTCGGCTACACCATGGTCTACGGAATCATCCAGCTCATCAATTTCGCGCACGGCGAGGTGGTGATGATCGGCGCGATGGTGGCGCTCACCGTCATCAACCTGCTCGCGGCGGCCGGACTGCCTCCGCTGGTGGTCCTGCTGATCGGCGCGGGCTGCGCCATTCCGGTATGCATGCTGGTCGGCTACGGCATGGAGCGCCTGGCGTACCGGCCATTGCGCCGCGCGCCCAGGCTCGCGCCCCTGATCACGGCGATCGGCGTCTCGATCATCCTGCAGCACCTGGCGATGCTGGTGTGGAGCCGCAACGTGCTCGCCTTCCCGCAGATCATCGAGACCCGCGTCTACACGGTCGCCGGAGCGGCGATCACCAACGTGCAGATCGCCGTCCTGCTCGTTTGCGTGGCGATCATGGCAGGCCTCGCGGCGCTGGTGTATCGCACGCGGCTCGGCATCGCGATGCGCGCGACGGCGCAGAACGCACAGGTGGCCGGGTTGATGGGCATCGACGTGAACCGCGTGATCGCCGCGACATTCGTCATCGGCGCAGGTCTCGCCGCGATCGCCGGTGTTCTGGTCGGCACGTACTACGGCGTGGCGCAGTACACCATGGGCTCGATTCTCGGGCTGAAGGCTTTTTCCGCAGCCGTGCTCGGCGGCATCGGCAACATTCCGGGCGCGATGCTCGGCGGTGTGCTGCTCGGCGTGGTCGAGGCCCTCGGCGCGGGCTATATCGGCGATCTCACGGATCTTTGCAGGATCGCGGGGATCTCGGACTGGCTCACGCAGCGTTGCAGCGGCGGCGGGCATTTCGTGCTGTTCGGGTCCAATTACCAGGACGTGTTCGCCTTCGTGGTGCTCATCCTGGTGCTCGTGTTCCGGCCCTCCGGCCTGCTCGGCGAGCGCGTGGGCGACAGGGCGTGAAGGACGCCGCATGAAGGCGCGAGGCAGCAGGCCCCCGGTACTGTTCTGGTCGGCGGTGGCTCTGATCGCGCTGGTGCTCGTCGTGCTGCCCTTCGCGCTCACGCAGATCGGCACCAGCTGGGTGCGCATCACCAACCTCGCGATCCTGTACGTGTTGCTCGCGCTCGGCCTGAACATCGTGGTCGGCTTCGCAGGGCTGCTCGACCTCGGCTACATCGCGTTCTACGCCGTCGGCGCCTATACCTACGCGCTGCTCGCGAGCCCGCATTTCGGGCTGCACCTGCCGTTCTGGGTGATCCTGCCGATCGGCGCCGGCATCGCGGCGCTGTTCGGCGTGCTGCTCGGCGCCCCGACGCTCAAGCTGCGCGGGGACTATCTCGCCATCGTCACGCTGGGCTTCGGCGAGATCGTGCGGATCGTCCTCAACAACCTTTCTCGGCCGGTGAACATCACCAACGGCCCGCAGGGGGTGACCGGAATCGACCCGTTCCGCATCGACGGCCTGAGTTTCGCCCTGACGAGCAAGCTGTTCGGCCTGGAATTCAGCGAACCGACCAAGTACTACTACCTGCTCGTTCTGGTGGTGGTCGTGATCGTGGTGATCAACCTGCGTCTGCAGAATTCCCGCATCGGGCGCGCCTGGGAAGCGATCCGCGAAGACGAGACCGCCGCACGCGCGATGGGCATCAACACCACCCGGCTCAAGCTGCTCGCGTTCGCCATGGGCGCGACCTTCGGCGGCATCGCGGGCGGCTTCTTCTCGGCCACGCAGCATTTCATCTCGCCGGAAAGCTTCGTGCTGGTCGAATCGATCATGGTGGTGTCGATGGTGGTGCTCGGCGGCATGGGCAACGTCTGGGGCGTGGTGCTGGGCGCGGTGTTGCTGTCCTTCGTTCCAGAGGTGCTGCGCTGGACCGTGGAGCCGGTGCAAATGTCGCTGTTCGGCCGCACGCTGATCGATCCCGAGGTAATACGCATGCTGCTGTTCGGCCTGGCGCTGGTGCTGGTGATGCTGTTCCGGCCGGCCGGCCTGCTGCCCTCCGCGGTGCGCAAGCGCGAGCTGACGGAGCGCGCGTGAACGAGCTGCTGACGGTACGCAGCGTGGGCAAGCGTTTCGGCGGCGTGCAGGCGCTGGCGGACGTCTCGTTCGCCATTTGTCGCGGCGAGATCTACGGCCTGATCGGGCCCAACGGCGCCGGAAAGACGACGCTATTCAACGTCCTCACCGGCATCTACGCACCCGATGCCGGCGGGTTCTCGTTCGACGGCGCGCCGCTCGCCGGCCTCAAGCCGCACGAGGTTGCGGCGCGCGGGATCGCGCGCACGTTCCAGAACATCCGCCTGTTCACCAATCTGTCGGCGCTGGAGAACGTGATGATCGGCCGCCACGTGCGCACGCGCGCCGGGGTGCTGGGAGCCATCCTGCGCAACCCCGGCACGCTCGCCGAGGAGCGCGCCATCGAGATCCGCGCCATCGAGTTGCTCGAGTACGTCGGCATCCGCGAGCGCGCCAACGACCCCGCGGGCAGCCTGCCCTACGGCGACCAGCGGCGACTGGAGATCGCGCGAGCGCTCGCCACCGATCCCAAGCTGCTGGCGCTCGACGAGCCCGCCGCGGGCATGAATCCGTCGGAGCGGCTCGCGCTGGGCCGGCTGATCGAGCAGATCCGCGAGGGCGGTCTCACGGTGCTGCTCATCGAGCACGACATGCGCCTCGTGATGAAGGTCTGCGACCGGGTGCTGGTGCTCGACTACGGCGAGCGCATCGCCGAGGGGCTTCCTGCCGAGGTGCAGCGCGACCCGAAGGTCATCGAAGCCTACCTCGGGGCTCCCGCCACCGCATGAGGCTGCTCGAAGTCAGCGGCCTGGAAGTGCGCTACGGCGGCATCCGCGCCGTGAAGGGCATCGACCTCGAGGTCAACCAAGGTGAGCTGGTGTGCCTCATCGGCGCCAACGGGGCCGGCAAGTCCTCGACTCTCAAGGCGATTTGCGGGCTTCTGCCGACGCGCCTCGGCCGGGTGCGTTACGCCGGCGAAGATATCTCGGGCCTGCCAGTGCACGAACTGCCGCGCCGCGGCCTGGTGATGGTGCCCGAAGGCCGTGGCATCTTCCCGCAGCTCACGGTCGCGGAGAACCTCGCCATGGGTGCGTACGCGCGGCGCGACTCCGGGATGGCTCGCGACCTCGACCGCATGCACCAGACGTTTCCCCGGTTGCTCGAGCGGCGCACGCAAACGGCGGGCACCCTCTCGGGCGGCGAGCAGCAGATGCTCGCCATCGCCCGTGCGCTGATGAGCCGGCCGAAGCTGCTGCTGCTCGACGAGCCGTCGATGGGGCTTGCGCCGATGCTGGTCGCCAAGATCCTCGAGATCGTGCGCGAGATCGCCCGCCAGGGCGTCACCATCCTGCTGGTGGAGCAGAACGCCAAGCTGGCGCTCGAGATCGCGGGTCGCGGCTACGTCATGGAGTCGGGCTCGATATCGCTCGCTGCCGAAGCGAGCAGCCTGCTCGCCGATCCCAGGGTGCGCGAGGCCTATTTGGGCGAAGCCGCGGGCTGAGCCAGATCGGCCTGGGTGGTGAACGAGTCGGCGAAGAACTCGTCCTCGGGCAGGCCGCACTGCGCGACGAAATCGCGCCTCGCCGAATCCACCATCACCGGCACCCCGCAGGCATAGACCTGGTGACCGGACAGGTCCGGGAAGTCCTGCATCACGGCACGGTGCACGAAGCCGCTGCGCCCGCTCCAACGGTCCTCGGGCAGCGCGTCGGAGATCACCGGCACATACTTGAAGCGTGCATGCTCGGCGGCCCACTTTTCGGGCAGCTCGTTCATGTACAGGTCCTTCGGCCGGCGCCCGCCCCAGTAGAGCGCCATCGGCCGCTCGATGGCCTTGTAGAGCGCGTGCTCGATCACCGCCTTGACCGGCGCGAAGCCCGTGCCTGAGGCGACGAATACGATCGGCTTGGTCGAATCTTCGCGCAGGAAGAAAGTCCCGTGCGGCCCCTCGAAGCGCAGGATGTCGCGCTCCTTCATCTTGCCGAACACGTGGTCAGTGAAATGTCCGCCGGCGACGTGGCGTACGTGCAGCTGGATCAGCTCGTCGTCGTGCGGCGCGTTGGCCATGGAAAAGCTGCGCCGCGAGCCGTCACGCAGCAGGAACTCGATGTACTGGCCGGCGAGGAACTGCAGCCGCTCGTTGGCAGGCAGCTTCAGGTGCAGCACCATCACGTCGTCGGCGAGCCGCTCCATTTTCTGCACGCGGCACGGCAGCGTCTTCACCGGGATGTCCTTGATCGCACCGACGGTACGCGCCTCGAGGACGAGATCGGAGAGCGGCTTCGCCTGGCAGAAAAGAGCCTTGCCGTCCCTTTTCTCCATCTCGGGCAAGGCCTTCTGCTGATAGGTGCCGTAATCGACGCTGCCCGACAGAATCCTGCCCTTGCAGCTGCCGCAGGCGCCGTTGCGGCAGCCATAGGGCAGGACGAATCCCTGGCGCAGCGCGGCCGTAAGGATCGACTCGCTTTCGGCGACTTCGAACTCGTGGCCGCTTGGCTGCAGGATGACCTTGAAGTTGCTCACTGTGTGCGCTGGTTAGAATGGTTGCATGAAGCGCTTGCTGATCGCGGGGTTCGGAGACGTGGCGCGCCGGCTGGTGCTGCTGCTGCCGCCCGAGGTCGAGTTGCGTCGCGTGTCGCGCGCTGCCGGATACGACCTCGACCGACCGGAGACGCTGGCGGGCGTCGCGGGTTGGGCCGATGCGGTCCTGCACTGCGCGCCGCCCCCCGATGCCGGCGATGGCGATCCGCGAACCGCGCATCTGCTCGCGACCCTGGAGCGCGGCATTCTACCAGCGCGCGTCGTCTACATCAGTACCAGTGGGGTCTACGGCGACTGCGGCGGAGCGCTGGTGGACGAAAACCGTGCACCGAATCCCAAGACCGCGCGCGCCATGCGGCGCGTCGCGGCCGAGAAGGCGCTGCGCGAGTGGTGCCGCCCGCGGGGCGTGGCGCTCGTCATCCTACGCGCGCCTGGGATCTACGCGGGCGACCGCATGCCGCTGGCGCGCCTGCGCGCGGGCACGCCGGCGCTGTGCGACGAAGACGACGTGTATACGAACCACATTCACGCCGACGACCTCGCGGCCATCGCGCTGCGTGCGCTGCAGGACGGTGCACCCCAAGGCGTGTACAACGCCTCGGACGACAGCCGGCTGAAAATGGGGCAATGGCTCGACTTGGTGGCCGACCGTCATGGCCTGCCGCGTCCGCCGCGTATCGCGCGGCGCGACGCCGAGGGTAGAATTCCGGCTGCGCTGCTCTCGTTCATGAGCGAGTCGCGGCGCCTGGACAACCGCAAGATGAAGGAGCTGCTGAGCGTGCGACTGCGCTATCCGACCGTGTACGAAGGGGTGCACGCCGCGACGGAGCCTGCATGAGCGCTCTGCTGGTGCTTACCAACCTGCCCGACCGGGAAGTGGCCGAGAGGCTCGCCGAGCAACTCGTCGCACAGCGGGTCGCGGCGTGCATCAACATCCTGGCGCCGTGCCGCTCCGTATATCGCTGGCAGGGTGCGGTGCAGCGCGACGAGGAACATCCGATGCTCATCAAGACGACCGCCGAGCGCTACGCTGCCCTCGAGCAGGCGATCCGCGCTGCCCACCCCTACGAGCTTCCCGAGATCGTGGCGGTCCCGATCGAGCGTGGACTGCCGGCCTACCTGAGCTGGGTCGCCGAGGAGACGACCGCCGCATGAAACACTGGATCCGCCTGTTCGCCGTTGTGTTGTCGCTCGTGGCGGTGCCCGCGTTCGCCCAGCTCAAGCTGGGCGCCTCGGCCGACGAGCTGCTCGAGCCCGAGAAGGCGTTCCAGTTCTCCGCGCGCGCGCTCGACGCGAAGGCCATCGAAGTGAACTTCGTGATCGCCGACGGTTACTACATGTACCGCGACAAGTTCCGCTTCGCGGTCGACGGCCCTCCGGGAGTGACGCTGGGCGCGCCCGAGATGCCGACCGGAATCCGCAAGAAGGACGAGTTTTTCGGCGAAATCGAGACTTACCGCAAGCAGGTAAGCATCCGCATCCCGGTTGAGGCGGGAACAGCGCGCGCGCTGCAGCTGGCGGTCAGGTCGCAAGGCTGTGCCGACATCGGCGTGTGTTACGTGCCGATGGATTCGAAAGCGACGATCCAGCTCGCTGCGCTCGCCGGTGGATCGGCGGTCGGCGACGGCGCCGCGCCCGGGCTGAGCGAGGCGCCGCGCGCCGTGCAGCCCACGCCGCGCTTTTCGTTCTTTGCCAGCGACCGCGACGTCGCAGCCATGTTCGAGGGCGGCCTGTGGCGGGTGATCTTGATCTTCCTGGGTTTCGGGGTGCTGCTCACCTTTACGCCGTGCGTGCTGCCGATGGTGCCGATTCTCTCGGGCATCATCGCCGGCGAAGGCAAGAACCTCAACAAGCTGCGCGCGCTCGTGCTGTCGGTTTCGTACGTGCTCGGCATGGCGGTGACCTACGCAGCCGCGGGCATCGCCGCGGCGTACTCCGGCTCCTTGCTGGCCGCGGCGCTGCAGAATCCTTGGGTGCTCGGCGCCTTCGCGCTGGTGTTCGTGTGGCTCGCGCTGTCGATGTTCGGCTTCCACGACCTGCAACTGCCGGCATTCCTGCATCGGCACGTGTCCAGGGCGCACCAGCGGCTGCAGGGGGGGCGCATCGCCTCCGTGGCGGTCATGGGCGTGCTCTCGGCGTTGATCGTCAGTCCTTGCGTGGCGGCGCCCCTTGCGGGCGCACTGCTCTACATCTCGCAGACCAAAGACCTGGCGCTCGGCGGCACGGCGCTGTTCGCCATGGCGCTCGGCATGGGCGTGCCGCTGGTGGCGGTCGGGGTTTCGGAGGGCGCGCTGCTGCCAAGATCCGGGCGTTGGATGGAGGGCGTGAAGAAGTTCTTCGGCGTGCTGCTGCTCGCCGTCGCCATCTGGATCGTATCGCCGGTCATTCCCGCTGCCGCGCAGATGCTGCTGTGGGCCGCGCTGCTCGTCGGCTCGGCGATGTTCCTGCGCGCCATCGATCCGCTCCCCCCGGACGCCTCGGGCTACGCACGCCTGTGGAAGGGCGCTGGCGTGATCGCGCTGGTCGCCGGCGTCGCGCTGTTGATCGGCGCACTCGCCGGCAACCGCGATCCGCTGCGCCCGCTCGCCGGGCTCGCCGCGGGGGCCGCGCCCGCGGGCTCGCCGGCCAAATGGGTGCCGGTCGCTTCGCTCACGGAGCTGGACCAGGCGCTGCGTGCCCCGGGCAAGGCGGTGATGCTCGACTTCTACGCGGACTGGTGCGTGTCGTGCAAGGAGATGGAGAGGTATACGTTCAGCGATCCGCGCGTGCGCGCGAAGATGGACGACATGCTCCTGCTGCGGGCCGACGTTACGGCCAACAACGAGCGTCACAAGCTGCTTCTCAAGCGCTTCTCGCTGTTCGGCCCGCCGGGCATCATATTCTTCGACGCACAGGGCCGCGAGATCCAGGGCCTGCGCGTGGTCGGCTACCAGGATGCCGAGCGCTTCCTGAAGACCCTGGAAGTCGCCACCGCGCGCTGACATGCGGCGCGCGATCCGCGGCATCGATCACGTCGTCATCGCCGTGCGCGACCTCGATCGCGCGCAGCGGACCTTCGAGCGGCTCGGATTCACCCTGACGCCGCGCGGCTTCCACACGCTCGGCTCGGCCAACCACTGCGCGATGTTCGGCTCGGATTACATCGAGTTGCTCGCGCTTCCACATCCCCATTCGGCGCTCGCCTACTACACGGAGTTTCTGGCAAGGGGCGAAGGGCTCGCGGCGGTGGCGCTCGCGACGGCCAATGCGGATGCCGCCTACGCGGAGCTCGCGGCGGCGGGAATCGAAGCCGAGGCGCCGCTCGACTTTTCGCGCCCTGTACGGCTCGCCGAGGGCGAGCGCGACGCCGCGTTTCGCATCGTCCAGTTGCCGCCGGCGCTCACACCAGGTTGCCGCAGCTTCCTGTGCCAGCACTACACCCGGGATCTGGTATGGCGCCCGGAGTATCGGTCGCACGCGATCGGAGTCACCGGTCTCGCCGCCATCGCAGTCGTCGCCGAGGACGCGGTATCGGCGGCACGCGACTATGCGAGGCTGTTCGACGCGACGCCACAAAAGATCGACGAGGGACTGCTCGTGACGACGGGCAGCGCGCCGGTCGCGATCGCGGCGCGCTGGAAGCTGGGTCGCCGCTTGCCCGGCGTCGACCTGCCGCTGCGCGCGCGGCCGATGGTGGCGGCGCTGTTCCTGCGCGTGACCGATCGCGCCGCAGCGGCCGCGGCCCTGCGCCGCGGCGGGTTCAAGCCGGTCGCGCTGCCCGACGGCTCGTGGGCCGTAGGCGCCGGGGAGGCGCACGGCGTGGCGCTCGTGTTCGGCTAGCCCTTCAGCGCCTTGGCGGCGTCCATCGCGAAATAGGTGAGGATGCCGTCGGCACCGGCGCGTTTGAACGCGAGGAGCGCCTCCATGACGCAGGACTCGGGCAACCAGCCCTTCGCGATCGCCGCCCGCAGCATTGAGTACTCGCCGCTCACCTGGTAGACGAAAGTCGGCGCCTTGAATTCGTCCTTCACGCGCCTCAATACGTCGAGATAGGGAAGCCCGGGCTTGACCATCACCATGTCCGCGCCTTCGGCAAGATCGAGACCGACTTCCCAGAGCGCTTCGTCGCAGTTCGCCGGGTCCATCTGGTAGGTCTTCTTGTCGCCTTTGCCGAGGTTCGTCGCCGAGCCGACGGCGTCGCGGAAAGGTCCATAGAAGCCCGAGGCGTACTTCGCGGAGTAGGCCATGATCTTGGTGTGAATGTGCCCCGCCTTCTCCAGCGCGGCACGGATGCGGCCGATGCGGCCGTCCATCATGTCCGATGGCGCGACGATGTCGACACCGGCCGCCGCTTGCGCCAGCGCCTGCTTGACCAGCACCGCCAGCGTCACGTCGTTCATGATGTAGCCCGTCTTGTCGACCACTCCGTCCTGTCCGTGGGACGTGTACGGGTCCAATGCCACGTCGGTCATCACGCCAAGCTCGGGGTACCTCTTCTTGAGCTGCGCCACCGCGCGTGGCACCAGCCCCTTGGGATTGAAGGCCTCGCGCCCGTCGGGGGTTTTCAGGCGCTGGTCGATGACGGGAAACAGCGCCAGGACCGGTATGCGCAGCTTCAGGCACTTGTCGGCGAGCGCCAGCAGCCGGTCGATGGTCATGCGCTCGACGCCGGGCATGGACGCAACTTTTTCCGAGCGGTTCACGCCATCCAGCAGGAATACGGGATAGATCAGGTCATCTGCAGTGAGCACGCTCTCACGCATCAGGCGGCGCGAGAAATCGTTGCGGCGCATGCGTCGCATGCGCACCGCAGGGAAGCTACCGTAGACGTTCATCGCTGCACGACCTCGTGGAAATGGCCTTACGCACGCTGCGGGCATGCGCCAGAGTCATTGATTTGGCGGCGAAAACTACATTGGGAACTTTTCCCAACGGCCGCCATCTTACCGTTAGACGATGTTGATCGTCTCCCGCTTCTCCTCCCTGAGCGGGTGCCTTAACTCCAATTAAGGCGTTTTTGCCCCCGGTTTATATCCCCTTTACCGGGGGCTTTTTATTTCCGGCTGGGCGACCTGCGTCGCGCAGCCAGCTTTCCAGCAATTGGCGCGTGTCGTCGACCCCCTCGCCGGTGAGGCTCGAAAATAGCCGAACCTCGCCGCCGAGACCGCGGGCGGCGAGCTCGCGGCGCGCCGCCGAAAGCGCTGCCTGGCTCTCGGCGCGCGATAGCTTGTCGCACTTCGACAGCAAGATCAGGAGCCTGACGCCTAGCGGCGCGATCCATTCGAGCATGGCGACGTCCTGGGGCTCGAAGGGCCGGCGCGCGTCCATGATCACGACCACCGCGGCGAGCGATACGCGCGCCTTGAGGTACCCGCCGATCAGCGCGTCCCATTGGGCGCGCACCGCCTGCGGGACGCGCGCATAGCCATAGCCCGGGAGGTCGACTAGGCGACCATGCTCGCCGAGGTCATAGAAGTTGATGGTCTGCGTGCGGCCGGGCGTCTTGCTGACGAATGCCAGACGCCTGCGCTTTGCAAGGGCGTTGATGGCGCTCGATTTGCCCACGTTGGAGCGGCCCGCAAAGACGAGCTCAGGTACGCCCTCCGGCGGCAGCTGGTCCAGCTTACCAACCGAAGCGACGAAGGTAGCTTGCGAAAGCGCGCTCATGCGGCGGCGTAAAAGGGGTGAATTGTAATAACATAACGGGCTTTGACCCGGAACCTTTGGAGTAGCCGAATGATTCGAGTACTGGCGGTCGGCGCCTGCGCGGCCATGCTGTGGGCCGGCGGGGCGCTCGCTCAGGGCGCCGCGCAGCCCGATCTCGCGAAGGGCCAGCAAATCGCGGGCCAGGTGTGCGTCGCATGCCACGGCGGGGACGGCAACAGCGTTGCTCCCGCGAACCCGAAGATCGCGGCGCAGTTCCCGGAATATCTCTACAAGCAATTATCGAATTTCAAGGCCCAGGACGGGAAGAAGGCGCAGCGCGAGAACCCGATCATGGCGGGCATGGTGGCCAATCTGTCGGATGCCGACATGCACGGCCTCGCTGCGTATTATTCCGGCCAGAAACTGCGGCCCGACTGGGCGCGTGACAAGGATCTTGCGGCGCTCGGGCAAAAGCTCTACCGCGGCGGCAATCTCGAGACCGGCGTGTCGGCCTGCGCAGGCTGCCACGGCCCCACCGGCGCGGGGATCCCCAGCCAATACCCGCGCATCGGCGGTCAGTACGTCGAGTACATCGAGGCGCAACTCACGGCGTTCAGGTCCGGCACGCGCGCCAATGATCCCAATGGCATGATGCGCGGCGTCGCAGCGCGCCTGTCCGACCAGGAGATCAAGGCGGTCGCGCAGTACATCGCCGGCCTGCGCTAGGCGCGGGCGGCGCCCGGAGGCAGGGCGAGCCGAGGTCTCGCCCTTTTCCGTCCATGTTCGATCTGCTCGTCATCGGCTCCGGCCCGGGCGGCTATCGTGCGGCAGTGCTTGCGGCGCAGCGCGGCCTCTCGGTCGCGATCGTCGAGAGGGACGCCTGGGGCGGCGCATGCCTCAATCGCGGCTGCGTGCCAAAAAAGGACTGGTACCACACTGCGCGCATCGCGCGCGCGGCGCAAGGCTATGCGTCGCGCGGCTTGCGCGCCACGCTGGAGCCTGATCCGATCGCGGCGTGGCGGCACCAGCGCACAGTCGTCGAAACGGTGCGCGCGAGCTACGTCGAGTACCTTGGGCGCCTTGGCGTCAAGACTTTCCAAGGGGTCGCGCGGTTTGTCGAAAGCCAGAGCGTAGCGGTCGGTGAGGAGGTCCTGGCGGCAAGGAGTTTCGTGATCGCCACGGGTTCGAGCCCCTACGTGCCCGAGAGCCTTCGCGTCTCGCCACGGGTGCTCACGACCGACGATCTGTTCGAAAAGCCGCTGCCGCCCGGCAGGCGCGTGGCGCTGCTCGGCAGCGGGACCGTCGGGACGGAAATGGCGTTCATCCTGCCGGGGCTCGGCTTCGACGTTCTCTGGCTCACCGGCAGCGAGCCGTTGTCGCGCTCGCGTTTCAGCGCCAGCGCCCGCAAGCGGCTGCTCGCAGCGCTCGCCGCGCAAGGCGTGACCGCGCGCACGCGCAGCCGGCCGCAGGCCGCCGAGGCGGAAGACGACGGCGGCGTGGTGCTGCGCCTGCCCAGCGGCGTGCGCCAGCGCGCCGACTGGGTGCTGGCGGGGACCGGGCGCCGTCCCAACACGGGAGCGCTCGGGCTCGACGTCGCGGGCCTGCGCATGTCGCCCGATGGCTTCATCGTCGTCGACGAGGCGCAGCGCAGCTCGGTCCCCAACATCTTCGCGATCGGCGATTGCGCGAATCCGGTGATGACCGCGAACCACGCGCTGGCCGAGGCGACGGTGGCCGTGGCGAACATCATCGCTCCCGGCTCGCGGCGCTCGCAGCACGACTGGGTTCCCGAGGTGATCTACTCGGCGCTCGAGCTCGCGCGCGCCGGCGCGAGCGAGGACGAGCTGGAGGATGCGGACGCAGAGTACGCCGTCGGCTTTTCCGCTTTCGCCGTCAATCCCGCGGCCCTCGGCGAGGGTTCGCCGGAGGGCTACGTGCGGCTGCTGGTCGGCCGCGACGACGGACTGCTGCTCGGGTGTGAGATCGCTGGCGATGACGCGGGCGAATTGATTCATCTCGCCGAGCCGGGGGCTTCGCGAGGCCCGTTGCTGGAGCGCCTGTCACGCGCCTGCTTCAATCACCCGAGCCGTAGCGAGGAATTTCTCAACGCGGCCGAGGCGCTCGTCGCGTCATGGGGGCTCGCCGCGCCGCGCTGACGGCGGCGGAATAGAACCTGCGATCGGATTGTTCACCGGGTGGTTGTCTAATCCGAATGGAGAATCCAATGACGCAAGTTTACAAAGTCCTGGCGGCCGCTGCGCTCTTGGCTGTTGCGGCGGCGTGCTCGAGCATGGGGTCGCCGGCCGCCGTGCAAGTGTCCGACGGCAGACTGACCGACAAGGCGGGCATGACGCTTTACACGTTCGACAACGATCCGGCGGGCGGCGGCAAGAGCGTGTGCAACGGTCCCTGTGCCAAGAACTGGCCGCCACTGATGGCCGGCGCTGGCGCTACCGCAGGCAGCGACTGGAGCATCGTAACGCGCGATGACGGTGCCAAGCAGTGGGCCTACAAGGGTAAGCCGCTTTATCTGTGGAGCAAGGACCAGAAGCCGGGCGACAAAACCGGCGACGGTTTCCGCGGCGTCTGGCACGTGGCGCAGCAGTAACAGGGCGCTCGCGACCCGGGCGCGCAGCCGGGATAATGCGTGGATGGATGAGCGGCGCGCCATCGTCGATCTGATCCCGCGGTTGCGGCGCTATGCGCGCGCCCTGGTCGGCGACCGCGCGGCGGCCGACGACCTCGTGCAGGACACGCTGGAGCGCGCCTGGATCAAGTTTCACCTGTATCGCGATGGCACGGACCTGCGCGCATGGCTGTTCACGGTGATGCACAACGTGCACGTTAACCGCATCCGCGCCACGCGTGCCACCGATGTGCTCGACGACGAGATGCCTGAGATGGCGCAACGCCCGGCGCAGGGCGATTCGCTCATGGTGCGAGATCTCGATCGCGCGATCGTGCGTCTTCCCGATGAGCAGCGCGCAGTGCTGTTGCTCGTCGCGCTGGAAGACATGAGCTACGATGAGGTCGCTCGCACGCTCGGCATCCCGATCGGCACCGTCATGTCGCGCCTGTCGCGCGCACGAGAGAAATTGCGGACCATGATGCTCGGCCTGCCCGGAGCCGCGAAGCTGACGGTCGTGAAATGAATCGATGCGATGACTACGGAACTGCCCATCACTGAAGCCGACCTGCAGGCCTACGCGGACGGCCGGCTGGCCGAAGGCCGCCGCGCGGAGATCGTGGCCTGGCTCGCGATGCGCCCCGAGGAGGCCGAGCGCCTGGCCCAGTACCGCGGCCAGGGCGAGCTGCTGCGCGCGCTCTACGACCCGGTGCTCGACGAGCCGGTGCCCAAGCGGCTGCGCACAGTCGCACGGCGCGGACCGCGGCTTCGGAACCTTGCGCGCGTGGCGGGGTGGGTGGCGCTCGGGGCGGCGCTCGGCGCGATCGCCGGCTGGGAGCTGCGCGCCCTGGAGTCCGGAACGCCGCCAGCGCTGGCCGAGGGCGCGTCGATCGCGCGCAGCGCCGCGGTGGCGCACGTGACCTACTCGCCCGAGGTGCGTCATCCGGTCGAAGTAGGTGCCGACCAAGAAGCGCACCTTGTCGCGTGGCTGTCCAAGCGACTGGGTGCGCCGGTGCGCGCACCGGCGCTCGATGCGGTCGGCTTCAGCTTGATCGGCGGACGGCTGCTGCCAGGGGATGGCGATGCGGCGGCCGGCGTCAACCCTTCGCCGGTGGCGCAGTTCATGTATCAGAGCGCGAAAGGGCAGCGCGTCACGCTGTACGTGCGTACCGAAGCAGGCGATCAGGGTGAGACGGCATTCCGGTTCGCGCGCGAGGGAAACGTGCGCGTGTTCTATTGGATCGACCGCAACTTCGGTTACGCGCTGTCGACGGCGGACATGGATCGCCCGGAGCTGCTGCGGGTCGCGAACCTGGTCTACAAGCAGCTCAACCCCTGACGCGCGGGGCCTTGAATCCGATTCCGGGCGCAGCGCGTATCATCGGCTGTGCAAGTTCGCGCCGTGAGGAGATGCGGTCCATGCTGATTCGCAAGCCGTCCGACGTTCCGCCTTCGGAAATCACCCCGCGATCCGTTTATCTGCGGCGGCGCGAGTTCGTCAAACAGGCGCTGGCGCTCGGCCTGCTCGCGCCGGTGATGCCCGCGCATGCGCAACCGGCCACGGCGCAGAAGCTGCCGGGCAGGCCGAGCGCCTTCAGCACCACGGAAAAGCTGACGAAATACGAAGATGTCACGGGCTACTGCAACTACTACGAGTTCGGTACGGGCAAGTCCGACCCATCGGTTTACGCCCCGCGCATGAAGACGCGGCCGTGGAGCGTGATGGTTGACGGCGCTGTCAGGAGCAAGCGCGAATTCGGCATCGAGGAGCTGCTCAAGCTCGCCCCGATGGAAGAACGCGTCTACCGGCACCGTTGCGTCGAAGCCTGGTCGATGGTGGTGCCGTGGGTCGGGTATCCGCTGGCGGAGCTCATCAAGCGCGTCGAGCCGACCGCAGGTGCGAAGTACGTTGCATTCACGACCCGCGTGGACCCCGACACCATGGTCGGCACGCGTTTGCCGGTGCTCGACTGGCCATACGTCGAGGGCCTGCGCCTCGACGAGGCGATGCATGCGCTCGCCTTGCTCACATTCGGTTTGTACGGCGAGGTGCTGCCGAACCAGAACGGCGCGCCGGTTCGCGTGGTCGTGCCGTGGAAGTACGGTTTCAAGAGCGCGAAGTCAATCGTCAGGATCACGTTCATGGAACAGCAGCCGCGTACCGCCTGGAATATGGCCGCGCCGAGCGAATATGGCTTCTACTCCAACGTGAACCCCGAGGTCGACCATCCGCGCTGGAGCCAGGCGCGCGAACGGCGCATCGGTGAGGACGGCTTCTTCACGCCCAAGCGCAAGACGCTCATGTTCAACGGCTACGCCGACCAGGTGGCCAGCCTTTACACGGGCATGGACCTGCGGAAACTCTTCTGAGCATTGCGCGATGTGGCAGCCGGGCAGGACACAGCTCGCCGCGATAAAGAGCGTGCTTTTCGCTCTCTGCCTCGTGCCGTTCGCGCACCTCGTCTGGGGTGTGGCCTACGACGCGCTGGGCGCCAATCCAGTCGAGGCGGTGACGCGGTCGACCGGGTGGTGGACGCTGTTCCTGCTGTGCGCGACGCTTGCGGTGACGCCGCTACGGCGCGCGACCGGTGCCAACTGGCTGCTCAAGCTGCGGCGCATGATCGGCCTGTTCGCCTACTTCTACGTCGTGCTGCATTTCCTGACCTACGTCTGGCTCGACCAGTGGTTCGACGTCACGGCGATGGCCAAGGACATACTCAAGCGTCCGTACATCACCGTCGGCTTCACCGCCTTCCTGCTGCTCGCACCGCTCGCGGCCACCTCGACTGACGCGATGCGGCGCCGCCTCGGGCGCAACTGGCAGCGCGTGCACCGCTTCATTTACCTGATTGCGATCTTCGGCGTGCTGCACTTCTGGTGGCTGGTGAAGCGCGACATCACCGAGCCGGCGATCTTCGGGCTGGTGGTGGCGGGTCTGCTGGGGGTACGGCTGTCCCGGTCGCTGCGCCAGCGCGCACTTCCCGGACGTCCGGGCGCCGGCAACCTGCGCGCGCTCAGCCCCGGCGAATGATGTAGCCGCCCGACTTGTCGTCGCGCTCGAGCGACAGGAGCTTGCGCTTCTCGGCCTCCTCGAGCAGATCGGAGAAGGCGCGAAAGCCGTAGTACGACTCGTTGAACTCGGGTTTGCGCCGCTTGAGCGCCTGCTTGACCATCGAGCCCCAGACGCGCTCGTCTTCGCCGCGCTCGGCGAGCAAGGCTTCGACGGTCTCGAGAATCAGGTCGAGCGCTTCCTGCTTCTTCTCGTCGCCCTTGCCGGCCTCCTTGTCGGCCCCCGCAGCGCGACCCTCCTTGCGCTTCTTCGCCGCCCGGCGCTTGGCCTCGTCCTCGCGTACCAAGTCGTCGTAGTAGATGAACTCGTCGCAGTTCGCAATCAGCAGGTCCGAGGTGGAGTTCTTGACACCGACGCCGATCACCACCTTGGCGTTCTCGCGCAGCTTGGATACGAGGGGCGAGAAATCCGAGTCGCCGCTGATGATGACGAATGTGTCGACGTGCGACTTGGTATAGCAAAGATCCAGAGCATCGACCACCATGCGGATGTCCGCCGAGTTCTTCCCCGATTGGCGCACATGCGGGATCTCAATCAGCTCGAACGAAGCGCCGTGCATCACCGCCTTGAATTCCTTGTAGCGCTCCCAATCGCAGTAGGCCTTCTTGACGACGATACTGCCCTTGAGCAGAAGTCGCTCGAGCACGCGGTTGATGTCGAATTGCGCGTATCTCGCGTCCCGAACGCCGAGCGCGATGTTCTCGAAGTCGCAGAACAGCGCCATGTTGCGGGTTTCCTGGGGGGTGGCCATCTAACTAGTCTACTTGTTTCGGGGTCAGGGGCCCCGTCGGCACCGCCCCTTGCGCCGTGCCCGATAGCGGCTCGGCGATGGGGCGCGCCTGAATCCACGCCTGCAGCCGCTCGAAGTAAAGGTAGATCACGGGAGTGATGTACAGCGTAAGCACTTGGGAGAACAGCAGGCCTCCCACCACCGCGAGGCCGAGCGGCCGACGAGCTTCGCCACCGATGCCGAGCGAAAGGGCGATCGGTAGGCTGCCCATGAGGGCGGCCATCGTGGTCATCATGATCGGGCGAAAGCGCACCATGCAGGCTTCGAATATCGCCTCGTGCGGCGTCTTGCCATGCTGCCGCTGCGCCTCGATCGCGAAGTCGATCATCATGATCGCGTTCTTCTTGACGATGCCCACCAGCATGATGATGCCGACGAACGCATACATGTTCAAATCGATGCCGAAGGCCCACAACGTCACCAGGGCCCCAAGCCCCGCGGTCGGCAGGCCGGAGAGGATCGTCAGCGGATGGATGTAGCTCTCGTAGAGGATGCCGAGCACGAGGTAGATCACCACGATGGACAGCAGCAGCAATACGCCCATTCCCTGCAGCGATGCCTCGAATGCCTGGGCCGTCCCCGAAAAACTGCCGCTCAGCGTCGGCGGCACCTGCAGGTCGAGCGTCGCCGCACGCACTGCTTCGATCGCCTGCGACAGTGACACGCCGGACTTCAGGTCGAAGGAAATGGTGACCGCCGGCAGCTGGCCGAGGTGGCTGACCGAGAGCGGGCCCACGCCGTACGACAGCTTGGCGACCGCGGTGAGCGGCACCAGGGCCCCGGTCGTGGAACGGATGTACAGCATCGGCAGCACCGAGGGGTCTGTCTGAAACCGCGGCTCGACCTCGAGAATCACCCAATACTGGTTGGTGGCGGTGTAGATCGTCGACACCTGCTGCGAGCCGTACGCTGCCCCCAGGGCGGACTCGAGTTGCTCTACCGAGACCCCCAGCGCCGCGGCTTTTTCCCGATCAAAGTCGACTAGCACCTGGGGGCGGCGAATCTGCAGGTCGCTGGTGACGTCGACCAGGCCCTGCAGCGTCTTGAGCTTCGCTTCGATGATCGGCACCCAGTGATAGAGCTCCTCCGTGCTCGTGCCGCGCAGAACGTATTGGTAAGGGCTTTTCGTGAGCAGACCGATGCGGATCGTCGGAATGTTCTGCAGAAAAGCCTTGATCCCCACGAGGTCTGCCAGCTTGGGGCGCAGCTGCTGAATGACCTCGTCCGCGGACACGCGCTCCGAATGGGGCTTGAGCGTGACGAACATCCGCCCGAGGTTGAGCGACGAATTGAGCCCCGCCGCCCCGACGAACGACATCACCGCCTCGACGTTCGGATTGCTGCGGATGATTTCGGCGACCTGCTGCTGCAGCTTCGCCATCGCGTCGAAGGAAATGTCCTGGGGTGCCTCGGTAAAGCAGAAGATTTGTCCGGTGTCCTCGGCAGGCAGAAAGCCCTTCGGCATGTGCTTGAACATGTACCCGGTCCCTGCGGTGATCATGAGGAACGCGAGCATCACGAGAGGCGCGTTGCGCAACGACCAGGAAAGCGTCCTGCGGTAGACCTCGCGCACCGCATCGAATCCGCGCTCGAATGTCCGGTACAGCCGACCATGTGCATTCTGGTGCTCGGACCGCAGCAACCGTGCGCACATCATCGGCGTGAGCGTGAGCGACACGAATCCGGAGATCAGCACCGCGGCGATGATGGTCACGGCGAACTCGTGCAGCAGTCGGCCGAGGATCCCGCCCATGAACAGCACGGGCAGGAACACCGCCGCCAGCGACAGGGTCATCGACACGATGGTGAAGGCGATTTCCTTCGAGGCGTCGAATGTCGCCTGCAGGCGGCTCTTGCCGGACTCGATGTGCCGAGTGATGTTCTCCAGCATCACAATCGCGTCGTCCACCACGAATCCCACGCACAGCGTGAGCGCCATCAACGAGATGTTGTCGAGACTGTAGCCAAGCGCGTACATGACCGCAAACGTGCCGATGATCGACATCGGCAGCGCGACGCTCGGGATCAGCGTGGCGGAGAGATTGCGCAGGAACAGGAAGATCACCATCACGACCAGCGTGAGTGCCAGCAGCAGGGTGAACTGCACTTCCTCTACCGACTGCCGGATCGTCACGGAACGGTCGAACAGCACTTCCATGCTGATTCCGGCCGGCACTTCCGCACGGAATGTCGGCAGCAGCTTGCGGATCGAATTCACCACCTCGATCGTGTTGGTGCCGGGCTGCCGGAAAATGGCGAGCACGATGCCGCGCTTGTCCTTGAACCAGGCGGCAACCTTGTCGCTCTGCACGCCGTCGATCACGCGACCGACCTGATCGAGCCGGATCGGCGCGCCATTGCGATAGCTGACGATGATCGGCCGATAGCCGGCGGCGTCGTAGAGCTGGCCGCTCGCCTGCACCGCGTAGAGGCGATCCTTGCCGTACAGGGTGCCGGTGGGCAGATTCACGTTTGCGCTGGCGATTGCCTGCTGCACTTCGTTGATGCCTACGCCGCGCGACGCGAGCGCGTTCGGGTCGACCTGGACGCGCACGGCATATTTTTGCTGCCCGAACACCTGCACCTGGGCGACGCCGCTGATCGTGGAAATACGCTGCGCGAGAAAGGTCTCCGCGTACTCGTCGACCGTCGACAGCGGCAGCGAATCGGAGGTCAGCGCGAGATAGAAGACTGCGAAATCCCCGGGATTCACCTTGCGAAAGGATGGTGGGGTGGACATCGTGGGCGGCAGCTGACGTGCGGCGGTGGCAATTGCCGAGCTCACATCCTGTGCTGCGGCATCGATGTCCCGGTCGAGCGCGAACTGGAGGGTAATCTGCGTGATTCCCTGCCCGCTGACCGAGGTCATCGAGTCGATCCCGGCGATCGTCGAGAACTGCTTCTCGAGCGGGGTGGCGACCGCGGAGGCCATCGTTTCCGGGCTCGCACCCGGCAACTCCCCGGTTACCTGGATGGTTGGGAAGTCGACGTTCGGCAGCGAGCTCACCGGAAGCAACCGGTATGCCGCAATGCCGAAGATCAGGATACCGACCATGACGAGCACCGTCATCACCGGGCGACGCACGAACAGGGCGGAAAGATTCACGATGCTTCCGGGCGCACCACGACTTTCGTCGTCGGCGTAAGCCGCAGCTGCCCGCGCGTCACGACCTGCTCGCCCTTGGCCACGCCCTTGGCGATCACTGCGACATCGCCCTCGGTGCGCGCCACGGTCACTTTGCGGGGCTCGGTGGTGAAGTCCGCCTTGAGCACGTACACGTACTCTCCCTGCGGTCCGGTCTGGACCGCCGCGGACGGAACGACGATCGCGTCCTTCTGCTCATAGAGCTTGACGGTAACGGCGACGAATTGCCCGGGCCAAAGGGCGAGATCCGTGTTTTCGAACTCGGCCCGAAGCTTGATCGTCCCGGTGCTCGTGTCCACGGCGTTGTCGATGAACACCAGGCGACCCGTCGCAAGACGCGCCGGCGCCGCGCCCGAGCTGCCTACCGCGACTTCAAGGGGTCCTTCCGCCATGTGGCGGCGGATCTGCGCCAGGCTCTGCTCGGGCACTGCGAAAGTGACGTAGACGGGCTTCACCTGGTTGATCACCACCAGCGCATTGGCGTCGTTCGCCTTCACCAGGTTGCCGAGCTGCAGCATGACGCGGCCGACGTAGCCGTCGATCGGCGAGCGGATGGTGCAGTACTCGAGGTTGAGGCGCGCCGTCTCGAGTGCCGCCTGGCTCGCCTTGAGCTGTGCCTCGGCGGTCTCCGCATTGGTGCGGAACTGCGCGTAGGCTTCCTTAGAGACGAAATTCTTTTCGAGCAGATCGAGATAACGCCGCTCCTGGGAGCGGGCCTGGTCGCGGCTGGCGGTGTCGCGCGCCAGATTGGCCTCGGCTTGGCGCAGCGCCGCCTGAAAGGGCCTCGAGTCAAGGCGGAACAGCACCTCGCCCCTGCGCACGGCCTGTCCCTCGCGGAAGTTCACTTCGACAATCTGGCCATCGACGCGCGCCTTGACGGCCACCGACGAGAACGGGTCGACATTGCCGATGGCGCGAAGATTCACCGACATGGACCGCTCCATCGCAGTGGCGACGGAAACGGGCACGGGAGGCGGACCGGCGGGGAGCTTTTTTTCCCTGGCGCGGATATCGCCGCCAAAATAGACGAGCGCCGCTGCGGCGGCGACGAGCGCGATGCCTGCCACCAGCAACGCGGTTCGGCGTCGAAAAACGGGGGTCATCTGGGGGCTGGGGAGGCGCCGGCCGAAGATTTCATGGTCACGACTCTATCCGGTCGCCCGATCCACAGGGCGGTCAATCTACGGCAAAGTCCGCTCGGAGGCAAAGAGATCCTCCACGCGCTCGCGGCTGCGCACGAGGTGCGCGCGATCACCGTCAACCAGCACTTCCGCGGCACGCGGACGGGAGTTGTAATTCGAGCTCATGGTCATGGCGTAGGCGCCGGCCGACATAACCGCGAGCAGGTCCCCGCCGCGCGCCTGCAGCGTGCGCTCTTTGGCAAGGAAATCGCCGCTCTCGCACACCGGTCCCACGACGTCGTAGACCGCGGATGCGATGCCAGGTCGCGCCTCGCGCACCGGCCGCACCTCGTGCCAGGCATCGTACAGCGCCGGGCGCAGCAGATCGTTCATTGCCGCATCGACCACCAGGAAATTCTTGGCCCCCCCGGGCTTGACGTACTCGACCCGCGTCAGCAGCACGCCAGCGTTGCCGACGATCGAGCGGCCTGGGTCGAGAATCAGCGTTTCGCGCCGCGTCCCCAGTGCCGCGAGAGTTCCCGCGACAAACTCCGCGATCGGCTGCGGAGTTTCGTCTCGGTAGCGAATGCCGATGCCGCCGCCGACGTCGATGTGCGTGAGCCGCACCCCGGCGGCCTCGATGCGACCGGCGAGGTCGACCACGCGCTCGACCGCCGCGACGAACGGCGCCCGGTCGGTGAGCTGCGATCCGACGTGGCAGCCGATGCCGCGCACCTCGATCCCTGGAAGACGGGCAGCGGTGGCGTAGAGGCGCTCGGCCTGTTCGTGAGGCACGCCGAACTTGCTCTGCCGCAGGCCGGTGGAAATATATGGGTGCGTCTTCGCGTCCACGTTCGGATTGACGCGAAAAGCCACAGGCGCTCGCCTGCCGAGCCGTTGGGCCACGACGTTCGCGCGCTCGAGCTCCGCTTCGGATTCCAGATTCAGACAAAGCACGCCCGCCACCAAGGCCTGTTCGATCTCGCGCTCGCTCTTGCCCACGCCCGAGAACACCGTCTTGCGCGGATCGCCGCCGACGGCCAGCACCCGCGCCAGCTCGCCGCCCGAGACGATGTCGAAACCCGCCCCGAGCCGCGCCATGAGCGCGAGCACCGCAAGGTTTGAGTTGGCCTTGACCGAATAGCAAATCAGCGCGTCGCGCCCTGCGATAGCGCGCGCGAATTCAGCGTAGGCAAGCTCTATCGCGGCGCGAGAGTAAACGTAGCAAGGCGTGCCGAAGCGCTGGGCGATGCTGTCGAGCGGAATCTGCTCGGCGCACAATGCGCCGTCGCGGTAGGTGAACGCCATGACCCGCTTAGTGCTGATCGGACGCGGCGCCCGCGGGCGCCGCGTCCGTTGGATAGGGAACGGGCTGGTAGGGCTCCGCCTTTTTCGGCTTTACGCCGGGCGGAGGGTTGTCGCGCAGGTAAAGCGGGCCCTTTTGTCCGCAGCCGGCGAGCGCGAACGCAATGCTCACTGCGAGGAGAAAAGCGGTACGCATCGCGTCGCAACGACTAAAATTGTCATGTTATCACGCAAGGTTATTCTGACATGACCGACTCGGAATTCGAAGATCTCGCCGAGACCACACTCGAGAAAATCGAACAGGCCCTGGAAAGCAGTGGTGTGGAAGCCGACCTGCAGAGCAAGGCAGGCGGCGTGCTCGAGATCGAGTTCGATAACGGCACGAAGATGGTCATCAACCGGCATGGCGCGGCACGCGAGCTGTGGGTCGCGGCAAAGAGCGGCGGCTTCCACTTTCGCTGGAACGGCTCGGCGTGGCGCGACACGCGCGACGGGGGCGAGCTGTTCGCCGCCCTGTCGAAGCTGGTATCGGCGCAGAGCGGGCAAGGCGTGGTCCTGCGCAGCTGACGCGCCCGGGCGATGCGGCGCTAGAAGGCCGGCTTGACGAAGTCGTCCATCGGGGGGAACGTCGGCGTCGGCTCCTGCGGGACGTTCTCCGCGTAGAAGTACTCGGGGATCGGGCCGGCGTCATCGGGAATCGTCGGATCGGGCCCGGTTTGGACCCGCACCACACCGGGCGGCATCACACGCGGCATTTCGGGTACACCCTTGAGCGCCGTCTCCATGAATCCCATCCAAATCGGCAGCGCCACCACTGCGCCGGTCTGGTTGCGCCCGAGCGGCTTCGGCTGATCGTAACCGACCCACGCGATACCGACGAGCGTCGGCTGATAGCCGGCGAACCAGGCGTCGACGAATTCGTTCGTGGTCCCCGTCTTTCCTGCGATGTCGTGCCGGCCCAGACGCGCCGCGCGCGCCGCCGTACCGTAGGTCGCCACGTCCTGCAGCATGCTGTCGATGATGAAGTCGTTGCGCACGTCGATCACGCGCAACGCACCGTCGCCGGCGCGCTGCGGATGCGCGGCGCCCAGCGGGTCGCCGTGGTCATCGACGATCTTCTGGATGTAGTAAGGCTGGACCAGATATCCCCCGTTTGCGAATACCGAATAGGCGCGCGCCATCTGCAATGGCGTCGCCGATCCCGCGCCGAGGGCCATCGTCAGGTAGGGCGGATGCTTGTCTGCGTCAAAGCCGAAGCGGGTGATGTAGTCCTGGGCGTACTTGGGACCGATCGCCTGTAGGATGCGTATCGATACCATGTTCTTGGATTTCGCCAGGGCGGTGCGCAGGCGCATCGGGCCCTCGTACTTGCCGTCGAAGTTGTTGGGCTCCCAGATCTGACCACCGGTGACTTCAGGATCGATCACGATCGGTTCGTCGGGGACCACGGTTGCCGGCGTAAAGCCCTTTTCCAGCGCTGCGGAGTAGATGAAGGGCTTGAACGATGATCCGGGCTGGCGCCAGGCCTGGGTCACGTGGTTGTACTTGTTGCGGTTGAAATCGAACCCGCCTACCAGCGCGCGTACGGCTCCGTCCTGCGGATCGACGGCAACAAACGCTGCCTCGGCGTCGGGCAGCTGCGCGATTTCCCAGTGACCTTTCTGGTCCTGCTGTATGCGCACGATCGCGCCGCGCCGGATGCGCTTCTGCGGAGCCGCTTTCGGGTTCAGGGAGGCCGCGGCAAACTTGAGCCCGTCACCCGTGATCTTGATCATCTCGCCCGAGTGCGGCACCACTGACACGGCCCGCGGGTTTGCCGAAACCACCACGGCGGCACGTAGGTCGCCGCTATCGGCGTACTCCGTCAGGGCTTCGTCATAATCATCGTCACGCGCATCGTCCGGTAGCGTGGCGAAACCCTCTGGTCCGCGATACCCGCGTCGGCGGTCGTAGTCCATGAGGCCCTTGCGCACCGATTCGTAGGCGGCCTCCTGATCGGCCTTGCGGATCGTGGTGTAGACGCGAAACCCTCTCGTATAGGTGTCCTGCGAGTATTGCTCATACACGGCCTGGCGCACCATCTCCGCCACGTAATCCGCATGCACCGAGTACTCACTGGCGGCGGCGACGGCGTGCGCGCGGCGCAGCGGCGCCTTGAGCGCCTCGTCTTGCTGGGCATCGGTGATGAAGCCGAGCTGCTTCATGCGGCGCAGGACGTAGCGCTGCCGTTCCTTCGCGCGCTGCGGGTTGGATATCGGGTTGTAGGTCGAAGGGGCCTTCGGCAGCCCGGCGAGCATCGCGGCCTCGGCCAGCGTCAGCTGGTCGAGCGACTTTCCGAAGTAGGTCTGTGCCGCGGCGGCAAAGCCGTAGGCGCGCTGCCCCAGGTAAATCTGATTGATATACAGCTCGAGGATCTGGTCCTTGCTCAAGCTGTGCTCGATCTTGAACGCGAGCAGCGCCTCGTAGAGCTTGCGCGTCAGGGTTTTCTCCGACGAGAGGAAGAAATTGCGCGCCACCTGCATGGTGATGGTGCTCGCACCCTGACGGCGCCCGCCGGCGATCAGGTTCGAATAGGCGGCGCGCAGCACGCCGACGTAATCGATACCCGTGTGCTTATAAAAACGCTCGTCCTCGGCAGCGATAATCGCGTTCTTCAGCCGCTCGGGCACGGCGGCAATCGAGATCACCGAGCGGCGCTCCTCGCCGAATTCGCCGATCAACTCGCCGTCCGACGTATAGACGCGCAGCGGCACTTTCGGCTGGTAATCGGTCAGCGCCTCGAGCGATGGCAGGTTCGGGTAGGCAAGCAGCACCCCGAGTGCGGCCACCCCCGCGCCGACCACTATCAAGCCCGCGAGCAATGCCAGCGGGAAGGACAAAAAACGATGCCACATCAAGGGAGTTAGGCGGGGGGCGGAGGCTCTAGGTTGCACGCTTCAGGAAGGGGCGCATTATAGGCGTTCTCCCTCTGTGGAAAATTCACTAGACACTGGCTAGGGTTGTTGCTAGCATTTAACGCAATTTCTACGTATTGCGCCTAACACGCCGGTGCGCAAGGGAAAATAACGATGGAACTGGACATTTTCAAGCCGAAGACGCCGCCGCTGTTCGGGCTCGACATCAGCTCGTCGTCGGTGAAGATGCTCGAAATCGTCGAGGCCGGCAAGGGCGCTTATCGGGTCGAGCGCTATTCGATCGAGCCGCTTCCGCGCGAAGCGGTGGTGGACGGCAACATCAACAATCTGGAGGCCGTCGCCGAGGCGGTAAAGCGGGCTCACAAGCGGCTCGCCACGCGCACCAAGCACGTCGCGATGGCGGTCCCTTCCGGTGCCGTGATCACTAAGAAAATCATAGTCCAAGCTGGCTTGCGCGAGGATGAGCTTGAAGTCCAGGTCGAGACTGAGGCAAACCAATACATCCCTTTCGCGTTGGACGAGGTGAACCTCGACTTTCAGCTGGTGGGGCATGCGCCCAACAGTCCGGACGAGGAAGAGGTGCTGATCGCCGCGACCCGCAAGGAGAAGGTCGAGGACCGGGTCGCCGTGGCCGAGTCCGCTGGGCTCAAGGCGCTGGTCATGGACGTCGAGTCCTACGCGCAGCAAAGCTCGCTGTCGCTGGTGGTGCAGCAACTGCCGGGCGGCGGCAAGGACCAGAACATCGCCGTCGTCGACATCGGCGCGAATGTCATGAACGTCACGGTGCTGCGCAACGAGCAATCGGTGTACACGCGCGAACAGGCATTCGGTGGCAATCAGCTCACGCAAGACATTGTCAGCCGCTATGGTATGAGCGTCGATGAGGCCGAGAACGCGAAGCGCTCGGGTGGTCTGCCGGACGATTTCGAGGCCGAAGTGCTGCGTCCGTTCATGGACAACCTGTCGATGGAGGTCCAACGGGCATTGCAATTCTTCTTCACCTCGACACAGTACAACAGCGTCGACCAGATCCTGCTCGCCGGCGGCTCGGCGGTGATACCCGGCCTAGACGAGGCAGTGCACACGCGCACCCAGGTACCGTGCATGGTTGCCAATCCGTTCGCGGCCATGCAAACCTCGCCTCGCATCCAGTTGAAGCGCCTGATTGTTGATGCGCCGTCGCTGATCATCGCCTGCGGGCTCGCGATGCGGAGGTTCGACCCGCTATGACCACGATTCGCATCAACCTGCTCCCGCACCGCGAGGAGCGACGCAAGCGTGCGCGCGCGCATTTCGCCGTACTCGGCGCGATGACCGTCGTGCTCGGCCTGGTCATCGTGGGCGCTGTCCACGTGGTCAACGCCCAGCGCGTGGCGGCACAGCAGGATCGCAACACGTTCCTAAAAAACGAGAATTCGAAACTGGACAAGCAGATTGCCGATATCAAGAAGCTCAAAGATGAAATCCAGGCGCTGCTGGCGCGCAAGCAGGTCATCGAGACGCTGCAGGCCGATCGCGCTCAAACCGTGCACCTGCTGGACCAGCTGGTGCGACAGATGCCGGACGGCGTGTATCTCAAGTCAGTCAGGCAAAAGGGACTGGCGGTAAATCTGGTCGGCTACGCGCAATCCAACGCCCGTGTTTCGACTCTGATGCGCAACATCGAGTCCTCACCCTGGCTGGAAAAGCCCGAATTGGTCGAGATCAAAGCCACCCTCGTTGACAAGAAGCGTGTCTCGGAGTTCAACCTGAATCTTTCGCTCAAGCGCCTGCAGCCGGAAGAGGACAAGGACGGCAAGAAGGGCGCCAAGGCGCCGGGGAAGAAGGGGTAAGCCATGGCGATCAATTTCAAGGGGATCGTCGAGGACTTCAAGCACCTCAATCCGCGCGACCCGGGCACTTGGCCGACGATACCGAAGCTCGCGGCGCTGATCGCCGTCCTGATCGTGATTCCCGTGGCGGCTTATTTCCTCGACTGGCAGGCGCAGCTTGAGGAACTCGACGCTGGCCAGCTTCAGGAAACGAAGCTGAAGAACGATTATCTCAACAAAAAGCGCCAGGCGATCAATCTGGACTTGTACCGGCAGCAGTTGCGGGAGATCGATACCCAGTTTGGCGCCTTGCTGCGGCAGCTGCCGAACAAGTCGCAGATGGACGCACTGCTCGTCGACATCAACCAGGCAGGGCTGGGCCGCGGGCTGCAGTTCGAGCTCTTCAAGCCAGATCCGTCCGAGAGCGTCAGAGAGTTCTACGCCGAGCTGCCCATTAAAGTGAGAGTCATGGGCAACTACCATGACATGGGCGCATTTGCGAGCGATGTCGGTCAGTTGTCGCGCATCGTGACACTTAACGACGTGTCGATCGATGCAGCCAAGGATGGCAACCTGCAGATGGAGGCGACCGCGCGCACCTTCCGTTACCTCGACGAGGAGGAAATTGCCGCCCAGCGCAAGGCGCAGCAGGCCGCCAGGAAGGGCCAGCGATGAAAAAATTCATTGTTCTGGCGAGCGTCGCCCTGCTCGCGGCGTGCGGCAGTGACGAGCACAGCGACCTGAAACAGGAGCTCAACACGCTCACCAAGGATCTGCGCGGGCACGTCGATCCGCTGCCGCAGGTAAAGCCGTATGAACCCGTGCCCTACACCGCTGAGGCGTTAGTCGACCCATTCTTGCCGGACCGCATAATCGTCGCGCAAGCGGGTCCGGGGGCGCGCGGCCTCGGAAAGCGAGCGCCTGATCCCAACCGGCCCAAGGAGCCGCTCGAGGCGTTTCCGCTTGAGTCGATCCATATGGTCGGCACCATCACGCAGGGCAAGGAGACCTTCGGCCTGGTTACGGCCGGGTCGAACCTCTATCGCGTCAAGAAGGGCAATTACATGGGCCAGAACTTCGGCGTGATCACGTCGATCGTAGAGGGCCAAATCGATCTCAAGGAGCTGGTCCAGGACAGTAGCGGCGAATGGGTGGAACGTGCCAGCGCGCTGCAATTGCAGGAGGTGAGCAAACGATGAAAACACTAACCGCTTTCTATGCGCTCTTGCTGTGGCTCGCCGGGCTGGGCGTCGCCCTTGCCCAGGCGAACAGCATTGAGTCGTTTGATGTCACGCAGCAAGGCGGAAAGGTGGTCGTGCGCGTCACTACCAAGGAGCCCCTCGCAAGTGTTCCCCCGAACTTCGCGATCACGACGCCGGCGCGCATTGCGTTCGATTTCGCGAACACGATAAATGCCCTCGGGCGCGCAAGTCAGGACATCGGCCAAGGCGATCTTCGCAGCATGAACCTGGTGCAGGGCGCGGGCCGTACTCGGCTGGTTCTCAACCTGCGTCGCCCGGTACCGCACGAGACGAGCATCGACGGGCGCAACCTGCTCATCACGCTATCCGAACCCGCGCCAACGGCTGCCGCCGGTCCGGTAGCACATTTTGCAGAGGGCAGGGCCGACACCAAGCACACGGTGCGCGGCATCGACTTTCGCCGCGGCAATGCAGGCGAAGGCAGGGTGGTGATCGACCTGTCCGACCCGTCGACGGGCATCGACATCAGGCAGCAAGGCCAGAACATCGTCGTGGATTTTCTCAAGACCTCGCTGCCAGAGAACCTCCGCCGAAGGCTTGACGTCGTGGACTTCGCCACGCCGGTTCAGCTTGTGAGTGCGTTCCAGCAAGGCGACAACACTCGCGTGGTGATCGAGCCCAAGGGACAGTGGGAACACAACGCATATCAATCGGACAACCAGTTCGTGGTCGAAGTTAAGCCCGCATCGCCGGACAAGGGCCCGCTTGGCCAGGCTGGCAAATTTACCGGCGAGAAGCTTTCACTCAATTTCCAGAATGTCGAAGTACGAGCGGTGCTCAACGTAATAGCCGATTTTACGGACCTCAACATCATTACCAGCGACACGGTCAGCGGCAGTATCACGCTTCGTCTTAAGGAAGTCCCCTGGGATCAGGCCCTCGACATCATCCTGAAGACGCGCGGGCTCGATATGCGCAGGAACGGAAACGTGATCTGGATCGCACCGCGCGACGAGCTCGCCACGCGCGAGAAGTTGGCGCTCGAAGCGCAGCAGCAGATCAATGATCTTGAGCAGACTCGCACAGAGTCGTTCCAGATGAACTACCAGAAGGCGTCCGATGTGCAGAAGCTGCTTTCGGATCCGCAGCAAAGGATGCTTTCCAAGCGCGGCAGCGCGGTCGTCGACGCGCGCACCAACACGCTGTTCGTGCAGGACACCCCGAGCCGGCTAGACGAGGTGCGTAAGCTGATCGCCAAGATTGACGTCGCGGTGCGCCAGGTGATGATCGAGGCGCGCATTGTCGAGGCGAATGACACCTTCAGCAGGAACTTGGGGGTGCGCTTTGGCTATCACGATTTGGGCGCCCCCCCCGGCCACGGCGTTATGGGCAGTACTCAGACGCGCTTCGACGCCGGCGGCGGATTGCCCGACACCGGTTTCCACACCGGCCAGAGCACGACCACGCCGGATTTTCTCGCCGACGCATCGAGCGTCAATTTGCCAGCCGCCGGCCTGAACTCGTTCAGCGCTGGTCAGTTCTCGTTCATCTTGTTCAACAGCGCGATGACGCAGTTCCTCAACCTGGAAATCAGCGCCCTGGAGGCGGACGGCAAGGGCAAGGTGATCTCGAGCCCGCGGGTGCTGACCGCGGACCAGGTGGAAGCGGTGATCGAGCAGGGCACCGAGATCCCGTATCAGCAGGCAACGTCGTCCGGCGCAACCTCGGTATCGTTCCGTAAGGCGAACCTGTCGCTCAAGGTAAAGCCGCAGATCACGCCCGACGGCAATATCATCATGACGCTGGACGTGAACAAGGATCAGCCGGGCACGACCACGCCGGCCGGCGTGCAGATCAACACCAAGCACGTCAAGACCGAGGTACTGGTGGAAAACGGCGGCACGGTCGTGATCGGCGGAATCTACGAACAAAGCGACCGCACCGACATTACCCAGGTGCCGGTGCTGGGCGAGCTGCCGTTCGTAGGCTTTCTGTTCAAGAACAGGCAAACGTCCACCAGCAAGACCGAGTTGCTGGTGTTCATCACGCCGAAGATCGTGAACGACCGCCTGACTTCCCGCTGATTTGCCGCGTCTCCTCTGGACGGTACGGCCGGGTCTCCCCGGCCGTTTTCTTTTTTGCGGGTCTTGCGCCGCTACAATAGCCGGGTGAAAAGCGGCGGCAACATCTACCTCGTGGGCATGATGGGGGCAGGAAAGACGACTGTCGGGAGGCTGCTCGCCCGTCGTCTCAAGCGCCGCTTCATCGATGCGGACCAGGAGATCGAGCGCCGCTGCGGCGTGCGCATCCCGGTGATTTTCGATATCGAAGGCGAGGCGGGATTTCGAAGCCGCGAGGCCCAGATGGTCGCCGAGCTGACCGCGCTCGACGAAGTAGTGCTCGCGACCGGCGGTGGCGCCGTCCTGGCGCCGGAAAACCGTCACCTGCTCGCTTCGCGCGGCACGGTGGTGTACCTGCGCGCGCAGCCCGCGGACCTCTATGAGCGCGTGCGCCAGGACAAGAACCGGCCTTTGCTCGCTACCGGCGACCCGCGCGCGCGGCTGGAAGAGCTTTACACCAAACGCGACCCGCTGTATCGCGAGGTGGCCGACCTGGTGGTCGAAACCGGCAGACAGGACGTCCAGGCCCTGGTGCGCGAGCTGCTTGCCAAGCTCGAGGAGCGATGGAAACAATCCGCGTAGAGCTTGGCGAGCGCGCGTACCCGATCTACATCGGCAACGATATTCTCGACGACGCGTCGCTCTACGCCCGGCACCTCGTTACCCGCCGCGCAGCGATCGTGACCAACGCAGTGGTGTCGCCGCTTTACCTGGATCGCCTACGACGCGCGCTTTCAGCCAGCGGAGCGCAAACGATCGATATCGTGGTTGAGGACGGCGAGCAGGCCAAGGACTGGGGCACGCTCGACCGGGTCTTCGATGCGCTGCTCAGGGCGCGCTGCGACCGCCAGACGGTGATCATCGCGCTCGGCGGTGGGGTGATCGGCGACCTGGCCGGCTTTGCAGCGGCGGTCTACCAGCGGGGAGTACCTTTCATCCAGGTACCGACGACGCTGCTTGCCCAGGTCGATTCGTCGGTGGGCGGGAAGACCGCCATCAACCATCCGCGCGGCAAGAACATGATCGGAGCATTCCATCAGCCGCTCGCCGTGATTTCGGACGTGGCGACGCTCGACACTCTGCCCGATCGCGAGCTGCGGGCGGGCCTAGCGGAAGTCATCAAGCACGGGCTCGCGCTCGATGCGCGCTTCACGGAGTGGCTCGAAACGAACATCGGGCGGCTGCTGGCGCGCGACCCCGAGGCGTTGACGCACGCGGTACGGCGCTCCTGCGAACTCAAGGCACAGATCGTGGCCGCGGACGAGCGCGAGAGCGGTCGGCGCGCGCTGCTCAATTTCGGGCACACCTTCGGTCACGCGATCGAGACCGGACTCGGGTACGGCACCTGGCTGCACGGCGAAGCAGTGGCCGCCGGGATGGTCATGGCGGCCGAACTCTCGGCCCGCAGCGGGACGATCGGCGAAGCGGAGGTGCGCCGGGTACGAGAGCTGGTCGCCCGCGCCGGCCTGCCCGTCGCCGGGCCGCGCCTGCCGTCCGACCGGTACCTGGAGTTGATGGCCGTCGACAAGAAGGCGGCACAGGGCCGCATACGCTTCGTGCTCCTCGAGGCTATCGGCCGCAGCGCGCTGCGCGCCGATCTCGACGAGCGTCACGTGCGCGAAGCGATCGCGGCCACCACGAGTTCTGCTGCTGCGCCGCATTAACCCCCCGGACGCGGCCAGGCCCTTGTAGCTGGGAAACCAAGCAGGTATATTTCTCAGTTCGCCCGCAGATTTTGTGCAGAGCGGCGAAAGAGGCACAAGTCATTGTATTTCAGGGGGTTGGCCGTGAACCAGCGATACTCGCCAAGCGCGCAAGGGCTATATGACCCGCAGAATGAGCACGACGCCTGCGGCGTCGGCTTTGTGGCGCATATCAAGGGCAAGAAATCGCACGCGATTATCGAGCAGGGGCTGACCATCCTGCGCAACCTCACGCACCGGGGCGCGGTGGGCGCCGATCCGAAGGCCTCCGATGGCGCGGGAATCCTGATCCAGGTCCCTGACAAGCTGCTGCGGGACGAAATGGGCAAGCAGGGGGTCAAGCTGCCCCCGGTGGGCCAGTACGGCGTCGGCATGGTGTTCCTGCCGCGCGAGCCCGCGAGCCGCATTGCCTGCGAGTACGAGATGGAGCGCGCGATCAAGGACGAGGGCCAAGTGCTGCTCGGCTGGCGCGACGTCCCGGTGGACGGGTCCGATCTCGGCGAGTCCGTGAAGCAGGTCGAGCCGGTGATCAGGCAGGTGTTCATCGGCCGCAGCAAGGGCGTCACGGTCACCGACGCCCTGGAGCGCAAGCTCTACATCATCAGGAAGAGCGCCGCGCATGCGATTCGCGCCCTCAATCTCGCGCACGGCAAGGAGTACTACGTGCCGTCGATGTCGGCGCGCACCATCGTCTACAAGGGCATGCTGCTGGCGCACCAGGTCGGAGAGTACTACCGCGACCTGAAGGACCCGCGCGTTGAGTCGGCGCTCGCACTGGTGCATCAGCGCTTTTCGACCAACACCTTCCCCAGCTGGGATCTCGCCCACCCCTTCCGCATCATCGCCCACAACGGCGAGATCAACACCTTGCGCGGCAACTGCAACTGGATCCGCGCGCGCCAGGGCGCAATCTCCAGTCCCGTGCTGGGGCGCGACCTGGACAAGATCTGGCCCCTCATCTATGAAGGGCAGTCTGACTCGGCGTCGTTCGACAACGCGCTGGAGCTGCTCGTGATGAGCGGCTATTCAGTCGCGCACGCGATGATGATGATGATCCCTGAGGCCTGGGAGAACCACGCGCTGATGGATCCGAGCCGGCGCGCTTTCTACGAGTATCACGCGGCGATGATGGAACCGTGGGACGGTCCGGCGTCGATCGCCTTCACCGACGGGCGGCAGATCGGCGCCACGCTCGACCGTAACGGCCTGCGGCCCTCGCGCTACATCGTCACCGACGACGGCTTGGTCATCATGGCCTCGGAGGTCGGCGTGTTGCCGGTGCCCGAGGAGCGCATCGTCAAGAAATGGCGCTTGCAACCTGGCAAGATGTTCCTTGTCGACCTCGAGAAAGGTCGCATCGTCGACGACAAGGAGCTGAAGGACTCGCTCGCCTCGGCCAGACCGTATGCCGAGTGGATCGAGCGCATCCGCATCAAGCTCGATGCGCTGCCGGCGCCCAAGGAGAAGCGCGAGCCGGCGCGCGAGAGTTTGCTCGACCGACAACAGGCCTTCGGGTACACGCAAGAGGACGTCAAGTTCCTCATGGTGCCAATGGCCGAGAGCGCGCACGAGCCGGTGGGCTCGATGGGAAACGATTCGCCGCTCGCGGTACTGTCGAACAAGAACAAGACGCTCTATCACTACTTCAAGCAGCTCTTCGCGCAGGTTACGAACCCCCCGATCGACCCGATCCGAGAAGAGCTAGTGATGTCGCTCGTGTCGTTCATCGGGCCCAAGCCGAACCTGCTCGGCATCGACGAGATGAATCCGCCGCTCAGGCTCGAGGTGTCCCAGCCGGTGCTCGACTTCGAGCAGATGGAGACCATCCGGCACATCGAGAACTACACCGACGGCAAGTTCAAGTCCTGCGAGCTGGACGTCACCTACCCCCTCGCATGGGGCAAGCAGGCGATCGAGGCGCGGCTCGCCTCGTTGTGCGCGCAGGCCGAGGATGCGGTGCGCACCGGCACCTCCATCATCATCATCTCGGATCGCAGGATCGACCGCGATCACGTGGCGATCCCCGCGCTGCTCGCGCTGTCGGCGATTCACCAGCATCTCGTGGGCAAGGGACTTCGAACCTCGACCGGGCTGGTCGTCGAGACGGGTTCGGCGCGCGAGGTGCACCACTTCGCGCTGCTGGGCGGCTACGGCGCCGAGGCGGTGCATCCGTATCTCGCGTTCGAAACGCTGCACGAGCTCGCCGGTCGGGGGATGCTCTCCAAAGGCGTCGACGGCGACAAGGCGTGCAAGCACTTCATCAAGGCGATCGGCAAGGGCCTTGCCAAGGTGATGTCCAAGATGGGCATCTCGACCTACATGTCCTACACCGGCGCGCAGATCTTCGAGGCCGTGGGACTGTCTCGTCCGCTCGTCGAAAAGTACTTCAACGGCACGACATCGTCCGTCGAGGGGATCGGCGTGTTCGAGGTGGCCGAGGAGGCAATTCGTATCCACCGCGCCGCGTTCGACGCGGACGACCCGGTGCTGCAGCTCGCGCTCGACGCTGGCGGTGAGTACGCCTGGCGGGTGCGCGGCGAAGAGCACATGTGGACGCCGGACGCGATCGCCAAGCTGCAGCAGGCGACGCGCAAGCAGTCTGCGGCGACCTACAAGGAATACGCGCAGATCATCAATGACCAATCGAAGCGTCACATGACGTTCCGCGGACTGTTCGAGTTTCGTTTCGATCGGGTCAAGCCGGTTCCCATCGAGGAGGTCGAGCCGGCTGCCGAGATCGTGAAGCGCTTTTCCACGGGCGCCATGTCGCTCGGTTCGATCTCGACCGAGGCCCACACCACGCTCGCCGTGGCGATGAACCGCATCGGCGGCAAGTCGAACACCGGCGAAGGCGGCGAGGATCGCCGTCGCTACGCTCCCGTCAAGACGGGCGAGACGCTCGCCTCGCGCATCGGCAGGGCCCGCATCGAAAGGGACATCGAGCTGAAGGAGGGCGATTCGCTCAAGTCGAAGATCAAGCAGGTCGCTTCCGGGCGCTTCGGCGTGACGGCGGAATACCTCGCCTCGGCGGAGCAGATCCAGATCAAGATGGCCCAGGGCGCGAAGCCCGGGGAGGGCGGGCAGCTGCCAGGGCGCAAGGTGTCCGAGTACATCGCCGAGCTACGCTTTTCCACGCCCGGAGTCGAGCTCATATCACCGCCGCCGCACCACGATATCTACTCGATCGAGGATCTGGCGCAGTTGATCCACGACCTGAAGAACTCGAACCCGCGCGCCTCGATCTCGGTAAAGCTCGTATCCGAGGTCGGCGTCGGCACGGTCGCCGCGGGCGTCGCGAAGGCCAAGTCCGACCACGTGACGATCTCCGGCCACGACGGTGGCACCGGAGCCTCGCCCTGGAGCTCGATTAAGCACGCCGGCACGCCATGGGAACTGGGGCTGGCCGAGACCCAGCAGACGCTGGTGCTGAACCGCCTGCGCGGCCGGATCGCCGTCCAGGTCGACGGCCAGATCAAGACGGGTCGCGACGTGGTGATCGGCGCGATACTCGGCGCCGACGAATTCGGGTTCGCCACGGCACCGCTCGTGGTCGAAGGCTGCATCATGATGCGCAAGTGCCACCTGAACACCTGCCCGGTGGGCGTCGCGACCCAGGACCCGGTGCTGCGCAAGAAATTCTCGGGCAAGCCCGAGTACGTGGTGAACTACTTTTTCTTCGTCGCCGAGGAAGTGCGCGAACTGATGGCGAGCCTGGGCGTGCGCAAGTTCGACCAGCTGATCGGCCATACCGAGTTGCTCGACACGAAGAAAGGCATTGAGCACTGGAAGGCCCGCGGGCTCGACTTCTCGAAAGTGTTCCAGATGCCGAAGATGCCGGCCGAGGTCGCGCGCTTCCGCTGCGAGGCTCAGGATCACGGCCTCGACAAGGCGCTCGACAATCGCCTCATCGAGCTGGCTGCGCCGGCGATCGAGCGCGGCGAAAGGGTGAAAATCGACATCCCGATCCGCAACGTCAATCGCACCGTCGGCACCATGCTTTCGTGGGAAGTCGCCAGACGCTACGGGCACGACGGCCTGCCGGACGATACGATTCACGTCGGTCTCGCCGGCTCCGCCGGGCAGAGCTTCGGCGCTTTCCTCGCCAAGGGCATCACGCTCGACCTGACCGGCGACACCAACGACTATTGCGGCAAGGGCCTTTCCGGAGGCCGCATTTCCGTGCAACCGTCGTCCAAGTTCCGCGGCGAGCCGACCGACAACATCATTACGGGCAACGTGGTGCTCTACGGAGCGATCGCGGGCGAAGCATATTTCCGTGGTGTGGCCGGCGAGCGCTTTGCCGTGCGCAATTCGGGTGCCGACGCGGTGGTGGAAGGCGTCGGCGATCATGGCTGTGAGTACATGACCGGGGGCACCGTGGTGGTGCTCGGCGGCACGGGGCGCAACTTCGCCGCGGGCATGTCCGGCGGCATCGCCTACGTGCTCGACGCCGAGGGCGAGTTCATCAAGCACTGCAACACCGCAATGGTCGATCTGGAGCCGGTGCTATCCGACTCCGAGCAGACGGCAAAGGTATCTGCCGACCTGTGGCATCTCGGCCAGTCCGACGAGAACATCCTCAAGCGCCTGATCGAGCATCACGCGCGCTATACGAACAGCCGCCGCGCGCAGGCCATCCTGGATAAGTGGGCCGAGTACCGTGCGCGCTTCGTGAAAGTTTTCCCCCGGGAGTACCGGCGCGCGCTTACCGAGCTCGCGGCGGCGCACAGGAAGGCGGCCGCCTGAACATGGGCAAAGTCACCGGATTTCTGGAACACCAGCGGCTGCAGGAGGCGAGCGAGGCCCCCGAGCAGAGAAAGAAGCATTATCGCGAATTCGTTCTGCACCTGTCGGACGAAGAGGCGAAAATCCAGGGCGCGCGCTGCATGGATTGCGGCATCCCGTTCTGCATGCAGGGGTGCCCGGTCAACAACATCATCCCGGACTTCAATGACCTGGTGTACCGCCAGGACTGGAAGACGGCGATCGACACGCTGCACTCGACCAACAACTTCCCCGAGTTCACAGGCCGCGTGTGTCCCGCGCCGTGCGAGGAAGCCTGCACGCTGCGCATCAACAACGACCCGGTCGGCATCAAGTCGATCGAGCACGCGATCATTGACAAGGCGTGGGAAGAGGGCTGGGTCAGGCCGCAACCGCCGGCGCGCAAGACCGGCAAGAGGGTCGCCGTGGTCGGCTCCGGGCCGGCAGGGCTCGCCTGCGCGCAGCAACTGGCGCGTGTCGGCCACGCCGTGGTCGTCTTCGAGAAGAACGACCGCGCCGGCGGGCTGCTGCGCTACGGGATACCCGATTTCAAGATGGAGAAGTGGCTCGTCGACCGCCGCCTCGGGCAGATGGAGGCCGAGGGCGTCGAGTTTCGCGTCAACCACGTGCTCGGCCACGCGCCGGTCGGCGCCGGCAACAAGCAGGCCAAGCCGGTGGATCCGAAAAAGCTGCTCGCCGAGTTCGACGCGGTGGTGCTGGCGGGCGGTGCCGAGCAACCGCGCGATCTGCCGGTCCCCGGGCGCGAGCTCGACGGCATCTACTTTGCGATGGATTTCCTGCCATTGCAGAACCGACGCGTCGCAGGCGACAAGAACGTCAAGGACCTGTGGGCGTCCGGCAAGCATGTCGTCGTCATCGGCGGGGGCGACACGGGATCGGATTGCGTCGGCACCAGCAATCGCCACGGCGCCGAATCGGTCACGCAATTCGAGCTGCTGCCGATGCCGCCGGACCTCGACCGGAACCCGGTTTGGCCTTATTGGCCGCAGCGGCTGCGCACCTCGTCGTCGCACGAGGAGGGCGTGGAGCGCGACTGGTCGATCGGCACCAAGGAATTCATCGGGGAGCACGGCAAGGTCAAGTCGCTCAAGGCCGTTCGCCTCGAGTGGAAGGATGGCAAGATGAGCGAAGTGCCCGGTTCGGAGTTCACGCTGCCGGCCGATTTGGTGCTGCTGGCGATGGGCTTCGTCGCGCCGGTGCAATCGGTGCTCGAGGCCCTTGGCGTGGAGAAGGACGCGCGCGGCAACGCCAGGGCGACGACCGACGGCGAAGGATGTTATGCGACTAGCGTGCCAAAGGTATTTGCCGCGGGCGATATGCGCCGCGGCCAGTCGCTGGTCGTATGGGCGATCCGCGAGGGCAGGCAGTGCGCCCGCGCGGTGGACGAGTTTCTCATGGGTTCCTCCGAGCTGCCGAGATGAACTCTGGTGCGTTCGTTCGCCGACGCCGTAGACGACGAAGCGCGGTCTTCGAGGGCGAGTAACGTACATTCAGCACGCAAAGCCACGGACCGCAAGGTTCGTGGCTTTTTCTTTTTGGGAGACGGCACATGAAGGCAGCCGATTCACTGATGTTCATCACGCAGCGCCCCGAAGTCACGTTCGTGCGCGGAGAAGGCTCGTGGCTCTATGACCGCGAGGGCGCGGCGTACCTCGACTTCGTGCAGGGGTGGGCGGTCAATACGCTGGGCCACTGTTCGCCGCTGATGCGCGAGACGCTTGCGACCCAGGCCGCGCAGGTCATCAACGTCAGCCCCGCCTACTACAACCAGCCGATGCGCCGGCTCGCGGACCGGCTTGTGGCGCTAAGCGGCCTGGAGCGCGTGTTTTTCGCCAACAGCGGCGCCGAGGCGAACGAGGGCGCGATCAAGCTGGCGCGCAAATGGGGCCAGCGGGAGCGCGGCGGGGCCTACGAGATCGTGGTGTTCGACGACGCGTTCCACGGGCGCACGCTCGCCACCATGTCGGCCTCGGGAAAGTCCGGCTGGAACCGGCTGTTCGAGCCGAAGGTCCCAGGCTTCGTGCGCGTGCCGCGCAACGACTTGGACGCCGTGACGCGCGTGATCGGCCCAAGGACCTGTGCGGTGATGCTCGAGCCGATCCAGGGCGAATCGGGGGTGGTGCCCTTCTCCACCTCGTTCATGCGGCAGCTGCGCGAGCTGACGGACGAGCGTGGCGTGCTGCTGGCGCTTGACGAGATTCAGACCGGGATCGGCCGCACCGGGCGCATGTTCTGCTACGAGCACCTCGGCATTCGCCCCGACATCCTGACGCTCGGCAAGGGTATCGGGGGTGGCGTGCCGCTCGCGGCGTTGCTGGCGCGCGAGCAGGTGAGCGTGTTCGAGGCGGGCGACCAGGGAGGCACGTTCAACGGCAATCCGTTGATGACGGCGGTGGGCGACGCGGTGGTGGCCGAGGTCTCCCGCCCCGAGTTCCTCGCTCGCGTGAGCGACAGCGGGGCCTACCTGATCGAACGTCTGCGCACACTGTCCGCCGAGATCGGCCTGGGGGAGGTGCGCGGGCGGGGCTTGCTGATCGCGCTCGAGCTCGGAAGTCCGACCGGCGCCGAAGTGGTGAGGCGGGCGCTGCAAGGAAAACTTCTGATCAATTCGCCGCGCCCGACGTCGTTGCGCTTCATGCCCGCGCTGAACGTGACGCGCGCCGAGATCGACGAGATGCTTGCGCGCCTGCGGCCCGCCCTTTAGCATTTCGCACCCATGTCTCTCTACGTCATTGTGCTCGCCGCAGGCCAGGGCAAGCGCATGCGCTCCTCGCTGCCGAAGGTGCTGCACCGGCTCGCCGGCCGGCCGCTGCTGGCGTACGTGCTGGATGCGGCGCGCACGCTCGGCGTGCAGGGAATCGTCGTGGTGCACGGCCATGGCGGCGGCGACGTCAGGGCGGCGTTCGGCGGGGACGACCTGCGCTGGGTCGAGCAGGCCGAGCAGCTCGGCACCGGGCATGCGGTCGCACAGGCCTTGCCGGCGGTGCCCGGCGACGCGGACGTGCTGGTGCTGAACGGCGACGTGCCGCTGGTGCGCGGCGAACTGCTGCACGCACTGGCCGCAGCCGCGCGCGGCGGCCTGGCGATCGCAAGCTGCGACATCGGCGATGCGTCCGGCTACGGCAGGGTCGTGCGCGACGCGGCGGGCAAGGTGCGCCGCATCGTCGAGCACAAGGACGCATCGGCGCAGGAGCTCGGCATACGCGAGTGGTATGCGGGTTTCCTCGCTGCGCCCGCCAGGCGCCTGGCGGCATGGATCTCCGGCCTTAAGAGCGACAACGCGCAGCGGGAGTACTACCTGACGGACGTGATCGGCCTCGCGGCCGCCGAGGGGGTCGCGGTCGAGGCAGTCAAGGCGCTCGATCGATGGGAGGTGGCGGGCGTCAATTCCAAGGGCGAACTCGCGGCGCTGGAACGCGAGCTGCAGCGCCGCGCCGCCGAGCGGCTGCTGGGCGATGGCGTGACGCTCGCCGATCCCGCGCGCATCGACGTGCGTGGTACCCTCCAGTGCGGGCGCGATGTGTGGATCGACGTCAATTGCGTGTTCGAGGGCGCGGTCAGGCTCGGCGACCGGGTGCGCATCGGCCCTAATTGCGTCATCAGAAATGCGACGATCGCGGCCGACAGCGAAGTGCAGGCTTTTTCGCTGCTCGACGAGGCCGAGATCGGTGCGCGCTGCCGCATCGGGCCGTACGCCCGGCTGCGACCCGGCGCCAGCCTCGCCGAGGACGTCCACATCGGCAATTTCGTCGAGGTCAAGGCGAGCCGCATCGGTGCCGGCTCGAAGGCGAATCACCTCTCCTACATCGGCGACTCGGAGGTCGGGGCACGCGTCAACGTGGGCGCCGGCACGATCACCTGCAACTACGACGGAGCGCGTAAGCATCGCACCGTCATTGAGGACGACTGCTTCATCGGCTCCGATGCCACGCTGGTCGCGCCGGTGACGATCGCCAAAGGATCGTACGTCGGCGCCGGGTCGACGATCAGCAAAGACACCCCGCCGGGCCAGCTGACCGTGGCGCGCGCCAAACAGGTATCGCTGCCGTCATGGAAGCGGCCGGAGAAGAAGGGTTGATGGCATGTGCGGCATAGTTGGCGCGGCGTCGCGCCGCGACATCGTTCCCGTCCTGATCGAAGGATTGCGGCGGCTCGAATACCGGGGCTACGACTCCGCCGGCGTCGCCGTGCTGGACGACGACGGCAAGCCGCAGCTCCGGCGACTTCGCGCGGCAGGTCGCGTGGCGGAGCTCGCGGCGCAGGTGGAGGCACAGAAGCTCGGCAGTCCGACCGGCATCGCGCACACGCGCTGGGCGACCCACGGCGCCCCGAGCGAGAAGAACGCGCACCCGCACGTCTCCGGCGGCCTCGCGCTGGTGCATAACGGCATCATCGAGAACCACGAGGAGATACGCGAGCGCCTGAGACGCGAAGGTTTCGTTTTCGCGTCGGATACCGACAGCGAGGTCATTGCGCACCTCATCGCGCATCACCGCAAGCGAGGCGCCGATCTGCTCGCCGCGACCCGCAGCGCGGTCGCAGAGCTGAAGGGCGCGTTCGCCATCGCCGTGCTGTCGGACCAGGATCCCGGCGCGGTCGTGGTCGCGCGGCAGGGAGCCCCCCTGCTCCTCGGCCTGGGCGAGGGCGAGAACTTTGCCGCTTCCGACGTCTCTGCGCTGGTGCAGGTGACGCAGCGGGTGATCTACCTCGAGGACGGGGATTGCGCCGAGGTGCGCGCCGAGCGCGTGCGCGTCGTCGACGGCGCCGGCGCGCCGGTCGAGCGCGCGGTGCACCTGTCCGAGCTGACGGCGCAGGCCGTGGAGCTCGGCCCCTACCGGCACTACATGCAAAAGGAAATCTTCGAGCAGCCCGGGGCGCTCGCCAACACGCTCGAGATCGTCACCGGCGCGAGCTCCGTGCAGCCCGGGCTGTTCGGCGCCGAAGCGGAGCGTCTGCTGGGAGACATGTCGTCGGTGCAGATGGTCGCTTGCGGCACCAGCTACCACGCGGCCATGGTGGCGCGCTACTGGATCGAGACGCTCGCGCGCATCCCCGTGCAAGTCGACATCGCGAGCGAATACCGTTACCGCGACGTGGTGCCGGACCGCAGCGCCCTTTTCGTCACCATCTCGCAGTCTGGCGAGACCGCGGACACGATCGGCGCGCTGGAGCATGCGAAGGCGCTGGGCATCGAGCGAACCCTGTCGATCTGCAATGTCCCGGAAAGCTCGCTGATCCGCGCCTCGCGGCTGCGCTTCCTGACGCGCGCCGGGCCGGAGATCGGCGTCGCCTCGACCAAGGCCTTTACCACGCAGCTCGGCGCCCTGTTCCTGCTTGCGCTGGTGCTCGCCAAGCGCAAGGGAAATCTCGCCCCCGCCCTCGAGGCATCCCTGCTCGGGGCGCTGCGCCACGTGCCCGCCGCGATCGCGCACGTGCTAGCGGTCGAGCCGCAGGTCGAGAAATGGGCGCAGCGCTTTGCCGCGAAGCACCATGCATTGTTCCTCGGCCGCGGCATCCATTGGCCGATCGCCATGGAAGGCGCGCTCAAGCTGAAGGAGATCTCCTATATCCATGCCGAGGCCTACGCGGCGGGGGAG
>Ga0316628_100000081_pt1 | contig 53865 bp, 80 predicted proteins | sample OWC_Aug_M2_C1_D5_FD_207648 | JGI IMG/M metagenome (GOLD analysis project Ga0316628, IMG submission 207648) | Wetland soil microbial communities from Old Woman Creek delta, Ohio, United States - OWC_Aug_M2_C1_D5_C | ecosystem: Environmental > Terrestrial > Soil > Wetlands | place: USA: Ohio...
GCACCACTAAGTCCACCCGAGAACTCCATATGTGCACCTAATAGTGTGTTGGAAATGTTAGTTCCAAAAATGGTATAGCTGTAACTCTCCCCGACCACATTGAAGGAGGTATTCGTATTATCACCCTCCCATACTGGGAAACCAACCTTAGCTGATACACCCGTATTAGATACACCACCAACACCAAGTGTTGCGACACCAACTGCTACTGTCGTAGCCATAGCATTTGTTGACAGAACTATCGCTGTTACAAGCGACATAACAAAAAACATTACTTTCCTCATTTCATTTCTCTCTTAATTTTATTTCTCTACCATTGTAACATAAGAGAGGTAATTTGTCAAGCATATTTTTATTTGACAAATTATTATTGATAGGATATAATAAAATAAAGTACAACTGGAGAGAAAATGTCTAATATCCTTAATTGCCTAGATATGGGTTTCTGCCCTAAGCTTTCTTACTACCAAAAACAAAAAGTGATGAAATTTTACCTAACAAATATTCCAGAATTAAGCAAGGAGGATTTTCATAAAGATAGTCAGGAGAAATTAAAACAGCTAGGGATTAGGGCTTATTTCATTTCAACTTTTTCTTACTGGGATTCCAGATTTGTGGTTGAAAAAAATGGAATTATTGTGAATCAGCTATATCTATGGGTTCATTGAGCATATTTTTAAGATTGGCTTGGGCGGTACATTGTTTCCATGAATTTATAGGTTTTGTTCTTGCCCTTATTCTCTATAAAATCAAATCGTTTATAGAATTCCTTTAATCTTGTTTTACTTCCTCCAAAATCAGAAGAAGGAGAGAGCTTGACTGTATAGCCCATTTTGTCAGCATGTTCCACTAAATCTTCCATGAATTTAGTTCCAAGTCCCTTATTGCGTTCTTTCTTGGGGATAATAATAGAGCTCAATGTAAGCATTTTGGTTGAATCATTTTGACCAATAAAAAAATCAATATTGGGATATTTGGCGGTAAGTATTTCATCAACCTGAGTTATATGGTCTTTACTAGCATTATCATTTCCTATCGGGGCTCCTTTTTGTAGTTCCGAAAGAGTATTAATTATTTTGTCAAGTTTTGCTATTAATAATTCCAAAAAGATTTTCCACCGTCTGTACTGAATTTGATATTTTTAACTCCCAAATTTTCCAATACTTTTCTTTGACGATTCTTTAATTCATTTCTATCGCTTAATTCTGATGGTATGATACTTACCGCCCTTAAGCCATCAGAGGTTGCCCTAATAGAGAGATGCTGATATTTTCCCTTAAATTCGGAACTATTAGCTGTGAAATTAACCTCGTTTTCCCCATGTGTGCTGGATATTCCGCTTTTCCCTACATATACCGCATTGTGACCCATTAAACTAACAATAGTTGCTTTGTCAATAGGCTTCCCAATAATAGTACCTAATTTTTCTAGTGATTTTGAATCAATATTCTTGGTATTAACCACCTCACTTGCAATCACCGCTTCTTTCTTGGGATTTTTGCCACTACCAGCAGGATACCTGCCTGAACCTTCGCCGCCCTTTGCTAGTTCCAAATTATCTATTATTTTGTTTATCATCTTGCTATCCCATAAAGTTCTTCTATCTTATCACTATCAACCCCATTTGCTTCGTAAAGCTGTTCAATCTCATCCCAGTTCTCATCCACATCATCCTGTAGTTCCGAATCGAATCTACACATCCTAATTAATGTATCTATTTCTAGTTGCCCTGAAGCTATCTCATCTAACAAATCATCACCCGTATCAAATTTAGCAAGCATCCCAATTAATTTATTATTAGTTTCCTTGCGAGTATTATCATCCAAATTTTTGTTCTGCCATTTCAAAGCCTCAATTAGGTCTTTTTTGTCATTGGCATAGTTCTTTATTTTATCAAAATTTCTATAAGTATCCCATTGTGTTAATAGGTCTTTTTTATCATTCCAGTCTTTTATATTTTTTAGTTTTGACTGAATATTATTGATTTCCTTGTTTACAAATTCGGTAACATGTTTAATAGGGGCATTAGTGAATGCTAATTGCCCCATTTTTTTTGACCCATAGTTAGAAGCAAATGCTTGTTCTATTAATGAAGGTAAACCACTTTGGTGAGCCATAACCCATTGATTACCATGGAAGGAATGACCCACTAAATCACCCTTATGAAGGAAGAAGATAATATCATCCAACTTCCTCATTTTGCGCGCTGAAGACAGGGCGATAGCGATAGCTTGCCTATGCGGATATTTTCCACTCCTCATAAGCTCTCTGATATTTTCAGAGATAACTTCCTTGCTACTACCCTGTATCAACGGCACTATCTAACGCGCCTAGCCCTTAGTATTCCAGCCCCGCCGATAGTACCAGCAGAGAACGCTGCACGACCAATCAGATATACTGTGGTTGTAGCCGCTAAACTCAATCTAACGGTTGGGGTATTCTGCGTGTAATTATCTGTATGGGTTGTCAATACAACAGGAATAGACATATATGTGTCCTGAGCCCCTAGTGTAGCAGTAGTTGTGGAAATACCAGCCGCCCAATCAGTTGTTGTCGCACCAGTGAGTACGAAATCAGCTATACCATCAACATCCCAGTCCCCCGCAGTCAGAGAAATGCTTGTTAAGTTAGCGGCAGTAGCTGTAGTTAGAGCTACTGGAGATGCTATCAGTACTTGAGCCGATACATACTCACCCAGCGTACCAGCAACGGCGTTATCATTAGTTCCCGTACCAACAATGAGTCCACTGGTTGAAGCTTCGGAACTAACAGAAGCACCATCACTAATAAGTCTAACTGTAGCGCCATTTGGAATAACTACCCCAGCGGCAGAAGCTGTTTTAACAGTAACAGTAAACCCACCTGCAACAACATTGTTTGTTACAAGAAATTCGTTAGGTACTGATGGGACTATAACATTTATGTTAGCCGTTAAAACACCAGTAAACCTTAACCTATCATAAGCAAAATCACTTTCTGATACCGTGTAGCTTGTACCAGACAAATAAATATTTGTATCCATTTCTTTCCTTTTTTAATTTATCGTTCCTTCTTATTATAAGGGATAAATTAGTCTTGAATAGATAAAATATGTTGTTGTGAAAATGATTTCTTGCAAAAATCGTAGGGGTAGATTACATGACATCCGTCGTATTCGCCTTTCTCATTTGGAAGATAGAATTTTGTGGCATTCCCAAAACTATCATTCATTACGAATCCAACATCATTATAACCTATGACCCCATTAACATGTACAATAGTATCGCTTGTTCCGTTCGGACGTTTTCTGAAATAAAATCCAGCAGTAATGACAGGTATGTTCTTATCTATGCTTGCTTTGATTTGTTCAAAATTCACACCCTGAGTAAATGTGTCTTTAAGACCCAATTTTTCAAGATACCATTTTAGCACAAAGGGATTATTCCTTGGTTTAATACAATCCTGCTGTAGTTTTTCATTTGTATTAAATGGAGCTAAGTACAGTGTCCACTTTTTCAAGTCATCATCCGATAGGGATTTGATTCTATTTGCCACTATACTATCAGGCATAGTTATGAAATGAGTATTCCACGCCTCTCGTGTAGCCAATTGCTGTGACACATAATCATCTAGCTGACCCACTCCATCCCATCCACAAAATTTATGAATATCTAATTTGAAATATTCACAAATCCATTGAATCACCATGGCTATTGTAGTCGCTTGACAAGTACCGAAAGGAGCGTCTTCGTTGTTCCTTTGATTATGCCATACTGCATTTAATGCTTTTTCCATTATGCCTTATTAAATACTACTTTCTTCCCTTGAATTAAATCATCTAAATGAGACCTTATCTGATAATGGGGGTCATGGTAAACATCTTCAAGTTTTTCTTTATCTTTTTTCTCATCATAGCTCGTGCGGGTAAATCCCGGAGCTTCCGTTAGTCCTGCTCCCTCGTTGCCTAAATCAGTAGAGTACCTTAAATCACTGTTTGAACTATGTTGCTCCATAATATCTGCCATAATCTCATCATGGGATTTGCCCGATTCCATTGCTTCCTTAGCTTCTTGGATTCCTTCTGGGCTGAGTTGTAATTCAACTCTATTGCCGTATTCGTGAACAGAGGCATTGTTACTATTCCAGCTTTGAACTGGTTTGTCACCCCTTGCTTCTTTCTTTGGATTTTTGCCACTACCGGCGGGATAGCGACCCGAACCTACTCCACCCTTTGCTAGTTCCAAATCAGCTATTATCTTGTTTATCATCTTGTCCTCTATAAATTCGCCACATTATCTGTGTAATCAATTTCAACCTTAAATATTACCAATCCCAAATCATTGTCTAAGCTATCACCCTGACTTTGCGCCACTATTTGAATATCATTACATAATTCATTTAGTCTTGGATAAGCATGTATACATTGTGTTATATCTGCCGCTAAATTATTTACAAGTGTGGGCGATTGCCATCTTCTGTTATTGGTGTCAAATACCCCACTCCCGTGACCCCTTACGTAGCCATAAATTGTTTTCTGGTACTTGTTTCGCATAGCTCCGAAGTTGATAAAAACAGGTCTTTCAGGAGCAAACTCACTAAGAACCTGAATAGCTGGCAGGTTATCTTCCGGTATTTGAAATAAACCATAACCGTCCCTAGTGGTAAATTTTATATCGGTCTTAAAGCCATTGGATATTCTTATAGTTCCAAGTATCCTTACCAACTCTAAATCAATTAGCTCTCTTTTTGCACTCATTATTTATTGGTATAATCTGGCTGTACCACTGAATCTGCTGGAGGTACATCAGCTATTTTAAATATCTTTTTAATGAGATTTCTAAACAATGCTTTTAATAGCTTCTCTTCTGGGTCAAGATTTATATAAATTGTATAAAGAACTACGACCATAAAACCCAGTACCCATCCACCATTATAACCATGATGTAGGTATTGCTGGGTGAAGAGATATACTCCCCCTTCCGCTAAAAGACCATTTATAATTAGTGCTATCAGTGTTAAAGCTGATTTGGGAAATTGCCTAATAAATGGAATTATTTTTAATGAATCCATTATTAATATTGTTGCGAAACCAGTCGAAAGCCCTATCCCCGCTATAGACCAAAATACTATATTATTAGTTAGTGTTACTATCGCTAAATTTAAATCCATAATTATTTCCCCTCGTGTTGTGTTGTTGTTTTATTATCTGTACCCCAATGCGTATAAACCTGTCCATATCCCCAAATCATTCCCCCAACTATAGCGACCCCTATTAAAGCCCATATGCCGTTAATCATTTTTTCGTAAAGAGGAAAGTATTTTGTTCTTTCATCAACCTTACCCGTCCTTTCCTCGACATCCTTGAGAGTTTTTTCCATCAGTAATTTTGTTTTTTCTGTTGATTCTAGCGATTCCAGTTTCTTAAAAACTCTTTCAAATGTATTGTGATGGTATTCTAATTGCCTCACTAAATCATGTTGGATTTTTGTCAGTTCCTGTAAATTTTGGGTTAAAATAGGGAGATTATCACTTATAGCATCAACTTTTTCCTCTATTTTGGCAACCTTAAGCTTTAACTCAAAACTATCATCCATTCCTTCTCTCCAAAATTACTAATATTATTATAACTAATAAATTGAACTTAAATCCAAAATCTTTAATTGTCAATAATGTACATCAAATTACCAAATCACCGCCTGAATGCCAGCCACTGTCGTACAAGCATTCACTTGTGCAACCCTTGTAGCATAATTCATTCTTAATGCTTCTATTCTAATCCTGTTCGTTTCGCCTACTGCTTTAATTGTGTAGCGTTATGAGCAACATAAACCCACTTACTTGTACTGTCTAAGCACATTATATTAAATGTGCCAGCAGGATTATTTAATGCTCCAGTACATTGAACGTCAAGGTTAAATTGGTCAATAGGGAACTTAGAGGGATATGTGTAGTTAGTGCCCAACGCATTCGAGATGAAATCAGATTGGCACATAGCAGAGCAGGTACTGCCTAATTCTGAGATTTTCTTCTGCCCCTCCTGAGCAAGCTGATACGCGTCTATCTCGGTTTGGGTGCCAGCCAGTGCAAACGATATAAGTATCATCCATGATGCTGATGGTGTCGGTATCGCCACAATGTCTTTAATTGCCTGCATAATGTACATCGTCAGTAGTATAGCGAATAGCATTACCAGTAGAACTACTCCCAGCATGTACGGGTTATTTTGGCATATTGATATTAGTTCAATCATTTGAAGTCTTATCATTTCTCTTCTCTCCAAGTTTATTTATTATCATAAAGTCAACCTAATAAATTATCATAGCGCATCCCGTTATTAGCATCCACACTTGCATTTAGCACCTCAATATTTTTGAATTATTTATCATTTATTAATTATATCATTTATCATGTGTTATAATATTAACCTGATATGGATTTTCATAAATTAAAATCAGGGTACGAGATGAAGCGTACGTGTTTTGTAAACGCCCTTGATGCAATACTACATCAGGGGTTTATTTTTGCAAACAAAATAATTAAAGGGTATAGCTTATCAAAAATCACATACCCTGCCGTACCGATAAATCCAATCGCAGCCCAGTGCCTCTTGATAAAAGCTATAAACCCGTCTCTCTCCTTCCTATCCTGTAACACATCCCTGATTATTTTAGTATTCTCAGGGGTAAGCACGTTTGATAGTTTCTCCACAGCCTGTGCTAATTTACTAATCGCCTCTTCCATACGATTATCGTTCTTGTGCATGGTGGCATGCTCTTCTTCATTTTTCCTATGCTTCTTTTCATTCTTTTGGACATACTCAACTACCTCTTTTTCTGCGATATTGAAGCGACTTGTAATCTTGTTCATGTCGTTCCTAAGTGAAGATAACATAGGCTTAATATCCTCGTCAGCTATGTGCGATGGCTGTAGTTCCGTCATAATCGTCCTTGTTCATATTTTACCATACTACCTTTTGAACATCCAATATCGTAGTCGCATTATTCACAGCAGCCTTTTGAGTTTGCAGATGCTGAAACGCCGCAAAGAACTGCCCAGCACCAGTAGCAAGCAAATTTTGTAGGTCTACATAAGTCATAGGGATGGGATTGTTAAAGCTATCCGTCCAAAAGAAACCCGCTGGTAATGTAGTCGCCGTCCATGCGGCGAGGGTTGAGAGTAACCTTGCCCTACTCTCCTCATCGGCTTGGAATGTCGTGCCCTTAAAGGCTACTAGCCCGTAGGCTTGATTATTGAAACCCTGTTTAAGTAGTTCTATTTGTTCGGTCTTTGCTTTATCGAGTTGGTAGGCATCTATCTCGGCTTGAGTAGCTTCACGGTCGCCTACTTGCCCGCCATTTATACCTATATAAATTTGTCCATTTTTATCTATAAAATATTGCATTAGAAACCTCTATTTATCATAAATTCCATGCCCCAATTAGCGACAGTAAAACCAGCGAGACTACTACTGTCTATTCGAACCACACCAATACCCCCATGAGTTCTGAATGAAGCAACATTATTAGTTACGCCGGATGCTATGCCGTACCAGTTTGTTCCCGTTCCGGCGTTACCATCTTGTGTATCATATGCCCTCTGTCCAATAGTATAACCAAGTTCGGCCGTTTTGCAATATAGCCATTTGCGGGTGATGCAAAATTCAGGAGAAATGCCCATATTTGTATTAAGTGTATAGTTAGTATTAGCCGCTAATGTTGCTATGTCGCCATAATACCTCCCCTGCAACGCATAAGCAACCGTGCTTGTTATTGTCGTAGCACCTGCGACGCATTCGCCAATTATAACATGATTTACAGCGGGAGCACTTGTGCCATTCCCTAAGAACATTGTCATTTGTTGAATATTGAACGTATATTGTCCATTCGTTACCGCAGGTGTGCCACCCCACTGATAGATTGGTGCTAAAGTTACAGGGGTTTGTGCTGTTAAAACCCCACCCAGAGCTACTGCAACAGGTAAGTAATTTGTACCACTTGAAGCCCCACATGTCCAAGAAAGGCTATTTGTTGTAGTTCTACCTATTACATCAGCACTTCGTTGAGATGCTGTCATCTCCAAGTAGTCTGTACCAGTCACGTTTTGAATTGTTAGCACTAATGAAGCTGAAGTTGCGGGAAGAAAGGTTGGTAAACCAGCAGTATCAACAGGACTATACAAAACAGTCTGTCGAACTGGTACTATAACCGCCTCTACATTGGTTGTATTAAGACCATCATCACTGGCAGTAATATTGACTCCCCTAAAATTCAAATTAGCACGAGATGGGAGTATAGTCGTTTCTTCCTGAATAATATGACCGCCGCCCCCCGCTCCTGAAGCCGTGACTGGTTCCACCAAAGTTCCTGTTGTATAAAGTATTACACGAGTTCCCTGACCCACCACAACCCCTGCTGTAGCATTGTGTTTTACTGTTATAGAGAAAGCACCAGTAGTTCCGTTATCAACTATAAATGTTTGAGGAATACCATCAGGAATAATCACATTAATGTTAGCAGTTAGCGTACCTGTTATATCAAAGGAATTATTGTTAAACTGATTGGTTGTTAAGACAATATCAGTCCCCCCTCCTACAAGGGCTAGATTGCCACGAGGTGCTTTTGAGGCTGTTGCATCTTCAAGATTGAAATTAGTACTATCATAATAAACTTGCTGTGCTCCAATAGAGGAAAGGGCAAAAGGGACTGTCCCCCTACCCATGACTGAAACAGTAAATCCCCCAGTAGTTGCATTGTCTATAACAAAAGTATTACCTACTGCACTTGCGGGAAAATAAAGTGTAGTATTTCCCGTTAATGCTCCAGTGAGTTTCAGTAGGTGTTGCTTAACCTGAGTATCACTCAAAAATACGGAGCCCGACATCCCCGCAAGGTTTATCTCAATGGAACCACTCTGCTGAATATCATCCAAATAATTAAATGGATTTGACATTAATAGTCTCCACCGTATCCCGTTAGTGCTAAAGGAGCGGCTACGGTAGTTCCAATTGTGCAGTTCGCCTTATATCCCGCTGGTAAATTCAGGTTAAGGGGAACTACCATATCTATCTGGGCGGCTACTTCAGTCAATGTAGCGGCTGGAACAGAATACTCCATAAATAGTGTGTTATTTGCTGGGGTAGCATTGGTTAGCCCATTGTTGATAAATATACGAAGCACTGTTGCCACCGAGGTTCCAGTGTGTCTTATTTTGATGCTATCAATTCTTGAACCATTAACCCCTGCTGTGTAAACCGTTACAACAGTACCGGTACCATCTTTGGCAGTATTAGCAGTAGTTATAGTTTGCCCAGTTGTTACAACTGGTGTTAGTGCGAAAATAGGTGTAGTATTAGCTGGCATTAGAATCCTCCGAAGTTTTTATAAAAATAAATATTTTTTGAGCTTTGTAAATTTGTATAATCAGCATTTTGTGCGGTTGTCAAATGGTAGTACTCATTTACCGCTCCACCTTGTAAACCCGATAAAGCATTGTGGTCTGCCGGTGAAGATGTTACAATCATTGTAGTGAAAGCACTTGAAATATCCACAAAACTCAAGCCATTTCTCTGGATGATAACACGACCAACCAGCATACCGTGACTTGTAATTTCCGCTGGTAGTGTAGCTGGTAATGTAGAAGCTTGTGCTGCATTAAGTGTGGCATATACTGCCTGTCCGTAAACTACCACTATATGGTTATCAGTTGACGCATAGACCCAATGAACACCATACTGCCCCACAGGGACATTAGCAAGCGTACCAGTGCCGTCATCATAGTGCTGATTCTCTATTTGGGTTTGTCCCGATACGTCTGTCCACCCACCTGTTCCATTGCGGTATGTGTAGAAGAATGTCCCACCAGTACTACTATCAAAAGCATTAGTAAGGATTGCATTATTCCCATACCAGAATTTACCCGCTGTTAAAGCAATATTCCTTGTTCCTGTAGCGGAAATCATTGCCCCAGAAGCGTGCATCCTTCCAAAAGTTTCTTCAAGAGCTTGTGATATTAGATGGGAACGACCTGAAACTAAATCCCTGAAGGAGTTGTTTATATGTATAGTAGTTCCGTCCCTATAAACAGCCCCGATTAATAGATTGGTATTTAGGTCGGTAGGAGCAGTGGTTGATGATGTTACAATTGGAGTACCAGCATTATAAGAAATGTAAACATAGTTTATGACATTACCGCCAGCGCTATCTGTCATTAGAATACCAGAAGTTAAACCAATATCAATTGGGTAGACTGGGGAAGTATCATCATTCAGGGCGCGAATATATGCACTCCCCGCCGATATATCTATCTTGCCAGCGCCAGCAGGAGCATTTTCTGTTATGGTGAAGCCAGTTATCAAACCACCATCACCATTAATTGACATATAATCTTGTAGGGCTTTATAAGTAGGTCTAGGTTGACTTGCTAAAACAGGAAGCAGTATTCCTGTACTGATAGTTCCAATGATGTCAATTGTTGTACCATCACCATAAAGTAATACATGTCCAATTGGAATCAGTAGGGGGGCTCCTGCTGCATATTTTACACTTAGCCCGAAACCAGCACCTGTGGTTAGATTATCAATTGCAAATAATTGTGGAATAGTAGGGATAATCAAATTTCTATTTCCCGTTAAAGCACCCGAAACTACAAATTCAAAATTATGAAATTGTCCCGTAGTCAGCGTCACATCGGCAGTGGTAACAGTTACTGCTAATTTTGTGCGCGGTTGTTTTTCGTTAATAACATCGGACATTGCTGGCTTTGTATAACCAGCATAAACAGTACTAGCTATAGTATTAGCAAAATCTTCACCGCTAAAAAGGAAAACACGCAAGTCGGTGTAATTTGTGGTAAAAACTGTTCCACTCCATCCAATAGAATGAATGGTTGTTACCAATGCAGAGGTACTGATACTTGGAATACCAGAAGCCTGTACATAAATATAATATGTTCCTGCTGCTTGTCCTGCGAAATTCAAAACAGTAGAGCTGGCTGTTGTAACAAATGAATTTGTATTCATCGCATAACCAGACCCAATAGTTATGGTTGTTCCACCTATAGTACCCCCCGTTGTTACAGAGTAACTATTTCTTCCAATAACGCCATTCCTATCGAATATTCGAAGTGGAAGAGTGGCATTAGCTCCTTGTTGAGCAGAGATAATGTCGGCTATTCGGTCGAACTCGGTTTTTATATTAAGGAAATTGGTGTCAATTTCGCTAATATAGGTTGTTCCCGTTTTGGTTATTGATGTTGTTAATACAATTGGTGAAGGCATAACTTAATTATAGATTAGAAACAGCATTTAAATGTAAACCCTATTTCCGAATTTATCATAAATATAGTGAGCCCCCCAAACATCTGAGCCGTATTGGAATTGGTTGGCACCGCCCTGCGCATCCCAATTGGCTGGTACCGAAGTGAAACCCAGATTACCAGAGGAAATATAACTCCCCTTTCTGTAAACCTTGATAGTTCCATTCGCTACCACTGTATTGATAATGCCAGTTACCTCCCATCGCCCACTTGCTACCTTCTCTACAATAACCGTTTCGTCCTTTCTGGCGTGCCATCTCATACTACTAAAATCGCGCAACGGAACATCTACAAGTATTTCATTGTTTGAGACTCCATTTATCTTAACATCTACCCCATAGTAATACAAAGATTGTGTATTGGTTGTTTGGCGGACTCCATTGGAATCAATGTATGTAGTCTGCGAAGATGCCGCCGGATAAACCCTTTTGACATCACCTAGAATTTGCCCTATTTTTCGATTAGGGTTGACCTGAGTAGTTACTCCAACTGTAATGCTATTCATGTAATCTTTTCAAAATATTCACAATTCGGTCTAATTTCCCGACAAGGGATTCAACCCTGTCAAAATTCAATCTGTCATCCACGATAAGATTTTTACCCCCAAAACTCTTGCTACGCTCCGCCATGGGATAATGGTCAGAAACCCTTATTTTGTCTCCCGTCATTGGATTGGAATAATATTCACTGAAAATTCTGTAGGTAGGGTTCTCTTGCCCACCTTCTTTTCCATACCCCTTACTTTCCAGATAATCAATAATTGCTTTGCGTTTATATCCTGCTTGAAATATTTTATCGGGAGACTGAGTCTTAACTTCAGATGGGGGATTTTTTGTTTCCATCATATATTCACTGCGTCTCTCCCTTAAGTAAAGACTGCGTAAATGTGCGAATTTAGCTTCATCTGTTTTTAGTTCCAAATGATTATCTAAAGCATGTGGGTATCTCCCTCTTAACACATCATAAATATCCTTATTATGCGTGAGAGACATGTAGCGAATATCATCAGGCGTTGCTACCTGTAGTTTTTTCTCACTTGCCTCCTTTGCCCCTGCCACATGTGGATTTGTGGGGTTATCATGGTACCATCCTCTTCCTTTATTCATATTGTAATTATAATACTAAAACAAAAATTAAATCTTAATTTACCATAAAACAGTTAAGGGACATATTAGAAGAGACACCCCTTTCGAAATTATATTGGACGCTATTAACGACATATCGTCTTCCATCAACCAGTGTTATCATATCACATGGCTCTATCGCCAAATCATAAAGCATGGTGAGATTTCTAGGTTTTGCCTTAACTAGTTCCCTAAAATACTCCCTTTCTGCTATCATATCTGCTTCTACTTGTGAATTTATCATCTGGTTATCTATTTGAAGAACCTTTTCTCTCCATAAAGGAATCCCATCCTCAATAACCTCACTCCTTATTTCAGTATGGCAAAGCTCAAACAAATCACCAACTACAGTATAGGAAGGATTATATTGTTGAGAAAAGATGGTATTTACCGCAGCGTTGAATGCCGTTGCTAAAGGGGCTTCTCCAAGCCATGACCCCCCTCCTGTCACCACCGTCGAACCGCCTATAATTGCTATACCTGCTTGATAAATAGCATAAGCCGCAATTAGCTTCCCTATATTTTCATTAGCGTGGTCATTTTGGACGTATAATGTAGCCCCGAATTCTGTTGCGTTATTTAATGTGGCATGTATCCATGTATCCCCTCCTCCGCTTACTGAAATATTTTTTGCCCTCTTTGTCCCATCAGGAGACCATTTTAGTGGTAGAGAATATTGTCCCTGAAATGCCGAGAAATGAACATCAGCAGTAGCGAGCACCACTTTAGGATGAATCACCTCCGTCAATAGGCTATCCAACCCCGTTACAATTATTCTATTAGAAGGATTATATGAAGAACCGGGTATGGAAACCGTTATCCACTGACTATCATCAGTGTATTCCCTATTAGAAGCCCTATTCACAATATTGAGGTCATATTCCCTTAAAATCCCATTACCCCGAAATTTAGGTATTTTATTTACAACTTCCAGACATTTTGAAAGAACAATTGTTGGGCTCTCGTCAATAAACTGCACTGGCATTCCCAATACTTTTCCATTATCAAGAAATTCATATTCCCCTGTAGTCATCCCTAGATAAGTCCTTGCAAAATCATTCAAAACATCAACCATTCTGCTATTAGCTACATATTGTTTTGTGGAAAATTTAGCATTATTTAATACGAAAAGCCTATCCTGAAGATTTATTGCTACTTGGGGGATAGCTTCCCTAGTTTCGGTATAACTAGGTTGTCCTGAAATATAACCAACAAATTTTCTCACCCACGACGTAGCCTTTATATCACTAATATCTATTGTCACCACTTGATAGTTTTGAAGATATTTTGAATTAGCCCCAAAATCAGGATGTAAAGAATAGGTATCATCTGTCAAGACGACAGAAGCCGAACTGGAAACTAGCCCCATATTATCAGAGATATTAACCCTTTTCACCATGCTCGTCACATCATATGGGGTTTGCAACGAAGTTCCCATAACTATTTCAGTTATGGTATCCGTTCTCGTTCTACTCAATAAAATAGTTCCCGTCGCTGAAGCCAGCGGCGCGGGAATAATATATGTAAATGAGGTAGAATTAGGAACTCCGTTAATTAAAAGATGCCCATTATATCCCGAAGGAGTTGCACCGCTAATATCAACATAATCACCACGCAGAAAACCATGTGCAGTAGTTGTTGTTACGGTTGCTATAGCACTTAGGGTAGCGGTTGTGATGGTCGCTGGAGTTGTGAGCCCTCCCACAACAGTATAGGTGAACTGAGTTGTGCTAGGTACCGATGTTATTTGCACATGCCCATTGTATCCTGAAGGGGTAACACCAGAAATATCAACATAATCACCAGTAGAAAAACCATGTGCCGCAACTGTGGTTAGAGTTGCAACAGTCGAGGTACTTACAAGGCTACTAATAGTATTTGTCGTGCTAACAATACCAGATACAGTCCTGCTAACAGTGTAATCATTGATGGCATCCCACATCCAAACCCTTAATGTGGGATTGCGCTCATTTGAGAGCATAATTGCCTCTAAATCAGATGGAAGTGTAATCATTAATTTACTATCTTTAATTTCATTGTTAATGTAGCATCCTTTATAACCGTTCCTGCTGGATATGTATTAATATTCAGCTCTTTACTACCCGTGCTCAAGTCAATTATTTTCACGTTATATACCGTAGCATTCTTATCGCGTGGCTCCCACTGAATATATTCCCCTGCCACGGTTGGGGGATTTAGGTAATAATTATAAAGAGCCCTAAATAATTCAACAGTCGGATTCTGCCAAGTTTCGGTAATAATAATATCTGCTTTCACTTTGTTCCAAGAAAAAGTTGGATGTCCTCCATAAGTCTTTTCATGAGCATAATCTATCTGATATAATATGTCATTATCCAGATTAGTTGTTTTGTGGGGATTGGAGCTATATATATATGGGACTAGCATATTGTGGGGATATGACAATCTCCTGTATGCACCCACTGTTCCTACGGTATTTATTGGGTAAAGCCCGAAAGTAGACGTGAAACTAATAGGAGTAGGTGCTATACCCGAAGGTGCCTCTAATATCGAAATTCCAATGTCATACACCGTCGTTGTTGAAACATCAGGCGTTAATACCCCCGCTATCGTATAAGTAAAACTGGTTTCCGAAACTATAGAAGCTACTCTATAGTAACCATTATATCCTGTCGGATTTGCATTACTCACGACAATGGTACTACCTACCGCTAACTCGTGGTGAGCTGAAGTTACGGCAGTGGCTGTAGTTCCGACCGAAGTTAAAGAGGTTATTCTCATTGTGTATGTGTTATAGTTATGGTATCAGGATTAACGGTAGTGGTACTACACAAATAAGTAAAATAAGCATAACCGTTTACATCTGTTATTAAACTCAATGTGGTATTTGTTTGTAATGCAATATTTAAATTAGCTCCCAACTTAGAGAGTTCGCTTAAGGGGGAAATTGTTAGCAATCCATTAGGAGTTCCCCCCCCCGAAGCGGTTAGAACTACAGTCAGAGGCTTAAATGGCACCCCTACCCCACTAGTATCAGCTAATTGAACCGTTGCATTTGCCCCCCCACCCTGTAGTCGGGGTCTGTCCCATGCTAGATTTATGCTTGTTGCAACAGGGGTCGCGGGAACGAAATCATATACATCCCCATTTAAGGTGCTGCCGAATTGCCTATACACATTTCTATCTGTATCCCATGCAAACCATCTAACTGTGGTATTCTGATTCGCTGTAGATAGTGATTGTTGCGAAAGCTTTCCATAATATATGGGTCGATTAGTTGCTGAACCATCAAAAATAGCATAACTATCAAAATCCTTAACATTCAAAGTCCAACCCGACTGATTAAGAGTTGCGTTCATGTCGTGGGATGGAAGAAAACTATAGGTCGATAATATAGCACCCGTCAAACCGTTTAACTTCACCAAAACGCTAGAATTATTATGCACATAAATCTCATTAGTCGCTTCATTTACGAAAAAATTACCACCCGTATTATAACTGGAAGAAGTTATGGAGTATATGGCACTGCCAGTAGGATAGAGAGAATAATCCCTTCTAAAAATCGACCAAACACCTCCAGATTGGGTTGCTAAGTACATTTGTTCAGCTCCGGTGGCTAGTTTGCCATATCCCAGATTACTGAGACCCGTTGGCATACCAGTTACTGAGGCAATTGTTCCACCGAGCGACATTAAATAGGCAGTAGTACCAGCAAACCATGTAAAGCTCTTCCTGTTTGGAATATACAAGAGGCTAACAAATAAAGGATTTGTTATGACCCCTGTATTGATTGGTGGATTTTGAACTAATTGTAACATTATCTATTCCCGTAAGCTTTAATATCATAACTTAATCTTGAAGTATTTTCGCGTATTTCACGTAGAATACTATTTGTCTCATGGAGCGCATCTTTCAAGGAAGCGCCTATTTGAGCTATAGGCACCTGAATATCACCCGCAACAATACCCCTCACTTGTTGAGTTGAGGTTATTGCACTTGGAACATTTGCAAACCCAGTCTGTTGCCCTGTGGCAGGTGAAAGAATCGCATTTGCTAAACCCGACCCAATAAAATTCAAAGTATCTTGACTTATTCCCAATGTTTTGCTAAGATTAAAATCCTTCCCGAAAATCGCATCACCGATACCGCCTAATGTATTATCCCCCAATCCCTTAATCATTTTGGCAACATCATTGGAACTTTTTGCCATTCCCTCCGAGAAGCTTTGACTAGTAATTGCTCTCAGTGAATCGCCAAATGACTTAAAGAATTGCCCTCCCCTTAAGGAGTCAATCATCCCTTTCTGTATGCCTTCTGTGACAGTAGCGGACATTTTATTTTGTGCTATATCGTTCCAAGCTTTTTCCGCCTCTTCCATTGTCATGCCTTCCTGAACCCGTTGTCCAATAAAGCCCCATTTAGAAGCTTCTTTTTGGCGTATCATCATGTCGGTTTGTGTCATTCCAGCCATAGCAACTTTCTCTTCCAGTGCTAGTCTCGCTTCGGTAGTCGCGAAACTTTCTTTATCAAGCAATAACTGCTGTTGTTTGTCCCTTAATATCTTAGCATTTTCAATAGCCTCGTTACGTTTTTGTTCATTGACAATATCTCCAGCCTTAATAATATCCGCCATGTAGTCTTTATCAATTTTTCGCATAACTGTCGTTATAGCATCTTCTTTTTCAAGACCAGCTAATTTATCTTTTGATAACTGAAGCAACTTATCATCAACAGAGGTGTACTTATCATCTATCATTTTTTTCTTGAGCTCGTATTCGGCGTCAATCAAATCCATCGCCTTGGTAGCTTCGGCGGTATTCATCTGCCCTTTTGCCACCATCTCGGTCATCTTGTTTAGTTTATCAGCTCGTTCATTTCCCAGAGAAACTATTTCCTTTTGATATTTTTCCTCTATGCCCAAAAGGTCATTTTTTTCCTTTAGTTTCATTAGTTCTTTTTCAAGGCTAGTAAGATAATTCTCTTTTAGTTTTGCTAATTGTTGAGCATGTTTTGCGGCTTTGGCATTAGCGGTATCGGGGGTTTCGGCACCGCCTCCAGTTTGCTTATTTTTCAGTGCCTTAAGTGAGGCTAGTTTTGTTCTTGTTTTGAAATCAGCTATCTCGCCCTCTGTTCCCAGAAAATCAGCCATAACATTCCCAGCCTTCTTTTGGGCTTCCTCAAACTTAGCCAAATCCTCTCCCTTATCCCATTTCATCTTAATGTCAATCATGGATTTCTTGCCGGATATGACATCAAGAACATCCCCAATGCGAGTTCCCATAAAGGTTATTCCCGCTGTAGCTTCGCTGAACATAGCTTTCAATAAATTAAGAGTATTTTTTATCCTAATTCCCCATGCCCCAATCGTTATTATGACATAATTAACAACTTTCCCAACAGTCTGCCCCCATTCCTTAATACCTTCACCGTTTCCCATGAAAGTTTTCATGAGTTCATCCAGTACAGGAATAACGGTTGCGCCTATTTGCGTAGAGAATCCCTGCATTCTTTGTTGTAAATTGCTCATCAGGATATTATGTTGCTCAATAGCTTCCAACTGCCCCTTGGTTAATTGCAATCCAAATCTTTCTGCCGAAGCCGTGGCACTATCCCAAGCATTTTTATTCATGGTTAGAACCTTACCCAGTGTAACACCACTACGTCCAAATAACTGTGTTAAAAGCCTTGTTCTCTCTAGTCCGGGCTCCATTTTTGAGAGCGCTTCCCTTGCTTCAGTAAAAACAGCATACGAGGATTTAATATGACCGTTGGCATCCTTAACTTCTACACCCAATTTTTTGAATGCCGCCGCTTGTTTTCCTGCACCAGTACCAGCTTGACTTACTGCATTGGAAAATGTTCTAAATGCAGGGGTTATCTGCCCTATATCCTTACCCTGAGTTCGGAAGGCATTTGCCAAATCCTGAGTTTGCTTTTCTGTGAATCCCGTCATTAACTGAACATTCTCAAGTTGATTCTGATACTTTTCCGCCTCCTCAACACCCTTCGCCGCCGCTGCCGTTACCGTTGTCAGAGCACCCGCTAATCCCATCAAAACCGGCCCTCCAACCCTCGATACTGCCATAAGTTTTTCCGCCATCGGAATTTTGCCACTAATTTTAGCTCCCTCTTCAGCTAATTGCGGTACCGTAGTTTTCATTATCTTACGGCGTTCAGTAAGTATTTTGTTTTGAGCATGGTGCTCGGCAGAGATAGCCATGAGCTTCTCTTTGATATTTTGAAGCTCTCGTTCCTCTTTCTTTAATTCATCAACATTGACAATAAGTTGACTTCCGATAGATTTTACTTTCGATTGTTGTTGGGCATAAAGAGAATATGTTCCCTTGACTTCAGCACGAAGGTTTTTAACGATAACGTCCTGTTGGACTACTTCATGGTTGATTTTCCCAATAGTTTCCTGTATTTCGGCATATTTATTTTTCAACCCCTGTGCACTCAGGACTTGTTTATTGGTAGCTTCTCCAACCAATGCTTTTGATTTTTCTGCTAACTGGGTAATAACGTCAAAAACCTCCCCCCTCCCTAGACTTTTGACAAAAGATTTTCCTTCGCCAGTAAGAGCCCTCATGGTTTTAAGTAGCCCTTCTGCCTGAACATGTTTGTCCATCTTGCCTTCATCTTGTAGCACTTTCATGATTTGTGCTACACTGGCAATAAACTGCTCTGAGTCTAGTGAGGCTTTGACATTTAAGCCAACTTCTATGTTATTGTCCATCCTTTAGTAAATCTTCAATTAATTTATTTTTCTTTTCGTCTTTTTTAGCTTTATATTTAGCATGTACTTCATCAGCACTATCTTCAATCCCATTAGCCTGTCTCTCAACCCTCGCTAAACCATCTCCCACTGCCTGTAGCCAATCCAGAGGCTGATTAATTACATAATCAAGTGTCCAGCCCGTGATTTTACAGATACTTAAGAGTCCTGTGAGACTATCCCCGTCAGCTCCTTCTCCCTCAGTGACTGTATCAGGTTCTCCATCTCGTCGTAAGCCTCCTCCGTCATTCCCAGAGCCTTGATGTAGTATTTTTTTTTATTGTCACCCATATTTAATGATTCCCTGCTCCTTGCAAGAATATCCATTGCGGTATCCCAATCCATCTTCTCGTACCATGATAGAATAGGGTCATTAAATATAATGCAAAATAATTGCCTCTGGTCTTCTTCCGACCATTCAACTATGTCCAGCGCTGAAGCATATTTCCCGCCAAGCCTGTTCCATCGCATAATTTGTTGAAATGTTAAGCTTGGTTTTAGTATTGGGGTAGCTATTACATTGCCTTCTTCGTCCTTTATTTCATAGGCGATTGGCTCTTTTGGTATAATTTTTTCTATTTCTGACATATAAATTCTCCTATTAGTATATTAACATAAAAACAGGAGTTAAATAATAAAAAAGCATCCAGTGAAGGATGCTTACCAAATAAATAAAGTTGCTATGATACCACCGATAATTGTCCATGTGGTATCCCATCCATCAAAAATATGCCGCTTGGGATAGTGATAGTCATATAGTTCCTTCCCTAATCCGAGTAAAACAGCAGAAAGAAGCCCTATCTGTGGAGCTATCAGAAGCCCCACCAAAAGAGCGATTAAAAAACCAAATACAAAATGCCAGATTTTATCATATTGGAAGATTTTCATTATTTTTCTGACCTAAGTTTTGTTGCCCAGTGCTGCATAACATGACCATGAGCCTCCTTGAATTTGGGAGTTGTTATTCTGCCCTCATCGGCATTCTGAATAGTCTCCCTGATTGTATCAAGTTTTTTAGCGGCTTCCTCTGGGCTATTAGCTTCTTTTATTGCTTTTGAAGCATGTTCGTAGGCATTCATCATCCCATTATGTACTTCCTGCGCTTCTTTATAGCTTTGTTGCAAGGAATGAGGCACGTTCTCCTCTCCATGAGCGGCTATCATGCTTGAATTAAGTGCAGACATTGATGCTGAATGTCTTTGAGAATGTCTCTTTGTTTCCTTGGTTAATTCTTCTTTTCTTATACCCCAGTGCATACCCTTCTTGCCATATTTAGCTATGACACTATTGGCGTGTTCCAGCCTCTTCATTAAATTGCTCATTTCAAGCCCCCGTCTATTAATAACAATGCTGTGTTACCATCAGCTATTTTACACCTATCAACCAATTCTCTTGCATAAGCCATTTCTTCGACCTGTTCACTAATATACCATTCCAATAGTACCATTGTAGCATAATCTCCTACTGTTTTGGCATTATCGTATAGGAAATAAATGTTAGAGGTGATTTTGTTTTCATGGTCGTAAGAAGCCTGAACGGTATCCACTATAGTCTCGATTGTGACATCAAGCGGTGGAACATCAAAAGTCACCACTACATTTCTATCATTTAGATATTTATAAAATTTATCCGCATGGACTTTTTCTTCACCAGCCTTATCTTCATAATATTTTGCGAATCCAATAAAGCCTTTGTTCCTAGCCCAAGAAGCCATATACAAATAAATAAATGCACTTTGTAGTTCCAGATTCATTTGAACATTCAAGTTCTCGAATAACGAGCTCGAATCCACTAGGGCGTTTTCTGCTTTCTTCATTATATCATTCCTTATAAAATTTGTAAAGCCCCAATTAAGGGGCTATTAATTAGACAACAGCGAATGAACTTGTATAAGTTCCCGACATAGCATTACCAGACAAATCAACAACATCCCTTGTTACCACTATCCTATAAGTGCTTGTAGCTGTCAACGGAGAGGTTACAGGAGTTAATGTTAATACTCTTGTAGAGCTATTCCAACTTATTGTAATAGGTACTTCAAGACCACTTGTTGTATTCACTAGGAATACGTGGTTGCTATTAGCAGTACCAGACAGGAGCTGTCTTGAGAATACAAGTGAAGGAATAACTGTTCCTGCAAGACCGGTTGTTGTTACTGGCTGATAAGACAGTGTACCCGAAGCCGCTGGAATCGAAGTTATTACGGTATAAGTAAATGTAGTTGTGCTTGGTACCGAAGCTATTGTAGCCATCGCATTAACTGCACCAGAAAGCTGAACTACATCACCTACTGCATGACCATGGGCAGTTGAAGTAGTAGCTACTCCTCCTGTCAAGCTTGCAACCACCACGCTTGGAACTATCACTGTATATGATACTGAGTTTAGTGCCGAAGCGGTAACGATTGCTACACCATTGTAAAGAGAAGGTGTTGCACCAGCTACTTTAATATAAGTACCTACTACGAGAGCGGCACCTGCATAAGTCGCTGTAGCTGTAGTTCCAGTAGCACTAAGTGCTGATACAGGAACCGAAGTACCATAAACACCAGTGTCTAGTACTGGTACTGGCATAGCGCCACTAGTAGCTGCTACTCTTTCCGTTCTCTGAACAAGCTCACTACCAAGTGTCTGAGTTGTATCATAAAGAGCCTCTATTTTGAGATGCAAAGTAGGTTGCTGGTCACGACCAAGTGAACGGCTGATAGTATCTGTTGTTATAAGACATTTTGGTATCCAAATCACATGTATATTACCAGAAGGTGCCATAGTGTACAGATAACATGTTCTGTAATATGAAGCAAAATTATTTACACCTATCATTAGTGACTGTGTAGGTGAAGCACCTGTTACGTTCACAGGGTCAAGACCCATCGCAAGTCCTATTGATGTGAAATCATTTTCAAGTAGTTCCGCCTCTATGGTAAATGCTTGAGAAGCCTTATCTTTAGCAATAAGACCGCTGTTATATGAACCATGAGCTTCTACATATTTGAATGATGTATTTTCTTTTATTGAGCCTAGTTTCAATTCGCCTACATCTACACATGTACTTTCGGCGGCACCATAAGCACCAATCCTAATATACGTAGGGGTATTGAATACGTTAAACGCTCCTCTTAATCCCGGCATTTTTATCTCTCCTTAATTTTAACTTTTTTTGCTAGACCCTTTCTAATCATAGCAATAATGCTTTTTGCCATCTCTATATCGCTATCAGACATTGCCATATCCTCACCGCCTTCAGTATCTATGGAATCACTGCCTTCGTAATCACCACCCTCTTCGACACCTACATCCACATCGCCAGCACCTTCCTCATCTTCTTTTTCGATTTTCTTCGGGTCTTTGAATATATCTTGTCCAACAACGTCATCACGTTTCTCGGTACCGCATTTTTCGCATTTACCAAAAACATCATTCTCATTATCACCGACTTTTTCTGAAACAATTTTTACTTCACCATTCGGGTCATTATCCTTGTTTTCGAAAGAATCAAGATGAGAAGCCTGAAGAATAAAAGACTGAGCTTGCTCCAGAAGCTCCCTAATGGCTATTGATTCACCTTCTGACAGTTCTTCCTTTTTCTGATTAGCTATGAGTTGTGCTATATCCCTTAATAGGTCAGTGAACATATACATTTCATATATTTCCATCCTTTGCTCAACTTCTGCTTCGTTAAATCCCTGTGGGAGATAATCAGCTTTTGCTAGTTCTGGTTTTCCACCGATAACACTCTCCCATGCCTGAACAATCTTTGCCTTAATAGATTCAACATCACCAGCATTGTATTCTGCCGCATTTTTAGGCATATGGATATATGACCATGCTGCCCTGATATGTCCTTCGGTATCTATGGGATATTTTTTGTTACGGTCATCGGCAAATGTAACATCCCCGTATTTTTTTTGACCTTCTTTAGGATTAACGTCCTTGCGTTGTTTAATCCATTTTTTAATTTGTTCTATGTTGTTCATTTTTTTTCCGTTTTAAAACATTATGGCTCTCATGCTGTCCGCAAGGTGCCCAGTATTAATTAAACCAGTATTCCCACTTAGCATACCCCTACTACTATACAAAAGTTCAACAGCATTTTTTCGAGCCCTACTAACAACAATATCTCCAACCCTTTTCATCTCTATATCCGTAATCTGTGCGGCTTGTTCGGGAGTTCCCGTAACTGCCATTGCCACAGTATTTGCTAAAATTTTCTTAACCTCTTCGACACTATCTTGTACCGCAGGGTTCATAGTTGGTCTGGCAGGGATTTGGACACTTCTTTTCGTTACCCATCGTCCCCTATATTGGAACTTCAAATATGGTTGGTTTTTAGCCTCAATTAATGCCCCGTATTCATGGACTTTCATATACTTAAAATCAGAGGTTAAAATAACCTTTCTACCGTTTATCTCACCTACCAACATATTGGTAGTCTTGAGTAATCTTCCGATAGTATTTTCTAAGTCAGTATAATCTATTTTAACCATTTAACAATCCATAATCATTAGGTATGTAGGGTCTTTGGAAAATTTCAAGTATTTCTGTAATACGTACAGGAATCCTTTCTATCCTAGCAGAAGCTGTTTGTCCGCCACCCGTATTAACACTTTGTTGTCCTATCCTAGCTCTATACTTGTATGATTCAGCTATTAATTCATTTGTAGCCTGAATAATTGCATCGGGAATTGGACTGTAACCAACTTGATATGTTATTTCAATATTCCTTTTTCCTTCCGTAAAATAACTACTTGTGAGTTCTATTTTATAGCTATCAAAATAATATAAAGAAGGGTCTATCAATGCTCCGCTAATTTTGAGTGAGGCAACTGAAATAATGGGAGCTCTTTTTACATAAAGAGTATCTTTACCACTCCCATGATATTTCTCTGTCACATTTACAGCTACTATGTCTTCCTGAACGTAATGGTCTATCCAATCACTACTTTCATTAATAAGTTGTGTGAGGAGGGCATCACCACTAGTTTCAGCGGTAGCTATCCCCAACCACAGCTTAACGGAAGACAAGGTGGTTAGCTGTACTGACATTTAATTATGCTCCTTTCTTTTTCTTTGCTACTGGAGCCTCAGCGGTAGCCTCTTCCTCAGCAGGTGCTTCAGCGGGAGCCTCGGTAGGTATTTCCGCAGGAGCTTCAGCAACAACCTCAACAGGTGTTTCAACCTCAGCAGGTATCTCAACAGGAGCTTCGACTGCCACTTCAACAGGGGCTTCTACTTTTTCAATAGCTTTATCATATTCATCCAAAACAATAGCGGCAGGGTCTACCCTCATGAAAACAGCGAGTGCTTCTTCTGGCATTTCTATAATACCATGGCGATTCTCAAAGTTTCTTCCGTACTGGTCTACATGACTTGTTATATTTGTTTTTACTTTTACCATTTTAACCTCTAAAAAGAAGCGGGGTTTCCCCCGCTATTATCAACTATGCTCCGGGAGCTATGTTATAAATAACCATCATGCTAGGTGTGAAGTAGCAAGCTGGTGTAGCCTCTAACCTTATACCGAACTGGAAGGTAGGATTAACACGAGCATAATCTATCTCGTAGTACTCACGCCTTACTACCACTTCAATAGGATTAGCTAGGTCGGCAAGCTGGTAAGGAAGCCTTGTGCTGTAACCCAGAACTGTACCTTGTGGGATGTCAGGATGAACCTTGATGTCAATCTGCTGACCTGTCACAGGGTGAAGGACACCGATTACATAAGGAGAACCAACGATACCAGCAGGATTAGCTTCAGTATTCTGACGAATAAGTGGGGCACCATTGTTTTTGATTATCAGGTTCCTGATTGTCTGAAGGTCAACTATGTTTACATAGATGCGGTCAACAGAGAGCTGATAGTTCTGATACATGGTAGCAAGAGCTGTATCTATTTCAGTGATACCGCCAGCACCGTTTGTTGTTAGTTTAGCTGCACCGTTGTTGCTAACATAAGAGTTAGAACCAGAAGCAAGAGCCTGATACAGAAGACCATCGTAACCATAAGCATTCTTGGAGTTATCAACAGTGAAGTTAGTAGCCGCCGCTTGTGTACCCGTAACTGGGTTAGCGAAAGTAGCTGTATTGTTTGAAGTAATACCATGTAGTACCTCGGAACCAGATGCACCAATGAACCAAGCATAACCAGCAGCACCCTGTATAGCAGTTGTAGTAACTGTTACGCCGTGTATAGCGTCACCCGGAGTTACGGTACCAGCAGCAGATTTGATTGAAGAACCACCACCGTAGGTAAATGTATCACCCGGTTGACCACCTGTTAGAGCCTGTGGAACTACGTTAGCAGTTGTAGCAGGATAAACGTGACCATTTGTTGCACGAGCATTTGTCATACCTTGTGCTGTCAGAGCGACAACTATGCAAGACAGTGCTGATGCAGGGAATGTACCCGCCGTAGCCGCTGATGCAATAGTAGGAGTTACAGGAGTTCCGAGCGCTATTGTTGTAGCGTTACCAAAAACCACGTTCCTTTCCTCAATTTTCTTGAGCTGACCTATTGTAGCCAGTTTTGTTTTAGCAAGAACATCGTCAAAACCTGCGCCAGCGCTAACAGCTTCGAATGTTACGCTGTTGTCTACAGACAGTGTAGCGTAAGTGAAGGTTTTGCTATCTGACTGGAATTGAAGGTCTGCGTTACGTTTACCCTCTGGAACACCACCTTGGTTAAAAGATGTGTCGTAGCTGGTTATCCTACGGATGGTTGTAGCAACACCCACCTGAGACCCGCCTGTACCAGCCATACGTCTTGGTAATTCGTTTATAACTGGGGTAACAACAGGAACAACGAGTTTAGCGCCTTCCTGAATGTCAACACCGTAAAGACCAGCACTAGTACCAACCGATTTCTGGATGTCTGTTGAAGACTTAAACGCATTAATCGTGTCCTGTGTTACGTCTGATTGTAAAGTATAAATACTATTTGTCATTTTTTCCTCTAATTAATTTAAGCCTTTTGCAATTACATCCCTGAGCCTGAAACATTTCTCCCCAAGTTCCTGTTTGAGCATTGGATTTTGCTCCTTGTCAAACATCATCTTGGTGATTTCATATTCCTGCTCTACAGGAGATTTCTGCAATTCAACCATGCCACCATCCTTATCGAATGCCCTTGGAGCTGATTTAGCAACAGGGGAAGCAACGTTACTTTCGATTGCCTGTAGTCTTTTATTCATTTTCTCATCCAAATCCTTAACGAATTTAGCAAGGTCTATCGTAGCTTCAGCAACCTTGTTCACACTTTCCTGAACCTCTTCAGCCTTGGATACCGCCATTGCTGTCTTAGGTTTGATTACTGTACTTCCAGCAGAAGCCGCGTCCTGAGCAGCATTACTAACGCTTCTTTCTTTCCAAGCATTTATGCGCCCTTCACCAAAATACTTCTCCAGCTCTTCATCTGTCATATCCTCTTCGTCTTCAATTGGTTCAATATCCCTTGTTTCTTCGCCAGCTTTAAGATTTCTCTTAGCCCTGCCAGCGCCGAAAGATTTTGACATTTTGCCAGATTTGAGTTTGTATTCGTTGCCCTCAACACCCATCTCGCCTTTTCTCATAGACTTAATAACAACAAAATCCTCGTCGTCCATAACGCCCATATCATCCTCATCCATATCATGACCACCGCAATTAGCGCCCATGCCACATGCCTCATCGTGTATGATTTGGATTTTGTCAGCATAAGCTTTGGCAAGAGCATCACTCTTATGTACCAGTTCACCATCTAGTCCCAGTGATTCTGATAGCGCTAGAAGGTAATCTACCTTAGTAACATCTTCATCCTCTGGTAAGCTAATATGACCAGCGGCAGTAGCAGCACCAATTAACCCAAAAGCAGAGTTAATCAGGGGCTGTATATCACCTTTGGTTATATTTCCAGAGTCCATTCCTTCAGCAATAGCATCAAGGCTCTCAGCTACTACTGCAAAGCTTTCAGCTTTTAGAATATCATCCATATTTTCCTCACCTGTATATAATTTAAAAATTGGTAATAGTGTAGCTTCAGGATTAGCACCCCTATCAACTAACGATATTTCAGTTAGAAGTAGTTTTGTAATCGTGTTACCTACTTTCTCTAGTCTTTTACCGCCGATACTGTAGCCCGTAAACATGCCCATTTTGACCTTGTTTATAGCAGCGGGGTCAACGATAAAACTACCCACAAACAATCCCTTATCATCCATCAGCCATTTAATAGCTTTTCCAATTAAAGAAAACGGATTGTGCATTTCTTTAATTGAAGGAGTTTTGATGTAGTCAGGAAGGGCATCCTCAATAGCTTTTTTTGCTACTTTTTCACCCTGCCTATCTAGTGTCTCGGTACTTGCATATCCTTCGACATACACCCCCTTAACACCATCAACCTCCATTTCCTTCCATACCTTCCCACCGTCAAATTTTCGTAGTTCTACGTCAAACTTAAACATAGCGGTATCCGCAAATTTCATCATTTTCTCACACCTCGTTTGGAAGCTTCTCCCATAAATTCCTTCTCGTGTCCGGTCTTTCCACCTTGATGAACATGTGCCATACGAGCCCAGAATTGTCGTGACTTAGGTTTTTCCTTAGCCCACTTTCCAGTAGGATGTTTTTCCCTATGTAGAGCAGTAAGAGCAGCGACAGTAGCTCCTATTTGTTTTTGAGCCTCCTTGTGTGCTGTTCCCTTTTCTTCTCTTGACAATCTATCTAGGTTGATTAATCGCTTAAGATGCTCCCTAAGAGCTCTTTCACCCCTGCGCTTTAATGCCTCATGAACCTGTTGGCGTTTCATACCAGTCATCTTAGTATGACCACCACCCGGCGCACTTCCACCCCAATGTCCCGGAACTCCAGCATGACCGTAATTTCCAGAAGAAGCCGTCCCTATTTTGAAAAGATTTTTCACCTCGTTCTCCATATGACTTCGTATCATATTGTAATACAGAAACTACACTTAAATAATAAATATGTTATAATATTAAAGTTGAGGGAATGAATATTGTTTATTTTAGAAATGATTGATGGTCAAAATACCGTTACGGATATAGTTTTGAGTGATAGTTATGCTAATGCCAGTAAGGTTTTTACAGAAAGGGCAATAGAAAAATGGCAAAAAGGAGATAAGGCAACTGGACGCTTATTCCAAGTACGGGAGGGAAGGACGAAAGAAGTAGTTTTAGCTACTCCTTACCCTTTGTAGTTCCGAACTTCTCATCATAATAATCATTTTTGTTTTTATCAATACTAGACCATGCTCGGTCTAGTATTTCTTCGTCCTTATTATTAAGCTGTATGCTCTCATCATAATTTTTGTTTTCTTTGATTTTTAGATTTTTGTACATATTACCCCACGTAAAACTTTTTCTCTCTTAGATAATTCTTCAAAACTTGAAGTGATTTTGAACCCTCATTCAAATCAAACTTCCCCTCAAAATCGGAGCCGTTTTTCTTCCACCAGTCACGCCCTTCTTTTGATGACATGATTTCATGAATATCATTCTTTCCTTCAAAACCCTTGGCACCTTCCTTATATGTAGGAAGTTTTTCAACATTATTATAACCAAGCCTAGCCCACGTATAATAACCATTGGCATCAGCACCCCTTCCTGCCATTGTGACTATCCTATCTACACCCATTTTCTTAGCATTAAGTACCTGATTAGCAAATACCCTTGTTCCGAATCCTTCTGGAGCACTATTATCTTTATAGAAAGATTTATTCTCAAGAACAATTTTTCCATCTATCTTATACAATAACCTCTGTTGCACACCATCAAAATAAGGATGAGTAGCAACAAAACCTATTACCCCGCGAGAGCCCTCTAGTTTAATGGTAGTTCCTGAAGGAGCACCAATAAGACCAGCTATTTCCTCTTTATTTGGTTTCCTGCCAAATATCTCGTTCATAGCGTCTTCAACACCCTTCGCTTCTTCACTTGGTATTTGTAGCTTTATGTTGCGATTATCAAAGAGCTCATGACCTGCATTATCGGTGTACTGATTACCATGAAAAGGATGACCTTCGAAGTCACCCTTTGCTAGTTCCAAGTTAAGTATTATTCTATCTATCAAGACTAGCTATCACTCCATCTAAAACTTCCCACATTTCTTTTGATTTCCAAACTTTTTCAACCTGACCCTGTACTTCATCGGAAGGACTCTCTACCGTCTGTGGATTGGTTTTCTTTTTAGGACGAGGAGGATTACTCTTATCTGTCTCAGAACTACTTGAAGGAACCCCACCAGCTTCCTCAGTAGGAGGAGTTGCGGTTTCTGGAAGTGGGTCTAAACCCTCTTCTGCCCTGATTTCATCAATGGTGAATACACCTGCCTGTAGATACTGCATATTTTTTGAAACATAATTAGGGTCTTGAAGGTCTTTGCTAATCACCCAATCAAATTCAATATCATCATAACCAAAATCTTCCAGCACGATACCATCAATTAAATCCTTTATTAGTTGTTTGTCTGTTTCCAGCCCTGCACCCGTAGCCTCTAAGTGTATCTGTTCAGCTACTGCCCTATTTGTATTAACAAGCGCCGTAGGAGAAACATAGAAAACAGCACATAATTGTTTAATCAATGTCTCCATCTGATTTAGGTCAAAAGTAGCGGGAGAAATCTGCTGAAAGCTCTTAAAGAAGTCTGGTAGGGGGATGAGTTGTCCAATTCTCTGGAAATCACCTTTATTCGTCTTATTATAGGCTTCAAGGAATCTAGCTAACTGGACAGGGTTGGTTCCCTGATTGGTGAACAAGAATCCACCCGGTATATTACCGTTGGTATAAATATTTATAGCGTGCATTTCCTGACGAATAAGCAGGTTTATATTAAAGGAAGCAATCTCGACAGGTGATTTGCCATACATGGAATCGGGTTGCGGATTCGAAACTATGTAAATCATCTCATCTCTTGTATACTGAGACTGAACTTGCCCCTGTATTACTTGCTGGTAGGCTGGGTCTGGAGCTTCAGGAATGGTGAATAAGTCTGTTCCCAATATTTTAATAGTGGAGCCACTTACTACCCTTAGTCTATTCAGTTTATTTGCTATTGTTTTTTCTTTATAAAGATAGCTCGCATCATAGACCAGAATATCTTCCATAATACGAGATAACCAGTTATCCCATCTTGTATCTTTATCGGGTCTTTTGAAAAATGCCGTCAATTCCTCGATTCGTTTTTCATCATTTGAATTGGGATTTTTTTTGTCTTTAGTTCTGAATTGCCATTGAAGAGCCTTTATATTATATTTACGATTAGAAATAAGAAGAGAGGTGATTGGCTCGGTTGACAGAAACTTTAATTGCTGGAAACTTGAGAGGACTTCCTTGCCCGATTTTCTCTGAGTAATATTGAAGTTATACCCAGTTGTAAAATCAGCACCACGAGGCTGTATATTATCATAAGTAGGCTTGAGTGGAAGACCAACACGGGGTATCCCTCGTTGCTCAAACGCACTCATTTCCTCCAGTGATAATGGAACTATTCTTTCGTTAGACAATCTATCCTCCTATTTTTCTTATACATGCTTCAATCAATAAATATACCTTGCGATAGGCTTCGGCTTCAATTTGCGCATTCTCTATCTGTTTCCCAAGGAATTCTGTAGGAACCGCACTATATTTATTCATTAAATTTTCTTCTCTTTTTTCGACACTATCCAGCATTCGATTAATTTCTTTCAGGAGGTACATTAGTGCCCCTAAATCTTCTTTGTTACTATAATCAAACTCAAGAAAGTCTTGCAATATTTTCATATTATATCCTATAAATTAAACTTAAATCTTAGCCTCTTCATTATTTTCCCTTTCTGCCTCTTTTTGGGTATTATAGAAGGTTGACCACATGCGAACACTGCCTAGATTAAAGAAATTTAAGGCTTGTGATAGGGAATCACAGTTGGAAACTAGTATATTATTGGCGAAATACACATGCTCTTTATCTACTGTTAGATTGTACACGTTTTCTCCAGTTTGCCCAATTGAACTTAGCGGTACAAGATTTGCTACAGGTTCGTTTTGTTTGCTTGGGATTTTCCTTCCGTATGGTTTTGAAGGTTGTCCCGCAATATTCACATTGTAATTCGATGTCATACATTCCCGTAGATTCCCTGTGCTTTCTCCCACATTGTGGTCGGCAATATTTGGGATTGTAATAGGAAGCCAAGAATTCTTTTTTACACCACAGGCATTCATGTTTCGATTGTTCTCGTTTTCCAAAGGAATGATTTTTGGCATGTTGGCGATGCCATTCCTTTCCTGCTTCTGATTTATGCCATTCCTTTGCGTCTTCCCTAATTTTTGCCAAATGCTCAATTTGTTTTTCTTTATCCTTAACAGGATGTTGCCTACGGTGTTCCCTAACTGATATACATTCCAGATTAGAGAAGTCGTTATTAAACCAATCCCCATCCTTATGGTGAATGTGATAGCCTTTTGGAACTGCTTGCCCTGCATAAAATTCCCAAATTGCAACATGAAGTCCTTTAGCACATCTTCTTCCTGCATTGGTTTTTGACTGGCTAAGATAATATCTTCCCGCCCCCATGAGGGTATATTTTGTTCCATTGAATATAATATTTTTCTGTATTTCCATCTCAAAAGCTCTCCCCAATTTAATTGTTTTGTTTCTTCAATTGTTACCTTTCCTAAATCCCTAAAACCATCCTTCGTGAAAACTGGATGATTTGGGGTTCCTGTTAATCCAATATTCGAAACTACATTATGTTTTCCCGTATAACCACAAGTTAATACTCTACAAATTCCCGAAGGAGTGATAACCCAATCGTTTTTTGTGATTTCCTCGATAGGTTTGTTTCCGAACAATGTAGCTATTTGGGTTCCAGCCACGAAACAAATATCATCATTCTTATGTGTTCCCGCTGGCGAAAAGGCTAAGTGTTCCTCAATAATATCCACTGTCCACGCCTTGTCAGAAGGTACGTAGACCTGAGAGCCCCTGTAATAGCCGATTACTGTACTCACCCTATAGAGTTTATCAGGAGCTCCCTTAAATCCCCCTCCCTCTGCCTGAATATTGGTTGCCATTGGAATAGAAAGACCCGATTCTCGTAATTCCTGAATAAGCTGATGTCCACTTGACCTATCCTCTATAATAATATTAGTAGGCTGGTATTTAGCATTAAGGAGCAAGAGATTTTGTTTTAATTCATGGTATTGAACCTTCTCTCTGAACATATCCACGACATAATAATGACCCTTTGCTGTTAATCCCATTACGAGGAGCACGCTATAATCATTATGCTGACCCGTTTTTACCGCCGTGTCGCATGAGATTATCAAGTCATCAAAGGCAGGGGTCTCGGAACTATCATAAAACTGAAAATCATCCCTGTTAAATACCGCTCCATCAAGAGGGTTGGGAACCTGCATATACTGAGCGGCAAATCCAAAAGCCATATTTCTTTTAATGCGTTCAACCTCTTCGGCAGGAAACCTTTCACCCCAGAATAAATCACCATCTTTTGCATATCCCTCAATCACTACCCCTTCTGGTAATTTGACTATACGTTCATCGTAAGTTATAGGAAGGACAATACCGTCATATTGGTCTTTTATTTGAGCTATGATGTCATCTTCATGGAGCCTCTGCATTATCAACCAACGACTTCCAATAGTTTGCGAGTTAAGACGAGAATAAAGAGTTACATTAAACCATTCATTAGCTGAATTTAGTTTCGTTATACTACTAGCATCTTGAGGTTTGAGGTAGTCGTCGATTATTATGCAATTGTGGACGAGTATTTCATTTGCAAAGAAGTTGTGATTTCCTTCCACTTGGATGTCATAGACCCTGACCCCTCTATCGCGTATTGGGACAACCATTTGTACGGTGTCTCCATCGAATGATGATGAATTGTATGACATATTAAGCAAATTGCCACCAAGTTCTCCGCCACATTGTTCTTCGGATTTTCGTCTATATGGTGAATTATCATATTGGAATGTCTCATCTTTCCATACCTGTTCCTTTTTATCGAAAAGGTTTGAGGTTTGTGACAAACTACACAGGCTTCCTTCTCCCTTTCCAATATCAAGGGGCGCATCTCGTAAAACCATTTGGAGTAACTTCTTCCCTCCTTGTAATGAGAATTCCCAGTTCCAATCATTCTCTTTGAATGAGCCTTGTTTTTGCATATCATCGAGCAATACATACTTCTTGTACTCTTCCCCATAAATTCTTTTTGACAAAAGTGACAATTGATTTGCTTCAATTTTTTCCTGCTCTTGGGCGATTTCAGACGACATTCTATCGAACAAAATCTCATCGTCTTTTTGGGTACCATACTCGAACATATCTCGCATTTTCGACGATTTTTGAAAGAATGATGTTTTTCCGAGCATGTTGCGGAGCAATAAAAATCCTTTCGTCCCTTCTTTATTGATTTTTCCACATTGAACTTGCTTCTCCTGAATTCCTTGTGACACAGGGAGCATTCCAGTACGAATACAATCTTCCTCGCTTTTTGATAACATGTCCAACATATTGTTCTGCCTTCCGATTTTTTCCCCTGACATATTGGGCACCCCTCCGTTGCTGATAATAAGCTTATCTCCGTTCCCAAGAAGTTGTGCTTGTGTATATCCAAATCCTGTTGTGTATATACGATGTTTTCCCGTAGCCCTGATATAACGCCCTTTATTTGTGGTGATTTCATGAATATCATTGCTAACTGAAACCTTCGTTGCAACAATATTTCTCCATTCTGTTTGTTCTGTCTCATGATTATATGATAATACTCTTGGCATTTCCTTTAAATTTACTATCTCCTCAATAGTCATATTTCCCCATTCAGTAGCAATCATTGTCTCCCCCACCAGACAATCAGCACCTGAGCCGGTTATTGCCGCAGCAGTCGAGGTAGCGATACGTTCTCCACCCTGATTGTTGAAGAACTTAACCTTTTCGTTCTGAGCGCCGTGTAGTTGGTAAATCTCCCCAAACCATCTCTGGTATTTCTCACTCTGGATAATAACCCTAGATTTGACCGAAAGCTCGTTTGCTAGTGTATCGGTGTGAGAGGCTACAATGAATTTCAAATATGGATAATGTACCCACGCCCATCCAACCGACATGATTGAAAATATATAAGATTTCATACAACGGGGAGGGATATTCACATAATGGTCGCGGGTTTTTGGTAGTCTCTGCCCAACCCTGAGAATATCTTTTTGAAATTCATCGCATAGGACTTTGATATGCCAGTTATCCGAAAGAGGTGTACCCGGTTCCAGTACTTCCCAAAATTCCTTTATAAAATGATAATAACTGCGACGAGCTCTTTCACGTCGTACCAACTCATTAGGCGGTATAAACATAGTATCTCCCCTTAGACCCGCATGTATCGGTTGGTTTTATACCTAGATTCAATATCGCCACCTTATCCTCTCTTTCTTCGGTACATTTATGTATTTCACCTTTTATCCTTATGCAATACTCTATCTCTCCGATTTTGTCACAATGTTTGCAATTATTACACTGTTGCATATTTCCTCTTCATAGAAGCTTTATATGCTGGACGACAGTGCCTATGAACAACCGTTTTTTCGTCAGTAATATCAACATCAAGGGCATCTCCACAATGCTTGCACAATTTTGCCACTTCTTCGGAATCCCATTTAGCCCATAATTTACGAGAACAATCATCACAACGACTATTAGCCATGGCAAGAATATCAACCCATTCACCACAACTGCATTGACCTAGCACCGTTTTCCTCACTATGCGGTAATTCACTATCTCTGTAGACCATTGAAAACTTTACGTATATCACCCTTTTTAGTGACTGCCCACTTTTTGCCTTCTGATTTGAGCCACAGGTAATTAACCTGAAAATCACTAAAGCTATCGTTGTCTATAACTATTTCCCAATCCAAAATCCTATCCCCGATTACATACCCGCTATCCAAAGCTTCGGTTTTAGTGATAACATCTATTTGTAGTTTCGGGTAGTCATAGATAATCCTATCACTCCCGTCTTTCAATGTTACCCTGAATGGGTTGGGGTCTATCTTCCCCTCCGTTACAGCATGGTACATAATGAGGCAAACGCCATCTTTTTTGCGATACTCATTCACCATTTCGACTTTTGGGAGTCTTGTTTTATTTACCATTAATTCCTCCATGATGAAATAATTATAAAGGCACCTCTGTGTCACAGTCAACCCCCCTCCGTAAAAATTTCCCCTCTCACACTCTCCCTATATATAAACTACAGTAATACAAATATTCTTATACTCTTATAATAACTACTATTATAATACATATATACGCGCGCGCATGAGATTTTGAAGAACAAGGCTGTGACTGGATTTGATGCAAATGCAATGCAAAAGTTCCAAATTTGCACGAAATCATATCGGTTTCGTGCAAAAAGTGATTTTTTGCATCAAAAATTTGTGATTTTACGTCACAAATAGCGTATTTACCTTAAATTGTCAATATTCTTGGCTTGGAACTAAAATCATGTGGTATAATATCTGGGATGAAAAAAATAATACTAATAACAATGATGGTTGTTTTTTCTGGTTTGGTTTGCGATAAAATAGAAGCTGGGGGTATGGGCAATTATGAAAAAAGTACCGCCGTCGTTATTTATCAGATTACTGGTAAGTATATGCCTGATGTCGCTAATGCAATTAATGAGGTATGTGAGAAATATCCAGAAATTGATAAAAAGGAATTTCTGGCAGTTGCATTTCAGGAAAGCTCATTTAACAAAAATCTCATCAAAAATGGGGATTATGGTCTTTTCCAAGTACATTTGACATTTTGGCAAGATAAGTATGACCTTGATAGGCATAATGTTATGGATGTACGAGTAAATACATATGTAGCGGCTGAGATTTGGCTTTGGGCTAATGAGGATTATGGCAGATATTGCGGAACAAAAAAGAATGTTAAATATTATCGTAAAAAACTTGCTGTCATAAAGAGGTTAATGGCATAATGAAGGTTGTTGAAGTTAAAGTTATTGAAGAGTACAAGAAAAGAAAGGAGGTAAGCGCCTCCTTTTTGGACAAAGATAATGAGGAGTATATTGCACTAATGAGGGAAATTGCCCTATTAGACATGCTTCTTTTGTATGGGGTAGACGCTTGACATCCTAGTTCCGAAATGTTATAATCTGTTTATAGCATTTCGGAGATAATATGAAAATCACAGCATTGGGTGTCAACTCAGCTTTCGCCATTGGTAGTTCCAAAAATGGTCTTTACGACCCTAAATTCCAGAGTAATTTCCTAATTGAATTCCCTCAAGAAAATGGGGATACCTATAAATTCGTACTAGATTTTGGAGGAGATATTCGTCATTCATTGGCAATGGCGGGGCTTAAGGTGGGTGATATTGATGGCTGGTACTCCTCACACCCACATGCTGACCATATAGGGGGCGTGGAGGCAATAGCACTATCAACTATCTTTAATCCATATTATCATAAGGTTACAACAGAAATCAGCTTAAATAAATCCCTTAACGGAATCAATAATACAACAAGCCCTGATAAAAAACTTTATTGGGCGAGAAGTCTATTGTTGAATTCCTGAATGAGGGGAATGATTTTGAGCCTTCAATGAAGCCCGACCTTTTTGGGCATCCCGAAGTTCTAAAGAAGTTATGGAAATCAGCGGAAGCAGGGCTAGATACGATTCAGGGTGTCCACAAGCCGACATTATCAACATTCTTTCACGTAATAAGAATGGAGGCTGGAGCAAAAAAGATATTCATGGAAATTAAAGATAGGAAGAGAAGAGTGTGGGCTTTCCATACGATTGAGAGCGTACATGTTATTGCTGGTTATCGCCACATGCCTTCTTATGGCTTATTTTTCGAAGCAGATGATGGAACTAAGATTTATTTTCCAACAGATACTCTTTATATGTCTCCTCCTACCATGGAAACTTTTTACAGGAAGGCTAATGTAATCTATCAGGACTGCGAAACAGGCATTAAGTCGGGCGTCCATAGTCACATAGATGATATAAAGAAAAGCGACCCCTCAATTAAGCGTAAATGTTATCTTTATCACTATAATGAGGAGCCGATTGTTGAGGAAGGTGAATTCGCAGGAATTCTAAGAAGGGGTGATGTGCATGAGTGGTAAATTATTCCACATAGTGCCAGTCAGTTACTTCATCAATTGTGTTTAGAATAAGACGGCAGATATTTTCCAATATCTCAACCCCTTCTTTTTCGGAATAGGTTGGTGTTTGGCAACTGCCGACAAATATACTAAACTTATCAGGACTATTATTTATCTCGAATTGAATAAGATATTTATAGTCTTGATTTGTTAGAGGGACACTTCTTTTTAGTAGTTCCGAGTGAATAGCCATTTCTACTTCAACCCTTGTTCTACCCTGTACTGTTGTATGCCCTAATGCCGATAGAATACAGTTTTGGCAAAGCACACCCTCTACAGTAGGTTTTCCACATTTAAGACATTGCATACGGGAGCTCCTTCAGCTTGTTTTCTAAAAAATCAACCTTATTCCTGTAGTCAATAATATTGTTCTGGATACATTCTATAAAAGAACGATGGTCGTTTACCAGTACGGTATTACTTATCTCCCCCACAATCTCTACAAATCTTCTTGCAACCTCCAACTCTTCTTCCTCTAATGTATAATTAGGGAACTGTTTTTGAATTTTTAACATAAAAGCCTCCTATGAATATTATATCATAAGAGGCTTAATTTGTCAAATCCCACCAAGTAGTTTTTCCAGTGTTCTTGAGTTTTCTATTTCGTCACCTATTAGCTGTCCTTTATCAATTAGACGTGCCAAAACTTGCGCCAAACTATCGAGAGGTATACTATAACCCTTCTTTAGGTATTTCCCTACCCTTATAAGCGACCCAGCGGGTTCTTCCTCCCTGATTGGTCTAGTATAAATCAATCTTTTCGCAGAAAGGTCTATATAGAATCTTTCAGAACAAAGAGATTGCCAATGATTGTCCTGATAATAGATAACTGCTTGGCAGAGAGAAAAATCAAAATCATTGATGACCTTTTCGGCAGTATCATACTTCCATCTTTTGACAATCTGTATTGGATAACGAAGGGTTCTAATGGTATAGGCATTTATAGTTTCATATGCTTCGGTTGCAAGAAATTCGGATACTAATAAATTAGCATCTTGTGTGAATAGGTCTATATCATTAATTTTTTCATTTGCAATAACAGCCCGAATAAATCCACCAGCAAGGAAGATTTTCCCCTGCCATTCATCTTTTTGCATTACCTTAATAAGGTCGTAAGGTATTCTCTTTACGACCTTATTAACATCGTAATTATCCAACGACCTCATCGGTATCCTTTTTAATATCAGTTTCTTTTTTAATATCGGTTTCTTTAATACTGAAAACACTACCATCATCAGCTTCAATCAGGAGGGGAAAGTTCTTACTGAATTTATCGTTAATCACCTTTCCTTCCCTGCCGTCATTAGTTTTTATTGTTTTTCCTATCATTATTTTTTCTCCAAAGTTTAGCGACCAACTTCCCTAATTCCATTTTCCAGTACTTAACGGAGCCTTTTGGGGTAGGAATATTCCCATCCTTTACTTCTCTGGTGTTTTTGCTTTCCATTGCGTCAATGGTATCAATAGCATCTGTTCCTTCTATTCTAGGTAGGTCTGGTGTCGGAACTACAACCTTCACCTTGCTTTGAATATCTACCCCTGACAGCCCTGCACTAGTTCCGACTTCTTTTTTGATTTCTTTTTTATTCATGGTCGCATTGTCCGCAACATTCTGATTTTGCAAAATGCAAAACATGTTTATCTGCTTCCGCATAAATAGAGACTAACTCATAACCCTCATCTTCTAATTCCTTGATAGCACTATTGAGGACTAACTCAGTACTAGTGCTCCCTTCATAACCGCCCACTACCTTGATTTTTGATTTTATTTTCATGCGTTCCCCTTTAATCCATATCCCAAATCATACCCATCCTTGATTAGGCGATAAACAATTTCTTCTGGAGATGTTTTCCTGAAGGAATCCAGCATTCTTTCATCACCCCTTATTATGAGAGGATTTGGTGAAGGACTTAAAAAAATACTTAAATGACTAATAATGATTATGTACTCCTCCCCTGACTGCATAATGGTATATGCGAATTGGTCAAAAGCGGTTCCCTTTTCAATTATTTGCATAAACATATTTTATCAATATTACTCCATAATGTCAAGAGCTATTTTCAGACCCTGTTCCTTGGTGGAAAACTCTTCATCAAACTGCCTGTTCAGCAATTCTTTCAAGAGTCTACCCATGTGTGGAGAAGGTGTTACTCCTATCGAAATAAGGTCATCACCATTAACTACAGGTGCAAGACTATTTTTTACTTCCTCGTATATTGAGCGGAGCCCTTCAGTCTCATAACCTTTCGCTTTATAGAACTTGATAAGCTTCGGTACGTCCACCTTATTTGCAAGTTGTCTTACAGAAGGTCTGGTAAGGTTGAACTCATACGGAATAAGCAAGCTTTTAACGCTCTCCAGCAATTTTGTTTCATTCGAAAGCCCATTAGTTCCTCCAAGAAGAGCGAACATTACATCAAGCTCTCGACTCTCTACATTGTCGATGAATCTGTAGTCATATGAAGGAAAAATCACCTCAAGGATTCCGTTTTCCTCCATCCATTCAAATGCTATTGATGGTTTTTTACCCTTCAATAGTATTTTTTCAAATTCACCCAATATTCTCTCCCTTGAAAGAGATGGGAGTTCTGGTATGAGTTCCCTGCAAAGCTTTGTAGTTTCGGGGTCGATACCGAATTCAAAACGGGAAGCGAATTGAGCCACCCTAAGTACCCTCAGTGGGTCTTCAGCAAAAGTATCTCTGTTGACATACCTGATAAGTTTTTTCTGAATATCTTTCACACCATTAAATGGGTCGATTATCTCTCCGCTTAGTGGGCACATCAATATAGCATTAATAGTTAAATCCCTGCGTGAGCAAGCTTCCTCAAATGACATGAAGGGGTCAGCGCTAATAGCAAATTGCGTATGTCCTACCCCTATTTTGCGTTCCCTGCGGGGGATTGAAATATCCATATCCCCCAATTTATAAATGCCGAAGGACTGACCTACCAAATTAGGTTCACCAAATTCTCGCAAAACCTCCAATAGCTGTGGTTCCGTCAAGCCATAGACCTCTATGTCTATATCCTTGTTTGGGAGACCCATTAGGGTATCACGCACGATTCCCCCAACGAGGAATGCCCTTCCTCCTTTCTCCCTAATTTGTTGCGCTATTTGTTTCATAACTTTATTATATCATAATACATTTAATTTGTCAATTATTCAGTGTCACAACATATGCTATAATTTTCAAATGAAGAAAATAGAAGAACTCGTAAATTTCATTAAATCGTTCACAAAGGGCACTTATGCTGGAGTGAGATTTGATGAGCAAACTCAAAATATATTGTTTCAATATGCAATAGATAATAAAATCCCTAATCCTGTTAGCAAGGAGGATTACCATACAACGCTTTTGTATAGTCGCAAATACCTTCCTAATTATAAGGGGGCAGGAAAAATAGATATGTATGGAACTCCAGCGAAATTAGAGATTTGGAAAAACAGCAATGCCTTGATTAAAACTTCTGTTTTGGTACTTCGCTTTGAAAGTTCCGAACTTTCCAAGAGGCATAATTTTTTGATGGGGGAACATCATGCTACCTATGATTTCCCAACCTATATTCCTCACATCACATTAAGTTATAATGTTGGTGATTTAGATATTTCGACATTACCAAAAGTTCCCTTAACAGAAATACATATGGTTGAAGAGTATAGCTCCGATTTAAATGAGGAAAAAATTAAAAAATAATGGAAGAGAAAGCAGTGGCACAAATTCAAAAAGAACTAGACAAATTGGGGCTCAGATATGAAGATAAAGATAAGCCAGACTTCCCTATCGGAAAGGTGTGGGAGGCTGGAATAGACCTTTCTAGCGCTCAGGTTGAAGGACAAACCGTCTTTTTGGACTAATGGATAGGGTTAAAGAATTACAATCAATTGTAAAATCGTTTTTCGGACATGAGGGACGGGAGGGATTAGTAGGTGGAAGCTCTCCTCGAAACTTATTCAAAAATGAAGAAGAAGCGATTACGCATTTCAAAAATATGGGTATTGGTCTCGAATTTAAGTATGGCGACCGTCAGACTAAACTAAATAGAATTGAAATAGAGCAATTGAATGATGTTGCAAAAAGTGTCGCGCATATTACTTCAAAATATCCCCTAAAAAACAAGCATATGTTCGAGAATATAGTAATTGATAACACAATGCAGGAGAATCATAGGGGAATGTGGTCTGGTTCCTTCTATCCAAGTAGTCCCATGGATTCACATGGAAATATTCTTTTGAATATGAAAGCATTAATGGATTATAAGACAGGGGCTAATATCGCAACCTCCCTCAAGGAAACCCTTATCCATGAATATGGTCATGCCCTACATCACGAATATGAGGCATTTAATTGGGATAATTTTGCTAATCGCCTACCACTAGAGGGGCTCAAACCAGTATCATCTAAAACAGGAGCATTAATGTCGGATTTATATGATTTAAGGGAGACTATTAGTAAGGGAATACGGGGTGATGATGAGTTTCAAAATCTTACTTCTGCCGACCTTCATTATTTCAAAGACCTGAAGCAATATGCACCTTCGGTTTATGCGCTAAATAATATCCATGAATACGTTGCAGAAAGCTTTTTGGCTAGGGAGAAAGGGCAGGAACTATCACCATTTAGTCAGAAAGTCCTAAAGGAAATTATAGACAGTAAACCTGATTGGAAAATAAAGAGAGCGCTTTTTTAGGGCGCTCTTTTGGTTCTATGTTAGTTTGTCGGGGAAGAATTTCACTGATTTTGCATCCTTATTCCAGAAGCATACATCTCCTTGCTGAAACCAAGACTCACCATTCACGTCATCGACGGGTATCGAAGCTAGTTTTGGCGGTTTCCTAAAGTTGATAGCATCTCTTACTGTTTTGCATTTAGGGTCAACTTCCTCTACGTGGTATACATGAATTGAAGGGTTCTTCATTTTTAGATATACGGGATAAGTGTTATTTACCTTGATACCGAATTTCAGAAGTTCATACTCATGACCATTAAAGGCATCCTTGTTCAACACTTCCGCCCCCAAATCAACAAGCATTTTCTCTATACCGATTTTGCGAACTATCTCCCTACGTATCTCTACGTTTTTCTCTTCTGTTATCTTAGAGGAAGGTATCTGTTCAGCAGGGGTCATAACGAGCCATTCAGGAACATGTACTCCATTAAGTACGTAGAAACCGAAACCGTCCGCATACTCAATTGCCTTACCTGTCTCAGAATGGAGCTGATTTTCCGCATTCACTTCGAACCTGATAGGTTTCTGTGACATAATGCAGTAGTCATCAAATGGATAGATAACGTCAACAGCAGTCAAATCCCACAGCAGTTCATACTCAGTTTTCTGTGCTGGTGTGAATTTCTCTACCTCTTTATTGTATTCAGCAAATGCGAGATAAGGTGTCCACCAGTGTCCATCAAGATAAGGCCATTGGAAATCAAATTTCTCTCCAAGCCTTTTCTGTATTTCATCCCACGCCGCTTTAGGTGAAGGATAAACACTGACGGGAACTGTTTTTTGTTTACAGACAACCTCGTACAGCCTATCGGTTAGCTTCTGTGCTTCTTCATTTGTGACACCCTTGCCACTACCCTTCTCTTTTAGTTTGAAAGTTAGGTACTGTGGTAGTGTCATATCATACATATTTGTCATTGAGCTTCCTTCCTCTTTTAATCTCTTACTTTCCTAGCTTCCTCAGCAAAACTATCATATTCACGAATCTGGTCAGATGCGAAAATGATACCTTTTGTTAGGGCAATAGGTTTGTGCTCTTCATGAGTCACTTTTACGTCTTTTGTTTCTCCGCATACATAACGCAGACCATCCTGTCCTAGATAAACCTCATCGGTACACCTATGAGCGTGACCCGTTACTTCACCATGCGCGAAAACACCCTTATCAACTCCGTCGAGTTTTTTCATATCCTCATGCCATTTCATTTGGATTTCTCCTTCTTGTAATATTACGAAAGCTCTAGTATTATATGTTTTTTTTTTAGGCTTGTCAAGTCTATTGACTTATAAAGTAGGATATGCTATAATAGAACAATGAAATACATAAAAACGCAAAATAATGAGATAGTACTATTTCCCGAAACTTTGACCCACTCGCAGTTTCGACACCTTCTGCCTATTTCCGCTGGCTTTGTTAGTGGATTATTTTCGGGGGAGCCAACTTGTTTTGGCTCCAGTATTTCACTTGGACTTTCTTCCGCTGAGGAGGATAGTGAGATACTGAGAAAACAAATTAGGGGTTATTAATGATTTTTTGTAACTTTTCTATTTTGGTACTATTAATATCATAATATGCAAGAGTTTGTCTTGCCCATGCCCATTGACCGCGTAAAAGTGAGCGCAATGCAGGTGATACCGTTGCATATAGTATAAGGTTATCTATAGGAACTTCGTTACCCCCAATAAGCATGGGAAATGTTTCCACTATTCTATCTAAATATGCTCTTAGTTTTGATTCATCTATAGGCTCATTTTTCCTATTGAAATAGAGTATTCCTAATTCTCGTCCGATTTTATTACTATAGTCCACTGTATTCTCCTAGAAATTCTTTTTGATAGTCTGTTAATTTTTTATTAGTAAGGTGTGCCTGAACAAAACTTTCAGCAAAAAATTCATACTTATTAGTCATTCCGAACTTGCTTGGAATATCGTTCTGAACTTTTTCGTAACCAAAACCAAGCAAGGAGCCACCCGCCTTATTACTAATGGATTGCGCAAAGGCATCAAATCCCCTGTCATCTTTTCTCAAGTCCCTATAACTATAAGCATGACCCATTTCATGAGCGATAACATGTTGCATTGGTGCTGAATCTGTTTTTATCAAGTCAGACATTCCTAATCCACCCATCTGGTCATAAACAAAAGCTCTTTTATTAAAGATAATCTTTGCTGTCCCATCGGCATAGGGTTGGTAAATTGCCCCCGCATCACTTTTACCACCCAAGTCCTTTGTTGTAATATGAGTTAGTCCTTTTGGCATTCCGAATTTATCATGGAGGGCAAACAATGTTTCATTTATTTGATGTACCTGCTCCAATGTGGGAATATCCCCATAGTTCACCTTTATGCCTAGCTTTTTTGTCGCCATCTTGCTTGCTTCGGCAACAGTAGTAGCTTCCCTTGGTAAACTCCCACCTCTTTCCCCCTGACGTCCCTTATGACCCTTGAAGGATTTTGCTAGTTCCAAATCAGATATTATTTTGTTTATTCCATAATCATGGTGGTCTAAATGATATTTGGTTTTATCAACAACAGGAATGCCCTTCTTATCGGCTTCAGCTTTTAGCTCTTTATAGGTCTCGTCATCAACTATTTTTCGGTCAACTTGAATATTCTTGATGTACTTATCGGCATTTTCCAGACCATTATTGCCACCAATTTTAAGCTCCTCTTCGCCAGCAAATGTTCCAAGAAATTTATCTCCCACCTTGACTTTATGACCGTCTTCTTTTATTTTGCCCAAATCTAAGTCAATACGCACACCTTTATCAGCGAAGGTATAAGGCTTGTTGCCCTCTCCGTACCACTGAACAGTTGCTATATCTGGGTGGTCAAAATCGGGATTAGTTGTTGTCGATAATCCAGATACCTCACCCTCCCCATAAAGTTGATTTTCCTGTAAAATATTAATTGCAGAAGAAGGGTCAGTAAAGTGATATGTTTTGGGGGCATTTTCGTCACCTCCCATAGCAAAGGGGTTGGGTTGTTTATTAAGAATCTCTAAATTACGGGATAATTCTTTAAATGATTTATCATCCCTAGCGTGAAGTTCGTTAAATCTGGTTGTCAGTTCTTCTTCAGAGATTTTGTCTCGTTCCGCTTTTAATTTATCCCAACCTTCCGATGATTTGATGTCATGGGCTTGTTTTAAAGCGCCCCTAAGTCGAAGAATATCTTGTGGTTTTAGGGTGCCACCATCTTTAACATAATCCATGTATTTTTGATGATTTTCCATGGTGATTCCTTTTGTCCACTGGTTTCCGTGAAATTCGTGACCTTCCTTGTCACCCTTCCTTAAGTTGTAAATTATTTTATCGAGCATATTCTTGTAGATACGAGGAAAATTTAACACCCTTTCTTATGAGGTTTTTGATTATACGCCCATATTTAACTGGGTCAATAGATACTCGAATAGTCAGCAACTCTTCTATGCCATAACCATTTCTATAGTTCTGATAAAGACCCTCAATCATATCTTGTTCCGACATTTCATCATCTATTAATATGTATTCCATTATTTCCATTTGGTTATCCTTTCCAACATTGTTTTTTGAAGTTCGCTGATTTTCATTCCGGTATGAGCTTGCACAAATGATTCAGCGACAAATTCATCGGAATCTTGCATTGCATATATGCTTGGAACATCTGCTCTTTTTTTATATACTTGTGGTGTGAGTTCACCCTCTTCATTTTCAAGCCTATCCCTAAAAGCCCAAAAGTCATGATGATTAGGGTCATTATAATAGATACGTGTATTCCCTTCTTTATCCTTCCTCTGCCCAAAATGCTCTAGTCGATAATTGAAATCATAAGCATGTCCCAATTCATGAAGTGTAGAGACCTTGACTTGACTAGCCCCAAGGGGCATTACCGTCATGTCCCCGAATATTTTATCCATTTGCTCAAAGGTTGAATTTCTTTCTATGCACTTTGAATTAATGACCACTTTCCCCAAAAATGGAACACCTTTTGTTACTGCCTCAAGGGGATTACTCCTAAAAGCTCCTTGTACCCCAAAATCCATTTCCTCTACAACAAATTCTTTCAGACCATCAGGCTTCCCATATTTTGAAAAAATGTCTGACATAGTTCCTATTGCATGATTCAATCCTTCTATATTTGTTTTATTAGGGATGGTTGCTTTCATCCCTAATTTCTTTTCAATAAATACGCGGGCTTCCTTTACATTTTTGGCTCCAGTAAAACCACTGATGTATTGATTGCCATGGAATGGATGACCCTTGAAATCACCCTTCCTTAAGTTGTAAATTATTTTATCTAGTTTTATTAGCATTATTTCTTGATTATAGCACGAATATTAGATTCAAATTTTTAATTGTAGTAATCATGGTATCATTAGGGAATGATAAACAAAATTATAGACATGTTGAAGCAGTCTACTCCTTTCTATTCCGATGAAACAAGAGGATATGATGATAATATTCGAAACATTGTCCGTAGTCCTGAATATAAAAAGGCACAAAAATTACTCATGAGTTACAAAAGTGATGTTATTGATGTTATGAATGGGCTTAGAGCCAATATCGAAAACAAAGATAAAATCATGGAATATTACAAGGAGCTAAAAGCAATTGATGACTCCGATGTACGAGAAGCAATTGACAGGGTAGCTACCGTCTATGATGGACATGGGATAGGTAGTAAAGCCCGTTCGAAACTACAAGATGATTTACAGCGTATTAAGAACCATGCTTTTGCTATTGCTGACGAAATTAAAGGTAAGAAGATTCAGCGTAACTACACAAGCGGAATTATAGTAGTGCCTAGTAGTGAAAACCATTCTTAATATATTGAACATGCCTGTAAGCATAGTTAATTATTTCTTCAGGTAGTTCCTTTTTCCATTTCTCCCGTACTTCTTCTATAGGAGGTAGTTCACCTCGGCAGTATCCTGAAACAAATTTATTGAGTGGTTCAAGATAGTCTTTACTAATTATTCCTTCCAAGTACTTCCTTCATCAAATTTTTATTGTCAAAAAAGTGACGTATCCCAATCATCTTTGGTATTTTATAAACATAATTATAAAAAGCCATGTAATTATAAGACAGGGCATTAATCTTCTTCATATATTGTTAGTTTCAAATCCTTTATGTTTTTTACAGTTTCTATTGAATTTAGATTAAATTTATTATCAGCTTCACTTAACAGAAAGAGTAAGAGTGAAATCTCTTCTTTGGGCAAACAAAACGCCTGAGTTGAGAAGTCAACAAGTATAACACCTGTCTCCAGCAGACTTATATTGATACACTTTCCCTCACCCTCAAACTTCAGTGCTTTGGTGATTTTAACAGTCTCGTTACCTATTTGTGCTTCCCCTACCATACTTCCTCCTAAAACTATATTATACCATTATGGGAAGAAGAAGTCAAGATTTAATTGTAATATCAAATGTACCAACAATAGTTATGCCTCATAATCACCATCATATCTATGACCTTGTTGATTAGCAGTATCCTTTAATTGACTATGGAGAGGAGTACCGTGATAAGCATCAATAAATTTATCAACATTCCTGCTTAATGTATGCTTGAATTGATTTCCATCCCTACCTTCCTTGTATTTAATAACCATATCCTTAATAGCCTCATGTGGAGTCGCGTCCCCCATTTTAACTTCATTAGCTGTTTTTTCGGCATAGGTATGACCAGCCTCCGTTTCCAATGAAGCATTGTATGTAGTTGGTCTTAGGTCTTCATTCTTAAGTCTATTAGATACCGTTGCTCTCTTCTCCCCAAAATGCGCACTAAGTGAATGAGCTATTTGCCTATATTGATTCCCGTGAAACTCATGACCTTCTTTGTCACCTTTTGCTAGTTCTAATTTATCTATTATTTTATTTATCATTTTACTATCCTTTATTATACCATATTTATCTTGATTTGTCAAAAACTATTTGCCCTGTTCGATTTGTTCTGTTACCCTTTCTAACACTTCTAATTCGGCATCACTCAAATTAGCAAGTATTTCCTGAGCTTCTTCCTTACTAACACCTATATGGAGATTAACACCTCTTTGCTCGACTTCAATCTTCTCCGCATATCCACGTTTTTTACCTAGTGTTTTTGCCGCGAATATGATGGCAGTTGTATCCCCTGCTTGTATTTTTTTGAATAAGGCGCTCTCTACGAAGTCTAGTTTAATTTCAGATATATTCTCGACAGCCTCTCTATAGCTCTCATCTTCTTTGAGCCAGTTATAGTGTGTTTGACGAGTAATCCCGACTTTTTCTGTAGCTGTTTGAACTATCCCCAACGTACTTTTAAGTGCGGCTACCATAGCCTTCTTCTGCGGGTGTTTAGTATATAGAGCTACAGGATGTCGCCCTATTTTTGAAAGATTTTTTCCCATATTCTCACCAACCAATTTTTCTTATTTAATTCTTTGATAGCTTCCCTATACATATCAAATTCACCTTTATAGTAAGAGGATTCTTGAGGACGGGTATAAGCTTTCATGCGTTCCCTTGCCTCAACAGCCCTTGTTTGTAGTTCCGACTGAGTGGCACCATCCTGCATTATTCTGATAGCCGCTATACGCCCCTTACTATAGGTATCCATTCTTTTACTAGCTTTTCTTAGTTCTCTTTTTAGATAGGATTTCATTCGTCCATCACCTCCCCCGCTTTCCTATAGGTGTGCATCATGGTTCGATAATACTCCCTTTGTAGCTAGATTGCCAATATGTTCTATGGAAGCTTCTTTATCTATGAAATAATTTGATTTATGTGTTCCCCATTTCATTCCACCCCTTCTCATTCCCCAGTGCATTCCCTCGACACCATATTTGCGTATATTTGATGCTATTTTGTCTAATTTATCCATTTGTGTGTAATCCATATTCTCAATATTATCTATGTGTTCATTTAGGGTATCAATATAAGACCTAGCAAAATCATCATCGCCTACGTCTTTTGTTGCTTCGGCTAGTTTATCTTGTAGTTCTTGGTGATTAGTGGAATCATGGGCGTGCATTAGTACTGTCTCATGGGCTTCCGCCTCCCCCAAAGCCTTTTGTTTGTCGGCACCCTCTGAATTATCCGCTAGTTCACGGGCTTTGTATTGTAGTTCCGAAACTTTTCCCTGCCCGTCGGTATTTTTGTAATTGGTGATACCCCATCGCATCCCCTTCACCCCATACTTTCTCATCTTGACCTCAAATTTTGTATTATACGTTCCAGCTTTTTATCAAATGATTGATTCATATCTTCACTATGCTTTAGGATTGTTTTCTTAAAATCCTCGTCACCATCGAGTACATCATAGAGACTGTTTTGAAGTTCCTCGTGGCTGTTGGCTTCTTTGGCAAACATGAGGACTGTTTTGTGTGCCTCTGCTTCACTTGGATTATGGGATTTTCGAATAAGCTCAACTAATTGAACCCTTCCTTCCTTACAGAGATAGTTTTTTATCATAATTTTCGTTCCTTTAGTTTTTCAACCGATTCTTTTAGTTCGGAGACATAGTTGTTTAGTTTTTTAATTTCGTCAGTAAGAAAAACGAAATCACCCTTATTAGGGGTGTTTTTCTTAATTATCTTCCTTACCGCTGCCATTACTGTATCTCTGAAAGCCTATCCAATCCTTCTTGGTCAAATAGTCTAGTTATACCTTTGTGCTCTTTTAGAACGGCTTTATATTCCCTCATGGCTTCTTTGTTGGGACGACCATAATCATCATATTTGTCGTGGTTATAGTTCTCGGCATAATCCTCGAAAGAACCGGGGTCAGAAACAGACATAGATATTGAGCTCAAAATGTCATAAGTCGAAGGTTTCTCTCCCTTATTGGTAGCATTTATACTATTTCCCCAGTTAAAAGAATAGGAATCTCCATCTTTGTTTTTTAGGGTAACTTTATACACATCTCTAGTGACACCCTTCTTCTTATCACTCGGAAAGTGTGACTTATTGCCCATGTGCAAGACATGGAGAGAAGCTCCTGTATCATTCAGGAATCGTTGTGCATGTGTGTGATATTCATTTGAAGGGTCATGTTTTAATTCAACTTTTCCTCCACCATTTCCAGTGTATTGATTGCCCCTGAATGGATGTCCCTTTCTCTCACCGGAGCCAGCTCCGCCTTTTAGTATTTCGATAACTCTATTTAGTTTTTGTAATTTGTTCATATTTTCCTCGTTTTTTATATTATACAATAAAAACTAGACTTGAAAATTTGACAGGCAAAATAAAAAATGTTAAAATGGTTCAAATTCAGAGAAAAAAAATGTATATCAGCTCAAATAACTGCTTCTTTCATAGTGCGGGGGTAATGCAAACAATTGATACCCTCCCACCCAAAACTTTTGTCGTACAGTTTGACGGGATGAAAAATGAATATTACCCAGAAGTGGTTGAGAGTTCTTCCTTTTCAACCAAAATCTATGGGGATACTACCAAGATAGCTGAACGTATCCTCAATACTTTCAGGGGTCGTCCCGCAACAACTGGGGTACTACTCGCTGGAGAAAAAGATACTGGTAAAACAATGCTTGCTAAACTCCTGTCAGTAACAGGCGGAAAGGAGGGTTATCCAACCATCCTAATTAATGCCCCTCATCAGGGAGACGTTTTTAATAAATTCATTCAAAAAATAACACAACCCGCAATTATTATTTTGATGAATTCGAAAAGGTGTACGACAAGGAAGGTCAGGAGAGTATACTTACACTACTTGATGGCGTATTCCCTAGCAAGAAGCTAGTTATACTAACTTGTAACAACATTTATAGGATAGATAGTCACCTCAAGAACAGACCGGGTCGTATTTATTACATGCTGGAATACAAGGGTCGGGAAGAGGATTTTATCAGGGATTATTGCGAGGATAACCTAAAAGCGAAGAATCATATCCCCGCTGTTTGCGGTATCTCAAGGGTTTTCGAAGAATTTAACTTCGATATGTTGAGGGCATTGGTTGAAGAAATGAATAGATACAAGGAATCTCCTGACGAAGCCCTGAAAATGCTCAATATTAAAATAGGAGACCCATATTCTGCTAATAGATATGCTACAGAGGTCTTTGTAAATGGCAGAAAAAAGCGAGTAGACTACCCTGAGTTTGTTGAGGGCTCCCCATTGTCAATGAGGCAGATAGAGATTTGTTTTGGCAATAAAACTATCTTCCTAGCTCCAACAGACATATTACTAAAAGAATCAAACAAAGAGACTTTTGTGTATGAAAAAGATGGGACGAAAATTATCTTCAGGAAGCAGGAAAGACAAAATCTGTTGGGTGATTTTGCACAAGGGTTGTTGACAAGTTAGGGTTGGCATGATATAATGTAGAAAATTCGGAGAAAAATATGTCTACAAGGTCAGTAATAATCAGGAAAACAAGAAGGGGTTATGAGGGTGTTTATTGTCATAGCGACGGCTATCCAGAGTATAATGGGTTCTGTCTTGCTAATTTCTACAAATCAGCAGCAAGGGTTAAGGAGCTCATTTCACTAGGAGACCTATCTAGTATTAATAAGAGGGTCGAGACCAAGAAACCCCATAGCTTCAATAACCGAGCAAAGGGAGTGGTAGTTGCCTACCACAGGGATAGGGGCGAGAAAAAGCATATGGTTTCTGGAACTATCAAGGACATCCTGTCGGCATATGGCGGAATAGAGTATGTCTATATTTTTGAAAAGGGAAAATGGAGTGCTTTCGATGACGACATGCGCCCTGTTGCCATTCCCGAAACTTCGAGGTACTTTTAATGCAGGTAATAGTTTGTGAGTGCCACACTCCCGAACATCATATTTTGTTTGAGTATGAGGATGGACAGGTTTGTATTCAAGTCCATCTTAATAATCTATCGTTTTGGGAAAGGCTTAAATATTTGTTTGGTTTCAAGACTAAATATGGGGAGTACGATACAATTCTCCTAAAGAAAGAAGATGTTGAAAAAATACTAAAAGCATTTGAGGAGAAAGAGTGATTTACCTAAAAATCTATTTAATATCATGGTTACTAACATTTGCATGGGGTCTTGTACTTGTCTATGGGAATCCCGTAATCTTTATTACCTATAGTGAATGGGCTAAACTACAGGCTTCGGTTATATGGGGATTAGTAGCAGGAACGGTCATTGGGTCGGTAATTTCACTATTGGCATTTATTTGGAAACTATAAAATCAGCATTTACTTCTGCTAAAAGTCGAGATGTTTTCGGGGCGCATAGAACACCTATTGGCAAGGGAGGAATGAAGATAATGTATCTCGTTCATGCACCTCCGATATTGAGGGAGGTGTCTCGTATTCAGACAATGATAGGATGGTATATAAGTGATTAAAAAAGCAATATTTCCAAAACTATTAAGTATCAATCGCCCTCCATTGCCAGTATTTGTAACACCCGCCCCACAATATTGGGCTTGGAGAATTAAGTATGAAATTGATTCAACTAGATAAAATGACGAGAATACGATTCGAGGTAGACTTTCCGATACACGAGGCTTCATTCAATCCGCAACTAATGAGACCACCAGAATCAATTCTTCCTGCTTGGTATAGGGATATAAAAAAAATAATACAAGGAATAAATAATGAGAAAAGCTGATTTTTTTAAGAATATCGAAAAACAGGATGATTGTCTGATATGGACGGGTGCTACAGCCAATATAGGTAATAAGGAATATCCTATTTATAAGGGAATATATGCCCACAGGCTAATGTTCCAGCTCTATAGGGGTATAATCAAGGGAACTATTCGTCGTTTATGTGGAGATAGCCTTTGTGTTAATCCAAAACATTTGGCATATACGGGTGAAGCCCCTTGTACTATGTGCGGAGAGAATGAAAGAGCCATTAATAGGAAAACTGGTAAATTATATGGTGAATGCCTTGTGTGTAGGAGAAAACGTGATGCCAAGTATTATAAGAAAAAACGTGCCACCAAAATCAAGGCAAGGTAAGATAGATTATCTCGGTAGGGCTCTACGCCCCGTCAATAGAAGAAGCAAAAAAACAAGAGGGAGGAGCCTTAAAAAACAGGGTCTCCCTCGTCGTTTTGATGAGGCTTTTATGAATATACGCCTATTTTTATGGCGTAATCTCAAGTCCTAGTTTGAGCATATCCTGAAGTGACAGTAATGGGATAGTTTGGGAAATCAGTATAAGTTTTAGTGGCGGGATATGTCCAAGTAGTATTACTGAAAAGATTATTCAGCTCCCTTTGGAGTTGTTTTGCTTCCACATCCGTTAGCTCTATTTCTTTTTTGCCAACAGTGATTTTTATTGTAGTTTCGATTTTCATTCTTTAATTATATCATAGGAAAGGGATTCTAAAATATTTGGAACCTCCCTAGCTGGAGACCATCGCATATTTATCAGAAGGGGTCTCCTGTAGATTGCGTCTCTCAGCTTCTTGATTTTATACTGGTGTAATAGCCTTCGTCCTTCTTTATTCATAACATCCATCCTTAACAAGCTTTTTTGCTAGATAATATGTAGGAGGGCATAATGCTATTATTTTAAATCCCCCCAAGAATGTACATGCCTTCTCAAGCTTCTTTCGTCCATCTTGCCATTTCTTAAATCTTCCAAAGTTTCTTCTAATAAATTCTTCTCTATACATTTGACAAATTCCGATAAATATGTTATAATATTAAAAATTCAAGAGGGAATATGACACCTTTTATTCAGTATCTCATAGGGCTGATAATTTTCTGGATAGCATGTATCGTGGTTGTTATTGTGGTCAAAAATTAACCGTCATTTCGACGGTTTTTTATTGCTTCTTCAACTAGAAAACTATTATTGGGTATATTGGTCTCTAGGACTGACTCAACAAAGAGGTTGTCCA
>Ga0316628_100000082_pt1 | contig 53797 bp, 53 predicted proteins | sample OWC_Aug_M2_C1_D5_FD_207648 | JGI IMG/M metagenome (GOLD analysis project Ga0316628, IMG submission 207648) | Wetland soil microbial communities from Old Woman Creek delta, Ohio, United States - OWC_Aug_M2_C1_D5_C | ecosystem: Environmental > Terrestrial > Soil > Wetlands | place: USA: Ohio...
GCCCGCCTCGGCCTGCTCGGGCGGCGAAAGGCCTCGGCCATCGCCGCCGCCTGCGACGAGATCCTGGCCGGCGGCCTGCGCGGCGAATTCGTCGTCGACGTCTTCCAGATGGGCGCCGGCACGTCCTTCCACATGAACGTGAACGAGGTCGTGGCCAACCGCGCCGAGGAGCGGCTCGGCGGCCGCCGCGGCGCGTACCGGCTCATCCGCCCGCACGACGACGTCAACATGTCCCAGAGCACGAACGACGTCTACCCGACGGCCATGCGCCTGGCTTCGCTCCTCCTTTTACGGGACCGGCTCCGGCCGGCCCTCGTGGGCCTCGAGCGATCGCTCGGCCGGAAGGCCCGGGAGTTCGACCGGGTCCTCAAGTCGGGCCGGACCCACCTCCAGGACGCCGTGCCGATCCGCTTGGGCCAGGAGTTCGCCGCCTACCGCGGCGCCCTGGCCCGGTCCCGGGAGGCCGTGGATCTCGCCGCGCGGCCTCTGCGCGAGCTGGGCATCGGGGGCAGCGCCGTGGGTACGGGGCTCAACACCCACCCGGCGTTCGCCGCCTTGGTCGTCAGGCGCCTGGCGGCCGAGACCGGCCTGCGGCTCGTCGTCGCCGGCGACCGGGTCGAGGCCATGCAGAGCCTGGGCCCTTTCGCCGGCCTGTCGGCCTCGCTCCGCAATCTCGCCCTGGAGCTCAACCGCATCGCCAACGACCTCAGGCTCCTGGCCTCGGGTCCGCGGACCGGGCTGGCCGAGATCCGTCTGCCCGCCGTTGCGCCCGGCTCGTCCATCATGCCGGGCAAGACGAACCCGAGCCTGCTCGAGATGCTCAACCAGGTCTGCTACCAGGCGATGGGCTGCGATCTGGCCGTCGCCGCGGCCGTCCAGGCCGGGGAGCTCGAGCTCAACGTGATGATGCCGGTCGTCGCCTACAACCTCCTCTGGATGATGGACATCATGGCCAACGCCGTCCGTGTCGTGGCGGCGCGGGCGATCGACGGCATCGAAGCCGACCGGCAGCGCTGCCGGGCCTATGCCGAAGCCAGCCCCGGCCTGGCCACGGCCCTCTCCCCGCTCATCGGCTACGCGGCCGCGGCCGAGGTCGCCCGGGAAGCGATCCGGACGGGGACGTCCATCGCGGACGTCGTTCTCGGGCGGGGGCTTCTCGCGCCGGCGGAGCTCCGGCGCGTCCTCGACCCCTCGGCTATGACCCGTCCGGGCATTCCCGCCTTGGGCCCGGGCCCTCGTGCAGGCTCGCGGCGGACCTCGTCGCGCCGCACACGGGGCCGGAGACGGCCATGAACGGCGGGCCGGTCGTCGTCCACGATTATGATGCGGTCATCGTCGGCGCCGGAGGGGCGGGTCTCTGCGCCGCCCTGAGGGCCGGCCGGCGCGTCCGGACGGCGGTGCTGTCCAAGGTCCATCCCCTGCGCTCCCACACGGGCGCGGCCCAAGGCGGCATCGGCGCGGCCCTCGGCAACGTTGAGGAGGACCGGCCGGAGTGGCACGCCTTCGACACGGTCAAGGGCGGCGATTATCTCGTCGACCAGGGCGCGGCCGTCATCCTGGCCGACGGCGCGGTCGAGGCCGTCATCGATCTCGAGCGCCGCGGCCTGCCGTTCAACCGCACGCCAGACGGCCGCATCGACCAGCGCCGGTTCGGCGGCCATACCCGGAACTTCGGCGAGGCGGCCGTCCGCCGCTCCTGCTACGCCGGCGATCGCACGGGCCACATGATCCTCCAGACGCTCTATCAGCAATGCCTCAAGAGCGAGGTCTCGTTCTACGACGAGTTCCACCTCCTCGACGTCGTCCTCGACGGCCGGACCTGCTCGGGCGTCATCGCCGTCGACCTGGCCTCCGGCGACACGCATCTCTTCCGGGCCCGCGCCGTCCTCCTGGCCACGGGCGGCTTCGGGCGGATGTTCCGGACGACGTCGAACGCCTTTGCCAGCACGGGGGACGGCCCAGCCATCCTGGCTCGGCGGGGCGTCCCGCTCGAGGACATGGAATTCTTCCAGTTCCATCCGACGGGGCTGCGCGGCCTCGGCATCCTCGTCAGCGAAGCCGTCCGGGGGGAGGGAGGCGTTCTGAAGAACCGGGCCGGGGAGCGTTTCATGGAGCGCTACTCGCCCAAGCTCCTCGACCTGGCCCCCCGGGACATCGTCTCCCGGGCCATCATCACGGAGCTTCGAGCCGGCCGCGGCTTCTCGGGAGACGGGTCGGCGGAGGATTACGTCGTCCTGGACGCCACCGCGCTCGGGAAGGAGGTGCTCGAGGCCAAACTGCCCGACATCACGGGCTTCTGCAAGACCTATCTCGGCCTCGACCCGGCGGAGAAGCCCATCCCCGTTCTCCCGACGGCCCATTACGCCATGGGCGGCATCCCCACGGACGATCTCGGCCGCGTCGCATGCTGGGCCGCCGGGGACCGCTACGAGGGGCTTTATGCGGCGGGAGAATGCGCCTGCGTCTCCGTTCACGGGGCCAACCGTCTGGGCACGAACAGTCTCGTCGACCTGGTCGTCTTCGGCCGCCGGGCCGGCGACCACATGGCGGAGTTCGCCGCGGGCTCGAGCGGACGTCCGGCCGCGGATATCGGGCCCGCGCTGGCCCTCGAGTGGAGCGGCCGGCTGAGGCCGCAGCCCGGCGGGAAAGGACCGGCGGCCGAGGCGCTCCGGCAGCGGATGGAGGCCGTCATGATGGAGAAGGTCGGCATCTACCGCCGCGGCCGCGAGCTCACCGAGGCCGTCGACGAGCTCGCCGAGCTCCGCCGCTCATGGAGCGGCCTGCGGCCCCGGGACGCCAGGCCGGCCTTCAACCTGGAGAGGTTCGACCTCCTCGAGCTGGGACGTCTCCTCGACCTCGCCTATATGACCGCCGCCTCGGCCCTGGCCCGTAGGGAGAGCCGGGGCTCTCACGCGCGCGAGGACTATCCGGAGCGCGACGACGCCGCTTGGCTGCGCCACACCCTGGCCCGGCTCGACGGCGACCGGGTCGAGATCGGCCAGCGCCCGGTCGACCTCGGACGCTGGACCCCCGCGGCGAGGGTCTACTGACATGGTCATCGCCATCGAGATCCGGCGCCGCGAACCGGGCGGCCGCGGAGACCGCGGCTTCGATCGGTTCGAGATCGAGGCCGGACCGGGCGAGCGCCTGCTCGATGTCCTCGTCCGCATCCAGCGGCAGGTCGATCCGACGCTTGTTTTCCGCAAGAGCTGCGGCCACGGCGTCTGCGGTTCCGACGCCATGATCATCAACGGCCGGGAGCGGCTGGCCTGCAAGACCCTGGTCAAGGACGCCGCGGCCGAGGGGCGGGCGGCCGTCACCGTCGAGCCGCTGCGGAACCTCGATGTCCGCCGGGACCTCATCGTCGACCAGGAGCCGTTCTTCCGCCGCTACCGCGACGTCCGGCCTTACTTCATTCCCGCCGGCGCGGCGGCCGGCCCGCGCGAGCGGCTCCAGAGCCCGGCCGAGCGGAAGGCCTACGACGAGGCCACGAACTGCATCCTGTGCGCCGCCTGCTTCTCGGCCTGCCCGGTCGTCACCGAGGTGGATCCGCGGTTCCTCGGCCCGGCGGCCATCGTCCAGGCCAGCCGCTTCCTCGAGGACAGCCGCGACCGCGGCCTCGAGGACAGGTTGCCCCCCCTCGATCAGCCGGACGGGGTCTGGCCCTGCGAGAACAGGTACCAATGCACCAGGGTTTGTCCGCGGGGGATCCCGGTCACCCGGCTCATCAACCTGACCAAGCGCCGCATCACCGGGTTCAAGATGGGCCGGACGGGCCCCGTCTGAGCGGGCGGGGCTGGCACGATTCTTGGATAACATCCGGACCGCAAGGAGGTCTACCCATGATCCCACGAAGAACAAGTCTCGCGATCCTGACGATCGCCCTTCTGCCGTTGGCCGGCGGAGCCCCGGCCCAGACCACTGCTCCCACGCAGACCCAAATGCACGCCTTGATGTCGGAGATCAGCGAGGCCTTCGAATCGGCGGCCGACAAGGTCAGCGACTTCGTCGTGCCCATCTTCGCCGAGCAGGTCGTCCAGACCCCGGCCCAGGGCTTTCCCGACGATCCCTTCCGGGAGTTCTTCGGCAACGACTTCTTCAAGCGCTTCTTCGGCGGCACGCCCCAGCCGCAGACGAGGACCGTCCGCAGCCTCGGGTCCGGCGTCATCGTCTCGGCCGACGGGCACATCCTGACCAACAATCACGTCGTCGAGGGGGCCCAGAAGCTGACCGTCATCCTCAAGGACAGGCGGAGGCTCCAGGCCACGGTCGTCGGGACGGATCCCCTGACCGACGTGGCCGTGGTCAAGATCGACGCCGCGGGCCTGCCCTCGGCCGTCCTGGGAGACTCGGACACCGTGCGCGTCGGCCAATGGGTCATCGCCGTCGGCAATCCGTTCGCCCTGCTGCGGACGGTCACCCACGGCATCATCAGCGCCACCGGCCGGTCCTCGGTCGGGATCGCCACCTACGAGGACTTCATCCAGACCGACGCCCCGATCAACCCGGGCAACAGCGGCGGCGCGCTGGCCGACCTCGACGGCAACGTCATCGGCATCAATTCGGCCATCTCGAGCCCTTCCGGCGCCAACGTCGGCCTGGGCTTCGCCATCCCGATCAACATGGCCAAGTCCATCATGGCCCAGCTCCTGGCCAAGGGGCGGGTCATCCGCGGCTATCTCGGCCTGACCGCCCAGGACATCGACCCGTCGCTCGTCGGACCGCTGAAGCTCCAGGATGCCAAGGGGGCCCTGGTCGGACAGGTCAATCCGGGAAGCCCCGCCGACCAGGCCAAGATCAGGCCCGGCGACGTCATCATCGAGTTCGACGGCAAGCCGGTGGACTCGAGCCTGGATCTCCACAACATCGCCGCTGAGACGGCCCCGGGCAGCCGGGTCAAGATCGTCCTTCTCCGGGACGGCGAACGGCTCGAGGTCTTCGCCGCCCTGGGCGAGCGCCCCGAAGAGAAGGCCCAGGCCAGAAGGGGCCGGCCGGGCGAAGGCAAGGGCCCGGTCGCCGAGAAGCTCGGGCTGACGGTCCAGAACCTGACCTCGGACATCGCCCGGGAGCTGGGCTACGGCAACGACCGGGGCGTCGTGATCATGGACGTGGCGCCGGGCAGCGCCGGCGACGACGCCGACCTCCGGACGGGCGATCTGATCAAGGAAGTCAACCGGGTCGCGATCGGCACGGCCCAACAGTTCGAGGGGATCGTCCGGGCGGCCAAGAGCGGCGATACGCTCGCGCTTCTCGTCCGGAGGGGCCAGAGCGAGTTCTTCGTTCCCCTGAAGCTCCCCTAAGCCTCAGTCCGATCGGAGCGAATCGAGGATGGCCGAAGCGACCGGGCCGTAGCCGCTTCCCACGCGGTGCCCGCCCGGGATCTGGACGCACCGGACCCGGCGGAGATCGAGCTGGCTGCAGATCTGGTCCGAGTCGCCCTCGCCGTAGATACAGAGGATAGCGATCGCGGGCGCGATCCGCTGGATCTCGGGGATGACCGGCAGGGCGTTGCGCTCCGGTCCCCGGCCGATCCAGTCGAGGACGTGGAACTCGAAATTGGCCAGCGCGCTCGGTCCCATGAGGGCGACCGTGCGGACGGCGGCCTGGAGGTCCTCGGGCAGCCGGTTCACCAGGAAGGGCAGCACGTCGGCGCCGAGGGAGTATCCGATCAGGACGACTCGGGTCTTCTTCCAAGCCGCGAGATAATGCCTCAAGATCCGGGTCAGGTCGGAGGCGGCCTCTTCCGGGCTCTTCGGGCTCCAGAAATATTTGAGGGAGTTGAGGCCGACGACCGGCACGCCGGAAGCCGCCAGCTCCCGCGACACCCCGCGGTCGGGCACGGCCCAGCCGCCGTCGCCGCTGAGGAGGACGGCCAGGACGTCCGACGGTCCGTCTCCCGCCGCGACCTCGATCAGGGGCAGGCCCTGGATCCCAGGTCCGCCGGTCTGGGCCTCCGCCCGATCCGATGCGAGGCGGCCGGCCGGTCCCGCGTCAGCGACGAGAGCGACCGCGGCGAATAGGCCGACCGCGATCAGGTAACCCTTGGTCTTCATGAGAGCGATCTCCTTTGTCCCATCTTGGCCCTCAGGGTGGCCAGCGACAGGCCGGTCTGGCCCAGGGCGAGAAGACCGAGCCCCCACAGGGGCGCGGAGAGGAGCACGAACACGACGATGGAGAAGCCGGCGGCGACCGTCTTCTCCACGCCGAAGAGCGTCAGCCCGAGAACGCAGAAGAGCTGGTAGAGCCCGAGGTTGCCCGGCGCCCCCGGGATGACCGTGCCGAAGCGGACGATGAGGAAGACCGCCCCGCCGATCCAGAACGACAGGCGCAGGCCGTAGGCGATCATGATGAACCAGAACGAGAAGGCCTGTAGAACGACGACCAGGAACGAGACGGCGAAGGCGCCGGCGGAGACCCGTGTCAGGCCGATCGAGCGCAGCCCGGCTTCGAGCTTCCGCAGGTTCTCGCCGATCCAGCGCGCGGCGAGCGAGCCGGCCTTGGCCGGTCGCTCCGGCCGCGGCTCACGGGCCTTGCGGACGAGAAGGTAGAACGTGACGGCGGTCAGGCCGATGATGGCCAGGCCGAAGATGTCCCCGGCTTCAATCAAGTTGCGGGGCAACGGGACCAGGATCGCCGTCAGGCCCATGCCGGCCACGAGCCAGATCCCGTCGAAGAGCCGTTCGAGGGCCATCGAGGGAACGATGGACACCAGCGGCGCGGCCAGCCAGCGGGACACGGGGTAGGCCCGGGCGATCTCGCCGAGATGGAAGGGCGCGACCTCGTTGAGGAAGAGGCCGGCGTAGACGGCCTGGGCGGCCCGGACGACCGAGATATCGCCGAGGGGCTTGAGGAGAAGGCGCCAGCGGACCGCCTGGCTGACGTAGCTGGCGATGTCGGCCAGGATGCCGAAGGCGACCCAGCTCCAATCGAGACCGGTCACGTGCCGCAGAAGCTTGGCCCAGGCCACGTCATGGAAGACCCAGGCCAGGCCGGCCGCGGCCACGAGGTAGGCGGCGACGCGCCCCACGGTCCTCTTCAATCCCGGCTTAATCATGGGCCGCCGCGGACGAGCTCAGCCCGGAGATCCGGAGCAGGGCGACCGCCATCCGGGGCAGCTCGACGACGTTCCGGTAGATCGCGTAGCGGGGCTCCCAATGGGTGGCGAACTTGGCCTTGTACTCGGCCAGGCCCTCGTAGCTGAAGATGAAGTTCAACCGCTGCAGGAAATATTGGACCGCCCGCTCCTCCGCCCCGGCCTCTTCGCCTTCGAGGAAACCGGAGAGCGGCGCCAATCCCAGGCTGAACCTCTTGAACCCCTTCGCGCGCTCGACCTCGAAGAGCTTGACGAAGAGGCTGTCCATGATGCCGTGGGGAGCGTCACGGCAGTGCCGCATCAGGTCGATGGTCGTCTCGCCCGGGGCGTAGGAGCGGATGATGTTCATGAAGGCCAGGATCCGGCCGTCCGGCTGGACCGCGGCGAAGACGGGCGTCTGCCGGACCTCGGCCTCGGCGAAGGCCCCCACGGTGAAGCCGCGCTCGCGGCGGCCAGGGATCCTCAGCCAATCGTCCGAGACGTCGCGAAGACCTTTCATGATCTCGTCGGGGACGGGCGGGTCATGATAGACCGTCCGGAGCCCCGTCTTTTCGAACTGATTGAGCGCATGCCGGACGTGCTTCATCGTCTTGCCGTCGAGCCGGAAGGCCTCGAGGTCGACGATGGCGTCCTCGCCGACCTTCATCTTCTTGAACCCGGCCTGGAGATAAAGGGGCAGGAAGTCGGGCAGCGTCTGGTAGAACGCTACCCGCCAATCATTGTCTTCGCAGAACCGGGCGAAGGAACGGACGAGCCCGGCCATCTCCTCGTCGGGGCCCACGGGGTCTCCCAGGACGACGGCGAAGCTCCGCGACATCCGGTAGGCCACGAAAGCCCGGGTCGAGGCGGAGAAGAAATAGGCCTTGTCGCTCGAGAGCTTGAAGAGGTCGAGGGAGGACCGCCCATGGGCCTCCAGGATGACCGAGGCCAGGCTCCTCTCCTCCGGCAGCGTTCTCAGCCGGTAATAGACGGGCCGGAAAAGGGAATAGAGGACGAAGACGAGCGCGGCGACGGAGACGAGGTCGAGCGAATTGAGGAACCAGGCGGCGAACCGGGTCTGAGGGACGAGAGACGGGTCCTTGCTGAAGGCCAGGGCGGCCAGGGTGCGGCGGATGCCGTCCGCGACGCTGAAGGTGATGCCGAAGTCCCGCTTCTCCAAAAGCCAGAAGCCCAGGGTCCCGTAGAGAAGCGTGACCGCCAGAGCGACCCCAAGAGGGATGAGGGTCGAGCGGGCGTCGGGCAGGCTGCTCTTGACCCGGAAGTTCTTGCGGGCCAGGAAGAGGACGGCCATCAGGACGAGGGAGGTGGCGGCCTCCTCATAGTCCAAGCCCTTGGTCAGGTGAAAGACGACGGAGAGCCCGGCCAGGACCATCACCAGGCCGAAGGCCCTTATTTTCCGCTTGAAGACGTTCAGGGAGGTGACGGCCAGGGCGAAGCCGATGAGCAGGGACAGGAAGCGGGAGATGTGCAGGAACTCGAGCGGAAAGATCTGCCTCAGGACCGACATGCGGGCCGGCAGGGCCCGGCCGGCCGCGGATACGATATTGACGATGCCGCTGCCGAGCGTGATCAGGCCCACGGCCCGGACGGCGATCCGGCCGGAGAGCGCCCGTCGGCCGCTTGGTCCGGGCTGGCGACTCGTGGGTCCTCCTCTCGTTCCGTCCTACTTCCGCCGCGGCGTCGTCTTCGGCGGCGACGATTGCCGCACCTGCTCCGTTTCGGTCCGGTGGCGCTCGTTCATCTGCTGCGTCTCGGCTTGATGCTTCTTTTGCTGCTCCGCCATCTGGGCGCGCTGCTTCTGCTGCATCATGGCCCTGTCGGACGGGCTTGGCGCCTTGCGCAACTCCTCCGTCTGGCGGCGCTGTATGGTCTGCCGCTCTTGGGCCTGGCTCCTCTGGAGCATGGACCTTTCCTCGGCCTGCTTCTTCCGGACGGCCTTCTCGGGAGGTGTCGCCCGACCCTGCCTCGGGGGCTCATAGATCCTGGCCGTTCCCAATTCGCGCCGGGCCTCTTCTCGGCCCATGAACTGCTTGGGCTGGGCCTGGCGGTTCTCCTGGAACGACGGCCTGTAGACCCGAGCTTCGTTGCCGGAGATGCTCAGCCGGCCGGGCCGGTCGGCGTTGGCCAGCGCATAACGGGTGACCGGATGTCCGGTCGCGCGCCGGATCGAGTCGACGTCGATCCCCTCGTCGATCATCCGCCCGCCGCGGAACCCGTAGCGGTTCCGGAACTGGGTCAGCCCGATGATCGTGGCGTTCCGTTCATAAGGAAGGCAGAAGCGGCGAAGATCGTTGTCCAGGAAATGGGAGCCGTTGACGAAGACCCAGAAGTTGAAGGGGAGGCCGAGGGCCAGGGCGTCGAAATCCACGCCCCCGCCGAAGGCGATCCCCGGCGGTATGGGCGCCCAGCCGCAGTAGAGGTCGCCGAAGCGCCAAAAGACCCAGGCCGGGCCCCAGTCCGTTCCCGGGGTCCAGAACCAGCCGCAATCGTTGTCCCAGCCCCAGCGGCCGTAATGGAAGGGCATCCAGCCCCAATCCTCGTCCGCGTCCCAGAACCAGCCGTCGTCGGACCAGAGCCAGCGGCCCTCGGAGTACGGCCGCCAGCCGTAGCCCATGTGACGAGGACACCAGACATAGCCGTAGGGATCCAGAGTGAGCCAGGTTCCATACGGAGCCAGATAATCATAAGCGTAGCTGATGTCGAGTGCGGCTCCGTAGGCCTGGGACCGCGCGGCCGGGACACCCGGCGCGGCGTAGGTCGGCACGGAGCCGGCCAGGGCCGCCAGGATGATCAAGGCCAACGTCAAGCGAAGATGTTTCATCGCAGCCTCCTTGCGGTCAGAAAGGATGCAAACTCTATGCCATCCTATGAGCCGTTATCCGGCTGAAAAGGCGGCCCGAAAGCTTGAAGGCGGCCTCGGGACTTCCTGTCCGACAGGAATTAATTTGTCCCGGATGGGGCGCGGCGGGCCTGCGCCGGGGCCCAAGGGGGGAAGCCCCCCTGACGGTCCTTGGCATGAAGTTTGCAAACTCCCTCTATAGACAAAGGAGGTATATGATGAAAGTCCTCAGATCCGTTCTTTTGGTCCTGCTTCTGTGCGCGGCCGTCGCCTCTCCCCAGACGAGAGACCTGGGCATGGGGGCGTTCGAGAACGAGCGGGGTCCCATCCTGCTCGCCGTCGACGCCGCCCTGGTCGATTTCCAGATCAACGCCCCCTACGTCATGTTCGTGATGTACATGGCGTCCAAGGAGGTCAACCGGGATGTCGTCGTCAGCCGGGACTCGATCGTCATGATCTACAACGGCCAAGAGTATAAGATGCCAACCTACAAGGAGCTCCGGGAGAACTACAGGGGCGAGATCCACGACGCCGATTTCTATCGCCACCTGGGCAAGGAAGGCATCATTTCGACCTGGGCCCGCTTCTACAATTTCCCCCAACGAGCGGACTTCTTCCCGCCGCTGACGCTGCGGAGCACCGTGTCCGTCGATGAGGGCTCCATGTACGGCTACACCGGGTTCCGGACGAAGCTCTATTTCAAGAACCCGGGCTTCAAGAAGGGCGACAAGGTGACGTTCAGGGTTCAGGACATCAAGGACCCGAAGATCGTCAGCCAGGTCGACGCCATCATCGACTGAGCGAACGAACTAAAGAAAGGAAGTCACGAACATGAGAAACAAGGCTATATGGGCCGCCGGCTCATTCATCGTCGCGCTCCTCGCCGTCTCGCTCTTCGCCCAGGCTCCCCAGGTCCGGGCCCAGATCGATTTCGCGTTCTCCGTCGAGAACAAGGTCATGCCCGCGGGGACCTACGATTTCATCCGGGATGAGTCCGCCTCGGTCTTCCGGGTGACCGAAGGGGGCAAGAGCGAGGCCGTCGTTCAGGTCCAGACCCGCCTCGCGTCGCTCATGCCGGGAATGCCGGACAAGCCGGAGGTCGTCTTCGACAAGATCGGCGACAAGTACGTGCTCGCCGAGATCTGGATCCCCGGCGAAGACGGTTACGCCATCACCATGACCAAAGCCAAGCACGAGCACAAGGTCGTCATCGGGAAATAGCCAAGAGTCAGTCCGCAGGGGGCGCGCGGAGGCCTTTCAGGGACTGTCCCCGAGGGGACCGTCCCTCCAGGGCCCCCGGGCGCCCCTCTTCGGATCCCGCCCGGCCCGGCCGCTTCCCTTTCCGGCATGAAACCTTTGGGCCGTCTCTTACGTCTTCATGGATGTCCGAAGAAAAGAAGGATCGATCTTGGAGGATATCATGAAGATCCGAACGAAGCTGGCCATCGTCCTGATCGCGACCTTGCTCTCGCTCGCCGGGTTCGGCGCCGTGGCCGGCGCCCTGTCGGTCGACAAGATCATGGCCGCCGCGACCCCCACGATGGAAGTCGGCGTCACGATCGTCGGCTGAGCGCGGGCGTCCGCCGCATCCAGGGACCCTTTTCCCTTTCCGGTTGTCTCTCGACGAGCCGCTGCTGAAGTCCGTTTCGAGGACCGGTCGTTTCTTTGGCATGTATCTTGCTTTTTATCCCCGCGTCGCGGTCCGGCGCTGAGGCGTCATGCCGTCTCGAGGCCGAGCGGCTGCCAAACGGGAGGCGGCCTCGGGCGCGACGCCGGTCCGGCCCGCGGCCATCAGCAAGAGGAGGGGGAGATGAAAAAGCCGGTTCTTATCACGATGGTGGCCTTGATCTCGGCAGGCCTCTTGGCCGTCGCGCCCGGGCAGGCACAAATGAGGCCGAAGATGGAGGCCGGGATGATGATGATGACCTCGTCCGCGGTCGACCTGGGGAAGGCCATGAGGGTGCTCTGGGAAGATCACATCTTGTACACGAGGAACTATATCATCAGCGCCCTGGCGGGCCTGGAGGACGCGCAGGCGATCGCCGCACGGCTCTTGAAGAACCAGGACGATATCGGCAACGCGATCAAGCCGTACTACGGCGACGCGGCGGGAGCCAAGCTCACGGCGCTTCTCCGTGACCACATCCTCATCGCCGTCGAGGTCGTCAAGGCGGCGAAGTCGGGCGTCGCCGCCGATCTCGCCGCGGCCAGCAAGAAATGGACGGCCAACGCCGACGACCTGGCGGCCTTCCTGAGCGGCGCCAATCCCCACTGGCCGCGGGCGGAAATGACGGACATGCTTCACAAGCACCTGGAGTTCACGACCCAGGAGGTCGTCTCCCGGCTCAAGAAGGATTGGGCCGGCGATATCGCCGCCTATGATATGGGTCATGCCCACATGATGAAGTTCGCCGATATCCTGACCAGCGGGATCGTGGCCCAGTTCCCCGACAAGTTCAGGTCCTGATCCCCGGCCCTTCGCCGGACGGGCCTCGCTCCGAGGACGGCGGCGCCCAGCCTCTCGGCCGCCGGTCCTTGACCGCCGCGCGGTCCTGCCCTTGACTATTTCCCCCGATGGGGATACGTTGGCCCCAAGATCCCCAGCATCGATCAGGGAGAATGGAGGGCCAATGAGAGCGAAATCCGTCGTTTTGCCGGTGATCGTGATCGGCTTGCTTCTGGGCGCCGGCTGCAAGAGCAGCACCGGTCCGGAGGACGAGGACGACTTCGTCGGCACGTGGCGGGCGACCAAGGCGGAGTACACCAGCGTCGCCACGCCGGCGAACAAGGTCGACATCATCGCCGCGGGATCGACCCTGACGCTGGTCCTCAGTACGAGCACGGCCGTCCTGACCATCACCGATCCCGGCGAAAGCCCGGTCGTCCTGAACGCGAACTGGTCGGCCTCCGTGGACGTCCTGACCCTGACCTGGACCTCGGGCTCGAGCGGCGAGACGCAGTTCGATTACACGCTCGACGGGGACGAGCTGACGATGACCGGCGGACACATGCCGTTCGATTTCACGCCGGGCGTCCCGGAAGAAGCCATCCTGGATCTCATCCTGGTCCGTCAATAGGCGGCCGGGTTCTCCGGGCGAGGGCTCGACGGGAATGAGCGTCACGGTCGTCGTCCCCACCTACAACGAGGCGGCCAACCTGGCCCCTATGGCCGAGGCCCTGTTGGCCCTGCCCGTGCCGGAATTGCGCCTGCTCGTCGTCGATGACGACTCTCCCGACGGGACCGGCCGGCTGGCGGACGATCTGGCCGCGGCGTCATCCGGACGCATCGCCGTCCTCCATCGCCGCGGCGGGCGGGGCCTCGGCCGGGCCTACCTCGACGGCTTCCGCCGGGCCCTCGACGACGGGGCCGAGGCGATCGTCCAGATGGACGCCGATTTCTCCCACGCCCCGGCCGACGTGCCGCGCCTGCTCGAGCGGCTGGCGGACCACGACGTCGCCGTGGGATCGCGCTATGCGCCCGGAGGGACGGTCGCCGAGGACTGGGGCCTGGGCCGCAGGACCCTGAGCCGTTCGGCCAACGCCTATGCCCGGACCCTCTTGAAGCTCCGGACCCGCGACGCGACCGCCGGTTTCAAGGCCTGGCGGAGCACGGCCCTCCGGGCCGTCGATCTTGGGCGCGTCCGCTCGAACGGCTATCTCGTCCAGGTCGAGATGACCTACATCTGCGAGCGCCTGGGCCTCCACATCGCCGAGGTGCCCATCCACTTCGCCGAGCGGCGCGTCGGCCGGTCTAAGATGAGCCTTCGGGTCAAGCTCGAGGCCGCCTGGGGCCTCCTGGGCGTCTGGCGGCGGCATCACCGGATCCGCCCGCCCGCGTGAGCGTCTCGGTGGCGGGCCCATGAAGAAGGCTCTCGTCCCGGCCGCTCTCGCGCTTTCGGTCGCCATCTCGATCGCGATGGCCGTCCTGAGACCCGTCCCGCACGGACATCGTTATGACCTCGCCGTTCAGCTGACCGTAGGCCTGACCCTCATCTGGCTCTTCATCAAGGCCCCCCTCCGGCTCGCCTTCGACAAGCGCGTTCTGGCGGCCGTCTTCATCGCCGGCCTCGGCCTGGCCGTTCTCAATCTCTCGTCCATCGATCCCGAGTCCGAGATCGTCGTCTCCTACCGCTCGGTGTTCGAGACGATCGAGGCCGGCCGTAACCCTTACACGAGCGGCACGATCTTCCACCGGGGCGAGGACGGCGCCCCGGTCTACGGGAATTTCAACTATCCGCCGGCGGAGATCTACCCCTATTATTTGGCCTACCGGATCGCCGGCCGGTGGGACAGCGCCGTTCTCACGGGCACGATGGTCCTGATGAACGGTCTCGCCGTCGTCCTCCTGGCGCTGGCCTTCCCGGGCCTCCGCGCGGCCGGCCTGGCGGCCTTCCTCCCTCTCCTCTTGTTCGGCGAGATCAAGACCAATCCCTCGCTGACCTTCTTCATGACGGCCGTGCTGCTGGCCCTTATCGTCCGGGACATGCGCCGCCCCGGGCGCCTCGCTCCCGTGCTCATCGCCCTCGCGTTCGGGATCGGGCTCATGACCAAGTTCCTCGTGCTGCCTCTCATGGCGGCCTTCTACTGGCACAAGGTCGAATTCCGCCGGCCGGCCTCTCTCCTCCCGGTCCTCGGCGGCGGGGCGCTGGCGCTCCTGACCTCGGTCGCGATCATGGCTCCTTTCGGGATCGGCGCCGTCCTCAGGAACACCCTTCTCTTCAACCTCGTGCTCAGGGACCGGGCGGTCCTGACGACGTTCTATCCCAACGTCCTCTCGGGCCCGCTCGAGGCCCTGGGGCTGGGGACGGTCTATCCGATCGCGGGCGCGATCATCGTCGGGGCGGCCGTCCTGGCGGCGCCGCGTCTTCGCCTCTTCCCCGCTCTCCTCACGGCGGCCTTTGCCTTTCTCCTCGCGGCGCCCACCCCCGAGCCGCAGTATCTTCCCCTCGTCTTGGGCCTCGCCCTCGCCTGCCGCGGCTGGGAGAAGGAGAGCGGCGGGGAGGAAGGCCTTTAGAACAGGTCGTGCCGGCCCGGCTTTCCGGCCCGGCCGCGAACGGCCAGGATCTCGCTGGCGATCTCCTCGATCGGCTTGTTGGTCACGTTGACGACCGCCCAGCCGGGATGCTGGGCGTAGAACTTGCGGGCCTGCATCAGCTCGATGCGGATGTATTCGGGGTCGGCATAGGACCCGGCCGCCCCTTTCAGGTAGTCCGAGCGGGCGCGGCGGAGCTCGGCCAGCTCGCGGGCGTTCGTGTCGAGGCCGAAGACCCGGTTCGGCGGGATCTTGTCCAGGATCGGCGGGGCCGGCTGGTTCATGACGATCGGAACGTTGGCCACGAACCAGCCCTTGAACGCCAGGTAGATGCTGAGCGGGGTCTTGAAGGTCCGGGAAACGCCGACGAGGACGATCTCCGCCTTCCTGAGGTCCTCGATGCGCTGGCCGTCGTCGTGGCGGAAGGCGAATTCCATGGTCTCGATGCGCCGGAAATAGGATTGGTTCAGCTGGGCGAAGACGCCGGGCTTCTCGGTCGGCGACGTGGCGAGGGCCTCGGTCAAGCGGGCGATCAGGGGGCCCATCAGGTCGATCGTCTCGACGTTGTTCTCCCGGCCGATCCGGATCATGGCCTCCCGGACGGTGTGGGTGACGATGGTATGGACGACGAAGCCGGACGCCGCGGCGGCCTCGAGGACGACCTGGCGCGCTTTCCGCACGGTCCGGACGTTGGAGCGGACGATGATCTGGACCTCCGCGCCGGGGAACTGGGCCAGCGCGGCCCTCAGGATCCGCTCGGCCGTGCGGCCCGTCCCGTCGGAGACGACGAAGATCTTGTTCATCGCTCCGATGATAGCCTCCGCCGGCGGAAGGTGTCAAACCTCACCGCCTTTCGCCTTCCTGGACGCGGGCCTCTGGGTTATACTAGAGCCGTTGGAGGACGGGGAAGAGATGACGCCGCTCGCCGTCGAGGCCCTCGAGAAGCGGTTCGGGTCCGTCCGGGCCCTGGCCGGGGTGAGCTTCGCGGTCGAAGCGGGCGAGGTCTTCGGCTACCTCGGCCCCAACGGGGCCGGCAAGACGACGACGCTCCGGGTCATCCTCGGCCTGGTCCGCGCCTCGGCCGGGCGCGTGACCGTCTTCGGGGAGGCGCCGGGCGATCGCCGGGCGCGTTTGAAGGTCGGCTACCTGCCGGGCGAGCTCGATTTGTACGGGGAGATGACCGGCCGGGCGATCCTGGACTATTTCGCGGGCTTCCGCCCTGACGCGCCGCCCATCCTGCGGGCCGGGCTCGTCGAAGCCTTGGGGCTCGAGGCAAGCGACCTCGGCCGGCGCGTCAAGTTCCTGTCCCACGGAACGAGGCAGAAGATCGGGCTCGTCATCGCCATGCAGCACGACCCGGCGCTCCTTCTCCTCGACGAGCCGACGACCGGCCTCGACCCTCTCGTTCAAAAGGCCCTGCGGGAGATCGTCCTCGGCTTCGCCGCCCGCGGCCGGGCCGTCTTCTTCTCGTCCCACGTCCTGTCGGAGGTCGAGGCCGTGTGCGGCCGGGTCGCCATCCTCAGGGCCGGCCGGCTCGTGGCCGTCGAAGCCGTCGAAGACCTGCGGAACCGCATGCTCCGGCGGCTCGAGGTCCGCTTCCGCAACGGGGTCCCGCCCGACCTCCCGGCCGTGCCCGGCGTGACCAGGGCCGAGAGCGAAGGGTCGGCCGCCACGCTCTGGATCCGGGGAGACGTCAACCCCGTCCTGAGGCGGATCGCCCGCGAGGAGGTCGATCGCTTCGTCTTCCCCGAGGCCGAGCTCGAGGATATCTTCCTCGCCTACTACCGGAGCGATCGATGAGGAACCTGCTCCGCCACCTGGCCGGCCGCTTCGGGCCCTTCCTCGCCATCGCCGGAGCGGTCATGGCCGGCTTCCAGTTCGTCCTCTGCGCCGTCGTCTCGACCGTCAACGTCCCGGCGCTCCTGGCCGAGGTGATGAAGAACCTGCCTCCGCTCATGAAGGACCTCATCGCCCAGTACATCGGCGGCTTCGGCCCGGCCGATCTGCTGGCCTTCGGCTGGAACCATCCCGTCGCGCTGGCCGTTGGAGGCGCCGTGGCCGTCGTTCTCTCCTCCCGCGCCGTGGCCGGCGAGATCGAGGCCGGGACCCTGGAGCTCGTCCTGAGCCAACCGATCTCGCGCGGCCGGTATTTCGCCGGCCAGGTCCTGTTCGCGCTGGCCGGGCTGGCCGTTCTGGCCCTGGCCGGGGCCGCAGCCTCGTGGCTCGGCCAGCGGGTCTATGGGCTCGACGCCCTCCCGCCTGGGACGCTGGCGCTCGTCGCGGTCAATTTCTTCCTGCTCCAGGCGGCCTGGTTCGGCGTGACCCTCTTCTTCTCGGTCTCCGGACGGGAAGCGGGACGGGTGGGTTTGACGGGTTTCCTCATCGCGCTGCTGTCCTACCTCGTCGCGGTCATCGCCGGCATGTGGCCCAAGGCCGCCTTCCTCCTTCCTTACTCGCCCAACGGCTACTTCGAGCCGCGCGTCATCCTCAAGGCCGGAACGCTGCCGCTCAAGTCGGTCGTCGTCCTGGCCGGGCTGGCCGTCGCCTCTCTTGCGGCCGCTTTGTGGCGTTTCCGGACGAGGGACATCCCCTAGGTCCCCGCGCCGGCCGACTTTAATGCGAAATTAATCCGCTTTTCACCTCTTTTTCATGTCCCCCCGTTAATTTAGGGATAGCGAGGGTGGGTCCGGAAGGGCTCGAAAGGAGGTGACCGTGGCCCTCAAGCGCCGGGATTTTCTGAGACTGGCCGACGAGATCGGGACCGGCGGGGTCTTCGCCGCCTATCGGGCCGAGCTCGAGCGGCTGTTCGCCCAAGCCGTGGACGGTCCCGCCCGGGTGATCTGGCTTCAGGGGGCCAGTGATTCGGGCTGCACGCTCTCGCTCATGCAGGGCGCCCACCCCTGCCTGATGGCGGCCCTCATCCGCTTCCGCAAAGCGGTGGACCTGTATCCGACGCTCATGATCCCCTCGAGCGACCGGGCCCTCCTCTCGTTGAGCAACGCCCTGGCCGGACGGACCCCGCTCGATCTGCTCGTCGTGGAGGGCGCGGCGCCCTCCAAGCTCCTTTGCGCCTCCGGCGGCGATCCGTCGAGGCTCGTCCCGTTCGAGACATGGGTGCGGGACTTGGCCAAGGCCGCCCGCCGGGTCCTGGCGGTCGGGCGGTGCGCCGCACGCGCCCTCTCGCGGATCTCCGACGGGGCGCCCGTGCTGTGCGTCCCGGGCTGTCCGGCCTCTCCGGACCAGGTCCTCCTTTCGCTCGCGACCGCGCTTGCGGATCGGGCGCCCCGCGCCGCCGAAGACGCCGGGCGGGAGGTCCTCCTCCATGAGCCTTTCCGGCCGCTCGTTCGGGGCGGCGACCCGGTCGACAACTGAGCGGCGAGGCCGGCCGGAAACCGAAAGGCGGGGAAAGTCCTAGGAGCCGGCGCCGGCCATCACGGCCGCTTTGACCGCTCTGACCGTGTGGGCCACGGCGCTGCCGATCGGCTGGCTCTCGCTCGTCTCCTTGGCCTTCTTGCGGGCCTCGCGGCGCTCCCCCCGTTCGAACAGGACGCCGATGAGGTCGCAGGCCAGGATGAGGCTGATCAGGGCGGCCGTGCGCTCGTCGGGCCGGGTCATCCCCCGAAGGGCGGCGCGGACCTTTTCCCGGACCTTGTATTCCGGCATCGGGTCGGTCTGGGGATAGCGGGGCGCCGGGAAGACCCAGAGCAGGCGGCGCTCTTCCCTGGTCAGGATCCTCTTCCCGACGAGACGGTCCAGCAGCTTGGCCTTGAGCGGCCGGGAGGACCGGCCGATCTTGCCGACCCAATGGGCGATCGTCCGCGGCCGCTTCGAGGCCCGGAGGACCGCCAGGATGCCATCCTGGAGCTCATCCCGGGCCGATCCGGACGGCGCAGGGATCAGCGCCTTCCCGTCGACCCGGGCCAAGCCGCCCTCGACGAGCTCGATGAGGAGCGCCCCGGCGAGACCGTAGGGCAGGGCCAGCGAGGCGGGCATCACCACGGTCCCCTTCTCGTCGTTCAACGCCAGCAGGAGCAGCTCCTCGGCCAGGCTCAGCGTTCTGTCCATCGATGTCCTCCGTTCCACTCCTTCAGCCGGTCCAGCGCCGGCGGGCGTCACGGCGCGCCCCGGCCCGCGCGGCCGTAGAGGTCCGTATGAAGATACTTCAGGCCGGAGTCGACCAGCAGCGTGACGACGGTCGCGCCGGGCCCCAGCCGTTTGGCGATAAGGAGCGCGGCGAGAACGTTCGCCCCCGAGGACGTCCCCGCGAAAAGGCCTTCCTCGCGGGCCAGACGCCGGGCCATGTCCTTGGCCTTCTCCGTCTTGACGGCAATGATCTCGTCGACCAGGGCCGGCTCCCAGAGCGGCGGGGTATAGCCGATGCCGACCCCTTCGATCTTGTGAGGTCCCGCCGTTCCTCCTCCCAGGACCGCGGATTCGGCGGGCTCGACGGCCGCGATCTTGATCCCCGGCTTGCGGCGCTTCAGGGCCGTGGCCACGCCGCGCAGCGAAGCGGCGGTGCCGACGGAGTGGACGAAGGCGTCGACCTTGCCGTCCGTCTGGCGCCAGATCTCCTCGCCGAGCGGCAGGTAGCCCTCGATGCTGTCGGCATTGTTGAGCTGGTCGGTCCAGAAGGTGCGCGGCTCGCGGCTCAGCCGGCGGGCGGCCTCGATCATGTCCAGGATGAGCTTCTTGGTGGTCAGGCCGTCCTCGCTCGCGACGAGCGTCAGCTCGGCCCCGAGCGCGGCCATCTGGTCCAGTTTCTCGCGGCTGAAGGCGTCGGAGCTGACGATCCGGATACGGTAGCCCTTCGCCGCGCAGACCAGGGCCAGCGAGGCGCCCGTGCTGCCCCCCGTGTATTCGACGATGGTATCGCCCGGCTTCAGACGTCCGTCCGTCTCGGCCTTGGCGATGACGGCCGAAGCCATCCGGTCCTTGAGGCTGCCGGTCGGGTTCTCCCACTCGAGCTTGGCCAGGACCGCGGCGCTTCCCGGCGGCACGACCTTGCCGAGCCTGACGAGAGAGGTGTTCCCTATCGCCTGGAGGATGTGCATGGCTGTCTCCCTCGGAGCCGCTCGATCGGCAAAGTCTAGCACGTCCCCGGGCGTCTTGTCATTTCTTCGTCGGCTTCTGCTCCAAATACTCCTTGAGAACGACCGCGCTGTTGCGCTTCTCGTCCCTCGCGGCGTAGATGAAAGTGACCGGGCCCTTCTTCACCCGGGCTCGGAGCCGCTCGACCTCTTCGGCGTTGCGCTCGAGCTCGGCGAGATAGCGACGGCGAAATCCCTCCCATTTCTCAGGGTCGTGAGCGTACCACTTGCGCAACGCCTGGCTCGGCGCGACGTCCCTGAACCACTCGTCGATCCTCGCCTTCTCCTTGGTCAGGCCGCGCGGCCAGAGACGCTCGACAAGCAGGCGGTCGCCGTCCTCGCTCGAAGGCGCCTCATAGGCCCGCTTCAACCGTATGGTCATTTCGTTCCCCTCCGATTCAATTATAGCAGGCGGGGCGGATTTCCTTCCAGGAAGGACTCCATCCTGCCGGTCGAGACCCGAGCCCGCGGTCCCCTCCTCTCTCGTCCCCGTCCCCGCCTGGAGACGGCCGGTCAGGTGGAGAGGCATATGGCATGTTTGTTGCTTTTCAACCTGGGAAATGGGACTCTGGAGTTTACCATTTTGAGGCGCGTCCGGGGATCGTTGGTCTTGGCCGTTTTCCTTTGGACCCTGACCGCCCGCCCGCCCGCGGCGTGGCCCGTCTCGGTCGAGGCCGGGTCCACGGAGCCGGTCAGGCCCGGCCTCACCGAGGCGCGCGGCGGGCGCGTTCCGGCCGATGTCATGGCCGTCGACGATCACGGTGCGGCCGTCAGGCTCGTCGACCTCCTCGATCGCCCGGCCGTGCTGGCCCTTGTCTACTATTCCTGCGAGCACGTCTGTCCGCTCGTCCTCGGCGCACTCGGCGAGCTGCCTGCGACGATGGGCCTTGCCCCCGGCCGGGACTACAGGATCATCACGCTTAGCTTCGACGAGGCCGATGCCACGGCCGACGCGGCGACCGCGAGGGCGAACTATGCCAAGCCCCTGGGTCCCTCGGTTCCGGCCGCGACCTGGATGTTCCTGACGGCCTCGGCGGAGAACATCTCGCGGCTGACCAAGGCCCTGGGCTTCCGTTTCGCGAGGCACTCCCATGGCTTCATCCATCCGTCCGTGCTGGTCGTCCTCGAACCGGGGGGACGGATCTCGAGCTACATCCACGTCTCGCGGACGGCCTATGGGGTCGGCTACCCGGTGACCTTCCCTCCGGGAACCCTGTCCGCGGCTTTGCGCGGGGCCGCGGCCGGCACGACGGGAGCGGAAGATGCCTCTCCGCTTCTCTTCTGCTACCCCGGCGAGCCTCCGGCCCAGGGCCGGTTCTTCGGCCTGATGACGGCCATGGGCGCCGGCACGCTCGTGCTCATGGCCCTTTTCTTCGTCTACCTGTCCACGCTCGGAAAGCGCCCGCCGCCGGGCGGCGGAGAATGACCATGCCGGACCAGCCCGGGACGAGGACCGAGCCGCCGTATTGGGTCGACCGGGGCCGCCGCCGCGGCCTGGCCGCGTGGATGATGTCGACCGACCACAAGCGCATCGGCGTCATGTACCTGGCCGCCCTCCTGTCGTTCTTCTCGGTCGGCGTCTTCTTCGGCTTCCTGATGCGCCTGAACCTCCTCTCGCCGGGCGCCCTCATCAAGGCCCAGACGTACAACGAGCTGTTCACCATGCACGGGCTCATCCAGATCTTCCTCTTCATCATCCCCGGGGTGCCCGTCGCCTTCGGCAACTTCTTCCTGCCCATCCTCATCGGGGCCAAGGACATGGCCTTCCCGCGGCTCAATCGCCTGTCCTGGTGGCTCTACGTCGCCGGGGCTCTCATCGTGCTCCTCTCGCTCGTCATCGAGGGCCGGCCCCCGGACACGGGCTGGACGTTCTATGCCCCGTACAGCATCCGCACGCCGGCCAACATCAGCCTGGCCGTCTTCGGGGTCTTCGTCATGGGCTTCTCCTCGATCCTGACCGGCCTGAACTTCGTCACGACCATCCACCGCCTGCGGGCCCCGGGCATGGGCTGGTTCCGGATGCCGGCCTTCTGCTGGACGCTCTACGCGACCGGGTGGGTCCAGATGCTGGCCACGCCCGTCCTGGCCATCACCCTCGTCCTCATCATCCTCAGCCGGGTCTTCGGCATCGGCTTCTTCGACCCGGCGAGGGGCGGCGATCCCATCCTGTTCGAGCATCTCTTCTGGACCTACTCGCATCCCGCCGTCTACATCATGGTCCTGCCGGCCATGGGCATCATCAGCGAGGTCGTCCCGGTCTTCTCGCGGAAGTCGCTCTACGGCTACGTGGCCGTGGCCGTCTCCGCCCTCGGCATCGCCAGCATCGGCTACCTCGTCTGGGGCCATCACATGTTCACGAGCGGCATGAGCGACACGGCCCGGGTCGTCTTCTCGTTCCTGACCTTCCTCGTGGCCGTGCCGAGCGGGGTCAAGGTCTTCAACTGGGTCGCCACGCTCTACAAGGGCTCGGTCAAGCTCGACGCACCGCTTGTCTTCGCCCTGTCGTTCATCTTCCTCTTCTCGGTCGGCGGCCTGACCGGTCTCATCATCGGCTCGCTCGCCCCCAACCTCCACGTCCACGGCACTTATTTCATCGTCGCCCACTTCCACTACGTCATGTTCGGCGGGGCCGGCTTCGCCATCCTGACCGCCCTCCACTACTGGTTCCCCAAGATGTTCGGCCGGATGTACAGCGAGCGGCGGGCCAAGCTCGGCTGGCTGTTCCTGTTCGTCGGCTTTCAGTTCCTCTACTTCAGCATGTTCATCCTCGGCTACAAAGGCATGCCCCGGCGTTACTTCGATTATCCCCCGGAGTTCCGGACCCTGAACATCGTCTCGACGGTCGGGTCCTGGATCCTGATCACCGGGCTCATCATCATCTTCTCCAACCTGATCCGCTCCCTTCGCAAAGGCCCGCCGGCGCCCCGTAACCCCTGGGGGGGCAAGACCCTGGAGTGGCGCATCCCCTCCCCGCCCGCGGCGGAGAACTTCCGAACGGCGCCGGTCATCACGGACATGCCCTACGACGACGGGCCCGCGTGAGGCGATGGTGGACGAAGCGAGGACCGCGACGAGCCCCGAGGACGCCGGGGGGAGCCCCATCGACGCCCTCGGCAAGAGGACGGGGATGTGGTTCTTCCTCTTCACCGAGCTGCTGTTCTTCGGCGGCCTGTTCCTCCTCTATTCGATCTACCGCTACAAATTCCCGGCCGACTTCCACCAGGCGGCCGCGGACGAGAACCTCATCCTGGGCTCCGTCAACACGGCCATCCTGCTGACCAGCAGCCTGGCCATGGCCCTGGCCGTCGCCGCGCTCCGCCGGGGCGAGATCCGGCGATCCGTCAGGCTCCAGGGGACGACGATCGCGCTCGGCTCGGTCTTCCTCGTCATCAAGGGGATCGAGTGGGGCTCGAAGATCGCCCGGGGGATCTACCCGAACGGGCCGACTCTCCTCTCGCTCAAGAACGGCGAGATCATCTTTTTCGGCCTCTATTTCTCGATGACGGGGCTCCACGCGCTCCACGTCCTCGTCGGCATCGCCGTCATCGCCTTCATGATCCGCTTCACCCGGCGGGGCGTCATCGGCCCGGACCGCTACGCCCGCCTCGAGAACACGGGGCTGTACTGGCATTTCGTCGATGTCGTCTGGATCTATCTTTTCCCGCTTTTCTATCTCATCACCTAGGAGGAGAGGTTGGACGGATCGGGGCTCGAACGGCGGCCCGACGAGACCGCCCTCTCGCCAAACGGGACGTACGTCGCCGTCTGGGCGGCCCTGCTCGTCTTCCTGGGCCTGACGATCGTCGTGGCCCGGATCCATGTCGCGCCCTTCGGGGCGGCGGCCAACCTCCTCATTGCGACCGTCAAGGCGGCCCTTGTCCTCGTCTTCTTCATGCACCTCAGGTCCGAGGGCCGGTTCCTGAAGATCATGCTGGGCGTCGCCATCGGGGCCCTGACCTTCATCATCATGCTGACGTTCAGCGACGTCCTGTTCCGGAGGTGACCGATGTTCTCGGGAGCGGCGGTGTCGGCGGCCAAGGTCGACAGCGCGTTCTTCTTCATCGTCGCCTCGGCCGCCGTCCTGCTCCTGCTGGTGACGACGGTGATGATCATCTTCGTCCTGCGCTACAACCACCGGCGCCGGCCCCGGGCGGAGGCGGTCAAGGACAGCCTGGCCCTGGAGATCGTCTGGACGGCCATCCCCGTGGCCCTGGTCATGGTCATGTTCTACTTCGGCTACGTCGACTTCGAGTTCATCCGCAGGGCGCCCGAGGGGGCCATCCCGGTCGACGTCACGGCCCGCCAATGGTCCTGGCTTTTCCGCTACGCCAGCGGACGCGAGGACGACGTCCTGCGGGTCCCGCTCGGACGGCCGGTCGAGCTGACGATGACCTCGCTCGACGTCATCCACTGCCTCTACATCCCGGCCTTCCGCATCAAGGAGGACTGCGTCCCCGGCATGAAGACCCATCTCTGGTTCGACGCCGACGAGACGGGGACCTACGAGGTCTTCTGCACGGAGTACTGCGGCGTCGGGCACTCCCACATGAGGAGCCAGGTCATCGTCATGCCGGCGGATGATTTCGACAAGTGGTACGCTTCGCCCGAGGAGACCGGCCCGGCGGCCTCGGGCCTCAAAGTCCTCAAGAGCAAGGGCTGCCTCGGCTGCCATTCGACCGACGGATCGGCCAAGGTCGGACCGACGTTCAAGGGGCTCCTCGGCAGCCGGCAGACGGTCGCCTCCGTCGGGCAGGAGAGGACGGTCACGGTCGACGCCGCCTACGTCCGGCAGTATGTTCTCAGGCCCAACGTCGACGTCATCAAGGGGTATCGGCCGATCATGCCCGAAATACCCGTGACCCCTCAGGACCTGGACGCGATCGAGGCCTATCTGGAGACGCTGAAGTGACGTATCTCCGGCTCTGCAAGCCCGCCCTGGCCGGTCTCGCCGCGGCCGCCGCGGCCGCGGGCTGCCTCGTCGCAGCGCCCCGCTTCTTCGCCGGAGCGGTCTGGGCCGGGCTGGGGGTCTTCCTTCTCGCGGCCGGGGCCGCCTCGCTCAACCAATACCAGGAGCGGGAGCTCGATCGGCGCATGGAGAGGACGAAGGGCCGGCCCCTTCCGTCGGGACTGGTCCGGCCGGTCCCGGCCCTGGCCTGGTCCGTCCTCCTCTTTGCGGCCGGGCTGGTCGTGCTGTCCCGCGGAGGGATCAGGCCGGTCGTTCTGGGGGCCGTGGCCGCGGCCTGGTACAACGGCGTTTACACGCCGCTCAAGAGAACAAGCCCCACGGCCGCGGTCCCGGGAGCGCTCTCCGGCGCCCTGGCCCCGCTCGTCGGGGGGGCCTTCGCCGGGGCCCGCCTGGACGATCCCCGCCTCGCGGCCCTGGCCCTGGTCCTCTTCATCTGGCAGATCCCGCACTTCTGGCTCGTCGTGCTCGAGCAGGCCGGGGATTTCCGGCAGGCGGGCCTGCCGACCCTCCTCGACCGGCTTTCGGAGGCCCAGGCCCGGAGGGTCGTCGCCCATTGGGTCCTCGGGACGGCGGCGGCCACGATGGTCGTCTCGGGCTGGGGCTCGCTCGGCTTTCCGGCGACGCGCTGGGCGCTTCTTCTGATCTCGCTCTGGCTCGCCGCGGGCGCCCTGCGGTTCCGGGCTTCGCCGTTCCGACTGGAGCGGTCCCTGTTCAAGACGATGAACGTCCACATGTCCGCCCTTCTGCTGCTCGTCTGTTGCGACAGACTGCTCGTATGAACCGCCCGGCAAGGAGGACCCGACCGTGAAAGTCACCATCGATCGCGACCAGTGCATTTCCTGCGGCGCCTGCTATGGGGAGTGCCCCCAGGTCTTCGAGGAGAACGGCGACGATTCCTGGAGCCAGATCACCGAACCCTATCGCGTCGAGGGGAGCATCGCCGTCGGGGACGTTCCGGCCGACCTCGAGACCTGCGTCAAGAGCGGGGCGGACGTCTGCCCGGTGTCCATCATCCATGTCGAATAGGGGGCGCAGGGAGCCATGAGGATCAGCGACGGCGAGACGAGGGAACAAGGGGACGGCATCGAGGTCTCGGCCCGGATCGACGGCTTCCGGCTCTGGTTCCGGGTCCCGGGGTCCGGCAAGGTCTCCGGCATGGGCGACCCGTTCGTCGCGGCGGCGCTCCTGCCGGCGATGCTTCAGGGAGAGGGATTGGAGGTCGACCGCGAGCTGGCCGTCTCGCCGAGGCTCCTGGAACATCTCGGCCGGCTTCAGGAGATCCATCATTGCTGGAACCCGATCTTCAAGATCGTGCCCGTGCGGGCGGCCGGAACGCCGGCGCCTGGCTTGAACCGGGGCGTCCTGACCTTCTTTTCGGGAGGCGTGGATAGCACCTACACGTTCCTCAAGAGGCGTGAGGAATTGACCCATCTCGTCTTCATCCAGGGGTTCGATTTCTACGCCAGCCCTGCCGTGACGGGGTCCTTCGCGGCGGACGAGATCGCCGATCTGTCGCAACTGGCTTTCAGGCTGAGCGGCCGTCGCCGCGGCGTCGACGGCTTCCTGGCAAGCCGCCTGACGAAGCGGACCGGGGACGAGCTGGCCGCCCTCGGACGGCGGGGCCGCATCCCGGACGGACTGGAGGTCCGCTTGGCCGGCGAGCTCGAAGACGTTCTGCGGGGGCCCGCCATCTGGGATGACCGGCGTTTCGCCGGCGCCGCCCTTCGTCCGGCGACGAGGGAGCTCCTGAAGGACGCCGCCCAAGGCGGAACGAGCTACCTGCTCAACAGGCGTCTCGTCGAGGACGCCTACCCGCTCGAGATCGCCCGGCGGGACGATTCGGTCTATCGCCGCGCCATCGAACGGAACGCCCGTTTCGCCGGCGAGGCCGGGAAGACGCTGATCACCGTCTCGACCAACCATTTCGCCTTCGGCTACCGTTACAACCTGAGCCGGAATCTGACCCAGGGGAGCGCCTTGGCCAGCGTCGCCCTCCTCCTCGGATTCCCCAAGGTCTATCTGCCGGCGGCCTACTCCTACAATCAGCTCATCCCCCTCGGCTCTCACCCGCTCACGGACCCCCTGTGGTCCAACGAGAGCGTCGAGATCGTCCACGACGGCGGCGAGGCCCGGCGCGTGGACAAGGTCGTGAGAGTGGCCGGCGACGAGGCGGCCCTGGCGAACTTGAGGGTCTGCTTCACGGATATGAACCGGAATTGCGGCCGCTGCTCCAAGTGCCTCCGGACCATGATCCCTTTGGCCCGTCTCGGGGTCCCGGGCGCGCCCTTCCCGCCTTTACCGCCGCTCCGCGAGCTGCGCAGGCTGCGAGTCGCGAACGACATCGAGAAGATCTTCTTCGAGGAGAACCTGGATCCCGCGCTGAGATCGAGGGAGGTCCGGCTGGACCGGGCCCTGAGGGCTTCGATGAGGCGCTACGAGCGGCAGCGTTGGCTGAAGGACCTCGACCGGGTCGTCCTGCGGGGATCCCTCAAGAGGCTCCTCCGGCGGGGCGCGGCGGCCGAGGCCGCCCCCTTGCGCATCGACACGACCCCGCCTCGCTGATCCGGACGCGCCGGCCGCTCAGCGCGGGCCGCGGCGGCCGCCGGCACTCCCTCTCAGTAGCGGGTCCGGTGGCCGTAGCGGGTCGGCGGGTACTGGGCCAGCATCTTGGTCAGGATCTTCGACAGGTCCCGGTCGTTGAAGCTGCGGACGGTCGCGCCGTAGTAATAATCGTACAACGCCTTGTCCCCGACGCCCCTCCAGACGAGCTCGTTCGTTTTCGCATCGACGAAATCGAGGACGAGGGTCCCCTCGGTGTAGGTGTAATCGTCATACGGACCCAGGTAAGGCCAGTAGTAGCCCCAGCGGGGGCCATAGAAATAGCCCCAGCCCGTGATGTCGACGCGCTCTTTGAACCCGACGTAGTAATTGATCAGGAGGTCCGGGCTCTGCGAGGTCATGGTCATGCCCTTGTCGGCCAGGATGCCGTTGGTGATGTCCTCGATGCGCTTCCCGAGGAGCGGGTTGCGCTCGATGGCCGCTCGCGCGTTCTCCGGCATCTTCTCGGGCTTGGGCATCCAGTTGAAGGTCTTGTAGGTCGTGAACGGCGCCCGGCGGTCGAAGTCCTCGCTGACCAGGACGGTCGAGCAGCGGGCCAGGACCAGCACGGACAGGATCAGGACGGCCAAAGCGGTTTTCTTCATCTGTTCCCCCCTTACGCTTTCCATTTTAGGCCCAGGGCGGGCGGGACGCAAATCGCGGCCGCGACCGCCCGCGCCGACCTGTGCTACAATGAAGCCGCCGTGTACGAGCACAGGTCCGAGCCGCTCCTGCCGTTCCAGCGGTTCCTCCGGCGCCAGGCCCAGCACGTCCTGATCGGCCTCGGCATCATCGCCTTCTCGCTCGGCCTGGGCCTCGCCGGCTATCATTTCCTCGAGAAGCTCCCCTGGCTCGAGGCGCTCCTCAACGCTTCGATGATCCTGGGAGGCATGGGACCGGTCGATCCGATCAAGACCCCGGCCGGGAAGATCTTCGCGTCGTTCTACGCTCTCTACTCCGGCGTCGTCTTCCTCGTCGTCGTCGGGATCATGATGGCCCCCGCCATCCACAGGGCCCTCCACCGCCTTCACCTGGGCGAGACGCGGCCCCGCTCCTGACCCCCGCCTCGGGAGCGTAGCGAAGGCCGGGATCAAGACCGCCGCTTCAAACGATCGCGGCGCGGGGCCCTGGCGGGACTTCGCGAATGCGGATCACGGGATGAGGACGATCTTGCCGTAGGCCGGGGCCTCCATGATCTGGTGATGGGCCCGCGGCGCCTCGGCCAGGGGGATCTCCGATCCCACGACCGGCCGGAGGGTCCCGTTCCTCAGGCCGGCCGAAAGGGCGGCGAAGATCTCGGCCTTGTCGCCCTCCGGCGTCTTAAAGAGCGTCATCCCGAGGACCGTGGCCTGACTCGACATGATGGCCCGCGGGTCGATCTCGAGGCGGCCGCGGCTGCCGATGACGACGATGCGCCCGCCGGGGGCGAGGACGGCGAGGTCCCTTTCGAGATGGATATGGGCCATCATCTCCAGGACAATGTCAACGCCCCGGTCCGCGGTCAGATGCGGCACCTGGTCGAGGTGGTCGGGGGCCTTGTGGTCGAGGACCTGGTCGGCGCCCTGCTCTTTGACGAGGCCGCGTCCCCGCTCGCTGCCGGCGGTGCCGATGACCCTCATCCCCGCGGCCCGGGCGATCTGGACGGCCGCGATGCCGACGCCGCCGGACGCGCCATGGACCAGCACCGTTTCGATCGGCCTGGCCTGGGCCCGCAAGAAGAGCGCGCGATAGGCCGTGCCATAGGGGATATAGACGCCCGCGCCCTGGCTGAACGACACGGCGTCGGGCAGCGGATGGACCTGCGATTCTTCGCAGAGGGCCAGCTCGGCGTAGGCGCCGGAGGACGTCCCCGACGTGTAAACCCGGTCGCCGGCCTTGACCCGGCCGACGCCGCCGCCGACGGCCTCGACGATGCCGGCCGCATCGGACCCCGGCGTGAAGGGAAGGGCCGGCCGCCGGCCGTACTGGCCGGCCCGGGCATAGGTATCCGTCGGATTGACGCCGGCGGCCTTGATCCGGACCAGGACCTGCCCGGGCCCGGGATTGAGATCGGCGGCCTCGACGAGCTTCATGACTTCCGGCGGGCCGAATTCGTCGACGCGGATGGCTTTCATGGAGGCCTCAGCGCGTGACGGGGCTCTCGGGCGGCGGCGGGGACGGCGGCTTGGCGGGCTTCCTCCGCCTGCTCGACGCGGCGACCAGGATGATGCCCACGACGACGGCGATGGCGCCGTAGATCGCCCAGTGGATGTCGCCGGTCATGAAGCTGCCCGGCAGGACGTTGATCCCCTGCAGGATCCAGATCGCCCCGAGGATGACGAGCAGGATGCCGATGATGATGAGCACGACTCTCATGGTCCCCCCTCCGGATAGGCTGCCGAATGCCGGCTCTATTATAGCGGATTCCGGACGGGCCCGCGCCCCGTCTTGACAACCGGCGAGGCCGGGCACTATCTTGCGGGAGAACGGGAGGACGTCATGAGAAGAGCCATCGCCGTCATGGCCGGCCTCGTCGCGCTCGCCGCCGCCGCCGGGGCCGCGCAGATCCACGTCGCCGTGACTGGCCGGGATTCGAACCCCGGAACGGCCGCCGCGCCGCTTCGCACGATCCAACGCGCGGCCGACCTCGCCTTGCCGGGCGACGTCATCACGGTGCACGCCGGCGTCTATCGCGAGCGGGTCAGCCCGCCGCGCGGCGGGGAGTCGCCGACGCGGCGGATCACCTATCAGGCCGCGCCCGGCGAGAAGGTCGAGATCAAGGGCTCGGAGGTCGTCCGCGATTGGGTGGAGGTCGCGGAGGGGGTCTGGAAGGCCGTTCTCCCGAACTCGCTCTTCGGCGCCTTCAATCCGTACGCCGACCTCATCCGCGGCGATTGGTTCGAGCCCAAGGGCCGGGCCCATCACACCGGCGCCGTCTACCTCGACGGCGAGTGGCTGACCGAAGCGGCCCGGCTCGACGACGTGATGAAGCCGGCCGGGGCGGCGCCGCTCTGGTTCGGCGAGGTCGGCCCGGACTCGACGACCCTCTGGGCCCAGCTCGGCGCGATCGACCCCCAGGCCCGCCTCATCGAGATCAACGTCCGTCAGGCCGTGTTCTTCCCGGCCAGGACCGGCGTCGACTTCCTCACCGTCCGGGGCTTCATCATGCGGCACGCGGCGACCCCGTGGGCGCCGCCGACGGCCGGCCAGGTCGGCCTGATCGGCACGCATTGGAGCAAGGGTTGGATCATCGAGAAGAATGTCATCAGCCACTCGGTCTGCTCGGGCATCGCCCTCGGCAAGTACGGCGACGCGTTCGACAACACCTCGAAGGACACGGCCGAGGGCTACGTCCGGACGATCGAGCGGGCTTTGGAGAACGGCTGGCACAAGGGCGTCGTGGGCGGCCACGTCGTCCGCGACAACGTCATCAGCCACTGCGAGCAGACCGGGATCGTCGGCAGCCTGGGCGCGGCCTTCAGCACCATCACCGGCAACACCATCCACGACATCCATGTGCGGCAGCTGTTCACCGGCGCGGAGATGGCCGGCATCAAGCTCCACGGCGCGATCGACGTCGTCATCGGCGGCAACCACATCTTCCGCACGGTCCGCGGGCTCTGGCTCGATTGGATGGCCCAGGGAACGCGGGTCACCGGGAACCTCTTTCACGACAACCTGACCGAGGACCTGTTCGTGGAGGTCGATCACGGCCCCTTCGTCGTCGACAACAACATCTTCCTCTCGCCGCGGACGCTCCTCTCCGTGTCGCAGGGCGGGGCCTACGTCCACAACCTCATCGCCGGGGCCATCCAGAGCATCCCCTATGACGCCCGCCAGACGCCCTTCCACAGGGCCCACTCGACGGACCTCGCCGGGATGCACGACAACCCCTTCGGCGACGACAAGTATTTCAACAACCTGTTCGTCGGGCCGGCCGACCTGAGCGTCTATGACCAGGCGCCGCTCGCGGTGAAGATGGAGGGTAACGTCTTCCTCAAAGGCGCCAGGCCGTCCCGCCTTGAGACCGGGCCCGTCGTCCTTCCGGCCTACGATCCCGGGCTGAAGCTCGTCGAAAAGGCCGGCGGGTTCTTCCTCGAGCTGTCCCTGGACGGGGTCCCGGGGCCCGGCCCGCGCCGCCTCGTGACCGCGGCGATCCTGGGAAAGGCGGTCATCCCCGATCTCCCCTACGAGCAGGCCGACGGCTCGCCGGTCCGCATCGACGCCGACTACTTCGGCCGGCCCCGAAAGGCCACCGACCCGGCTCCCGGGCCCTTCGAAGGCCCGGGCCCCGGCCGGCTCGAGCTGAAGGTCCGGTGACGCGTTGCTCGACGGGCTCGAGAAGCGCCTCGGAGGCCTGCTCAAGACGCTGAAGTGATCTTGAAGGCGACCGCCTCCCGGGCGGCGAGGACCGCCCTCAGCTCCTTCGGGACGGCGAGGCGGATCCCCTCCGCGGTCACCATATAGCCGAGGGCCCTGCCGGAGGCGAGCTCCGTGACGAGTAGGCGGCCCTCGAGGCGGGTCTTGATGTCCAGGGAGGCCGGCAGCGACGTCTCTTCCGGACCGGCGAGATAGATCGCGTAGATCGCGGCCGGGCCTTTGGCCGTGTAGGCGATCGGGCCTTCCTCATAGGGCTCGACCGGACGGGTCCCGTAGATCGCTTCCCCGTTGGCCCCGAGCCAGCGTCCCAGCCGCTCGAGCCGGTCGTAGACCGCCGGCTCGAACTCGCCCTTGCCGTTCGGCCCGACGCCGAGGAGAAGATTGCCGCCCTTGGCCACGATCCTGACCAGCAGATGGACGAGCTCGCGGCTCGTCTTGTAGGCGTCGTTCGGCACCCAGCCCCAGGCGTTGCCCATGGTGATGCAGCTTTCCCAGGGCACGGGCAGGGGCTTCGCCGGGATCTTCTGCTCGGGCGTCAGATAATTCTCGTATTCCCCCTGTACCCAGCGGTCGACGACGAGCAGGCCGGGATTCTTCCGGCGGGCCCTACCGGCGATGGCCTTCATGTCGATGTCGAGGTCATAGGGGTACTTGCAGAACTCGGCGACCTTGTCCGTCACGGCCGATCTGGGCATGACCCAGCAGCCGTCGAGCCAAAGGATGTCGAGCGGACCGTAGTTCTCGGTGATCTCGGCGATCTGGCCGTGGGTATAGGCGATGAACTTCTGCCACCGCTCCGGGTGCTTGGTGATGTCATAGTTCGGGTTCCTGTCCTTGGGCGGGTAATAAGGCCACCAGAAATCGGGCGAGGTCCAGTCGGGCTTGGAGAAATAGGCCCCCACGGCGAGCCCCTCGTTCCGGCAGGCGTCCAGGACCTCCTTGGCCACATTGGACCTGGGGTTCGCGGAGAACGGACAGCCCGGGTCCGTGACCTTGAAGTCCGTATATCGGGTGTCGAAAAGGCAGAACCCGTCGTGGTGCTTGGCGCTGAAGATCAGGTACTTGGCGCCGGAGCCCTTGAATCCCGCGGCCCACTTGGCCGGGTCGAAGCTCGTCGGGTTGAAGCGTGACTTCGCGCCGCGGTAATAGGCCGCGTATTGGCAATAATCGTCGAAGCCCGGCCGAGTGACCCAATCCTCCGGGCACAGCCCCCAAGACTCGACGGTCCCGAGCTCGGAATAGAGCCCCATGTGGACGATCAGCCCGAACTTGTAGCCCTGCCACCGTTCGAGGTTCTCGCGGACGGCGGGCTCTCTCGGCCAGACGTACGTCGTTTCATCCGTCTGGGCCGGCGCCGGCTGAGCCGGCCAGAGAACGGCGGCCAGCAGGACAAGGACCGCGGCCTTCGTCTTCATTGGGCGTCCTTTCGGCGCCGTCGCGGCCCGCCGCAGATGCCATGCCGCCAGGTCGGGCCGATCAAGCGCATGGAAGGATGATAGGCCCGGCCCCGCGAGGCGTCAACAGGCGTGCGGGCATTTGATTCGGAAGTCCAAAAGTGGGATATGTGGAGCATGAGCGGCAAGGACCAACCCGACCCGTCACGCCTTCTGGACCGGCTTCAGATCACGCTTCCCCTCATCGGCTTCTACGACGCTCCCGACCCGGCCCTGTTCAGCCCCCTGATCGAGCCCGGGCCGGGGCAGTGCGTCTTCTGCGCCTACAAGGATTGGCTCGAGGGGAGGACGCTGCATCTGACCAAGGAGCGCTACGGCTGCGGCGGCGCGGCGGGCTCCCTCTTCGGCCTTCAGACGAGGCCGAAGGAGGAGTTCATCAAATTCCTGGCCGACGACGAGGGCCTCAAGGCGTCCCATGCCCTGATGGAGAAATGGATCAAGGTCCGCCGCGCCTACCGGGCCGTGAACGGCCACCTGTTCATCGGACCCCTCAAGGAGCCCGCCTGGGCTTTCGCCCGGACCGTCACCTTCCTCGTCGATCCGGACCAGCTCAGCGCCCTGGCCATCGGGGCCCAATACCGCGCCGCGCCGGACGATCCGCCGCCCGTCATCGCCCCCTTCGGATCGGGTTGCTCCCAGCTCGTTCCGTTCAAGGACCTGGCCATCCCACAGGCCTCGATCGGCGCCACCGACATCGCCATGCGCCCGCACTTTCCCCGGGACGTCCTGACGTTCGCCGTGACGAAGCCGATGTTCGAGCGGCTCTGCGCCCTGGATGAGAGGAGCTTCCTCTACAAGCCGTTCCTCGAGCGTCTCAAGAAGGCCCGGGGCGGCCGGCTCTAGCGGCTCGCCGGGGCGGCCAGGCGTCCTTGACAGGGCCGGGACCCTTCCCTATCTTGGTTCGCGGGGGGTCTTGGCGGGATCATCCATGAAAAGGTTCGCCTTCTTGGTTCTGGCTATGACCTTCGCCGGAGCCGCGTCCGCTCAGGACATACCGGCCGGGACCGGAAACAGAATGGAGTATCCCTTCATCCTCAGGGACTCCCCCGCCCGGCTCTTCACGATGCGCCAGTTCGACGAGGACGCCCTGAGCGGTTACCGGATCCTGGCCGACCTGGCCAGACGGAACCTCGATCCCGTCATCAGCGCCGTCGTCCAGGCCGTCTTCGATATCGGCTTCTTCAAGACCCTGACCCACGAGGAGGCCCACCGCTCCATTCTCGTCGGCGAGGACATCGGCGCGGTCTCCCACCCCGTCCTCATGGGCGAATGCAATTACTCGGACGCCCATCTCTTCCCGGTTGAGTACGAGGTCCGCGGCATCGGCCAGACCTTGGGCATGCCGGTCCCCGGGACAGGGACCTTCGTCTGGTGGGAGTCGCAGATCGATCCGACCCTGCGCTTCGGCATTCCCCAGGGCGGCTGGCGGACGCCGGACGGCAAGCTCTGCGAGAACAATCAGCTCGAGCCGGACATCCTGGTCAAGAACGAGCCGGACGTCATGTCGGCCGGCCGCGACCAGCAGATCGAGGCCGCGGCCAAGGAGCTGCTGAAGAAGAAGTAGCCTGAGCCGTCACTTGAGCAGGATCAGGGAGTAGGTGTCGGCGACGAGGAGAGACGTGCCGAGGAGGCAGAGGTTCTGGGCCTCCCCGGGCGTATCGTAGGACGCCAAGAGCCGCGGGGCGCCCGGATCGGAAACGTCGAACTTCTTGACGCCGGCCAGGCCGTCGGCGACGTAGGCGATCGTCCCGTCGAGGACGACGGCGCTCGAGAAGTCGTCCGAGGCGGCGCGTCCCAGGACCTTGGGCGCCTCGGGCCGTCCGATGTCGACGACGACGAGCCCGTCCGCTCCGCAGGCCACGAAGGCCAAGCCGCCGCGGAGGGCCACCCCGCTCGGCTCGCCCGGAAGCTTGACCGATCCGATCTCGACCGGCGCCCGCGGCTTGCCGACATCGAGGATGTGAAGGCCTGAGTCGCTGTTGGCCAGGTAGGCCCGATCCCCGGAGACGGCCAGCCCGTACGTGAATCCCGGCAGCTTGAACGAGCCCTGAGCCTTGGGGGCGGCCGGATCGGTGACGTCGAGGACGTAGAGACCGAAGTTGTCCGCGGTGAGGCACGCGGCGTTCCCCTGTACGGCGAGGGTCCTCGGGATGCCCTCCGTGAACGTCAGAGGCTTGCCGGCCTTGAGCTTGGCCGGGTCGGTCGCGTCATAGACCCTGACCGACCAGCGGTCGGTGACATAGACAAAATCTCCGTTGACCGCGATGCCCTGGACGCCGCGGAAGACGCTCGTCGCTCCGACGAGCTCGGGCCGGACCGGGTCGGCGACGTCCACGGCCAGGACGCCGGAGAGCTCGCCGACGGCGAAGGCGTGATGGCCCCGGCCGCAGACGGCCACGATCGAGCTCGGCGCGGGAAAGTAGCCGACCACCTTCGGCTTGCGGGGATCGGCCACGTCCGCGAAAAAGAGACCCGAGAAATAATCGATGACGACGGCCCGGTCGCCTCCCGCCAGGACGACGCGCCAGCCCTCGTTGTACATCGTGTACTTGTTGGTCGAGAGGAGGGCCGGCGCCTCGGGCTTGGCCAGGTCGAAGATCTGATAGCCGCCGTCGTAGAGGCTCCCGACGCAGAGCAGCTTGTCGTTCGCCGCGGCGCTGTGGGCGTAGCCCGAGGCCGTCAGGGACGCGACGAGCCGCGGCTTCGCGGGCGGCTCTGTCGCCACGACCTTGATGCCGGCCGAGCCGTCGGCGAGATAGGCCATGCCCCCCGCGACGGCGACGCTTTCCGTGGTGCCGTCGGTGTCGAGGCTGCCAAGGGGCCTGGGACGCGCCGGATCGGAGACGTCCACGACATGAAGGCCAGCGCTGCCGTCGGCCAGGAAAACGGTCTTCCCTTGGAGGGCCAGGCCGGAGGCTTCGCCCGGCGAGTCCCAGGCGCCGACGATCCTGGGAGCGGCCGGATCGCTGAGATCGACGGCCAGCAGACCGTCGGGTCCGTCGGCGACGAAGGCCGTCGAGCCGAGGACGGCGACGTCCCGGGCCTCGCCGGCGGTATCGAGGACGCCCATCAAGGCCGGGGCCTTCGGATCGGCGACGTCGACGACGGCCAGGCCCTTGTCGCCGGCCGCGACCAGGGCGCGGTCCCCGGCGAGGGAAACGGCGAGACCGCCGCCGAGATGTAGGGCGCCGAGCGTCTCCGGATGCCGCGGATCGGACAGGTCGAGGACCATCAGGCCGTCGAGAAAGGCGCAGTAGGCCCGATCGCCGCGGATCTCGATGTCATGGGCCTTGGTCCAGAGCGACGAGGCGAGAAAGGTCAGCCGGCCCTCGGCGGGAGCGCTCCCGGCCGGACCGGCGGCCAGGAGCGGCACGAGAGCCAGCAGGATCCGCAATCGGGATGGGGGCGTGAGCATGGGCGGCCTCCGCTCGGGAGCTAGATCAGGACGTCGTCGAGCCAGCCCAGCTTGACCAGCTCGATCTTCGCCGGATCGGCCGTGCCGATCCCGTATCGCGTGTCGGCCAGCTGGATGTGCTTGGGGACCGGCGGGATCTCCTGGGCCGGGCCCAGCTCCAGGCGGCGCTTGGCCATGATCAGCCGGAGGCCGACCGAGTCGACCGCCACCGGGTCCAGGCCGACGATGAGCCCCTTGTAGTTCCAGACGTAACGGCGGCTGAAGTTGTGGGGGCCGCGGCCGTGGAACTGCGGCGTCAGGGCGCAAAGGACGTTCAGGCGGGTCTTGCCCTTGACCTGGGGCAGGAGGAAGAGCGATCCCAGCGAGGCGCAGCTGTCGGGATGGTGGGCCTCCTGGGATTCGGCGAACATGATGTAATTCTTGATGCAGCCCGACATCCCGGCGAGGTAATGCGTCCGGATGGGCCGGGCGTTGATGAGGGCCGTGGCCTTCACGAACAGCGGGTTCGTGCGCACCGTGTGGTCGTCGAGGCCGACGGCCTCCTCGGCCACCCCGGCGTCGAGGACGCGGCGCCGGATGGCCTTCTCGACCGCGGCCGGCGTCGGCAGGAAGGACCAGACGTTGGTCTTGATGCCGACCACGTCCTCAGGGCGGACGAGCCGCTTGAAAGCCTCGACCGGGTCGGCCTGGCCGACGAGCTTCATGACGGCCTCGTCGAGCATGCGCTGGATGACGGGCTCGTTGAAGGCCGAATCGGCATCGAGGGCGTCCGGATCCCGGACGAGGACCACCCGGGTCTTCGGGACCTGGGGGGCGGTCTCCTGCCCGAGCGCGGCCGAAGCGCCCAGGACGGCGACGGTCGTGCCCCGGATGAAATCGCGGCGGGTCATGGGGGACGTCATGTGCACCTCACTTGGCAGGACGCAGGGCTTCGGCCGCGAGCCGGACGGCCTCGTCCTTCGAAGAGGCCTCGAAGACGGCGGCCAAGAGGCGGCCCTCGGAGCGGACGGCCGACCAGCCCTTGCTCTCGGTCCGGGCCACCCCTTCGGCGTCCGACCCGGGCAGAAAGGCGGACCGGAACGACCGCGCCGCCGCCTCGGCCTCGGCGGCCGCGGGGTACCGAACGATGAGCAGACGATGTGAATCGCCGCTCGCGGCCCGGTATTCGGCGAAGACGCACTCGGTCTTCCCGCTCAGGTTCAAAATGTTCTCGGCGGAGATGAAATAGCGGTTGCTGAGGTGGACCTGGTCGTGGAAATAGGCCGTCCGCCCGGCCTGGAGACCTGCCGCGGGGAGAAGGCCCAGCATGTCCGGCAAGGCGCCGTCCGGACCGAGAAGGGGCGCGACGGCCTTCCCCAGCGCCAGGACCGCGGCCTCCGCCTTGTCCTCGTTCCCCGAGACGGTGACCGAGACGAAATAGCGGCCCCGCCAGAAGCGGAGGAGCCCCGGCCCGTATTCCGATCCTTGGCCGAGCCCCGCCTCGGGGTCCTGCCGGTCGCAGGAGAACATGCCGAAGGCCTCCGCCGGCGAGCCCATGTCGTAGATGTCGAGGACGAGCTCGTCGCCGGCCGCATCGGCGTACTTGCGGACGAGGACCTCGCGGAAGCCAAAGGCCAGGTAGACCTCGGCGCCGCCGTCCATGTAATCATAGAGCGTGGTCCTGTCGTAGACGGCGTCGTCTCCGGACGCTTTCCAGTCCAGGACCCGCGGGGGGAGCTTCGGACCGAGATCCTTCACGGCGCCTCCGGCGAGGGAGATCAGGAATGGGACGGCGGCGAGGGCCAGGCAGCCGGGGACTCGCATAGTGAAGGATACCATAGCGGATGGCCCGCCGGCCTGTCAAATGACGGAGGGCTCGAACGCAGAGTTCAAGAGAGCCGCAGGGGCAGGCCCAGCTTCTCCGAGAGGTAGGGCAGGTCCTGGACGACATAAAAGAACGCCAGCCAGGCCATGTCGCCCCAGCGGCGGAGCCCTTCGGCCTTGATCCCGGCGATGGCGTCGCGGCCGTTCTTGGGGGCCTTGCCCTTGAACAGCGCGCCGAAAATATCCGCGGTCCAGGTATCGATGGGGAATCCGCCGTGGGGATCGAGGATGTCGGCCGAGTACTCCCCGATGCCGGGGAGCTCGAGGAGTCTGGCCCGGGCCTCGCCGGGGGTCATCCGGGCCAGCTCCTCGGTGTCGGGAAAGCCCCGGCTCATCATCCGGGCGCAGGCGTGGACGTATTTCGCCCGGAAGCCCATCCTGCAGCGGCTCCGCAGCGAGCGCTCGGGCACCCGGGCCGCCATGGCCGGCGTCGGCCAGGCCGGCATGTCGTGCCCCTCGAATTCCGCGTGCCCGCCGTAGCGGCGGACGAAGCACTCCATCATCTCCTCGCTCCGTTTCATCGGGGCCATGTGGAGGGACAGAGCGAGGACGACGTCGGCGAAGAGGTGGGCGGGCTCCGTCGAGCGCATGCCGCGCAGGTGGCGGGCGGAGAAGCGCAGGATCGGGTCGCGGCGGGCCATCCGGTAGAACGGACGAAGGTCCTCGTCCACCGCGAGCTTGGCGGCGAGGAGGGCGCGCAGGCTTCTTCTCTCCGGACGGTCGACGGGACCCGAAGCGTAGAGCTTGACCCGGAACCTCGGCTCGTCCACGCTTCCCGTCGAATCCAGGCGCAGGCCGAAAAGACGGCCTTGGAGAAAGGCGGACGTCCAGAGGACGCCGTCCTTCCATTCTTCGAAGGGCGTGAACAGGCTCCAGCCGGCCGGCTTGTGGACGGTCGTCTCGAAATCATAGGGCGGGACGGGCCTGAGAACGATCTCGAAGGCCGGCCGGAGTCTCATGGCGCCCCCCTCGCCTTCTATATTAATCTCGAAGGCGCAATCCGACAAACGCGCCGGCCGACGCTATCTCTCCGGTCCGTGTCCGACGACGGCGCCGACAAGAAAGGCGCCCGCGACGAGGAAGAGGGAGCCCAGGGCGACAAAGGCCGCAGATAAGGACGCGGCATCGACGATGAAGCCAAAGAGCGGCGAGAGGACGATGAACATCACGCTGCCCGCCATGCTGGCCAACGAGAGGACCGTGGCCCTGACATCGGAGCCGACGGCGAGGTTCAGCCGTTCGAGAAGCACCGGGTAGGTCAGGTTCCAGAGGAAAGCGTTGACCGGGATGAGAGGCAGGAGCCAGAGGCGCGGAAAGAGGCCCAGCAGGATGAGCACGGGCGGGCTCAGGAGCACGGCCATCATGACAGCCCGGCCCCCGAACCGCTCGCTCGCCGGGTGCGACCAGGCGCTTCCCAGGCCCCCGGCCAGCTGAAAGACGGCGAAAAGGACGCCGAACCAGCCCACGGGGATGCGGAGGTCCCGGTACAGAAGGAAATAGGCCCATACCCCGGTCAGATTGGAGGACATGATCAGGCCGCACAAGAGGATGAGAGGGCGGATGTGGGCCTCGCGCAGGCAATGGCGGCAGATCCTCAGGATGTCCAGGAAGGGGTTCGGGGAGCGCCGCGCCTCGCGCCCGGGCTCCGCCAGGGACGCGGCCACCGCCGGCGTCATGAGGGCGCTCCCGACGTTGACGAGAAAAGGCAGGCGAAGGGAGATCGCGGCCAGCCCTCCGCCGGCCACCGAAGAAACCGCCGTGCCGATCCGCCCGACGAGCGCCGCGCGTCCTTCGAACCGCTTGTATTCGGCCTCGCGTCCGAGCTCTTTGAGGCTGTCGAAGATCAGGGCCGAGTCGCAGCCCGAGCGCATGCTGACGCTCACGGCGAGGAGGAACTCGGCCAGGACGAATGCGGCGAAGCTCCTTCCGGCGGCATAGGCGGCCATCCCGAGGGGAAAGAAGAGCGCGCCGACGACCAGGGTCCTCTTGCGGCCGACGACGTCGGCCAGGTAGCCCGAAGGCACCTCGAACAACAGGACGGCGAGGTGGAAGAGGGCCTGGATGGTGAAGATCTGGGTGGAGTTCAGGCCGTTGGCCGTATAGTACAGGATCAGAACCGGGGCGATGGGCAGGAAGTCGCCGAGGAACCTCAGCGCGAAGATCTTCGGGAAATTGCGGCCGACGGCCCGGCTTTCCACCTTAGTCCGTGACGTTGAAGAGGATGTCGAGGATCGATCCCGACCGGACGACAGAGCCTTTCCGAGCCTGGAAATCGACGAAGTCGAAGGCCTCCGGCCGCTCGGCGGTGATCTTCAGATAGGGATCGAGGTGGGTCCGAAGATAGGCGAAGGCCGCGGCGGCAGCCTCCGGGTCCGGATAGGGAACGATGAGCCGGGTGAAGGTCTCGCCTCCGGGCAACCGGTACGGGGCCAGGGCGCCGAAGACGCGGCCGCCGAGCGACAGGATGTCGCCTTCGCCGAGCGTGATATAGGGCTGGAGCCCGTAGGGGCCGCGGATCAGGCGCTCGGAGCCGCCGACCCGCCCCGCGGCGGGAAGGAGATCGAGCGGCGAAGGGGCCGGCTCGTCCGCGACGCCAGCCAGGAACGCGTTGGCCAGGGCCGCGAGCTCGTCCTTCGACGCGGGAGCCTGGCCCAGATTGTCGACCTGGACGAAGTAGCGTCCCTTGAGAACGGTCGCCTGGACCTCTTCGCTCGAATTGCGGGCGGCGATCTCGGGGAACGGCGTCTCGCGCCCCATCTTCATCAAGTAGACGCCCAAGGCGGCGGCGGCGCTCTCCATTTCGTAGGCGTTGATTGTCAGCTCGGCCCGGCCCTTGGCGTAGGCCTGGAGGCGCAGCCGGACGAAGCCGAATTCGAGGAAAAGCTCGGCCCCGCCGTCGATCTGGTTGAAGAGGTCCTGGCCGGTGAAGGCCCGCGGCGGTCCGGACGCGGCCCAGCCTGGAGAGAATCCGGCACCGGGGATCGGGGGCGGCTGCGCCGCGGTCTGGCCCGCGGCCGCGGATCCGCCGATCAGACAGGCCAAAGCCGCGAGAGCGGCCACTCTCCCCGCCCGCTCTCCCTTCATCGGTTCACTTCCTGTCCCCTCTCGAGACGGCCGCGGCCGTCGCTCGAAAACCCTCGGCTCAGACCTTGAGATGCGTGATCTTGGCCGGATCGGCGACGCCCAGCCCGAGCGTCTCGGCGTAGCGGAGGTAATTCGTGAAGCGCGGGTTCTCGTTGACGGCGACGCCCATCTCCTTGCGCTTGGCCACGATCCCGGTGTGGCAGACCATGTCCAGGGCGAACGGATCGGAAGCGAAATAGAGCCGGTTGTCGATGTAGGCGAACTTGGCGTTCTTGTCCGGCCCGCCGTCATATTGGGAGCGCAGGCCGTCGGTGACGTTGAGGACCATCTTGTCGCGCACGGGCCAGAACGCCGGCACCTCGACGCAGACGTCGAGGAAGAGCGGCTGGTGGAGGCGGTTCGTGTTGCAGACCGCGCCGTAGCCGATGTTCTTGGTGGCCATGGAGATGGCGTTGCCGGTGTTCTTGAACACGGGCAGGTTGACGATCTTGGTCAGCTTCTTCGTCAGGAGCTTCCCGAAATAGGAGAACTTGCCGTTGAAGACGTGCTGGTTGAGGTACGGCAGGTCCTTGGGCCCCTCGACGTCGGCCCAGTAGAAGACCTCCCGGTCGAAGTTGGGAGCGCTGACGTGCGTGCCGTCGGCGGCGAGCCATTTGCCGTTGTCCGCGGCTTTCCCCTCGGAGGCAGCGATGGCCGCGGCCTCGTCCATCGTCTGCAGGCCCTCGATGCCGAGGCCCGGATAGCGCTCGGGCGTGAAGCCGGCGTCCTTGAGCATGTAGTCGAAGCGGTCCCAGATGATGACGTTGCGGCGCGGCAGCCCGCACGAGGTCAGCCAGTCGACGACGGCGTCCACGAGCTCGAGCCGGGTGCTGATGAGGCCGGGCCCGACCGGGTTGACCTTGAGCCCGACGACGTCGCTCTTGGTGAAGAAGAGGCCGAAGCTCTTCTTGAGGCTCTGGCCGGTCAGCGCCCGGATGCCCTTCTCGAACATGGCCTTGACCACGGCCGCGTCGACCTTTCCTTCGGGCATGGCCGCGGGATCGTGGACCTCGACGACCCGGCCGGGGAACGGCCCGGGCAGGCTCCATTTGGTCTTGGGGACCTTGAGGGCGTCTTCGATGTTGGTCTTGGGCCTCGGCGGCGGCCCGGCCGGCTTGGCCGGCGGCTGCTGATCCTGGGTCTGCTGGGCCGCGAGGAGGCTGCGGCCGGTGAGGACCAGGCCGGCGCCGATCGCGCCTCCGGCTTTCAGGAAATCGCGGCGGCCGACAGCGTTGTCGGGCGGCATCGAACGGTACGGCTGTCTTTTCATGGGCTTCGACCTCTGGAGTGGAATTCCTGCGTCGCGCGTCCGATTATAGGGGAAATCCCGGACAAAAAGAAGGGGTGCGGCCGGGCTTGATTCCCCGGCCCCCCGGGGCTATCATCCGCGGAGAGCCATCCGAGGGAGGCGCGGGATGCATTACCTGCTCATCTACAAGACCGTCGCCGACTATGTCGAGCGAAGGAAGCCGTTCCGCGAGGAGCACCTGGGCTACGCGGACGCGGCCCACGCCCGGGGCGACCTCGTCCTGGCCGGGGCCCTGGACGAGCCGGCCGACTCGGCCATCCTCATCTTCAAGGGGGACAGCCGGGCGGCGGCCGAGGACTTCGCCCGGAACGACCCCTACATCAGGGCCGGCCTGATCGAGGCCTGGTCGGTCCGCCCGTTGACGGTCGTCATCGGAGGCTGAACCGGCCAAGAGCGGCCGGCGGCAGGACCATGAGTCCTGTCGGCGCGGACGAAGGCCTTCCTCGGCAACCTGGCCGCCCCCTTCCGGCTCGCCGGCCCTGGCGCGGGCTGCCTCCATCCGGACGCCCCGTCTTGGCACGTTTCGTGGATGCTCATCTTTCGAGAGGAGGGCCCAGTGAGTCCCGAGACCTGGAGGATCGTCCCCAACCTGTGGTTCGACCGGGAAGCTGAAGAAGCCGCCGGTTTCTACGCCTCGCTCTTCGAAAGGTCCAGGGTCGGCGACCCGGTCCGGGCCACGAAGGCCGGCTTCGAGATCCACGGCCTCCCCGAGGGCACGGTCATGTCCGTCCCATTCGAGCTCTCGGGGCAGCCCTTCGTCGGCATCAATGGCGGGCCCCTTTTCAGGTTCACCCCGGCCGTTTCGTTCCTGGTCGCCTGCCGTTCGAAGGACGAGGTCGACGCGCTCTGGGGCCGTCTCGCCGCGAGTGGGGCGACGCTCATGGAGCTTGGCGAATACCCCTTCAGCGAATGGTACGGCTGGACGGCGGACAAATACGGGCTGTCCTGGCAGGTGATGGCCATGGGATCGCGCCCGGTCCGGCAGAAGATCGTCCCCACCCTGATGTACACCGGCGCCATGGCCGGGCAGGCGGAGGCGGCCATCCAACTTTATGCCTCAGTGTTCGAGAACTCCGGCATCGGCGAGATCCTCCGCTACGGCAAGGGCGAGGAGCCGGACCGGGAGGGAACCATCAAGCATGCCTCCTTCGCCCTGGAGGGGCAGGACTTCGCAGCCATGGACAGCGCCTACGGTCACCAGTTCACCTTCAGCGAGGCGGTCTCCTTCATGCGGACCTGCGAGACGCAGGTCGAGATCGACCGCTTCTGGAGCTCGCTCACCGCGGACGGCGGAGAGGAGGGCATGTGCGGCTGGCTCAAGGACAGGTTCGGCGTGTCCTGGCAGATCACGCCGGCCGTTCTGGATGCGATGCTGCGCGACCCGGACAAGAGGAAGGTCGAGCGGGTGACCAATGCCTTCCTGAAGATGAAGAAGTTCGACCTCGGCGAATTGGAGAAGGCCTTCCGGGGGTGATCCCCGGTTCGCTCTGATAAATGAGCTTATAGAAAGGGGGACATCATGACCAAGCTCAACGTCTATCTCAACTTCCCGGGCCGGGCGGAGGAAGCCTTCGACTTCTATAAGTCCGTCTTCCGGGGCGAGTTCAGCTCGCTCGTCCGGTTCAAGGACATGCCGATGGGGGGAGCGCCGATCCCGAAGGAGGCCCAGGACAAGATCCTGCACATCGCCCTGCCGGTCGGGAACGACATCCTCATGGCCAGCGACGCGCTGGAATCCATGGGTCAGAAGCTCGTCCAGGGCAACAACTCTTACATCTCCATCCAAGTGGACAGCAAGGAGGAGGCCGACCGGGTCTACAAGGCCTTGTCCGCCGGCGGCAAGGTGCACATGCCCATCGGGGACCAGCCGTGGGGGGATTACTACGCCAACTTCGCGGACAAGTTCGGCATCGGCTGGATGATCAGCTACACGTATCCGAAGAAGAGCTGACCCCGCGGCGCCCGAGCCGGCGCCCCCTCTTCGTCTGGCGCGACCTCTCGGCCCGCGTCGCTTGCAGGTTCGGGCCGGAGGGACTAGAGTAGTCATACGTTGGGGCCCGTGAGGGGACGATTGGAGGCTGGCTCGTTGCGAAAGATCTCTCCCGAGATCCTGGCCCGGATCGACAACCGCATCTATGACGACCGGGGCGGCGAGTGGTGGGACCCCGAGTCGTCTTTTTATCAGATGAAGGTCTCCTTCAACCCCGGGCGCGTGGGCTACGCCAGGAAGGTCATCGCCGAGAGGATGGGCTTCGATCTGGCGGGCAGGGCCGCGCTGGATGTGGGATGCGGAGGAGGCTATCTCACTGAGGAGATCGCCCGCCTGGGATTCGCCGCGACGGGCGTCGACCCGTCGGAGCCGTCGCTTCGGGCGGCGGCGGCCCACGCCCGGGCCCAGGACCTCGAGATCCGCTATGTCAAGGGCGCCGCCGAGGACTTGCCTTTCGAGGCCGGCGCTTTCGACGCCGTCTTCTGCTGCGACGTGCTCGAACATGTGCGCGACCTGGACCGGGTCGTCTTCGAGATCTCCCGCGTCCTCAAGCCGGGCGGTGTGTTCTGCTACGACACCATCAACCGCACCCTTCTCAGCGGGCTAGTCGCCGTCAAGATCTGCCAGGAGTGGAAGCGCTGGGCCTTCATGCCGCCCCGCCTCCACGTCTGGGAGATGTTCATCAAGCCCCGGGAGCTCTGCGCGCTCCTCGCCCGGAACGGCCTGGAGTGGCGGCAGCACCGGGGCCTCGTTCCGGGGGTCTTTTGGCCCCGGCTTCCGGGCTACCTGAGGAAGAGGGCCCGGGGGGAGTGGACCTTGAGCGACCTCGCCCGGAGGGTGGCCATGGTCGAGAGCCGTTTCACCGCCGTCATGTACATGGGATACGCGGTCCGGACCTAGCCGGCCGCGGAAGGAGGAGGGACCGATGGACGATGTCTTGAGGACGGCCAAGGCCTGCCGTCACTACGCGATGTGCAAGATCGATTTCCTCGGCAGCGGCGTTTGCGCCTCGGGGACCGAGCGGCGCTACGTGAGCTTCTACCCCGAGGGCCGGATGGACCTCTACGCCGCCCTGGCCGAGGGTCGGGTCCCGGTCACGGAGAAGGCCGTCGAGATCGCCGAGACTTGCGACCTCTGCGGCCGCTGCGACTACCAGTGTTATTTCGTCACCGAGATGAGGCCGTCCCGCGTCATGCAGGCGCTCAAGGACCACATCGGCCGTCACCTGGCGGGAGGCGGCGCGGTCGAGAAGGCCGCCGAGGACGGACCGCTGCGGGACATGAGGGCCATCGTCGGGGACGAGTGGGCGACGAGCGACCGGGCCATCGCGGTGACCTACGCGCACGATCCCGGCCCGATGTCCGTTCCCAAGATGCCCTCCTACGTCGTCATGCCCGGGACGAGGGAGGAGGTCTCGGCGCTGCTGAAGCTCTTCGGCCGCCGCGGCATCCCCTGGGTCGCCCGGGGCAACGGCTCCCAGAACGCCGGGCTCTCGCTCTGCGAAGGCGCGATCGTCGACCTCGGCCGCATGACCGAGATCGCGTTCGACGACAAGAACTGGGCCGTCAAGGTCGGCCCGGGGGTCACGGCCTTCGACCTGCAGCGCGAGGCGGTCAAGAGGGGGCGCCGGGTCAACGTCGCCGAGCCCGCGGCCATGGTCTGCGGCAACGTGATCTGCTCTGGCATCTTCTCGACCTTCATGACCGGCTATGGGACGGCGGGCGACAGCTTCGTCGACGCGGAGGTCGTGGCTCCGGACGGCTCATGGTTCTCGCTGAGCGACAAAGGGGCCCCGAACCTGTTCGCCTTCCGCCAGTCCGACACGCCGAGCCCGGGCATCTGCACCTCCGTGAGCCTGAAGCTCCATCCGATGACGGACGACGAGACGGCCATCCTGGTACCCTTCGAATCGCTCGACGGGGCCCTCCGCTTCGCCCGGGAGTGCGCGGTCCGCCGGATCGGCCTGGCCATCGGCGTCCTCGGCGACGAGTACGCGTCGACCTTCATGGCCTTGACCCGGCGGACGGCCGCCTTGGTCAAGGAGGCCTTCACGGAGCACCTGGGCATCCCCTACCTCGTCCTTGTCGTCGGCGACAAGTACGCGATCCGAAGCGTGGCCGAGATGGGCCTCCCCTTCTTCGACCAGCGGCTCTTCCGGGCCATCCATCTCGGGCTGCCTTCGCTCGCCTCGCCCCGCTGGCTGAGCCTCCTCAAGGACATGGGTTCCGAAGAGCCCTACGCCTATCTCAAGGTCAAGGGCTTCGCCGGCCTGGCCGAGGCGGCCCTGGCGCCGTCCCCGGCCCGGCTGGTCGAGGACGCCGATCCGGAGCTCAGGCCGTTCTTCGAGAAAGTCTACGCCAGGCCGGAGATGACCGACCTCGTCTGGCTGAACATGTTCCGCATCCTGAGCTCGCGGATGGGCCGCGACAGGCAATTCGCCATCAACATCATCTATCTGCCCCTGGAGGAGGCTCTGATCGCCGGGCTCATGGACGGTTTCAAGACGATCGCCGACCGCCATGGGCTCAGGAACGCCCTGGGCTTCATCTCGCCGATCGACGACGGGAAGCGCTGCCTGCTCGAGTACGATTACTTCTTCGACCAGACGGATCCGGAGGAGACGGCCCGGATGCGGCAGGCGGTCATGGAGGCGGGCGGGCTGGTGATGGAAACCTCGGCTCGGACCGGCACCATCCGCTGGATCCGGCACGTCGTCAACCAGGGCTTCGCCCGCAGAGAAAACCTTCTTTACACCTGACCGCCGGGGGGCCGCCGCGGGGGTGTCCCGTCGACCGGGACTGGGTTCCCGTTCCGGAGGATAGGGAAGGGCGGGCCCCTGGGTCCGGAAGGGCCCCAAAGGGGACCGTCCGGGGCGGTTGCGGCGCGGTGCTGGCATATTTTTTGCTATCCTTATCGGTTACCATGACCAAGAGCGGACGTCATAAGAAGAACAGTCACTGGGATTACACGCTTCTGTACCTGGCTTTGCTCAAGAGGGGCGAGCTCGTCCCCGTCTACGAGGAGGCCCGCCGGAGGGCCTGGCGGTCGGAGAGAGCCGCGTCCCGGCGCAAAGCCGGCTGATGGGAGCTTCGAGCCCTGGACTCGAGCGGCGGAGGTCCGCCGCGGCCGGGGTGATCTCTAGAGGAGGAAACCCGATGAACGCCAAATCCGTGATGTCTCGGTCACTCGCAGGCCTGGCCATCGCCGCCGCTCTCGTCCTCATGACCTCCCAGGCCCCCGCGGAAGAAGGGATGTGGACGTTCACCAACCCGCCCTCCAAGCTGCTCCAGGAGAAGTACGGCTTCACGCCGACCCAGGAGTGGCTGGACCACGTCCGGCTCTCGAGCATCCGCTTCAACGACGGCGGCTCGGGCTCGTTCATCAGCCCCGGCGGCCTGGTCATGACCAACCATCACGTCGCCGTGGGCCAGCTGCAAAAGGTCTCGACCAGCGCCAAGGATTATGTGGCCGACGGCTTCTTCGCCCCGACCCCGGACAAGGAGCTCAAGAGCCCCGACCTCGAGCTCAACGTCCTGATGGCCATGATCGACGTGACATCGCGGGTCACGGCCTCCGCCAAGCCGGGCCTGACCGCGGAGCAGGCCCTCAAAGCCCGCGAGGCCGAGATCGCCAAGATCGAGGACGAGAGCCTGAAGCAGACGACCCTGCGCTCCAACGTCGTCGCCCTCTACGGCGGCGCCGAGTACTGGCTCTACCGATACAAGGTCTATACGGACGTCCGGCTGGTCTTCGCGCCGCAGCGGCGGGTGGCCTACTTCGGCGGCGACTGGGACAACTTCACTTATCCCCGCTACGACCTCGACGTGGCCTTCTTCCGCGTCTATGAGAACGGCCGGCCGGTGAAGCCGGCGAACTACTTCAAGTGGAACGCCAAGGGCGCCGGCCTCGACGAGCTCGTCTTCGTCTCCGGCCATCCCGGCAGCACGGACCGGCTCTTCACGGTCGCCGAGCTCAATTTCGAGAGGGACGTCCACTACCCGGTCCTGCTCAAGTACATCAGCGGCCGGCTGGCCATCCTCGGGACTTACGCCGCCAAGGGCCAGGAGGAGCAGCGCCGGGCCCTGGTCCAGATGTTCGGGCTCGAGAACAGCCGGAAGGCCCTGACCGGCGAGTACGAGCAGGGGCTGCTCAACAAGGCCATGATGGACCGCAAGGCGCTCGAGGAAAAGGAGTTCCGCGACAAGGTCGAGGCCGACCCGGCCCGGCGCGCGGAGTACGGCGAGGCCTGGTCGACGATCGCCGGGGTCGTCGAGAAGGAGGCGGGCCTCTACAGGACGCAGTTCTACGAGCGTCTTTCGGGCAGCCGCCTGGCCGAGCTGGCCATGACGATCGTCCTCTACGTCGCCGAGGTCCCCAAGCCCGACGCCGACCGGCTCCCCGGCTATCACGAGGCCCAGTTGCCAAGCGTCCGCTTCAATCTGTTCTCCCCGGCGCCGGTCTATGCCGACCTCGAGGAGGCCGGCTTGGCCGGCACGCTGAAGATGTCGCTCGACGAGCTCGGCTCCGACAACGCCTTCATCAAGCTCGTGCTGGGGGGGAAGAGCCCGGCCGAGGCGGCGCGCGAGCTCATCGGCGGGTCCAAGCTGGCCGACGTCGCGGTCCGCAGGGCCCTCATCGACGGCGGGGTCAAGGCCGTCGAGGCCTCCAAGGACCCGCTCATCGTGCTGGCCCGCAAGCTGGCCCCCCGCGTCCGCGAAACCGTCCAGTGGACCAAGGACAACATCGACAGCGTCCTCGAACCCGCCCACCAGAAGATCGGCCGGGCCCGATTCGCCGTCTACGGCAAGAGCCTCTATCCCGACGCGACCTTCACCCTGCGACTGACCTTCGGCACCGTGGCCGGCTACCCCATGAACGGCACCCAGGCTCCTTACGAGACGACGCTCTACGGCCTGTTCGACCGTTCGCTCGGCTTCAATAAGTCCGGCGATTGGGCCCTGCCCGACGCCTTCTGGGCGAACGTCGGGACCCTCGACCTCTCGACGCCGGTCAATTTCGTCTCGAGCTGCGACATCATCGGCGGCAACTCGGGCTCCCCGGTCATCAATAAGAACGCCGAGATCGTGGGCCTGATCTTCGACGGCAACATCGAGAGCCTGGCCGGCCGCTTCTTCTTCGACGGGGAGGCCAACCGCGCCGTGGCCGTCCACCCGGCCTACATCATCGAGGCCCTGCGCAAGCTCTACGGCGCGGCCAAGCTGGCCGACGAGATGGAGGGGAAATAGGCTCAGGGCCTCACGGCCACGGCCAGCATCTCGAAATCGTCCGGCGTCAGGGCGTCGCGGCGGCTGAAGGCGCCCAGCCTGGCGCCGAAGATCTCGACCGAGGCGAAGCCGGCCTTCTTGAGAAGCCAGGCCAGCTCCGGGGGGACGTACCAGCGCTCATCGCAGTCGATCTCGATCGGGCGGCCGTGGTCGTCCCGGGTCGTGAGCCGGGAGCGCATCCGGAAGGTCATCAGGTCGAAGGCGTGGCCTCCCGTCACGGACTCGCCGCCGCTTTCGTTCTCGAACTGCCCGACCGAGCGATGGAGCGGAAAAAGGCCGTTGAGGGTGGTCATGATGAGCTTGCCGCCGGGACGGAGGGCCCGCGCCGCCCCGCGCAGGATCTCGAAGTTCATCTCGTCGGTCTCCATGAGCGGAAATGCGCCCTCGCAGATCATGACGGCCAGGCCGAAGTCGCCCTTGAAGGGAAGGGCCCTGGCGTCGCCGACGCGGAAGTCGGGGGCGACGCCGGCCGCGGCGGCCTTGGCCCGGGCCCGCTCGATCTGGGATGGGGACAGGTCGATCCCCGTGACCTTGTAGCCGCGCCGGACGAGCTCGATGGCATGGCGGCCCGTGCCGCAGCCGATGTCGAGGATGGGGATGGACCGGTCGCCGCCGATCTCGGCCTCGATGAAGTCGCACTCGCCGGACGTGCCCTTGGTGTAGGCCTCCCGGTCATAGCCCTCCGCGAAATCGGCGAAGAGCGCCTCGTACCATTTCTTGGCCATGTTCGTTCTCCCGGAGAGGAACGCCGTCTCCGTCTCGAGTCTGACCCGCCGATGCCCGGCATCCGAGGGCGATCGGGGGAGACCGCAGGATAGTTCGAGCGGGGACGGAAGTCAAGGACCCGACGGCTAGAATGAGATCTCGGCCCGGACGCCGAACCCGAGGGCGTTGGGGACGGAGGGGGCCATGGACGGGTGGAGGACGAACTGCACGTCCGGGTGGAGATCGAGCCAGCTCAAGAGCCGGGCCTGGTAGGTCAGCTCCAGGTTCCACTCGGCCCGCCGCACCGGGGATCCGGCGAGGGCGGCCTTCCTCATGAAGTCGTCGCCATTGAAGGCCGCGGCGAAGGCCATTCCGGCGATATCCTTGCTCCGCCGGGCCAAGAGCCCGGTGAAGGAGAGTCCGCCGCCCGTGAACAGCCCGATCCGGTTGAGCCGGGGGTTGGCCACGCCGACCCGGGTGAAGGCGATGAGCTTCCGCCCGGTGCCGCCGGCCTCCCGCCAGACCGCGTGAGACAGAAGAACGTAGAATCCCCGATAACCGGGGATCCTCTCAGCCTCGCCCGGCCCCGGCAGGATCGGAGCGAAGCGCGCCGCATAGGTCCAGAGCCCGACGGCGATCTTGCCGGCGTACGTCGGCTGGACGTAGCGCCTGATGCTCTCCCGAACCGCCTGCCTCCGATGCCGCCCCAGGGCGAGCGGTAAGCGATAGCCGGCTTCCGCCGCGAGCAGGACGCCGTTCGCCTTGCGCAGAACGATCCGCGTCCCATCCGGATCGGCGGGGTCGCCGGCGAGACCGTTCATGACCGCGGACTGGAGATAGAAACCGCCGGTCTTGAACCGGGCCCGGAAGCCCAGGGTCGTATAGGGAAAGACCGAGGGCCCGTTGAGGCCGCTGAAGGCGAAGGTCGGATCGATGCCCTGCGATGGGTTCAGGAAGACGGTGGCGGCCTCGATGACATCGAATTCCGAGTTCAGGTCATAGATCCCGGCCAGGAGCGAGAGACGGCCTCGCCAGAGGTCCTGCCGGAGCCAGGCCTCGTAGAGCCGGACGGCATGGGGCGCCGCGATGTTGCTGACGCCCTGGAGGTCGCCGAAATAGCGTTCGGGATCCCGGCCGGCGAGCCCCATGCCATAGACATAGAGCGTCGCGCCGTGCCAGCCGGCGAGCTTGGAGAGATCGAGCGAGAGGGTCAGGGAGAGATTGTGGAGATCGACGGGCCCGCGGCGAAGGCCCCCGGCGACGACGGAGAAGACCTCGCCGAGATAGGCCAGCCCTAGTGTCACGCCGCGGTCGTCCAGCCGCGTCTTGAAGCGACCCCATCCCGGCCTGGAGGCGAGCGCGGCGTTCGTGTCCTGGCCGGCGTCGGCCCGGGCCTCTTGCCCGAGGCCGAGCGCCGCGCTCTGAACGAGAAAGGACACGAGAAAAATGACGGCGGCCGGACCGCGGCCGCAAGGTCCCCGCTCGTTCTGCACCGGGAATGGTCCCCCCGGCTATTGTAGCAAATTCGCCCCGGCCCGGCGCGGCCCGCTCTACCACACCTTCTCGACGTGGAGCTCCCAGACCTCTTCGTCAGGATTCTCGCGAAGATAATAATAGCGCCCCTGGTAGAAGCAGAACAGGGTGCCGTTGGACAGCCGGCCGGTGAAAGGCAGGTCCTTCCGCCAGAGCTCCCGCCCCTGGAGGTCGAAGGCGGCGAACTCGACCTGGTCCTCCCGGTACTTCCACGTCCGGGTGAGGAACTTCCCGTCGGAGACCTCGAAATAATCGAGGCCGGGGGCGCGGTCGGGGAAGAACAGGCGCTTCTCGTACTCGGTCCAGGGCGTCGGCGACGACCTCGACCAGCCGTCCTTGATGGGCTTGATGACGGCCTCCCTCAACGCGTCCGTCATCGGGATCGGCTCCAGGGGCAGAACGATCGTCCTCTGCTCGCCGCCGGACCGGTCATAGACGGTGACGGCGACGGGCTTATCCCGGCTGGCCTCGATGACGTAAAGCGCATCGCCGGCCACGCGGGCGGCGAAGTAATCGGAGACCAGGTTGATCTTGTTCAGGCCTTCGGAGGACGAACGGGCGCCGATCTCCTTGACCAGCCGCTGGTCTTTGTCATAGAGACGGAGCGTCGTCGCCATCCCTTTCTCGTCGAAATTGAGGTTCCTGGCCACGTACCCGTCACCCAGGCGATAGACCGCCCCCTTGAACACGAGGAAGGTGAACGTGACTTCGCCGGCGTATTCGCCGTCGAGCGAAAAGCGCGCGAGCTTCTTGTTGCCGAGGACTTCCAGATGGTCCTTGAAGGGCCGGATCGTGTAGATGAAGTCGAATTCGCCGGGCCCCTGCCCCTCCCGTCCGAAGGTCTTGACGAAGGTGACGCCGCCGGGCCCCAGGGTGAAGATGTGGGCGCTCACGTCGTTCTCGACGATGTACATCCGGCCGTTGGCGATGGTGATGAAGAAGGGGTCCATCACCTGGGGCAGCTTGGCCACCAGCTCCGCGGCCGCCGGCAGGGCCAGGAGCCCCAACGCGACCGCGACGGCCGGCAGAAAGAAGCGGATCCGGGTTTTCGCCTGAGTCATTCCCGACCTCCTCAACGAAGGGGCTGCGAGGATCGCTGATGATCGGAGTCTAGGACAGGGACTTCGGGTTGTCAATCCGGGCCGC
>Ga0316628_100000083_pt1 | contig 52861 bp, 74 predicted proteins | sample OWC_Aug_M2_C1_D5_FD_207648 | JGI IMG/M metagenome (GOLD analysis project Ga0316628, IMG submission 207648) | Wetland soil microbial communities from Old Woman Creek delta, Ohio, United States - OWC_Aug_M2_C1_D5_C | ecosystem: Environmental > Terrestrial > Soil > Wetlands | place: USA: Ohio...
GTATCTCCAGGCGGTCATAACTCGCGAGGGTTACGACCCGGAGACGATTAACAATTGGCGGGCCATCTTCCAGATACAGGGCCGGGCGGTGGATATTGCCAATACGCCAGCGCCCGGATGGGTGGTCACGAGCCACCACTGGCAACCCATGCCAGGCCGGGCGGCGATGGCAGTAGTATTGATGGACGGCGTGGATGAGTTTCGGATACCCTGGCGGGTGACGGTGTGGCTCCTGCCATATAGTAGGGCAGGTGGATGAAAGGACGGCGAGATGGATTACCTTGTAATCTTTGGACTTCTGATGTGCGCGTTGGCGGTGGGCGTTGTCTCATTCTTGCTTGGCTATTGGATTGGCTTTGAACGTGGGGAGGATTCCGGGGCGTTTCACTTCGCTATGCTTTCACGGCGTGGCGAATTTGATGATGAGGAAGATGATGATGACTAGGCTTGTGCGTGGAGAAAAAGAGAGGGGGCGCAATGTGCAGCGCGATACAACTTGCAATCAGTGACATCATTAGAACTATTGGCATTGGAATAGCCCTGGGACTGGCCCCCGCCTTATTTCTTGTGATGGTCATGTGGGGTGAGCGGCGGCTTGATAGGAGGGATACCGATTGATGCGCAAACGATTTCTTGTGGAAGAAGTTCGAAATGGCCGTCATTGTGCGATTGATGATAATAGGTTGCGTGAGATAGTCATTACAGAAGGGTGGGCAAACGATATCCATTACGATGGCCTCACAAGGTGGGCCATCACCGACGACGGCCACCTTTTTCTTCTCGACGATATGAGGAATTGGGCTTGCCCACCCAGTGGCCGATTTACGGTTGCTTGGTTTTGAGGCGGCCCATTCCCGATATTCCATAATATCGTTACCGATTTTCAAGGAGGAAATATGGGCGCGAAGACTAAAGATGAGAAGGGCGCTGGAAAGAACTTGAACATGGTATGGCATGGTGTTCCATGCGTCGCGGATGAACTTGGCGAGGGACTTCGCCATAGTATCTGGTTGTGCTGGCGATGCGCCCGCCTTGTAACGGAGGGGGATATTTGGCTCCTTGCCCCTACCCTTTCAAGCGAGGAGGCTGCGGCGGTAGCGGATTGCATCGCCAGCGAGACGCTTCGCTGGCGATTGATCGAGAAGGAAGGCGAGTTGGAAGGGTTGCTTTGGGAGGTGGTCGCGGACTCGCAAATTCCCGCCCTCGTCGGGGATAAACTTATACCAGCCGGAACGATAGAAACTATGTATCAAGATGGTAGACCCAGTTTTCAGTGTCAATGGTGTTACCAGGATGTCGGGGAAGGGTACGGTCACACCCCCGAATGTTTGATTGTGCGTATCCATGAGGCCCTTGCGACGATTGACGAGGAGAAGGACAATGAACCTTGTGCTTGATGTTGACGTGGACGTGGAGGCCGCTCGTGGGATGCTCATTCAATGCGTGTTCAACGAACGCCTGTTCGGCGAACTCAGCGCGGATGCAGCCGTAGCGAAGGTTACGGGGCTTTCGACTTCTCCCGATAAAGTGGTTTGTGAGCGGCTATTCGACTTGGTGTTCTCGCCGGGGTTAGTCAAGTGGTCTATTCGAAATGAAAATGATGACGGGGGGAAAGAACAAGATGCTGCCTGAGTGGTATCTCATCGGCTCCTGCATTTTCCAGGCCATTCTCGTGATGAGCATTGTGCTAATCGCCATCGTCATTGCGGGGACGGGCAAAGAGTTACGGACGCGGTTGGGGGGCATCCAGCACGCCCTGGAGGCCATCTACGATTTGATCGCAGGCGGCTCAGGGCCGGGGCGGCCACTTACTTCCAGTAAAAATTAGGAGGGGACAATGAAAACAACCGGGCAAACTGTAGAGGGCGGGTTTATGGTGACAATGAGCGAAGACGAGCACAAAATCCTCTTTGCCCTTCAGCAAGCCGCTCAGGGATACTCGTGGGGTGAGATATTCCAGAAGCCAGCCGACCTGAGCGCTGACCTGGACGGTGCGCTCAAGCTCGTGGCGCTTTGGGTCGAGCACCGAATGGCGATTGTTGAGATGCAGGCGGCAATCGAACGTGCCAAGCGGGCGCTTGGCTATCCAGTGCAGGGTGTAGATAACACCGCCCCGACGACATGACCAGAAACGTAGTAAGCAGTAATATCGTCGTTCTGAAGTGCGATTGTGGACTTCCGTATGCCGAAGTTCGCGATGGCGTCCTGCGCGTCGTTTCCCGCCATCACGGGGAACGGCATACGAACGACATCGCCATTGCCCGGCTGGCCGAAATAGGGCACGAGGAGGCGCTGGCGGCGCTGTTGCGGAAAGTGTTGACGCCGCCCCCAGGCAAGGCGGGGGTGGAAGGAGAAGAACAATGAGGTTCCTTGGGGCAAATCCAGAGAGAGAAGTCATCGTCCAGTTGACTGCGCAGGAATGGAAACTGTTGAGTGATCTTATCACGTCGTCTCGCTCAGGCGAGGATTGGGATTTCCTGGGTGACTTCGGATACTTGCCATCATCCAGTGTAACTAATATGGAACCAGTTCTATTGGCGGTTTCACACTGGGTTGAGGCGCGGGAATGGGTATCCAGATTCCGGGAGATGGTAAACCGATTTGAGAAAAAACTGATGGCTTGTGAAGAACCTAAACCCGGGGACGATACCGCCCCCACTGAGGGGGACTGATTTTAGGCGATTTCCCATCCGTGTAGGGAATTACACCGCCCCCCTGCCAAAAACGGCCAAAATCGCCTCGCATATCGCACCACGTCACGGCAGGGGGGTGTGACGGTGTTGACAACTCCTTCGGAATCTGTTAAACTATCGGTGTCTGTGATGCGAGTGCGCGTGAGGTCTTCACAATGCGCCCGAATGTACACCCGGTTGTGTGTGCCCATTCGGGCGCAAGCCTTTATTGTCGCAGTTGACCCTCCCGCAGCGATTGAGACTGGCCTGGCGAGTTGTGTTAGCCGACTCGCGGCTCCTGCATGCTCTTGCCCCCGGTTTTCGCCGCGCTGTTGAATTAGGTCAATTCGCCCTCCGGCAACCAACCCCCACTTGGCGTATGGTGGACTACGAGGGGCTGGCTACAGAAGGCTACACAAAGAACTCCCCGATTTTCACTGCTATTCAGTTCAAGGCGCGGGCCATTGGCAGCATTCCCCTTCGCGCCTACATTGGAACGCAAGACAACCCGGAACCTGCTCCAGACAGACACCCGCTCGCGGTGTTGCTCCGACGGCCCAATCGCGTCCAGGGCATCAGCCAATTCTTGACACTATCGCACGTATACCTGAATCTTTCAGGCGACGTTTTTATTGGCCTTGTCCGTGAGCGGACGGGCATTCAGGCCATGTACACGCTGCGGCCAGACCGGGTGAATATCCTCATGGGGCCGGAAGGGCTTGCCGGGTATCGCTGGATACCGAGTGGTGGTACGATACAGGACGCTGTTCATTTTCTCCCCGAAGACCTCGTTCATATTAAATATCCCAACCCCCTTGACCCTTGGGAGGGCGTAGGCTATGGCCTATCCCCGTTGTGTTCCGCCGCCCGGTCGGCGGATGTGGACAATGCGGCGACCGATTTCCTCAAGATTTTCTTCGAGGGCGGGGCGCTGTTCATGGGGCTACTGGAGACAGACCAGAACTTAAGCGAGGCCGAAATCGCCACCATCCAGACGCGGTGGGGTGAGCGGTACGGTGGGTATCGCAATTGGGCCGAGAGGGTTGGCGTTCTGGCGCGGGGGCTAAAATACACGCCCATCGTTCCCACGTTTGACCAAATGTCATTCGATACGCTGGACGAGCGAAACGAGTCGCGTATCTTGGCGGCCCTCGGCGTCCCGCCAATTCTCGTCGGAGCGCGGGTCGGATTGACGCATTCGACCTATTCGAATTATGCTCAGGCACGGCTCGCGGTATGGGAAGACACGCTCATCCCGGAAGCGCAGATGTATGAGACAGAATTGGTTAACGCCCTTTCCGGCGGTGGGGCGTTCCCAGGGTTTGATTATTCCAAAGTCCCTGCCATGCAAGAGCGTGCCCTGACGCGCGTGACGGCATTCCAGGCGCTTTTTAACTCCGGCTATCCCCGCGACCAGGCTGCGCAAATCGTTGGGCTTCCGGCAGGAAGCAGCCCCGGCGGCGATATTTCTTACATGCCCATATCACTGGTTCCTGCCGGGCGTACCCCTTCCACTACGCCGCCTGCTGACGATGAAGAAGAACCTGACGAGGAAGAGGTGGAGGTCAGCGAAGCGCAGGCGCTATCCCCGGTGGTATCCGCAGAAGTAACGTCCCCCTGGACGCCTGAGCAGTGCCTATTGCTGTGGCGTATAGCCGACCGCGCCGCTACCAGCCATGAAAACCAATTCAAGCGGGTCGCGCAAGGGAATTTCCGCCGCGAATTGGCCGCCATCCTTGCGCTATTGCACGGTGAGCAGGTCGCCGCGCGGGCGCGGCGTGGGAGTGTGAATTACAAGGTCTTTCTCGATGACACTTTACAATACCTTAATACCCGCTCCAATCCAATTTGGCAGGACGCCGCCATGCAGCTTGCTAATGGCATGTTCGATACCGCGCTCGACAGGTGGCAGGTCGTCGGGATAATTCCAATCGGCGACCCGGCGCTCGTCGCCAGCGAAATGATGCGCTACTACCCGATAGAGTTCGCTCAGGCCGTCACCGGGACAACTACAGAGCATATCCGGCTGGCTATTCAGCAGGGTATCGAGAACGGGTGGGGCATTGAGCGGATGCAAAACCAGCTTCAGTCGCTCTTTGAGGTTTGGATTGAGGGCGGGTCGCCGGATGAGAGCTTCCTCTTGGAGCGGCTGCCAAACTGGCGGGCGGAACTGATTGCCCGGTACGAAACGATACGCTCGTACAACCTCGCCAGCCTCGGCATTTTCGGGGCGGCGGCTGTGCCACTGAAGCAGTGGCTCGCCACAATGGATGACCGCGTGCGGCCTGACCACGCGATGACTAACGGGCAAATAAAACCAGTTCGGCAGCCATTTAACGTCGCGGGGTATCAGATGATGTACCCCGGCGACCTTTCGATGGGTGCGCCACTTGAAGAAGCGATGAACTGCCGTTGCGCGATGGCTCCTATTTTGTAGGGGGGAATGATATGAGTAGAAAGAGAGAACAACGATGTGCGATGTGTAAGCGGGTTATTCGCGGTAGGGCGTATCGCCTTGGCGGTACGTTCAGCAATACATTCGCTTGTGAGACGTGCTACCGGGAACTGTTGACCGAACGGAGGCCTGAGCCGTCCATGCGGCGTTCCATGTCGGATAAACGCCCTGACGTGTTCAAGGCCATTACACCCGGTTACACGCGCGTCGTAGACAAAGCGCAGGGCATCGTCGAGGCGATTGTCAGCGTTACAGGGGTGAGGGATGCCTTCCAGGACATCATCAAAAAGGGCGCGTTCGCCAAAACCCTTGTAGAGCGCGGGCCAAAGGTGCGTGTCCTCGATGCGCACGATACCAGTACGACGCTTTCGGTGATTGGTATTCCCCTGGAAATGCGGGAAGTCGAGAAGCGCGAACTCCCGAAAGCGGTGAGGGGGCGTTTCCCGGACGCAACGGGCGGGCTGCTCGTGCGCACACAATTCCTGATGGATACCGAACGCGGGCGGGAAGTGTTTTCCCGTATCGCGGCTGGAGCGGTCAACGAGTGGTCAATCGGATTTGACATCATAGACTCCGAGTACCCCGACGGCGAGCCAAAGAGTTTTGAGGAGATGCTGGACGAACTCCCGACGCGGGTAATCAAGGAAGTGCGGCTGTGGGAATACTCTCCGGTGATATGGGGCGCAAACCCGGCGACCGAAACGCTCAATGCCCGCAGTCTCCAGCCCGGCGCTGCCGACTTAGGGGCGGGTGAACACAAGCGGGTCCCCGCGCTCCAATCGTATCCATTGGCCGCCAGGGCGCGGGCTTGGGACGGCGCGGGCGCGGAACGGCGCTGGCGAACCGCTTCTGATTCCGAGGAGGCTCCGAGCGCCCGCTACCGGAACGGGTTTTTCTGGTTTGACCAGGAGAATGCCGACCAGTTCGGCAGCTACAAGCTCGGTTACGTGGATGTAATAGACGGGACGGCGACGGCCATCCCGCGCGGGCTATTTGCCGTAGCGCAGCGCCTCGATGGGACAGACATCCCCGACAGCGATAAGGCGGCTATCCAGAGGCAACTCTCCACCTGGTACGCCCGAATGCGCGAGGAGTTCGACGACGACACCATCGTACCGCCCTGGGAAGTTTCCCTGGACGTGGCGCTGGAGATACGCGGGGTGGTAGACGCCGCCGGGCAATTGCTAAATGCCATTTCGCGGGCAAACGCCCTACTTCAGAGCCGTACCATTACGATGAGCCTGGACGTGACCGCTCTGGAGGGGATGGCGCCAGAGCAGATTCATGGGCTTTACGATGCGATAAGGAAGGAGGCCGCCTTGCGCGGCCTGACACTGACATTCGAAATTGAAGAAAGGGCCGGGTCGCCAGCAGCGCCCGCCCAGGACAGCGCCGACCTGAAGGCCGGGCCATCTCCCGAAGGGGAAATACCCACCGAAGATGTACGGGCGCTCAAAGACGCTATTGAGGCGCGGCGTAAGCGCCTCGACAACCTACAGTAGTTTAGAGGAGGATTTTTATGGCAACACAACCTATTCCCCTTCGGGAAGACGATTGGCTTACGAGGGGCGCAACCCTGAGACAGCAAGCCATCGCCATCCTGGAGAATCCAGATACCACCCCGGAGCAGCTTGAGCAAGTGGACGCCCTCACGGCGGAAGCCGAAGCGGCGTTCCAGCGGTCGGCGCGGCTCAGCGAACTGCGCTCCTCACTGGAAGTCGCTCGTAACGCGGGCGCTACACCAGGAGGGGATTACGCCCCGGCTCCATCGGATTGGCGGAATTTCGGCGAGTTCCTGCACGCGATTTGGGTAAGTCGCGCGACGGGTCAACTGGCCGATACGCGCCTGCTGCCGTTTCGCCCCGACCGGGGTGAGGCTGCGGAAGCGCAGGCCATCGTCGCCTCAATGGCTCCGGCAGCCCGGAAGGACTTGGCCGAAGCGGTCGGCGCAACGGGGGGCTTTCTCGTTCCGACAGAGTTCCAGGCGCAACTGCTGAGTGTCGCTGCGGAGCGGGCCATCATCCGCCCGCGTGCAACGGTCATTCGGATGCGCAATCGCAGCGTCCAGATTCCGGTGCTCGACCAGACTGGAACCTCGACTTCGAAGTGTAACTTCTTCGGCGGCATCCAGGTCTTTTGGGCGGAAGAAGCCGCACAGAAAACCGAGAGTGAACCTGCCTTCCGTCAGATTGAACTGGTCGCTCACAAACTGATTGGCTATACGCGGGCCTCAGACGAACTGCTCGCCGACAGCGCCATTGCCCTGGCCGACTTCTTCAACAGTCCGCTCGGCTTCACGGGCGCGATTGCCTGGGAAGAGGATTACCGCTTCCTGACAGGCACGGGCGCGGGTATGCCGCTCGGTATCGTCCCGGCGGCGGCCACTATCACCGCCCCGCGTGCTGTTGCAGGGCACGTGAACTACGACGACGTGGTGGGGATGCTTCAGCGCTTCCTGCCTGGCGCGAGTGGTATGTGGGTAGCGAGCCAGAGCGTGCTCTCTGACCTCGCACTGATGAGTGGCCCGGCGGGCAACCCTGCTTACGTCTGGCTCCAGGATGCTTCCGGGGGTATCCCTGGTCGGCTGTTGGGCTACCCCATCATGTTCACCGAGAAACTGCCGCTCCTCGGCTCCGAAGGCGACATCCTGCTCATTGACCCGGCCTACTATCTGATTGGTGACCGCCAGGCGACAACCGTCGAGGCGACTCAATTTGACCGTTGGCGGGAAGACCAGACGAGTTGGCGAGCCGTCCACCGCGTGGATGGTCAGCCCTGGCTCTCGGCTCCGCTCACCTTCCGTGATGGGACGACTCAGGTCAGCCCGTTCGTGAAGTTGGGCGCGGGCGGCGGCTCGTAAGGAGGTAATATGGGCTATACAGAAGCAGTACAAGAACGGCATGTCCCGCTCGCTGTCCTCTACCCGGTCAACCGGGGGGCTGGCGTTTACGATACAGGATACGTCTCGCTGGCGGGCTACCATCGCGCCTGGGCACTGGTGGAGATTGGCGCAATGGCTGCCGGGGCGACGTTCGATGTGGACATGGAAATTGCGACCGACGACGCGGGAACTGATGCCTACGACCTGAAGGAGACGGCTCAGCTTACCCAAGCGGCGGATGGCAATGACCACCTCGTCCTCATCAACCTGCGTTCGGAAGAAATCACCAATCCGGACGGCCTCGGACTGGACAGGGATTACGTTAACCTCGAAGTTACCATCGGGGTAAACGCGGTTTACTGTTCAGTCGTCATCTTCGGCACTGTGCCACGCTACGCACCTGGTAGCGAGGCGCTGTGGGATGAAATCGTGGATTAACCCATAGTGCGGTGGTAGGGGGTGTTCATGCCCCCTACCACCCTCTGAATAATATGTGGCTTAGACTAACTACCGTAAAGCGCATCGAGAAGGCGGGGCGGGTTGAGGTTTACCAGCCCGGTGATTGGATTCAGGTTGGGGAACACGTTGGGCGCTACCTGGCAATGCAGTGGATTGCCGACGGGTCGGCGGAAGCGGTTGGGCACAAGCCGACGGAACTGACGGCGCTTACATCGGACACTGGAATCGTCATTTTGACCAATGCGCCCCATGCGCAGAAACAGGTAGCCGAACTCTTTGAGAATAAGGTTGCGGTCACTGTCGGGAGCCTATCCACGCCCTACCGCAAGACGCTCCTCTGGCATCCCTCGGTGCGATTGCGGGCGGAAGTAGTTCATTGGGGCATGATGCGCTTGGACAATTGGCAAGTGGTCGTCCCACTCTGGCGCTACGATACCCTCGCTTCGGAGATTGGCTCCGAAGCCGACCGGGCCAGGACACAGGCCATTACGCACGACTTGCGAATTATGGTCTACCAGCCCGGACTGGTGTTCCTCCGGGTATGCCCGGAAACTCGGCAGCTAATCGAGTTTTGGAAAGAGGAACTGATTGACGCGGATGAACCCAAACTGGCCTTCCTGCGAGCCATCTACCGCGCCAGGCCAATTCTCTGCTCGTGTCCACCCGGATGGGGAGGGGAGATAAATGCCAAGCGAACTCGATAAGAATGCACTCGGCAGTTTCTTAGGCGATTTGGCTGGGCTCTGCGTGAGCCATCATGTTCATATCGTCATCGGCGAAACGTCGTTTATCCTGGTCGGCGATCGGCCATTCTATGATATGTACATTACGCCAAATGGCTCTGCCCGGCTCGTTATCCCCGGTGGGGAAGATTTGGTGGTGACTGTACCAGGTGACACAGCGTAGGGGCATCGTTTATGTCGTTTACGGCCAACGGGCGGCCCTGACAGCGGCAAAGAGCATCGCCAGCCTTCAGGCTACGGGCTGTACCTTGCCGATTACAGTTATTGGCGACCGGGCTATCCCCCCGGCGGCTCATGTAGATTACCCCCGGCTTGACCAGGGGGGGCGGCTGACGAAATTGGCAATGCTGGAACTGATGGCGGATTACGATTACCTACTGTACCTGGACGCGGATACACGCATTCATGGCGACCCAACCCCCGGCTTCGCTATCGTGGAGGACGGGTGGGATATGGCCCTGGCGCTTTCAGGGTTTCAGGGCAACAGGGCTTTCGAGCACGTGCAGGCGCGTGAGCGGACGGAAACCTTCGATGCCATCGGTGCGCCACTTGTGCAGTATCAGTGCGGGGTGCTTTTTGTGGCTCGTAGTGACACGACAAGGGCCTTTTTTGGGGCGTGGCGCGATGAGTGGGGTAGTTACGCCACCGCCGACCAGGCCGCCTTTGTGCGTGCTTTAGAGCGCGTTCCTCTGCGGCTTTGGTTGCTTGGAAATGATTGGAATGGCGTGGATGGGGAAATCGTAGAACACCGCTTTGGTGAGGCGAGGGAATTGTGACCAACGTCCATGTAGTCTGTCGGAACCCAAAGGACGACCGGGTTATCCCCAGGATGGTACGTATCCTGGCGGATGTACACGGCTGGACTGTCGGGGCGGCTCCTCGCAGAGACGCTGCACTGAACTACTTCTGCGGCTACTTCGAGTGGGACTTGCATCGCAGTTTCAAGGCCACTCCGCTTGCGGCTTACCTCACGCATCGTGAGGAGAACGCGGCGGATAAGGCGCGGTTGTGGGACGTGGTCGCGGAAATCATGGACGTTCGCGTCGTAACGGCGTGGAAATACGGGGCAATGATAGAGGAGTTCGGCCCAACTACACTTGCCCCCCTACCCCTGGAGCGTGAGCGGTTCGTTCCCGTAGCGTTCCCCCGCCACCCGGTTGTGGGGACTTCTGGATTTACCTACCATACAAACCGGAAAGGCTCAGGGCTAATGGGAAAACTGGCGAAGGCCCTGGGAGCCGATGCCACGTTTCAGGCGTCGGGGCGGGGCTGGCCTGTCCCAACCAAACGGTATACATGGAGTGAGATGCCGCGCTTTTACCAGGGCCTCACCGTATGGGTCTGCACGTCGCTTGTGGAAGGCGGCCCTATGGGGACGCTGGAGGCGCTGGCGTGTGGACTACCAGTCGTTATCCCAAACGATGTCGGCTTGCACGACGAGCTTCCCGCAGTGCGGGGTATTTATCGTTACCCGAAAGGGGATGCGAAAGGGCTGATTTCGTGTACGCGGTTGGCGCTTGAGGAATACCCTACGCTCGACCGCGAGGCGCTTCGGGCTGTCACCGCGCGGTATGGCCCGGCTCAATGGGCAGCAGCGCACAAAGAGGCATTCGAAGGTGTTACCAGGGATACAGGAGTTCAGGAGGTAGCCGAAGGTGACACGCTCCCGCCCTGGGAAGGGCGGTGTGGCATTTATTACGTCGCCTTCGGCGTGCCAGCACGGAAGGCCGCTACGCTTAGCATCCGGGGGGCCAAGCGAAATATGCCTAACGTCCCGGTTGCGGTTGTTTCTGACGCGCCGCTCGGAGCGGGGGAAGACGTATTTATCGAGGCTCCCGACCGTGATATTGGCGGGCGAATTGCCAAACTCAAGGTATTCGAGTTAGCCCCGGCGGGATGGACATACATTCTCTATCTGGATGCGGACACCGAAGTAATCGGGGACGCGACGTTGTTTTTCAAGCTCCTGGCCGATGGATGGGAGTTTGTCATTACGAAAGACCCTCATCGGCATGACCTGCTAAAACACATGCACAGGACGGGTCAGGACGAGGAGCATATCGTGACCGTAGGGAAAGCCGCGACAGAAGAAACGCTGGCACTGAACGGCGGGGTATGGGCGTTCCGGCGCTGTGCCAGAACCAAGACGTTCTTCAAGCGTTGGTTTACGGAATGGGATAAGTACGGACAGCGTGACCAGCCCGGCCTTATCCGCGCATTGTATGCGCATCCGTTACGGATGGTGGTGCTTGGAAATGAGTGGAACCTATTCCCGAAATATAAGGACAAGGAACGCGCCGCCGCGATTTTACATTTCCCGATGCGGGCGCGGCGCTGGCGCGGGCGCATCGGACGCGGTGTCCGGTTAGATTCGAAAGAAGCATGGAGACAAGCAAACGAATGGGTAAAGGGTCAGTCTCGTCGCGCAAAGTAGACGAAAAACCAAAGCCAGAGAAACGCGAACGGACGGCGCTTGGAAAGCGCCGCCTCGAATGGGGCGCAATGTGCCCGGCGCTAATCGTAGCGCACGTGCGTAGTGGCGGAACGTTCCTGGCGCATTGCCTGTCTACGCATCCGGCGGTATTTTGCCCACGTTCGGAACCGTTGGCTCAGGTACATTCGCCCTGGTATCGCCATTTCCCATGCGCCAACCCGCTCGCCATTTTGCAGGCGATATGGGAACAGCCGGGTTACGAGGTGACGGCCTGCCGGGTTACGGCTCGACAGTTGAATCAGAAGATTCTGGCAGCATGTGCTAATCGCCAGGTGCGTGTTATTCATCTCACCCGGAACGATGTCATTGCGACGGCGGTGTCCGACATTATAAACCGGATGTACTGGCACGAGGGGATTATCAAAAACTACGCCGTCCACACATTCAAACCCCTGGACGCGCCGCACGCGGTAATTGACCCGGCGCACGTTATCCGTCGGGGTGAGCAAATTCTGAAGGAACAGGGGCGTATCGCGGCGGCGCTGGCGCGATACAACCTGAATGTCTTACCTCTGACATACGCCGACATCGTAGGAGGCGAGAACGCGGAAGCGAACGAGCTTCCACGCGCCGCGCGGGACACCCTCTGCGAGTTCCTGGGAATCAGCCACCTTCCGATGAGCGCGGCGGGGTTGCGGAAGGTTAATAATCGCCCGCTTTCCGAAACGGTCGCCAACTGGGACGAGGTCGTGGCGGCCTGTAAACAGGCGGGGCTACTGGAGGGGAAAAATGCCTGAGCGAATTGGCAGGGCTGGCAGTTTTGAACACGAGTTCGTTCGGCTGTGGAACGCCGGATGGCTGGATGATTTCGCGGGCAAGCGCGTCCTGGAAATTGGCCCGCGACACGGCGTGCATTCTCGCCAGATTGCCCACTATCTGCATCCGAGCGAGTTCGTGATGGTACAGCGCCCGGAGACGCATATCAAGGCCCGCGACCCGGAGGAATGGCTTCCGGAGGTTCAGAGCGCCTGTAACGCCCGGCTCGTGATGGGTGACCTGATTTACCTGGATACGAGCGCCTTTGAGCCATTCGACCTCGTGTGGTGCTGCGGCGTGATTTACCATAACGTCGAGCAGTTCCGTATGATGCGCCAGTTGTGGGAACTTTGTGCTATGGACGGCGGGGTGGTTGTTGAGGCCGAAATCGTCCGTAATCCAAAGTTACGCGACCTTCCGATTGTTCAGATTTTCTGGCCGCATACATTCCACGATAAGCCAACGATTACCCATCTCCCATCGGTGGGGGCTTTGAAAGCATGGATGGGGATGGTCGGCTTTGACCACATTCACGAGTGGCAAAAGGTTTGGCCGAATAAAGCGGGGCGGGCGCTGCTGACGGGGCGCAAACACAACACCGAAATCCCCTACGAGTTTGCGAAGGCCGCGCCACGCACGGACGGTGTGTTGAAGCGGCGCGTGGACTATGCCCCCGGTGATAAGTGGAGGATTGACTGATGGCTAAGGACATAAAAACCGACGTTATTCTACGCCAGCACGAGGCTGTACCAGCAGACATGAAGTCGTGGTACAAGCGGCTCACAAATGGGACACATGCCCTCGTGACCTATAACGCTTCCATCATTCGCGTCAACTGCCCTGACGATGACGACGATGGGGATGGTGGAATTGGCGACGGCCTCGCCATGCAAACCATTGACTACGCTCACGAGAAGGCACACGGCGGCCTCATGTTTTCCATCTCGCACGTTTATTTGGCTGTAGCCGACAGCAGTCATGCCAATCTGCTGATTGCAGGGCCGCCGGATTCGGAGTTCCACATTCGAGCGGTCGTGAGCGGTGGCGGGGAATTTCGCCTGTCGTTCTATGAGGATACAACCGTTTCAAATCCCGGCACAGAAATCCCTGTGATCAATATGAACAGGCGCTCATCCAATAGCGCCCCGCTCAGGGCATTCTACGGCCCTACCATCACGGCCCTCGGAAATCTGTTGCAGGAGGGCCTGCTCCCGGCTGGGACAGTCGGGCGGGCTGTCGGCGCCAGCGTTCGCAGTGAGTCGGAATGGATTTTCACCAACAAAATGTATCTTCTTCGCGCCACAAATATCTCAGGGCAAGCGCGGAACTGCTCTATTAACGTCGAGGGGTATCTGGACGTTCCGCCGGAGACGTAATCAATGGCCGATTATGCAACGACTGCTGAGGTCAAGACCCGAATAAATAAAACCCGCGCCGACGAGGACGCCAGTATTGCCGCCCTCATCACGGCGGCGTCCAGGGCGATTGATGAATACTGCAACCGCCCGGATGGGTTTGTGGCTCCAGCCGCCGGGGTTGCCCGCCTGTATACAGGCACAGGCGACTTCTATATGTTCGTGGATGAGTTCATCGCCGTTTCGGCGGTAGAGGTCAAGGATTCTCCAAGTGATACAACCTATGTCGCGTGGTCAAGCGGGGACTATCTCGCATTCGCAGGTGACCCGGCTACTCCAGAGTTCAATCGCCTGCCATTTCATGGATTGATGGTAAGCGCAACGGGGGATTATGACATTTTCACGTCCGGGCAATACTCCTCTCGCCGACCTGGGCAGCCCTCCAGAACGACGCGGCGCGGCGTCCCTACCGTGCGCGTCACGGCGCGGTGGGGATACGCCGCAACCGTCCCGGCGGTTGTCAAAGAGGCGTGCATTGCTCAGACCGCCCGGTGGCTCAAGCGGTCAGAGGCGGCCTGGGCTGACAGCATTGCGAAGGGGGAGTTCGAGCAGTTGCAGTATTTTAAGGGGCTTGACGAGGCCGTCCAGTTGATGCTGTCGCAGATGATACGGATGGCAATATGAGCGGAATCGTTCTGGAGGCCAGTATGCGGGGCGCGGAAGAAGTGGCGCGGAACATCGCAGGAATGGCTGAGGCGCTTTCCGGGCCACCAATGGAGCAGAACATGCTCCAGGCGGCTACGCTCGTTTCAGGGGACGCCCGGCGTGATGCACCAGTGGACGAGGGGCTGCTACGCGCCAGCTTACTGCCAGAAGTTCGACACGACGGGAACGTCGTCGAGGGGGCGGCTGGCTCGCGGGTGGTATACGCGCCGTTCATGGAGCTTGGAACAGGCTCGCCTGCTGGAAATCCCCCGGTGAACTTCCCCCCGCCTTCCGCCCTGGAAACGTGGGCACGGCGGCATGGCGCGGCAAGCGGCTACGTAGTCGCAAGGGCCATCTGGCGGCGGGGCGGCTTGGAGCCGCGCAAATTCTTGCAGAACGCCCTGGTAAAGAATACCGAACGTATCATTGCGATGATTGGTCAGTTCGTTTCGCGGTTAATTAGGAGATAACCATGCCATCCGTCACGCTGACACAATTGGTAGAAGCCATCGCCACTACATTTGAGGGTGTCGCGGCGCTCATCGTTCAGGAGGCCGAAGAAGCGACGGAGGGTATCCAAGACCCGCCGATCCTCCAGATATACCCGGAGACGTGGAACGCGGACGCGGGCGGGGGCAATACCGACCGGACGACGTTTGGCGGGGGGCGGCGGCAAACCGACATTACCATCTTAGCCGACCTCTACGCCAAAGAGCGGTCGCATATCGGGGAGGATTTCGCTGTGCTGCTTCCGCTTGTAGACGCCATGATTGACATCTTGGAGGCCCAGGATGCCCAGCCCTACTTCGGCCTGGCGGATGTCAGGGGTAACCCCGGTATCGCCTCATTCAGATGGAGCGGTGAGCGCGTCACTATCGTGTACGCTCAACAGCGTTTCGTCGGGGCGCGGTTTACGATTACATGCCGGATTTTCTGAGGGGGCTATGCGGTGGTATCGGTGTATCAGCAATTTATCATTCGGGGAACGGCGGGTCCCGCGCGGAACGCTTGTCCAGCTATCGGGAAAGCGTGCTGATGCGCTCTTGGCCGCAGGGGCTATTTCTATCCTGCATACGCCGCCCGTGGCGGCAATCCCTGGATGGAAGCTCCGGGCAGAGCGGCTAACCCCCGCCGGAATCGTTTCATGCGAGGAGTTGCTGAATGCTTCGGCGGCGCGGATTGCAGAAATAATGGAGGTACATGAAAAAACTGTAGAGAAGTGGAAACGTGAGTTAATAGACCGATGGTTGGCGGAAACCCCGCCAGCCGGGTGATGTAGAAGCAGACGCCGGACGGTCGTCCGGCAGGAGGGATGAAATGCCACAAACAACGACAGCTCGGAATGCCTGTGACGTACAGGTGTATTTAGCCGACGAAACGGGGGTGCTGCACGATATTTCTGGTTCGGCCAGCAGCCTGGAACCTGAGTTCTCGCAGGGCATTGGCGAGTACCAGGTTTTCGGAACGGACTGGATGCAGCGCATGGCCTGCACGCGCGACGCGAAAGCGACGCTCAATATCGTTTACTCGATGGCGGCGGATGAGGGGCTTGACCTTCTCCGGCGATGGTTTTTCGATTACCCCGGCACGACACGGCGGCTGCGGTTTGACGTGCCGTCCTCGGCAGTCGGGAATCATCGCTACGAAGGGAACTTCCTGTTGGAAACCTGGAGTCCGCCACTCGACCCGACTGAGGCCGGGCCAATTGCAGTTTCAATGGACCTCGTTCAGACAGGTGGCGTTACGTTCGACACAATCGCCAGCTAGGAGAGGATTATGGCACAGCGTAGAAATTCCTACCGCGCAGATTCGGCGGAGGTTCAGGGCGAAGGCTCTTTCGTCACCTTGCGGAGTTTCCGGTGGGGTGAAGTGAAGGATAAGGTCGCCGTCAAGCAGGACGTGGACGGCCAGACGGTTGAAACCGTGACGGCCAACATCGAATTTCTTGCCTCGGCCATCTTGGAATGGAATTGGGTGGACGACGACGGAAACCCGCTTCCACTTCCGAAGGATAACCCAGGGGTGATGGATTTGCTGACGCTTGAGGAAATTACATTCCTGAGTCAGCAATCCGTCGGGAAATTTCGACGGTAGTGAAGCACAGCTATTGACGTATTTATGGACTGGCAAGGGACAGGCTCCGATAGAATGGGTGGAGCTTGTCCTCTGCCGGGACATCTACCACTGCACGCCCCAGGAACTTGATAAGGTGGACGTGCGGCGCTTAGCTGCCCATCTGGCGATGTACGCCATCGAGAAGAAAGTCGAGGCTCAGCGCGGCAATAAACGGAAACCTGGGCGTGGGAAGTCCGGGTTTGGTAGAGGGTAATTGAATGCGCGGCGGTCGTACAACAAACGAGATTGAAGTAATCATCCGGGCACGGGATGAGGCGTCCGGCCCACTTGGTCAATTCTCGCAAAATGTGCAGGGCATAGGGCAAATTGCCCTTGTGGGATTTGGGGCGGCGGCGACTGCCGTTGCCGGGCTTGGTGCGGCCCTCGCCGACCTGGCCGTAGACGCCGCGCCGCTCCAGAACATCTCGGCAGCTTTCGAGACGTTCGCGGCTGACGTTGGTTCGGGCGCTGATGAGATGCTCAGCGCCCTCCAGCAAGCATCAAGCGGAATGGTTACAAACCGCGAGTTGATGCAGAACTTTAACCTCGCCTCTCAGTTGGTATCCCGCGAGTTCGCCGCCGCCCTGCCGGATGCCATGCAATACCTCGGTCGTGTAAGCGCCGCGACAGGCGAGGACATGAACTTCCTGATGAACTCGCTCATCCGGGGTGTTGGGCGGCTCAGTCCGATGATTCTGGACAACCTCGGTATTCAGGTTGACCTGAATCAAGCAATGGAAGATTACGCGGCGGCGAATAACCTCTCGGTAGAATCAATGACCCGCCAGCAGCAGCAGATGGCTCTTGCGAACGCCGTCACGACGGCCCTCGCCAATAACGTGGGAAACCTTCCGGCGCTTGCTGGAACGGCCCAACAGGCATTCGCAAACCTGGGCGTACAGTTCCAGAACCTGCGGGATGACGTTGGACTTGCTGTACTCCCGGTATTCGAACGTCTCGTCGAAGCGGTTGGGGACGAAATCCTACCCGCCTTCACCGATTTTATTCGCAACGGGGCTGAGCGCCTTGCGGACGCGCTCATGCCAGTCGTGGATTTCGTCGTGGATTTGGTTCAGGGGTTTTACAGCGCCTACGAGGCGACCGGGAGTTTCGAGAACGCTATTGGTGACGTAATTGACCAGTTCGATGGCATGGGGAATGTTTGGAATATCCTCAATGGGATTAAAAACGCCATCGAGACGGTGGTGAATGCACTTTCCCCGATTATTCGGGCTATCATCAATTGGGTAGGTGAAAATATCGAATTGCAGGACGTTCTCATCGCTATTGGGGTTGCCATTGCAGCGGTGGTCGTCCCGGCTATCGTATCGTTCCTGGCGGCGCTTGCGCCCATCGTCGGGACGTTTTTGCTGCTCGTCGGCGTTGCGGCGCTCTTACGTCGGGCTTGGGAAACGAACTTCCTCGGCATCCGCGATTTTATTCTCAATTCTGTTATCCCGGCCCTACAAACCCTATGGGAATGGCTCGTGGCAAATGTTCCAAGCGCCATCGCTACACTCGCCAGCGTGTGGCAAGGGACACTGCTCCCGGCACTCCAAACCGCCTGGAACTGGATACAAACCTCGCTTATCCCGGCCCTACAAACCCTATGGGAATTTCTCGCCACAAATATCCCGGCTGCCGTTGCCACCGTTTCTACTACCTGGACAGGGACATTGCTCCCGGCTATTCAGGCAGTATGGATGTGGCTGCAAACAAACCTATTCCCCATCTTTACTCAACTGGCGGCGCTTCTACAGGGCGGCTTTTCTAATGCTATTGCTGTATTCGGGGCACTCTGGCAAGGCGTACTCCTGCCCGCGCTGCAAGCCGTCCAGCCCGTTATCCAAGCAATATGGGGCTTCCTGCAACAATTGGCAAATCTACTGATGGGCAATCTCCAGTCGGGGGCGGCCTTAATGGCCTCACTCTGGCAAACCGTGTTACTCCCGGCCCTTACGGCGGTCTGGAATTTTCTTTCCACGAGCATCTTCCCACTTTTCCAGGCCATCGGGAATCTCATTGGAGCCGTCTTAAACGTCGCGCTCACGGCAATGGCCGGGATTTGGCAAAACCTCCTGCTTCCGGCCCTCACAGCCGTTTACAATTGGTTGGCGGCCAATATCATCCCGGCCTTTCAAGAAGTTGCCAGTACGGCGCAAGGTGTTCTTGGCCCGATTATCGAATGGCTCGCCGAAAACGTCATTCCACCTCTTTCAGCAGCCTTCGCCGCTATCGGCTCAGCAATCCAGGATGTAATCGGCTTTATTAACGGCCTGACTAATGCCATCAACAATATAGAACTGCCAGACTGGCTCCAGCCCGGCTCCCCAACTCCATTCGAACTCGGATTGCGCGGCATCACTGATGCCCTGGCGACACTGAATCGGCAAGGGCTGCCACAGCTTTCCGCCGGGCTGGCGCTTTCCTCCCCGACTCTTCCGGCCCTAACCCCTGCGATGGCGGGCGGGGGTGGCGGCGGGGGAACGACAACCCTGAATATGAACCTGACCGTGAATACACCTGCTGTGGATACGTTCCAAATCTCCAGTCTGTTTGATCAAATCGAGGCCGAAGCGGCCCGACGTGGTATCAGCGTGCGTGGTCAGAGGGGGGTTGCGACATGATAACGCCCCGCTTACGCATTGGCTGGACAAATACCTGCAACTTCACAGGGCCGTATGACGACGTGTCTGCCGATGTACGCGACATTCGGTTCAAGCATGGGTTCCCGGAGCCTTATTTTTCGCGCATTGCCGCCGCCGGGGAACTGGAGGTCATTCTCGACAATTCAGAGAATAATCAATGGGGCATTACCAGGTTCTACTCGCCATCCAATACGGCTTCGCCACTTTACCCCTATCTCATTCCGAATCGCCCGGTAACGCTCGATTTTTACAAGGATGGGGTATGGTACAACAAATGGCAAGGGTGGCTCGCCACGGTGGAGGATTTTCCGGACCCGCGTATCCAAAAAACCACCATTAGGGCATTCGACTCAATGGAACCGCTCATGCACGGGGCTATCAATATGCCCATCCAGGTGGACATTCGCACGGATGAATTGGCCGAAGAAATTTTGAGCCGCGCTGCCATCCCCCGTGCCATCTGTGGCGATTGGGTATTGGGCGTCGCGGGGGCTTCCGAACTTGGCGTCACCACCGTTCTCGCCGCCCCTGGGACGGGTTGGGCGCTTGATATCGGGGCGGTTACGTTCTCGTATGCTGGTGACTGGCCTGCGGAGGGTATCATGCCCTACGACGCCCTCCGCGAAACCGTCCGCGCCGAATGGGGGCGGGTTTACGCCAACCCGGTTACCGGTGAATACACGTTCCATAATCAGTCCTGGGAGATTGTAAACAACATCCCTGACGCTACCATAACCGACGACGAACTCCTCAGCGCCCGACCGGACAGTTCCAACAAGCGAATAAAAAACAAGGTCACCGTCACAATTACCCCACGAGCCGTCGGCTCGCCGGGGACAACAATAGCGGCGCTGCAAACCGTCCCTGGGATTGATTCTGGCGAAACCCTCGATTTGGAATTGCCTTACCGCGATGAAACGGGGGGCAATCGCATCGGGGCTTTGTCAGTAGACGGCTACACTGTAACGGGCAATACGAAGGCGGATGGAACGGGCGTAGACCGTTCGGTGAATCTCGTCGTTACGTTCACCGAGGACGCAACGCGAAGCATCGCGCACGTACAGAATACATACAGTAAAACCGTTTACGTGACCGAATTGACCGTGACGGGAACGCCACTCCATCGCTACGATGCGGTCGGGGCAACAGCACGAGACGAGGATAGTATCGGGGCGTACTTCGAGCAGGCGCAAGAAGTCATCCTGTATTTGGGAGATGATTGCGATTTCGCAATGGCGCTGGCACAAACCCTGCTCTCCCTGTTCAGTTCCCCGGTTGTCCATATTGACGAAATAACCCTCGTCAATTTGAATGACACTTGTGAGGATTTGCTGTGCGGTCTCTCCCTCATGTCCCTCATCCGGCTTAATTCAACCCTTCTCGATACCGACGAATCGCTCCGCATCATTCAGGAAGCCTGTAGCATCACAGACGGGGGCTGCCGCATCGAGACGACCTTTTCACTCGAACGCTCCAATTGGGTGAAGTACTGGATATTAGGCGACCCGGTTTATGGCCTATTGGGTGTAACGACCATCGTCGGGCCATTCTAAGTGAGGAATGAGGAAACATGGTGGACAAAATTTACGAGGCGGCTGACCAGGTTTACGTGCGACGGGTAGGGGGGTATCGGCGATACGTTCTGGCCTGCACGGAACCGTTTCATCGTGGAAAACCGCTCATCCAATGGAACACGGTGTCTGGGACCGTCCCGGCCTACATTGTAGGCGGGATGTGGGCGGTTAAATGCCCCCTGCATCTCCAGGATTCTATTCTCTTTGCACAGCCCGGTGAGCCATTCTTCTGCCCACTCTGTTTGATGGAACGGAACGGCGGGCGGCCAATGGTGGTCGAGTTCCCGGAAGATAGGGCCACGATTGAGGCCATTTTGCTCTTGCGCCCAAACCCGGCAAATCGGAATTGGCTGCCGGGCGAAACGCTCGCCGACCTGGTGTTGGAAAACGTCGTACACGGTATTCAGCCAACACCGCCATCCATTGAGGAGGTATTAGTATGACCTGGACAGCACCGACCGCGTACCCGACCGGGACGCTCATCACGGCGCTTATTTACAAGAAGGAGATTGTGGACAATCTCCTCGACCTGGACGCCCGCCTGGATAACATCCCCTATTTCTGTCAGGGCAATGTTACGAATATCAGCAACTCCGCCGCCGAAAACACCCTCTTCACGGCGACCCTGGCGGCAGGCGATCTCGGAACGAGAAATATACTCCGCACAGAAATGCGCGGGTTTGCCGCCGTTGCGGCAGCCACTACTCACACGTTCCGCCTCAAATTAGGCGTCACAACCCTCGTCTCGCTGGTAACAGCCGCGATTGGTGTAGAGGCCGCCTATCAATACAACTATGAATGCGCTCTCAAAAACGACGAGGCGACCAACTCCCAAATTGCATTTGCCCGGCTGTGGTTCTACAGACCCTCAACGATGGCAGTGTTTGAGTATTTTGGCTCCGGGACGGCGGTAGAAGATACCCTGACAGACAAGGCGTTTACTATCACCGACCAAATGAGCGTTGCCAATGCAGGCAATACCGTCTCGATGGAAGGGACGTGGACGTGGCTGCTGGAGGATAAATAATGGCAGAAGTCTCGGCATTTACAATATACAATTTCCCCACCCCCGCTCAGGGCGTGAATTGGGAACGGCTGCGCCAGGATGCCTTCGTGCAATGGGGGACGGCCCTTTTTGGCGTGCATGAGTGTGATAGCGGGGATACCGTTCAATTCGCATTCTACGCCAAGTATTCCATCCCCTACAGCGCGGTGGAATCTTTTTTAAGTGGACACGAGCCGACCCAAACAACCCCCGAACAAGACGCCGCTCAGGTCACCCAGGCTGCGAGGGAGTTTCTTGCGGGGGTGGATACCTCGCAGCCCGTAGACGCAACCCCGGAACTTATGCAAGCCATCGTGATACTGCTCAGGGAGAGAATATGACGGCTAAAAAACGGGCAACCCTGACCGGACTGGATGAACTTGCTAGATTGAAGTTCCAGGTCATCGAGGATGGGCAAACCCGCCTCGAAGAACAGATGGGAGATTTCCGCACTACACTGGAGCGGCGAATGGAAAAAATAGAAGCCCAACTCACTGGGCAAGACACGCGAATTGATAAACACGTAACCCATATAGGGGCTGATAAAGTGCGCTGGTCAATCACGGCAGGGATTGGTACGGCGGCGCTTGGCGGGCTTGTCACGCTGCTGGTTATCCTCTTGACCAGTTGCACTGGCGGGGAAATCCCGGAATGGCCCTTCCCGACGGAAACTCCTACCGAAATAGTCACCGTTTCGCCAATAGAAACCCCTACCGAAATGGTCACCGTTTTGCCATCGGTATCGCCATCCCCGACGGAAATTCCTACCGAGACGGCTACTGCCTTGCCATCGCCATCAGCCTTGCCTTCTCTCACGGCAACGCCCCTTCCCTCGCCGACCGTTACCCCGATTACCACTACCCCGACCGCTATCCCGGTGATTGAGATTATCGAACTCTCGTTCGTAAATCCAGGTTTTGAGGGGCTGTATCACAATCGCATCATTGGCGAGCAATCCTACAACACCATGCAGATGGCGGATGGTTGGGAGCCAATCGCGTGCGATGAGCCATTTGTCGTGGGGGGCTGTCCGGCGCCAATGCCATGCCCGGCAGGGCAAACGACGAGCTGCAACCCTGCCGGGGCGCGGATGGGCTTGCCGGAATGGAAACCAGCCATTGGCCAATACTACCCTACGCGCGTTTACGCTGGCGAGCGAGCGCAGCAGTGGTTCTGCTACTCGCGCACTTGTCTCGCGGGAATTTACCAGACCGTCATTGTGCCACCGGGCTATGACCACTGTACAGTCGGGGCGCGGGTGCAATCCTGGAGCCAGAACGCCGCGACCGTTTACACGTCCCAACTGGCGACCGCCGACGACCGACAGAATAGCAGTTGGCGCATCCTGGTAGACTATTCCGGGGGGGCCAACCCATTCGCGCCAGGTACACTGGCAAGTCGGGAGTTCGGCTATTCCGACTGGATATATGATCAATGGGCCAGCATCGAGTTCAGCTTTGACGTTGGGCGGGCGGGCGGCCCACATACCATCTTTTTCATGGACAGGCGGCTCTGGCCTCTGACACACAACGACAGCTACATTGACAACGTATGGGGGCTGTGCGAGCGCAGTGTCGGGCCAACCCCAACCCCATTGCCACCCGGTGAGCCGTCGCCAACCCCCATTTCTGGAAGCGTATGGGATAGTCCAATGGGGACGTGGTGCGCTCAGACAGAAACCAATATCCGACGAGGGCCGGGGGCGGAATTTGGCCGCCGCGTGGATGCGTCCGGGAATTACGAAACCATCGCCGCCGGGGAGTGCATCACAATCTACGATATTCAAGGGCGTACTCGCACGACCAGCGACCCGGCGCTGTGGCTTAATTGTACAGGCTGCGATATATGGGGAAGTGACCATCCCTATGAGGCGCGGTATTTCGCCCTCCGGTGGGGCGGGGCGTGCTTCGGGACATTCTACTCTCATGGGATGGCCTCCGGCGATTTCGCGGCGTGCATGGATAACGAGGGTTTTGACGAGTGATTTCCAGGGAAAACCCCTGAAATCGGAACCGCCACAGGCGGATGAGTTAGCTCATAGGAGGAATGAAAATGAGCGAGTTTGTGCAGCTTTTGGAACGGCTGGTCGGAACGGCTCCAGACTATTTCCTGGGGGTGCTGTTACTCATAGTCAGCCAGTTCCCTGTCCCGCAGGCGCTTGGGCAGTTGGTCAGTTATCTGGTAGACGTGCTCAAGCTGCCGGGTATCGTCAAGGATGGTGACGCGGCGAAGTGGAACTTTTTCCTATCATTCGCGGCGGCCCTTATCGTTGGCTGGTTTATCCGGGCGGGCGTTCCGGCGTTACAGACTGACAATGCCGTGACAATCATCACGGAGGTCTTGGCTATCATTCTGGCAATCAGCAGGACGAGTCAGTTGGCGCGGGAGGCGTTCGTGCAACGGAAGCAGGCCGGGCTGGCATACAGCCTGACGGCACAGCGTAAACAGTTGGTACGGGAGGCTCAGGCGAGGAAACAGAAGGGCTGATATGCCCAAACAGAAATGGAGCGCCCGCGAGGAAGAACTGCTACGGCAGTTGGTTCTCGCGGGCCATTCTTTGAGTGCGATTACCGCGCGGCTGGCGGAGGAATTTCCGTCGCGTTCGGTATCCTCGGTACGCGGGAAGGTTTGGGATATGCGACAGTGTGGGAAACTCCCCGCCGCTACCGAGGAGGTGGATTCCGATTCCCACCCCACACCCCTGTTTCTAAATTATATGGACGCCCGCCCGCTTGATGCGGAAGATATTGACCGCATCGTAGATGCCGTCACGGTGACGCAAGACGCGCAAAATAAGACCGACCCGGTTATCCTCTCGGCTGATGTTGCGCTCCAAGCCGACCTCCCGGTCGCGCTGCTTTGCGCCTCGTGTGCCCACCTGGGGGGGCGCTGGACGTTTCACAAGGCCTGGCGGGCGGTTATTGAGGCGCTATTTGCTATCCCGCGTCTTTACATGCTCTCTCTCGGAGATGATATTGAGGGCTTCCTACCGGGGCGCATGGCAGCAGACGCCGTCCTGGAGCAATCCCTTCCCGTCCGGCTCCAGCGTAAAATGTTGGGCTACTATATCGAGGAACTTGTCAGGCGTGGGAAACTGGTCGGCGGGGCGGGCAGTCAGCATGGCTCACGCTGGATGCGGGCATTGGTTGGCGATGACCCTGTAAAGGAACTCTACACGTCGCATCATATCCCATTCTTTGATGGGAAGGGGTTGCTTCGCGTTTCTGTCGGCGACCAAACATATCGCATTCTCTGCGGGCATCGTTTCCCAGGCTCCAGTATTTACAATCCCCTCCATGCTCAGGGCCGCGCCCATCGCCACGACCTGCCGAGCGCCGATGTCGTCGTGCAAGGGGATAAGCACTGCTACGGCATCTCCGAAGTAGAAGTTACCAATTTCGCCTTTGAAGTCGGCGAGCGCCCGACCGATACCATCTGGCTCGTGCAGGTTGGGACGGCGAAGGCGGGGCTGGATAAATTCACAATCGAGAACTGGTCGCCAGGGAAGTTCATCTGGCCTGTAGTCGTTCTTTGGCCCGACCGCCATCAGGTCAAGGTGACGCGGCATTTGAGCGATGTTTGTAGCTGGCTCCAGGTCAGTTGCGAGCTTGACATCCCGGCACAATTCTGGTAGAATAAGAGTGCATAGAAGATGCTCCTTTTTCTCCTTTGGTTTACGGCGACCGCCCGGTAGTCCTACACCGGGCGGTTCCGTTTTAGCGCCTATACCGAATTGTGATGTAGAGCAGGGCGATGAGGCCGCCGATGATGAGAGCAAGTCCAATTGCCGCCATCCCATCCACTAGTTGCTGAGACATGTACTACCTCCTTTTAGAATTAAAACTTTCCCCGGCCCTCCTGTACCACATTCTGAGCAAAGAAGGCCAGCATCTCCGGGTCTAACCCCGCCGCGTCAGCCGCCGCCTTCAGGGCGTCGGTGGGGGCTACCCCGTGTTTAGCGAGTTCCGCGATGAGCAGGCCCATGACCCGGATGTAGGCATCCGCCATGCGCTCCATCGTCGCCAGCGCGTCGGCGGCGGCGGGTTGCGGTTGGGCGGGGGGTGGGGCGGGTCTTACACGTCCTGTATGCAAGGCGGCTTGCTCCACGCATTGAGCCAGGTACTTCGAGATATTAACCCCATCTGCCTTCAGCGCCTCCAGATGGCGAGCGATTGGCCCGCCATCTGGCACACGCAGCGTGTATACAGGCATTACATCCATCCTTGTCTGCGGTAAAGCCGCGCCAGTTTCAGCAGCCCCCGGCAGTTCGCCATGTGGATATGGGTCAAGTCCGGGTCAGCGTTCTGCACGCGATAGTGCTCCCATACGGCTACCAGCCGCTCTCCGAGGGCCGCCGGGCCACCGCCTGTCTGCAAAACCGTCTCCCAATTGGCAGGGCCGCCTGCGATGTAATGGTAGGCGTCCCTTAAATCACGCAGGAAGGGTGCGCTTGCCTCGACGGCCTGCGCTTCCACGTCCAGCGATTGCCCTGCACATGGCATTCGCCCGGTCTGCAACCCCTCTCGCAGAAACTCTGGCAGGATGTCGTGGCCTGAGCGGAAAGCGTCTCGGTAGCGCGTTCGCACCAAGTCGTGAAAGCGGGCCAAAACCTTGCTCATACCGGAGGTGATGCTATCCCGGACTGAGTAGTCCGGCTTACCCCCAACGCCGACCGCACAGAAGTCGGACGTTCCAAAACCAATATCCACGACCAGCGTTCGCCCCTTCAGCAAGTCGGCGTCCGCGTATTGCCCGCCGTCGTCGCTGAAAACCACGTTGGCCCATCCGCCAAGCGGCTCATCAATGGCGTTAATGCCCGTCAGGTGGTAGGTATGCAGCGTGCCCATCATCTCGACCCGGAACGTTCCCGGCTGGTCATAGAGCGCCAGAATGTCGTCCCGGTACATGCTGTCGCGGGGCGGAAAGCTCGCCATAATCCCCGCCTCGGTATCCGTATCGCCGATAGCATGGACAAGTGCAATCGCCATCAGCACGCCGTAGTATTCAGGGCCGTAACGGTCAGCCCCCATACGCTTGGCGACTGAGCCGATGCCTTCGGCGGTTTCGCCGAAGGCATAGGGGCGGTCGTTCACCCGGAGCACTTCGCTTACCCCGTGCCCCGTCCCGCGCTCACAGAAACGGCGGTAGTCTGCCTCTTCCAGACTGACCAGGGCGTGTGGGAATGCAATCTCAATTCCCGCATCCGTTCGCGCCTTGCACATTCCCTGTCCTAAATCCATCCCCAAAAGCATGTCGTTCCTCCCTGAAGTGTTTTGATATCGAATTGAACCGCCTGTACACAGTGTATACAATGCTGTATACATCAGTATACATGCTCAGGCGGACTTTGTACAGATTACAAACGCTTTGAAAGTGCCAACCGCGCAATTGAGCATTTGAAGGCCAGCACAATCAGGCGGCCCTGTGACAATTATCCCAATAGGCGTTCGGCTTGCGAATACCTTATCTACCCGGAAACCCTCGCCGTCTGGATATCCGATATCGGTATCGAACGGCGGTTCATATCCAGGCAGGGTGAGTGTGACGCGCCGGGCGGCCTCATTTGCGGTTACGATTACCTCGCCATACCCGGCTTGTCGCAATGCGCTTCGAATCATATAAACCATCGCCCGCTCACTGTTATTCATCGCCCGCCTCCTGAAGCGCCATGATGATGTCCATTTGGCGCATTCCAAGCGCCGCCTGGTAAATTGCCCAGGCATCGTACTCATGCTGCGTTTTACCAGTAAAGCCGCTCCGGTCGGCTGCAATGCGAATGCCCCGCTTCCGGTCGCCAAAGATTGACAACGCACTGTCAATCTCCGTAGTCGTTAGCACGTAAACATCCATGCTCCGAATGACGAACGCCGGGGCTTTGGCTGCGCCAATCAGTTGGCACAGCTCGCAGTATGTTCGGGGGTTGCGGTCTAGGTGACTTCCCTCCAGGGCGACAACCCCTTTTGGGCCATTCGATGGGGTATGCTGCTCCCCTTGAAAGCGGATAGCCCGCGCGACGGCGACAATCATCTCATCCACGTCCTTACAACGGATTGTCTTTGCGAATAGAACGCGCTCTCCGAGAGCGGCTACAAATCCCGTCTCTGTCTGGCCTAAGTCAAAGACCAGAAAGAGCGTTTCGGACAAGAGCCTTTGCACTTCCATATTGTCCACCATGTCAATTGTCCTCCCTGCCTGTATAGCGATACGACGGGTTGTGGCGGACGAAAACCTTCCCCGGTTTCCCCTCCGTCACTTTTGGAATGATGATGGCGGCCTCACCGGGTCCCCAATCATCCCGGTCAAGCGGGCGCATGGCATTTAACGCCGTCCAGTTCGTGCGACCTACCCGGACATAGTCCTCCGGGTAGTAAATCGTATAAAGATTGGTGGCGTGTTCATGCACCGCCCCGGTATCCCTGACCATGTGAGGCCAGGGTATCCAGGGGGCGGTCGCCAGTGCCTCTTTATTCAGTTGCGCTGCCACGACCAGCGTGATGCCCAGGTCGCGGCAAACGTTCGAGAGAATGCCGGAAGCGCGGGTCAGCCCCGCGTAGCGGCTCTTATCCCGGTCGGCGTCCTCCAGGCGGTGAAGGGTATCAATGTATACAAACCGGATACCGTATTGGGCATGCAGCCGTCGGATTTCCACTGCAATCCGGTCGGCATCCCATGACCCAAACCGCATGTGCAGGCGATTATCCCTCACCAGCACGCGCAACGATTCCACCGCGATTTGGAACAGGGCTTCCGGGTCGGTTCCGCTATCGGCCCAGGCGGTTTTAAGCGCCTGGATGCCGCCGGGGCGGGTGAGCGCATCGTAGGGGAGCCAACTATCCTGGGCGAGCATCCGCATCATAAAGCGCGGCCCTCGCTTTTCCAGCGCCACGTAGAGAACAGGGCCGTGCTGCTTCGCGCAATGCACGGCCATTTGTGTCATCAGGGTGCTCTTTCCGCAGCCCGGCGGCCCTGCGAAAACGAGGTAGTCCCCAAACTCATGGGCTACACCGCAGTTGTCCAGGGGGGGAACTCCGGTTGTAAATCGAGCCGGGAAAACCCCTTGTTGGGCCATCGCGATTTCTTCCAGCGCCGCTCGAAACGTTTCCGCCGTGACGTTTCGGGCGGAACGCTTATCCTCGGACAGCGCCATTACCTCCGATGCCTGCCGGGCGATGGCTTCCCGGAGTGGCGTCTCCGACGTATCGCTGTGCGCCAGTTGCGCCAGCTTGGACGCTTGCGCAATGAGCCGCCGCCGGGTTGCCAACTCCTCGACCACGTTGGCGTATCCGGCAATGTTGAGGGCGCTTGGCGTCTTGCTGATCAATCCCAGCAGGTAGCTTTGCCCGCCGATTTCTTCCAGGCGTCCGGCCTGCTCCAGACTGCTGGCGACTGTCAGGTAGTCAATGGGAGAACGCTGCTCGTGCAGTGCGACGATGGCTTCCCATACCCAGGCATTCCGAACGATGAAGAAATCATCGGCTTGCAGAAATGGGAGCACGTCGAAAAGCGCCTCCGGGCTAAGCAGAATCGCGCCCAGGACGGCTTCTTCGGCCTCGATGTTATGGGGGGCTAAGTGGTCAGATGGCTGGCTCATTCCTCCTCCTTCTTTGGTGGGGGCGGGGGTGTATACGTTCGGGCCGCCGCTTCCAAGTCCGGGAGAGTTCCACCCGGCGATGGCGCCAGTCCGGCGGCCCTGCGGCGGATAATCCCCTCGATGTAGCCGAATGGCTTTGCGATGACTTTCTTCCGTTCGCGCTGTGCTCGGCAAGCCTCGGCAATCGCATCAGCGACCGCCTGTTCCCCATACTCATTCACGAGCACTTCCAGGGCCTCTGACGGGGCTATGCCAGAGGGGTGTTTGGCCCCCCCGGCGGCCTGGCATAAAGCCACCCAGGCTTGAAGGGAAGAACTTTTAATGCCCCCCGCCTTATTAACAGAGTCTAAACCAATCTCTCTATTAAATGTAGGCGTTCCCTTTTGGTCAAAATCGTTTTTACCCTCTTGGGGATTTGGATTTTGACCAAAGGGTAAATTAACGTAGGCCGTAAATGCGGGTAAAAAGACGGGCCAATTGATACGGATATGGGTTGTTGGGTAGCCCTCAAAATGCCAGAGCGCCGCCTTTACCAACTCAAGGTCTTTTAGTCGCGCGATGGCACGGTCATATTCTTTTGGGGAGAGACGAATTTCGGCCCACCAATCCTCCCGTCGCTTGGCAATCCAGGTCGCGCCATCGCGATGAACGACGCTTGGTTTTTCATTCCCGTCGTCGAAGGGAAGAAAATGCCAGATGATTTGGCCTAAGAGCATCCCCGCATTGAAATCCCCGGTTAAGTCCACGTAGCATTTGCGAACTACAATGGCCGGGATGCTGCGATGTTCAAGGCGGAGAAATAAATCTTTTGTCAGTTCGGTCATGGTAGATGCTCCAGTTTTGAAATATCTTCGGGGGTTAGGGCAAACCACTCGTGATGAATGCGCCTGTCCCCAAAAAGGGTGTGCATAAAATGCTCAACCTCGTCTATATTGGCTACCGCTACTTGCCAGATCAATTCCAGCGGTAGTGGTGAGGCTCCGCGTAGATTATCCAATCGGTGTATGACCGTAGTGCGGGTTTTCCCAATTTTATAAAGATTTGTATTGCAGGCCCTGACGATATAGATAAACCCTGGAACTCCGGGCGGTTTTGAGAGATAGCCCAGGTCTCTTATCTGATGAATACCCGCGTAAATTGCAGGTTTAGACAGGCCGGTGATGGCCGCGAGGCGCGGAATATCTTGTACAATGCCTTCTCCATGTCTAAAAATGGCGCAAGATATTTTTAGACCAGCGAGTGTAGTATGGGGTAGGGTATGGTCAAGAAATTGATTTGGGATGGGGGTAGAATTTGTAGGCGCGGGAAGCGGGAATCCCTCGAAACAATACCCCTCTGGGAATGGTATCGTCTTGCGTGGCATTTGATACCTCCTCCAAAAAATTACAGGCTCATGTCGGCTCTCGCAGTATAGGAAGGGCGGATGGTTGCCCACTGCAAGAACCGACATGAGCCTATAAAAATGAACCCATCGCTTTCCGGCTTCCTATGGCCGCCCGCCCCTTTACTGGAGCGAGAATTACTGTTCATTATACCTCCGGCTGCTCAATTCGGCAAGCCGCCGCCCTGTCGAGAACGCTCTCGAGTTCCCGAACGTCTGTGATGATTCGGTTCGCCAGCGCCCGCGCCTTTTCCTGATCATCTACTGCCATAGGCCAATAGCCCGCCATGATTCGGTGGACTATCTCCTCGGCATGACTCGCCAGAACGCCAAGCCGGGCGTTCGCGGTCACGGGTGTCCATTCCGTATGGGTTTTGGTTTTGAGGCCAATCAGCCGCCGGAACTGCTCATCTGTCATCAAGTCGCCGCCCTCCGGTGGGCTTGGTATTCGGTCAATGGCCTCAATCGCATCCACAATCGTCGGCAATTCCAGCGCCGTTCGGAGGTGCGTGTAATACACCCCCGGACGCCCGCAGAGTTCTTCGGCGCGGGCGTTCTGTAACCAGGAAGGGCTGCCCTCATCCAGCCGCCCATAGGCCACAACCACCCGGCGGTAATTCCGAATGGTCGAGGCGGCTAACCCATTGACGCGCCGCCCGATTTCGCGGGCGGTCGTCCCGAATAGTCGCTCCGCTTCGGCGGCGGCGATGCCAATAACCAGCTTCGATTGTGATAGGCCGTCAGCCGCGAATTGGATAACGGAAATCAAGTAGTCTTCGGTAATGTCCCTCTGTGGATACAGCATGGTTAAATGATACCCCCCGTGTAGTGGCCTGGGAACTGCTGAATACATTCGCCATCCAGCAATTTGCTGCCCCACGCGCCATCAATAAAGCGGTCTCCCCCGGTCTGCTTGAAGAAGAAGGGAACTTCGTAACTGCGGGCGCTATCGCGTAACGCCCGCGCCCAATCCAGGTTCATCGGGCGGGCGTCTGGCCCGCTTTCGCCCCCCACGATAATCCAGTTGAGGGCGCTCAGCGAGATGGTCGTTGGGGGCTGGCCGATGGACGGGGGTGTTTCGAACTCCCACCGGATTGGTGAGAGGAGCGGTTCGATGGACAGAAATCGCACAATCGCGGGGACTTCCAGCAATTGCGGGATGCGCCCGGCCACGTCCTCGTTCTCAAGCGTGACGCCAAGCCAGACGTTTTGCCAGCCGTTTCCCCAATCCTTCGGGAGACGTTCCTGGATATTGCCTGAACGCTTGGTGAGTATCTGGTATGTATGCCAGGGCGTCCGGCGAATGATTTCCCAAGCCTCGTCCCGCCAGGGGTCGGCCTCCTTGATGAAGAAATCGCTGTACGAACAGGTGAAAATCTTGCGCGGCCCTCGCCAACTCTCCGGGGCATGGACTGTCCTCGGAGCGGTTTGGTGAATGTCCAGTGGGTCTTGCCCAAATCGCTGCCGCCCTCGGAAGGCGTAGCAGTTTCTACAGCCCTCCGAAACCTTCCGACAGCCAATCCAGGGATTCCACGTGGCATCCGTCCACGCGATTGTCGTTGTCTTACCCATGATAATCTCCCTTTTCTAACATGGTCTGAAACACGGCTTCCAGGCAGCGCATCAGCGTTTCTGCCTGCTCGAACGTCAGCGTAATGGTATCGTCACCCCGGCAGATGAGAATGCCTGTATAGGCATCCCGTATGACATCAATCGAGGCGAGGTGATTGGCCGGGGCTGTCACGAAACGGATTTCGCGCGCCTCTTGTATAAAACGCATGGGTCACCTTTCTACCAGTCGCAGGGTTCATAATCCAATTGATCATCATTATCTGGGGGCATCAGATTCCAGGGATAAATCCCGCGCTCACGATTCATATCCTCATACGGATATCGCGCCGCACGTATTTTGGCTTCAATCGGCTCCACAACCCTGAAAGTAAGAATCCATACGAGGGGATTATCCTCATAACGTGTCCCGGATTTTCGGTTGATGTTATTCCAAAGAGCAATGAATTGCCCCATCTGATTTTCGCCTGGCGGTATACCCTCTGCTGCCAGTTCGAACCAATCCAGTTCCCCCAACCGTCCCCACCCTATTTGTGTAATTTGTAACCTTCCAATGGCGGGCTTGGTACGTCCTGGACAGATGGCATAGGTTTTACCAACTCCCCATTTAACCCGTCTTTTTTTCACATCCCCGATTATTCCGAAGCCTAAGAAGTGAGAATCGGAAGGTGTATAAAGTGTGTCATCATCGTAGCGGCAAAGTCTCTCGTCTGGTCGGACAATCCGCCGCGTTTTCCATTTTCGGCCATCCAAAATAGCCTCAGCCAATTCTGGCTTAAAAATCATTGTTTGCCCCCTCTCCCATGACAATCTCCTTTCAGGCGATTTTGGGGCGGTTTTTCGCCCGCGTGGGTAAAACCCCGCCCCCCTCACTAAAAACGTCTAAAATCGCCTCGCATATCGCACCACGTTACGCCAGGAGTGCAGCCCGCGCCCTACTGGCCTGACAAGTGCTGTATTGTGGCCTCTACCATGTGCTGGTAAAACTCCGGCCACCGCATCCCCTGTCCAGCCCCCAACCCCGCCAGGGCGCGGGCTTTCCAGATAATGGCGTTCAGGTCGGTATCTGGCCCAACGATTTCCAGGATGAGGGCCTTCGCATCGTCGAGGGTTGGCGGGGGGTTGGCGACGGTTGCCCGCAGGGTGACCGTACACTCGTTTTCCAGGAGTGGTGGCGTGGCTTCCTCGTCGGGATTGATTACGATTGGTGGGAGTTCTGGCAACCGGGCAACGTCCCCTGGCAGCGCCTCCGGCTCCCGGATGGCATCCTCAGCCACCGCGAGCAAGTGCGCGGATACGAACGCCGTCCATTCTGGCGACGGCGTCATCCGCAGCTGTGGCTGGCTGACGCGGATGCGCTCACCAGCCTTAGAAGTGACACTCGCTTCTGCCGGGACAAGCTCCAGCGTGAACCGAACGCCAAAGAGGCCGCGCCCGGCGGCGTTCGCCGCCTTCTCCATCAGCGTGAGCGTATCCATGATATGCTCGTAGGCGCGGATGCTGCCTGTCGAGACATCGTAATACGCCCAATCGTTCCCGACCAGGTGTGTCTCGTCGTTCGGGTCGAGGACGAAAAATGAGAGCACGGTGCAGAGGCGGCATTCCTCGCAGCGTTCATATAGGGGGTTGTCCGGGCCACCGCACGGGGCGGTATCGCCCGGCTGGAAGGGCGTCCCGTCGTCCTCAGTATAGCCCAGGACAACGCGCCCTTCCCGAATGACGCGGCTCTTGACGCTGCGGGAGAAAAACCAGTTCACGGCCTCACCCGTCCCCTGGCAGAGCAGCGCCCCGCCGCCCGTGTAGCGCTCGTAGTATGCTCTCAGTACCTCCGGGACGGTACGCCCCGCCAGGGCGCACGAAAGCCGGGTCGGCTCTGAGCCGTAGACGCCCGACACGATGGGGGCGTCCTTCACGACGAAATAATCCGTCTTGACCGGATGCGGCTTTTTGCCCGGAGTATCCTCCATCCGTCCAAGCCGGATACGCCCCCGGTGCTGGAGGCCGCTTCCCTGTTTCCGTCTTACGATTGGCATAAATCACACTCCCTTCTCACAATTCAAAGCCATCCGCCGCCTTATCGTAAAGGCGGGCGGTCACGCTTGCGGGCAATTCCTTCCGCAAACCCAATGCCTGGCGAGCCTCGTGGTCGCGCTCTGCCGCGCGGTCACGCTCCCAATCGTATTTCCCCTTCGCCACGACATCCCGCTCCGCAAGGATGGGATGGGGCACAATCCCGTGACACGTCTTAATCTCGTGGCTGATTGCGCCCGTCTCCGGGTCAACGTAAGGAGCGCCCAGGAGCGCACCGCAGGAACGGCAAACGAACTGCCGTTCGATGGCTTCCCAGGTTCGGAGTTCGTCACGGATGACGATTCCGTGCTGATAATGTTCTGGTAACTCGATGGGTGTCTGCATAGATTTTTTCTCCTATCTTCATTATACCCCGTTCCGCACGAAACGCAAACCGCGCGGAACGGGGACTATCTCATGCCTTCTCCGAGGCTTCTGGAAGCTGAAGGGTTGTATCCTCCAGCCGCTCAATCCGCGAGATTCGCACGAGCGTGATGCCCTGATTCGCCAGCGCCTCCAGCCGCTCCACCGGGTCGTCGTCGCGGACAACGTATTCAATAGCGGTTGGCCGGAAGACGCCGAACAGTCCCGCCCCCGGCTCGCCGGGCGCTTCCCCGAATTTGGGGGGCGGCGCGGGGATGGCCCGCCGATGGGCCAGCAGTACCCACGTCTCGCCGATGGTAAATCCCTTTGGGAGATGGTAGAGGCGGCGGCTGATACCCCGGACAAGCCCTTCCGAGATGAAAGCGTCCGGAGTGGGGTAAAACCGCTCCCCTACCCAAATGAGGAGGGAAGGGCCAAGTTTGCGGCCTTCCGCCAGGGGGCACAACCCGCCCCCGGTAACCCCACCGGGCTTTTGGCATTCCTTTCCAGCCCACAGCCGCTCCGGCTCAGCGAGCCAGCGCGGGGCGCGGGAAAAGCGCATTCCCTCTCCACAGCAGGGGCATACCCCCAACGGCAAGGGGAGCTTGCAGCATGAGGAGATGGCGTATCCGCCGACCAGGTAAAACCCGCCCGGCTTTCGCCAGCCACACCCCCGCTCCGTCTCGTAACGTGTAAAAATGGTAGGCATCGTTTTCTCCTTCTATTCCTTAGTGGCGGGCTGGTCAACAACCCGCCCTCGCATTTCCCAGTGTTCGCAGGAATGGTACGTGGCGCCAATGAGTAGGAGGTGTATCGTTTCCTCCGGGGATAATTCCCCGTCAGTCTCCTGCTCCGTTGGCGCGATGGCGAGTGCTACTCCGAGCTTCGGGCAGCAGAACGCCCCCTGCAATGGGACCCAATTAAGAAAGTCGCATGTGATACAGCGCCGTACAGGTTCTCTCTGAAAATCCGGTCTACGTTTCATATTTTCTCCTTTAGTATTTTGGGCGATTTGGGGACGACTTCTTTGTTCCTGCGGGGGGAATTACCCTCCCCTGCTGAAAACGGCCAAAATCGCCCCCCATATCGCACCACGCCTGGATGGGCTACTCCTCCACCCCTTGATTTGCATCTTGCAGGGTTTTCCCTGCGAAGAAATCGAATACTTCCTGAGCACGCTGCGCTGCCAACACCAGCCGCCCCGGCTCCTCTCCCAAAAACGTTGCCCAAAAGTGACGGGTATAGGCCGCCGAAGCGTCCAGCACTTCCGGCAGCCCTATCGCGCCGCACACCATCGCGGCGGTCATCTCGGCAATCAATTCCCCCAACGCATAGGCTTCCGTGCCCTTTGCGGCGTGGAACTGCTCGTCGTGATTGAGCCGGGTCGGATGCGTGGCGGCATGGGCCTGCTCGTGTGCCCAGGTGGCGTAGAAGGCGGCGCTGCTCTCGAACTGTCCGCGCTGCGGCATGTGAACCTCATCGCGCGAGGGGATGTAAGCCGCCTTGTCGCCACCGTAGACGACGGGCGCGGCCTTTCGGTAGGCTGCGATGAACTCCTCAGCCGTCACGTCCGGGTCGTGCTCGACGAGTTCCGGCGCTGGAATTTCCAGCCCGTCGCACTGGTGTTGGGCGTTAAACACCCAATAGCAGCGCCCGACAAACCGCGTCTGAACATCCACCGCGCTCTCGCCATCCTCGGAGGTCGTTTCGCGCTCGACGGTGTATCGCTTCCAGTACAGGATGGGCGTCCCTTCCGCCCCCTTATTCACGCGCCCTCCGAGGGCCTTCGCCTGGTTAAACGTGACAAACCAGGGACACGTCCAGCCATTGAGAAACATCGCGGCGGTAGTCGCCAGGGCATTGTAGCCCCGGTAACACCCATAGCGCGGATAATTCACCAGGTTGGCTGGCGCGCCCGGCCCTGAGACGCGCCAGGGGCGCTGCCAGAGGAGGGGTTGGCTTTCGTCTTGAATGAGCGCCAGGAGGTCACTCGTGACCTTCTCGGCGGCTTTTCGGTTTAGCATAGAGTTCTCCTTCGGTTTCTGCTGCTCGGCTGGTTTGCCGCGTCAGGCCGGGGGTGACCACCTCCCCGACGACCGGGGGCTACGCCCCGGTTTCGGCCAACTAAAACCATTTAGGCACATCCCCGCGCGGCCTTCCTGCGGCGTCGCAAAACCGATTATAGGCACGCTGTCGCGCCAGTCGTTTCGTCCGGCAGCGCCCCTCGTATCTTGAGACGGGTGTCCAAAATGGGATGGGCGCGGCTTTTGTGAGACGGTGAGTTTTTTCAAACCACCAATACCAGCCCTCCGCGTCGGTTTCTATGGTATAGCGACAAGACGTTTCAAGCGTACCACGATTTTTGGAGACGGTTTGCCCCTTTGTTCGGAGGTTCGTTTTGTCTGAACACTCTACCACGCGCTCCTCGGAGAGAATTTTCCCGCGCTCCAAATAGGCCAGCAGTTTTTCCATTACCTGGCGCTGCTCGTCTGTGAGCGTATCACCCGCCTGGGCGAGAAGGGCCTTCAGTCCCTCCACCTCCAGGGCTGCTTCTTTGGCTCGTTTTACCGCCGCTTTTTTTGTAAACATCTCAAATCTCCTTCGGTTTCTTCTGCTCGGCTGGTTCGCCTCGTCAGGCCGGGGGTGACCACCTCCCCGACGACCGGGGGCTACGCCCCGGTTTCGGCACTTACTGGAGAAGGGCGTCTCGAATGGCGCGGGCCAACCGAACCATCTCCAGTCGTGAGCGACGCTTCGCTGGCCGCTCGTATGAACGTGTCCCAATTCGCAAGCCGGTATACGTCGTCAGGTCGCGGAGATTTCTGGTGTCAAAACGGGTTAGGGTAGTGTCGCCGTATTCAGCCTCCTCCCGCAATACAGTAATCACTGTCACTGCGCGGGCGAGAATAACGGCGGCCTCAATGTGCCCTAGAGCACGCATATTCATGCGCATGGACGCCAGGTTGGCTACACTCAATTCAGCGTCGAGCATGTATTTACGAGTCCTTGCAATCATTGCCTCCATCTCTCTAAGAGAGCGGGACTTTGAAAAGGCCAGGCGCTCATTAACTGCCGCCGCCGCGTCGTACACGCCGTCAAAAATCTCCAGAGCCGCCGTGATACCCATCTCACGCGCCGCCTCTTTCGTCAGTTGGACTTTCATTTTCTTTGACATTTCGTTTCTCCTTCGGTTTCTACTGCTCGGCTGGTTCGCCTCGTCAGGCCGGGGGTGACCACCTCCCCGACGACCGGGGGCTATACCCCGGTTTCGGCACTTACTGCATCCAGGTGAAGGCCGCAATGCCCAGGGCGACCGCGCCCACCAGCAGCGTCACGCTCCACACGCGGGCAACGATGGCGTTCCGGCGGGCCTGGCGGGCCTGGCGGGCCATCTCGCGGGGGCTGATGGGAGCCGGGGGGGTTGGGGGGACTTCCTGAATGCTCACGGGGGTGTCACACTCAAACCAGACGATGCTGAGTTCGCCGTCCATCCAGATGGCAACCGGGCCATTCAGCGTTTCCTGCTCACTCCCGTTCAACCCGTCTGTCCAGTTTTCCATTTTCGTTTCTCCTTCTTCGCTTCGGTTTTATCCTACACATATATTATATCACAGTAGTGATAAATGTCAAGGGGTTTTGGGCGATTTCTGGAAAATTGGTCGGATTCCGCTCATTTTAATGGCAGTCCGAGGTGTTCGGCGAGCCATTCCGCCTGCATCCTCGCCTCAGCATAGTAGGCGGCAAGGTTATGGGTGATGGGAGAAGCGGCAGAAGCAGCAACGCGGGCACGGGTGGCGGCGGTTATAACGCCAGAAATGACGGCGGGGGTTATACGGCGGGCATTGGCGCTGGCATAGTTGGCGCCAGTATGCGCCACGATGGCGCACTGGTTGGCCGTGTAGATGTCGTAGGGTGCGACGGCGCTGTCGGCATATCCCCTTGCCCGTTCCGCGCACGCCCTGGCGAACTCCCCCATTGTAGCCGGCGTCCAGGCGACGATGGCCCGCCCGACCCTGGCCTGTCGCGCAAGGGTTTGCTTTCTCTCCATTATCACCTCGCCTCCTACCTGGACGGGGTGGATGTACCTATCCAAGTGGTACGGCAGTTGCCATACTGTGACTACATGATAGCCATTCTGGCATGACACCAGTTCCCCCTCAATGGGGGGCATCCACGCCCCCCATTCCTCGCCGTCCACCGGGAGTGTCCAGTGCATCCCCGAATAGAGTGCAACCCCGCCCTCTCGCAGCACTTTATAAAAGCACACCATCGCCCCCCCCTTTCATCGCGGGTACTTTTTACCCTGGTGGCCGCCCTGGAGCATTTCGATGAACGCCATCACGTGCTCGTGGTCGAATAGCAGCATGTGTCCAGCCCGGTAGGGCAGTGGATGAAGCAGCCCCGTCTTTTTAATATGGTAACGTAGCGCGATAATGCTGCGCGGAACGCCCGCCTTCCGGCAGAGCGCCGCCACCTCTCGTAGCGTCATTCCTCTCATGGTATCCTCCATTCGGGGCGGCTCAGGGCCGCCCCATGACTATTCCGTAACTGGCATTTGTGCGAGTTCGTGCTGAGCCTTCTGGATGTCCGCGTCTGTGATGAACACGTCCACCCGCTCAAGCGGGTCGGCGGGGACATTTATGACGCCGCGCCGGAGGTAAACCGCCTCGCAGCGATTCCACTGGTTGATAGCCCACAGCCCGCCTTCCTCGTCAAGCTGGAATGGAACGTTCTCGACCTGGAAAATTTCGCCAATGGTTACAGCCATTTTCCGAGGGGCTATCGTCGGCAGGGCAATATCCTCCTGGCGTCCATCCCAATGGTAGCGGAGAAGTTCGCACGAGAATGCCGACTTGTAGCGCGCCACAACCCACAGGCCGCCTACCCGGAGAAACAACCTATCGCCGGGACGGGCAAGTCCCAGATAGGCCGCGTAGCGGGCTGCCCGTACCCACGTGTCCGCGCGGAATTTGAATACTCGCAGAGGCTGCCCGGCCCTTTCAAGGCGAACGGTGTAGGGCGACTTCCAACACCGCCCGGACACCCCCCGGCGCATGTAGCGGCGCAACTCAATTTCTCGAACGCGCCATTCCGCCAACCCCCGCAGTTCTTCCGCTTCTCGACTCAGCAGCAATTCGCGGAGGGCAAGCGTTACTGCATTACAAGCCTGCCAATGGTACAGGCGGGCGCGGTGGGTTGCCTCGTCCTGAGCCGCCTCGTAACTCTCAAGCAGCGTATTCGCTGCTTCACTCGTAAGGTACTGCGCTTTCGATAGCATGATTAACTCCTTTCACTTTTCATTGATTGGCATGATGGCCGCCCAACTGTCGCCAACCGTCAGGACAATCGGGCCGCGCCTTTCGGGTGGGAAGGCCATTCGGAACGACTTGATGACCCTCAGATTCTTCGGGGGCATCTTCAGCGCCGCGTCCATTGCCCGCAGGATTGCGGCGAAGGCGGCGGCCTCGACCAGCCACTCCGACGATTCGGGGGCATTACCAGAGGGCAGCAACACCATTACGGCGCGGGGCGTGGCGTCGGCGCTTTCCCCCTGAACAAAGAGCGTCGTGTCTTTGATGAACAGCCGCACAAATGACGAGTCGCCACCCGTCGTTTTGATTGCCGCGGCCAACCGCGCGGGGCTGCCAATTTCGTGGAGGATGCCCTTGCCAGAGGCGGTGGCATCCAGCTTGGCGAAAAGGTTCTCGCTTGGTTTCCGGAGGTTGGAAAACAGTGTGATGACAAATCCATTAGGGCGGCCTTCCTTGATTTGCACGAGGCCGCTCCGGTGTAGGTTATCCTGAACGTCCACGAGGACGGCGGGGACAGTCGCCGCCAGAACGTCGGTGATAGGTGTGATCAATTCGCGCGGGATTCTGGCATAGGCTGGTCCCTCGACTGGCGGAACAGGGATAGCCATCACAACCGCGCGGCGTCCTGTAGTTCCCGCCACCCGCATCCGGCTGTCTCGGATTTCCAGATGGACTTCCCGGTAGACATCAAGGCCAGAAGTCGGGTCGGTATTGTACTTCGCCTGCTTGAGCGCCTTAGAAAAGGCGGAAGCCGACACCCCTGTCTGTACCCAAACCTCATCGCCTTCCGGCTGCGGGAGCGCCGGGAACTCCGCTCCACTCCAGTAGGGAAGTTCCAGGGTAGACGCCCCGTCGGCTGTAAAAACGACCGATACCCATCGCCGATTGCGGTGGCGGCGGGTCACGCCGACCGTGATGGTGCGACAGTTCTGTGGCAGGGCCGCTACCCAGGCCGCGAGCTTCGCGCCTGGGACGACAATATCAAAGCCGGGAACGGCCATGTCCAAGCCAGGAAGCGGTTTCTTCGCTGCCTCGAAGAGTACCACCTGGAGGGCGGCTTTGAGTGAGCAAGCCTCCGCAAAAACCCGGCGACCGCGTACCACGAGGTGAATCCCGCTCAAGACCGGAACTGGCCTTTCGTCGGCGCAAAACGTCGCCAGATTGGCGATGGCCTTACGGAACGCCGACCCGCAGGGGATTGTCAGGGCTGGCGGTGGGGCGGGTACGTCCAGCCCGGCAGTTCTCTCGCTGTCGCTGTACATGGGCTGAATGAGGGCAAACCGCTCCCCGCCCTGGGATGTGATGAGAAGCGGGCTTATCGCATTGCGAAGATAGAAGATACACCCCCCACTGCTCTCAAGCGCCCGGATGAACTGCAACCCGCGAAGTAAATAGTCGGCATTGATAAGCATGGCCCAATCCGTCTTTTCAATCGGCGACTTCCCGAAGCAGCGTTCCCTCAGCGCCGGGCTGGTATTTGGGATGGAAGCGATCCATTCCATCCCGCAGGTCGTTTCGCTTCCGAGCCGTTCGCGGCGGCAGAAGTAGAGGTCGTTGTCCGCAATGATTATCCAGACATGCGGCACTGCGGGGATGGCGGCAATCAGCCGCTCCAGCGCCCCGATAGCCCGGTCGAGGGCCGTCGTGAGGAGCGGGAAGGGGAACTCGTGGTTTTTCCCGCACCGCTCCAATTCCTTCCAGAAGTCGGGCGCTTCCGGGCTTTCGCCGTTGCCTGGAATAGCCCCGGTGTGAATTGGGAAGAAGTCGGGGGGTTTTGGTGAAGGAAATCCGGCGCTTTCTGCCGGGGAGAGAAACGTTCCTATCACCTGAAATCCATCCGTTGCGAGTAGGCAATCCGCCAGCAGCCCCATACCAAATGCAGGGCCGATTTTCCCCCGCCCCCACCACAAGAGCTTCGACGCGAGGGGGCGGGTATCCCCAGAGGGGCTTTCAGTCGCGGCGGCCAACAGTTTGATGTCCTTCTCGCTGAGGCCAGCGAGAAGCAACTGCTGCACGGTCGGCTCGTAGAGTTTTGAATTTGCCATGTAAATCTCCTTCGGTTTCTTCTGCTCGGCTGGTTCGCCTCGTCAGGCCGGGGGTGACCACCTCCCCGACGACCGGGGGCTACACCCCGGTTTCGGCAGTTACTGCATCCACTGCATCCAGTTGAAGGCCGCGATTGCCAGGGCGACCGCGCCCACCAGCAGCGTCACGCTCCACGCGCGGGCAACGATGGCGTTCCGGCGGGCCTGGCGGGCCTGGCGGGCCATCTCGCGGGGGCTGATGGGAGCCGGGGGGGTTGGGGGGACTTCCTGAATGCTCACGGGGGTGTCACACTCGAACCAGACGATGCTGAGTTCGCCGTCCATCCAGATGGCAACCGGGCCATTCAGCGTTTCCTGCTCACTGCCGTTCAACCCGTCTGTCCAGTTTTCCATTTTCGTTTCTCCTTTTTCGCTTCGGTTTTATCCTACACATATATTATATCACAGTAGTGATAAATGTCAAGAGGCAAAAGGCGATTTCTGGAAAATTGGTCAGGGGATATTTACTTCTCCTCACCCTCAATGACTTTCAATTCAGCCACAACCTGTCGCCAATCATGGCAGTGAATACCGCGTTGCCAGGACTTGCTTATCACAAGTTTGGCTGATGACGGCCACCACTCACCAGTGATGGCCCCCTTTTGAAACACCCAATGGTGACCGTTATTGAATACATCAAGTTGCCAACCGTTCTTGTCACACCACGTTCGCGTATCGGCTAGGTTCACCATCGCCTCTTTGAGCCTGCGGGCATGACGCGCCGCCGGGGCCTCGGCGCTGGCGTAGGTTGAAAGGGTTGCCCTATTTCGCGCCTTTCGACTATCACTGTATTTCATCACACCGCCCTCCTATCAGGTCGGCGGGGGCGGGTGCTCGGCCCGCCCCCTACCATTCAATTAGGCCGCCTCGTCGGACTTCCCGACGCCAATGCTCAGCAGGGCCGGATTGAGTACCGCGCCCGGCTTCTCGTTTGCGGCTTCGCCCTCGTTGTGAATCTGAGTGGCGAGATTATGCCAGCGCCGGAGTTGTTCACCGAAAATCCAGCAATCGGCCAGAACCTGCACCGCCGCCCCGTACATGAATCCCGTTATCCCCTCAGTGTTGGCCTCGTAGGAGGTCGCTTTGGCGATTTCGGCAAAACGGTCGTCCGAGAAGACGCGCCCTTCGAGCACGCCGTCCCATTCGGATTCGAGCTTGGCTTCCATCAGATTCGCCCATGCCTCCGCGTATCTGATAATGACCGCCCCATAATCCTTCTTATTGTTGTCCTGCCATTTCTGCCAGGACGCATCTTTTCCCGTTGCGATTCTCATTGCAGTCCCTTTCCTTGCCACTTGGCAATTTGGGGGTGAACACACCCGTGTCCACCGTTTTGATTACGAGGCCCATCCTCGTCCTACAACTATATTATATCACACCAGTGATAAATGTCAAGAGATTTTGGGCGATTCTCAGAAACCTGGTCGGATTTATCCACGACTTGCTTGCCATAAATGCTGAGGTGTGATATATTGAGGGTGTCGCCCACCGACGGCGGCGTCAAACGTTTGGAGGGCGCGATTTCCGCGCCCTTCTTTTTTAGGTGTTCCGTGCGGAACGGGCGGTGGCTGCTCGCCTGGCGGCATGGTCGGCGCGGCGCTCCGGTGACGGCGAGAAATCCTGGAGCGGCCAATACAATCCAGTCGCGGCTACTTCAGCGCCGATGAAGTTGGCGCAGGGGGGGGCTTGATAGCCCGGCTCTTTGCGGGAAAGCCGCCACCGCCTATAGATAGTGGAGGTGTACACCTTGTATACACTGTATACAGGGCGTATACACGCTGAGGGGTATCATAAGGTGTTGTTTGCGGGGGGCGCACGAGGGGCGCGGAGAGGCGCATAGAAAAATGGCCTACGCCCGGTTCAATTCCTGGCCCCCGCACTATTTTTTAATGGCCCCACAAGGGCGTGGAGAGGTGTAATGACTAATCTACCTAACGAACTCCCGGACGGGGCGCTGGAAATCCCCGACGGCCCTCGGCTGATTTGGATTTTAGTGCGTGACGTGGTTCAACTCCTCTGGAAGCAAAACCCCAAAAAACACGACATCGGCCTGCTCGCGCAGTCCATCGTTGAGAACGGCTTCCGCGACCCGGCGGCTTATGATTCCAGACTGGAGGCGATTATCTACGGGAACGGGCGGGTGGCGGCGGTTTGGTGGCTGGAGCAGCAAGCCAAGCCGGGTGACGCCCCGCCGCGTGGGGTTGGCCGCCAGCGCGAAACGGGCTATTGGGCCATCCCGCTCCTGGTCGGGGTGGATTCGGAGTCGGAATCGCTGGCGAAGCGGTTTGCGCTCGACCACAACAATCTTACATTGTCGGGAGGAGATTTCCAGCCCTGGGAATTTGAAAAATTGTGGGATGAGCAAGCCTTCGCGGCACTCCTGGAGGAGTTAGCGGAAAGCGGTGATGGGACGCTGGCGCTGGATAGTGATGATATCGAGGAAATGCGGAAGTTCCACGAATTTCTCCAGCCAGAGTTCAGTGGAATTGTCGAGGAATTTGAAGGGGCGCAGAGAGGAGGGGCGGAAGGGAATGAACAATGGTTTTACGTCGAGTTCTATAAGGATGAGGAATTGTTCAAAGGGCTGACCGCGCTGCTTCGGCCCTATCTAACTGGAGCGCACGAATTAGACGGCGCATTCTTCGAACGCGCTATTCGACAAGCGGTAGAGAATGCTGAAGAAACTTCTGATTAAGGCCATTCGGGAAACCTGTTCTCCGGCGGCCCCAGTGGCATTGCTTTTGAGTGGCGGGATTGATAGTAGTTGCTTGCTCTTTGCTTGCCTGGAATTGGGCCTGTCGCCTCATTGCTACACCTACAGTGTGGAAAACGAGCCGAGCTTTGATAGGAAACAGGCGCTACGGTTAACGGCGGCTTTTGGGCTTCGGTTGGAGGAGATTGTAATCCCGGCGGCTCCCGACAAGGCATTGGCGGCGATTCGAACGCTATTGCGGCTTGGAGTTCGTGGTCAAGTGGCACTCCAATGTATGCACGGGCATCTCTATGTGGCTCCGTACGTACAAGAGCCGCTTGTCCTCAACGGCTCTGGTGTTGACGCGCTTTTGGGGTCTTATCATCACGAGAATTTGGCCTTCCGGGTTTTTGAGAGTAGGTCGAATTTCGACAAGATGCGGGCAGCGCACCTTCAGGACGCTGACGACGACTGCATGATGACACAACAAAGACTGTATGCCTCCAAAGGGGTGAGAACTGTCTTCCCCTATCGGCATCCAGGTATTGTGGTTTACCTGATGGGCCTATCCTGGTCAGATATCAACCACCCTCGTCTCAAGACAGTTAGCATAAATGCGTTTGGGGACTGGGCTGTCAAGGTGCCGGGATTTCGTTGGCGGCGCGGGGCGCAACAATTAGTGGCTGGCACGAAACGGTTGCATCTTGCCCTATTGTCTACGACAGCCAACAGAAAAAGGCGTAGGGCGCTCCCGGCTTTTTATCGAGACTTAGAGGAGGAGTTGGGTGAGCGGAAATAAAAGAGCCAGCCCCCGCTATGAACGACTTGGACGTGGCGCAATATGTGCGGAATGCCGTGAGTGCAAAGGCGGCGAAAGGTGTCAGGCAATACGCGCCAATTTGCCCCGCTATTCCGGGATTCGGTTCACGTCGGATGGCTTTGATTGTGCCCTGCCAGTTTCCATTGATAGTCATAGCCACTGCTCGTTTGCTTGTCGCTACTGTTTTTCAGACAATCTCATGCAGCACGCGGCCCAGGTGCAAAATCCAATAGGGCAGATGTCCCTGCCCACCCTGGAACGTATTTTTGCCGGGGAAGGTGGCGAGGGCGGGGCACGCTACCGCCAGGCCCTTCGCTACGATTTGGTGGGACGCGGCTTTAACTATCCCTGTCCAATCCGGTTGGGGGCTATCAATGACCCCTGCGATAATATCGAGCGTAATCAAGGGTGGCTTCTGGAGTTCATTAAATTGGCTGTCCGTTACCGCCAGCCCGTCAGGATGAGTACAAAAGGGATCGTCTTACAGCAGCCGGAATATCTTGACGCCCTTTCTGCCGCGCCGGAGCTATTTTGGGTTGCGTTCTCAACCATCTCACCGGATGATGACCTGCTAAGCCGTATAGACCGCCGCGCCCCGCTCGCCTCCGAACGCTTGCAGACGATGGCGGCCCTATCCGCGATTGGTGTGAAAACCTCATTGCGTTTCCGACCTATGCTACCGATGGTATCAGATAGGACAGCGCATTACCCTACCGCCTATCGAACCTTGATTGAACAGGCGGCGCGGGCGGGCGCTTGTGCCGTCAGCTACGAGGTCGCGTTTGTACCGGGTATACAAAATCGTGACGTGCGCCGCCGATGGCAAGCCCTCTCCCATCTGATAGGGCTGGACTTTACTCGCCTGTATTCATCATTCGGGCCGCGTATTGCCTGTATGCGTCCCTCGTACACGTGGACAGAAGACATTATGCACGCTGTTCGCAACGTCTCACATGAGTGTGGCCTCGTGGTCGGCATCAGCGACCCGGTTTGGAAACAACTCGGTGATACAGGATGCTGTTGTGGTATCCTCCCCGACGACCCGGTATTCGGGAATTGGCAGCGCGAAAGCGCCACGAACCAACTCCTATTGGCACAGCACGATGGGCGAGAGTTGCGGTTCAATGACATAATCCCGGCCTGGGCTTACACCTGCCGATTGGCTGGGTTGGTTTATCCAGGTGTCGGGCCGAAGGCAGCCTTCAAACAGCGCCATACCTATTGGAGTGATGTCCTTAAAAAAACGTGGAATGACTTACGTGGGGGACGCGGCCCACTTCGATATTTCCAGGGGGCGCTGCTTCCAAGTCGGCTGGAGGATAACGATTTTGTTTATAAATGGAATGGGCTGGCGCGAGCCTATCCAGAAAAGACGCCGGGGTGGTCTGTGGACAGGGCTGACGTATACGATGATGCTGGTCGGGTGGGATATGTTTATGAGGGTGGATTTGGTCGCCGACTGGCGGATTGATGTATGACTAAGCCCATTTGGGAACGCATCGAAGAAGAACGCGACGGGATGGAGCCGGAAGACCCGTTTTGGTTCAATCGTTTCGACCGCTATTACCGCCCGTTGGGGCCGGAACGCAGTATTCTGGAAGCCTATCGGCTTTGGCTGGAAGAAAAGGGGAGAGCGAATGCCCGGACTGCGAAGAAGGCTCCTGACACGTGGTACACGACAGCCGAGGAGTATCGCTGGAAATACCGCGCCGAAGCGTGGGACGAGGTCATGCGCCAGGAGCGGCTTGCGCAGGAGTTGGCCTCCATTCGAGAGATGAACGACCGCCATCTCACCCTTGTACGCGGGGTATTGCAGATGGCGTCCAGGCGACTTTACCAAATGCTGGATGCGAAGGCTTGGGAGGGCTTGTCCTTTTCCGATGTTTTGCGGTATATTGAGGTAGGAGTTCGCCAAGAGCGACTTCTACGCGGTTTGCCCACAGAGGCCATCGAGATGATGGCATTGAGCGACGATGACTTATTGCGTAGATACCACGACCTCATTGAACAGGTTGCGGCAGTTAGCACTGATGGAACAGGAGATGGCCCGCAGGGGGCTTAAAATCCCCCACAGGCCACCCCCGCCGAACCTCGCTAACGCGCAATTCCGAAGCCAGTATCATCACGCGCCCCTTGAGTTCGTACACGATTGCCTGCGCTTTCCTCCGAAGGAATTTCCGACACCCTACCAGGACGAGGCCCTACAGGCGCTCATCCCCTACAAGCGCATATCCATGCGCGGCCCTCACGGCCTGGGGAAAACTGCGTTTGCCGCTTGGCTGGTATTGTGGGGCGTTTTAACGTCGGATGACGTGAAGGTCATCACGACGGCCTCGACCTGGCGTCAGTTAAGTAAGTTCCTGTGGCCGGAAGTTCACAAATGGGCCGGGCGGTTGAATTGGGACCGGATTGGCCGCCCACCGTTTTCCCCGGACGAGTTGCTTAATCTGAGCTTGAAACTCTCTTCCAGTTGCGAGGGCTTCGCGGCGGCGGTGTCTGACCCTGCAAAAATTGAGGGGGCACACGCCAACCGCGTGCTGTACATTTTTGATGAGGCCAAAGCCATCCCCGCAACGATATGGGATGCGGCGGAAGGGGCGTTCGCAGGAGCGGGTGAGGATACGGGGCGTGAGGCATTCGCAGTTGCCATCTCAACTCCAGGCGACCCGGTTGGGCGTTTCCATGATATTCATACTCACGCGCCCGGTTACGAAAACTGGTGGACGCGCCACGTCACGGTTGATGAGGCTATCGCTGCCGGGCGCGTCAGTGCGGAATGGGTCGAGGAGCGTCGTCGGCAGTGGGGTGAGGGAAACCCGGTTTTCGTCACGCGGGTGCTCGGCGAGTTCGCACCGGAGGCGGGCGGCCTCATTCCACTTGCCTGGATAGAAGCCGCTATCGAACGCTGGCATGAATGGAATGACAAGGGCCGCCCCGGAACGCTATTGCGGGTCGGCGCGGACATTGCCCGTTTCGGGGCGGATAACACGGCGCTCGCGTATGTTTTCGATAGCCGCCACCTGTCGGAAATCGAATTGTACGGCTCGCTCGACACCATGCAAACGTCCGGGCTTATCCGGCGGATTCTGGAGGGTAATCCGGGCGTGGTGGCGACGGTGGACGTAATCGGTATCGGGGCGGGCGTGGTTGACCGCCTGCGGGAGATGGGATTTGGAGAACGTCTCATGGCGTTTAATGCGGCGGAAGCGACAGGCTGGTCGGATAAATCGGGCGAACTCCAGTTTGCCAACCTGAGGGCCGCCATGTTCTGGAATTTGATGGAACTACTTGGCCCGGATAACCCGTTCCCGATTGCGCTGCCGGACGACAAGCGGCTGGTCGGCGACCTGGCGGCGCTGCATTGGCGGACGACTTCGGGCGGGCGCATCATCATGGAGAGCAAAGACGACATCCGCAAGCGAATAGGGCGCTCAACGGACGCGGGTGACGCGGCGGCGATGGCGTTTTGGCCTGTCGAGGAGCGGGTTTGGTTTGGATAGGGGAGAAAGGGAAGTGGATAGGCTGGATATATTGTTTACATGGCTCTTGGCGGGGCAATCCAAGAAGTTGCTTCAAGAACTACGAGACGCTATGGAGGTATCCTATAACGTCGTTCGGCAGGACGCCGAATGCGGCGAAAGCCTTCGCCCAGATAGCATTCCCGATTATCATCGGCGGTTGCCTCGAATTTTTGAGGAGTTAATACCGCGTCTTGACGAGGGGATACAAAGTAGAGGGGGGTAATCAGTGGAACGGGTGGTGAGGGGGGATAACCAGAAGTGGGCGGACGATTTACCTCCCATCGGCTTTGTGTTCTCCTGGGTCGAACCGCCGGGTATAAGGTCAGCCGATACTTTCAGGCGATTAACTTGGCGAGTAGAAAAGCACTGTCCGGCACACAATGGCATAACCTCCGAGGGGCGCTTTTTACCCCCATCGCCGCCGACCTATGAGATAGTGTTGGTACTTGATGAGATGATGCCGGAATGGGACGAGCAAGATTGCTGGGTGGAAGTCTGGCGTAGGGCCGGCTACACTGGTGGGCCGGGCAAGATGTTCGAACCGGGACACGCCCCACGGACACGCGCCGATTGCGAATACGACGCGGGGCAATTAACCCTGCCGGGGGTGGGATGATATGCGCGATATTGACGAGTTGTGCGCTCGCATCCAGGAGGCTCGCCGAGCGTATCTATTTCAGGAAGCCGTCGCGCGGGCTGACAGAAGCCGCCTATCGGCAAAGCAAGCGCGGCGGGCGCTAAAGCGGTTGCGGAAATTGCAGGGGGTGCTGCTGAGCACCGCAAGGGGGTGGAATGAATAGGGTATTGGGTCGCCTTTTCTCAACCTTGTCCCTTCTCGTTTTGCTCCCGGTGGTACGCCCTACTGCTCTTTCCCCTTACTACTGGTGGCACGAAATACGCCAGTGGGAACCGCTCATTCTGCGCTATGCCGACCGGATTAACATTGACCCTAATTTCCTCGCTGCCCTCATCGTGTGCGAAAGCGGCGGGGATGCCGATGAGATTAGCCCCGCCGGGGCGGTCGGCTTAATGCAGGTCATGCCATTCCACCTGGGATACAACGCCCCCGCCGCCACCGAAGCACTCCGCGACCCGGACAGGAATATGGCATGGGGAACGTGGGTTTTGCAGAACGCTATCGAGATGGCGGATGGGGACATCTTCCACGCGCTGGCGCTCTACAATGGCGGCTCCGAGTTCGCCGCCTCACGCGAATCGCGGGGATATGCGGAGCGCGTTCTGCGGATGTATCTCCAGGCGGTCATAACTCGCGAGGGTTACGACCCGGAGACGATTAACAATTGGCGGGCCATCTTCCAGATACAGGGCCGGGCGGTGGATATTGCCAATACGCCAGCGCCCGGATGGGTGGTTACGAGTCACCACTGGCAATCCATGCCAGACCGGGCGGTTGTCAATACGGTACTGTATGAGGGTAGAGACGAGTATTTCGTCTCATGGCGGGTGGTAGTATGGCTATTGCCCGACAGCAGGGCGGGCGGTTAGGTGATAGGAGGGGACAATGGGAAATGAGAAATCGGGCTGCCTTATAGAAGTGCAAGCTACCCAACGGGGGCTATTCCATCGCGGGGTAGTCAATGTAGGGTATGTCATAATATGTTACGATTGTGGGAAGACGTGGATTGTTAGGCCCAATTCCGGTCGCCTCGACCTTCCGGTAGATTTGGCAGAATGGGGTTGGGGAAGAACGCCGGACGAATATCAACATCTGGTCTGTCCCGTGTGCTTGGCGGGGCATCTCGCGCACTACCCCCGCTGATCAGCCTGCCCAATCGTGATATTCCATAATATCGTTACCGATTTTCAAGGGTGGAAGATGGTGAAATGTGCAGAAATACCAGAAGCGGGCTTAGTCGCCGACCTGCGCAATCTTGGCCTATCCGATGGGGAGATAGAATCCCTGGCGGTGGCGGTGAGCAAAGAGGCGGTGGCACTTGGCATTTCGCGCGAGGAGATTATGAGGGGCATCACCATCTACCTAATGGGGGCGTTGTGGCCGCCTATTTTGGATATGGCAGAGATACTTAGCCCCAGTGAGGGCGGGAAGGGACAATGACCTACTACTACAAGGTGTTGCGAGCGGGGGGTTTAGGCCCACACTCGGACGTGCAATGGCCACTCCCGGCGGAAGGTGAAGAGTGGGGGGAGTGGATGCTACCCATCTTGGGGAAACTTGTACCGTGTAAGCGGGGCTATCATGTGGTGACAATCTGGCAGTTGCCCTATTGGATAGGGGAATGTATCCATCCTGCTCAGGTGCGGGGGCAAGTTCTGGTGGATTGCGACAAAACTCTGGCGCGGGAGGCCAAGGTTGGGCGGGCCATCGCTGCCTGGACACCCGCCGTAATGGCAGTATTCGCCAGAGCGTGTGCGGAGCGGGCGAAAAGATATTCCGATAGTCCCTTTTATGTCGAGAATGCCATTTCTTGTGCCGATGCTTGCGCCTTCAATACCTCTCGTGCCCACCTCGCTAGAGCGTGCGTGGAGCTGGCGAAAAGATGTTCCGATAGTCCCCCTTATGTCGAGAATGCCATTTCTTGCGCCGATGCTTGCGCCGACAATGCCTCTCGTTCCCGCCTCGCCTCCGATGCCTATACCTCTTATGCCGCCCTCTACGCCCGCGCTGCTGCCAAGAACGCCGCCAACGCTGCCTTTACCTCTGCCATTGATGAGCCAACCGCCGCCTGTGTCGCAGAGCGTGAGTGGCAAGCGCGATGGCTTGCCAAGCGGCTGGGACTGCCTATTATGCCCGACGAGGATGAGGAGGATAGAAATGGGCGCGAAGACTAAAGATGAGAAGGGCGCTGGAAAGAACTTGGACATGGTATGGCATGGTGTTCCATGCGTCGCGGATGAACTTGGCGAGGGACTTCGCCATAGTATCTGTTTGTGCTGGCGATGTGCCCGGCTTGTAACGGAGGGAGATATTTGGCTCCTTGCCCCTACCCTTTCAAGCGAGGAGGTGGACAAGTTAAAAGAGGCATACAATTGTCCAACTGCACAAGAGAATTACGAAAACTGTCGGCGCGGATATGCTGCCGCCCCTATCACGCGCTGTTTCGGATTCCTGGCGGGGCGGGTCGAATACGGGCGCAGTAAGGAGAAGTAGTATGGAAACAGCAATTGTGCTCTCAGAATGTGCATTAGCACTTATTTTGGCGGCCATCGCGGGTTTTCTCTTGGGAAAACGACGTGGGGAATACACCGCCTTCCACGAGTCCCACGATAAAAAGGCCGCCCCGCTTGGAATGTCTGACCAACTCGCGGTGGACATCCTATCCGCGTTGGGGATGCAGGGGCAACTCGTCAGCGATATGGCAATATACCTTGATGCCAATGGAATTGCCAGTGTAACGTGTAGACGTTTCTTGATAAGCAAGGAGGCTGCGGCGGTAGCGGATTGTATCTCCAGCGAGACGCTTCGCTGGCGATTGATCGAGAAGGAAGGCGAGTTGGAAGGGTTGCTTTGGGAGGTGGTCGCGGACTCGCAAATTCCCGCCCTCGTCGGGGATAAACTTATACCAGCCGGAACGAT
>Ga0316628_100000084_pt1 | contig 52813 bp, 65 predicted proteins | sample OWC_Aug_M2_C1_D5_FD_207648 | JGI IMG/M metagenome (GOLD analysis project Ga0316628, IMG submission 207648) | Wetland soil microbial communities from Old Woman Creek delta, Ohio, United States - OWC_Aug_M2_C1_D5_C | ecosystem: Environmental > Terrestrial > Soil > Wetlands | place: USA: Ohio...
GTAGCCTGTGCTGCGGATGTACTCGCTCCGGTCAAAACCCAGCCGGCGCAAGACTTTGCCCATGCTTACCTTCTTCTTGACCATCAGCAATGCTCCCTCAGTGCCTGGTCAACGTAGGACTGATCGATGCTATCCTGAACGACGATGTGTTTCCAGAGCACAAGCTCCGACGTGCTCAAAGTGCGTAAGGTAGGGGGATCAGCTACTTTCCCATTGCGCATGCACCAGAAACGGCAGAAGTAGCCGCCGCTAATTGTTGGACCGGAAGTTACAAAGCCTGCCTCATCACGCTCACCCCGTTGTCCAGTGTGCCGGACGACCTGCGTACCTCGAGCTAGCTTACCCATTCAGCCTGCCCTCCGGCTCTTCGAAGAAGATATGGCCTTCAGGCTCGCCGCTGCTAGCAACCACGCCATCCGGCCCGCGCGGATCCGGCAGCTCGCCGGCATCGATGAAGATATCCACCGTTGGCATCTCCGCCTGGGAGAAGTCGGCGCCTAGTTTGGCGCTTGACCGGAAGCTGGATACCTTCTTGTTAATCTTGCCACGGGTTTCCTGCGCCCATCCATGCACTTTGCGCAGTTCGGTTCCTTGAATGCCGTCCTTCAGAGCAGCATTCAACACCTCGCCATGGTCGAGGGCATAACCACTCAACCAGGCAATGATCTTCAACAACCGTTTTACATCTTTCACTTTCGCCATAGTGTCTCCTTTCTACTTACTTGGCTTCAACTTGGCAATACGGGCTGTGCTACCACTTGGCAGCGTTACCGTTTCCATGCTTTCAATCTCAGGCATCTTATCTGGCTTGGGACGCTTAGGGATAGGCCAGCCACGCTTGGTAAACCATTCCTCAAAGGCAGCAATCCAGGCATCTAGAACCGGGCAAACTTCCTCATAGAAGTGGTCTGCCTCTTGGCTAGCACACTCGTAAGCCATACTGTCTGGATCAGGCCCCCAGAAGGGGTGATCGATCATGTTATAAGCCTGGATCGCGCTGCTCCGCTGCAAGCAGATAACTCGGTAGGCGTTGGTCATATGCCGCTGACTCATAATGGCCAGAGGCACAAAGTCGCCTTCCCTTGTTACCCATACCGGGCACTTGTAACGCTCAGCGAGCTCACGCCTTACATCATGAGCGTTGAAGAAGGAGCTTTCCGACTCATAATTTATGCGCTCTTCATAGTCATACATCGACATGGTCTATCCTCCTGCTCAGCCGGTCTCTGGGCACCCGTAACGGCTCCACTGCCTGCCAATCCAGTGGATCTACCAAAACGTAGCGACCCCTGATCGCAGTCACTTTGCCCCTGTGACGGTACCAACGCCAGCCGCCCACACGGCCACTGGCGCGTCCACTCCACAGAAACTCGACAATATCACCAGGGACAACATTCTCAGGAAAAATGTCCATAGTATCCTCCACGGCGTGGAGGTGCCATTCTCCGGACTTCCCCGGACGAAACGGCTACTTCCACCATTTCTTGCCTTTCAGGCTTTCCTTGGACTCTGACGGCTTGCGCCAGACAGTCTCCCAGCCATCCATCCTCAATAGATTGAGTACGCGCCACTGGTCAGGCCATAACTCCACCTTGCAGTGGACTTCTACCCTGCCAGCATGCTCTGGATTATCAGCCCAGGCGTAGCCTGTGACTTCCCAGATATCCTCTCTTAGTTCTTGGATATCCCAGGCGCCGTACATAACTGCACCTGGATGAGCCAGCATGACAGCATGCAGGGCTTTGTTTTGCGCCTCACTCAGCTGCGGACGTTGCAGGATCGGCATGCTAACTGCGCTTCTTTCGCAAGTCGTAGTAACAGCCCATATAGCTCGGGCGCGTCTCTGACTTGCTGTCGTACTTTTCAGGCGGCGGCGGGACTTGGATAAACTCGGTCCAGCAGCTGACTGCTTTATGAAAGCTACCACCGAAGTAACGATGCCCAGCTGGAGACACCTGTGAGATATAACGCAGCCAGGGCAGCTTGGGACGCATAGCATTCAACTCGGCTCTGGTCCCTATAGCTGCCCTGTCTGTGCGAATGACCATTTCAGGTGGGTCGTCATCATCCAGGCATAAGAACCAGATATTCAGGCCATTTTGATCCAAGCCTTTCCACACCGGTTCCTCATACCAGCAGCCATCACTACAGTAGCACCAAGTTGCAACTAGGCTCATGCTAAGCCTCCCATATTCTAGGTTCCCAGGGCGTAGGATTCATCGTGGCCAGGAGTGTGCTAGTCATTGGCTTTTGCTCAACGCGGTACCATAAGCCATCTTCACGCTTCTCCCAAATGCCTCTTTCTGTAGTCACCCTGAAACCCACGGGCTGAGCCTCCAGGAGGTCCCTTATAGCTCTATAACTGTCATCTAGCACCATTATCGTCTCCTGTTCTTGCGCCGGCTGGCTTTCTCCGCTTTGCGCTTTGCCTTAGCCTTCTTGTCCTCTTTTCCACGGTGTGGAGGTTCAGCCATATGCTTAGGCTGGCGAGCGCCACCTGTGCTGACAATCAGCTCTGCCAGCTGCTCAGGTGTGAGCAATGTAGCATTCACCGCCGCTTTATCCTCCAGCTTGCATAATACGCCACAATCTTGGCTGCCAGCTCAGAGGCAGTATCAGTGATAAGCGTGCCATCGATCCAGGTAGTGCGACGTGCAGTGTAATTGCCCCGCCCTGAGGGAAACTCGTACTTGACCAGCCTCCAGCGATTAAAGCCATTGGGCACAGAGGCGTCCTCATAAGCAGTGATTATCTCACTCAGGACAGTCATCTCGCCTAGATCCCAGTGACCAACAAACTCAAAGGGTTCCATTTACTTCTGCTTCTCAGACCAATCCACCAGGGCTTGCAGCTGCGCCAGCTTGAACTGGCTTAGCTCCCTAGTAATTACCCCTAGTGCATAAAAGAGAGGTTTGCTCTGCTCAATAGGGGGAATACCCACAACCTTGCAAAACTGCTGGAAGTCTAGCTTGCTAGCCGCTCGTGTGAGAGCCAGCTTCAGCTTCCAGAACTCCTCGCTGTTCACTGACATTCGTATCTCCTTTCACGCAAATTTGGCACTCGAAGACCAGCTCCAGCCCTACCCACAGGTAGCGCCCATGCTTACGGCATACCAGCCTGTGACAGTTAGAGCAAAAGTCAGCCGGCGCCCCAGTGCACCCATCGATATCACACATTAGTAGCTACCCTCTGGCACGTTCTCAAGATGTGCCTTGAAGACCGGCACCCTTACATAGCCGATCTCCACCCAGTAAAGCACCTGGTCGTCGATCACCCCTGCATCAGACAGCGCTTTGACATAGTTCAACAGAGCGCCCTCGCTGTAGGTCTTGATAACGATCTCGTCAGGCGCTAAGTCCAGCTCAGGCACGTTGATGCTGAGCACCCCAGACGGGAAGCCCTCATCTGTCTTGGCGAACAGGGCAGGACGCATATTGGAATAGCGTCCCTTGAAGAGGTTGACAACCTCTCCGTTGATCAGTGTGATCTTCATCTCACTCATCCTTGAATAGGCGGTGAATCAGCCACTGGGTACTTTGCTCGGTCTGGCTGATCTGAAATGCCCGATCGTCAACAAAGAAGATCTGATTCTGGATGCGTAGCGCGGCGCCCGGATAGTTTGCAACCACGAACTCGCGGATCACTATGTCCCTGATATCTCCAGGGTACACGGATCCAAACCATACCAGGACTGGCACACGCTTGCCAACATGAGGAAACTCAACGGGAGTGATGCGTGCCATTTGCTTTGTCATGGTCTCCCTTCACCTATTTGGTAGGTACCCATATTCATAGAGGTCTAGGTCCTCTCTCGGGGGGCGCCAGCTCGCGCATGCACACGGGACATACGTAGCGCTCATTCTTTTTGATCCCGCTTCCAGCTGGCAATCCCCCTATAACAAAGTGTTCCTCATCCCATACATGTAGCACGGCTGCATGTGGATGCTCAGGGCAGATCCAGGGGAGCGCATCAGGAGGCAGAGGCTGTCTAGGAATGTTATCCAAACATGCACCTCCCACAAGTATAGGCATAGGGATGCTGCCACTCTTTGTGCTCAGGATATCGCTGAATGCGACACCACTCCCCACATGTATTGCACCTCCACCAGCCTAGATAGTACATCAGCCAGTAGAAGATGCTCATCTGTCCCCCTTCCTGCGAACCAATAGCTTCTTGGAACCATAAGGCCTCATCGCACACCCTACATACAATGGGAGCGGACTGAGTAAGTCAATCTCTATTGTCCCTACCTTGTCACCTAAGTCAAAGTAAGGATAGACGTATACGTCAAGGATACGACGTATCGGCTTAGGCCGTTGTGAAACTGTCTTTACGGGGATATCGTCCATACTCTGCTCCCACATGCCACTGAAAAGGTTTTTACCCCTTTTCAGTGGCGTTGTCAAGGGTTATGAGAGGGCGGCATCCCCGAATGAGGCGTAGAACACCTCGAGCATCTCGGGTGTAGCCTCCACGGTGTGGAGGATATCTGGCACAAACTGTTTCTCATTGGTGATGAGATCATGCTGCAAGCGATCAGCGGTGCAGCCAGGGCAAAGGACAGTGCCATTTGAGAGAATGAGGTGCGTGTCCTGTTCATGGACAACCGCACCGCAGTAGCAGGCACCCACCACGGCGCCTGCGCTAAAGGGCTTGACAACGCGAGCTACACGCAGGGTGTTTAGCATATGGCCTCCTTTTGGGCTGTCCGGCACCAGCCGTTACCTAGGCGTCTGTAGTCACCTAGGCGCCAGTAGTGCCGCCTAAGAACCCGGGGAGGACCACGCCTCCCCGGGCGGCTGACTTACTTACTTCTGGACTACTTGATTACTTTGACCCGCAGCAGCGAGCCCAGGTTTACAAGAGCGTCGACCTGAGCATCGTCGTTGGGATCGAAGTAGTGATCCACGCCGTCGTCGTGGCCGGAGGCGGTCACGATGTGGAAGAGCGTGCCAGGGGCCACAGTCTCGGTCATATTGATGCGGACATTGCCGTCCGTCATCACGCGGATGGCCTTGGGTTGGCCATTGCCGTTCTTCTGGTAATACTCCCCGGTTGTATCCAGCGCCCGGTTGAGTTGATACTGCTGCTTCTCTTCCTTGGCATGCAGCAGCTTTTCGGTGCGGGCCGCCCAGGTCTTACCGACGCCCAGTTGCAGCGTTGCGAGGACTTCGCGGGCATACTCATTAGCCAGGTAGCCCACGATGTGGAGAGCGACGGAGTCGCCGTTCAGGACATAATCCACACGGTCATGGAAGATGGGCTGGTAGCCTTCTGCCAGACCCATGAGCTTGTCCCCGCGGTATTTCGCCCAACCATTGGCGGTCATCTTGAGATAGGTGCCGTTGTTGGTCAGGGACTCTTCGGCTTGGACAAACTCATCGGTGGTCTGAACGGGGTACTTCGGATAGTGCTCGCCGGGCTTCCAATCGGCATAGTCGCCGTTGGCGATGTGGCAGAACATATCCAGGGCGTCATAGAAGCGCCCAGGCTCCCGCTCAGAGATGGTGTGCAAGGTCTTGCCTTGATGCAGGACCAGCCAGGCGGCTGGCTCATCGTCCTTGCAGACTGCTCCGACCTGGTTGAAGGAACCGGTGCGGAGTTCGAACTTGTCAGCGAAATTCACGGTTTGGTTGTTATTTTTCATAGAGAGAGAATCTCCTTTCGAGATTAGCGTGACTGAGAGTTGACTTGCTGCCGCCTGGCATTTGTCTCGCCTTCGGCTTTATCGACCAGGGCCTGTAGCCCAGCTGCTTCGATCTCGGCTTCGAGTTCGAACTTCTTCTCGAACAGCGGAGCGGTGAACGCATCCACTTTAGCCTTGATCATGCCCTTGATGCTGTCGAACTTGGCAGCCCGCTCGCTGGTATTCGTTGCGCGCGGGACAAGAGCGCCATTGATATAGCGCTCATCGCCAAACAGCTCAAGCTGCAGTGCCCGTAGCTCGGCACGCAACTCCTTGATACCTGGCACCCATGCATCCAGGTTGTGGATGACCTCGTTGATCTGAACTTCCAGCGCATCGCGTTGGGCAACTACCAGGTGCGCATACTCGAACGCCTTCTGCTCTTTCTTCAGGTCATCAATAGCTTTCTGGATCACATCATCATGCTTGGACGCTTCAATGGTCGCGATCTTGAGGATCGGGCCAATCAGCTCCTTAGCAAGCTGAGGATCCAGTTTGGGATACGGCTTGGTTTCGGCTGCCGGCTTGCCGATCTTGCTGTCTTTCTTATTGGTCATGTAGGCCTCCTAAGCCTCAACATCTGTGTCTTGTGGTTCCATTAGGAATTCGGGTGGAAAAAACCCTACTGAAATTACCCTAATATACATAAGCACCTCCTTTCTTTAGGATTCGAATAAGCTATTGCTGTCAAAGACAGCCATGCTGCCCTCTCGCACTAAGGGCAGCTCTGGTTGTGGTTGACTAACCGACATCGAGCACAGGAAACTCAAACGTCTTGCGCTCGCCCAGCTTATTGATGAGCAGCATATGCACCCGGTTGTTCTCGTAATCAGTGTGGTTGCTGATAACTTCCCAGGTATTGCGTGCCCATCGGACAGAAGCGTGCAGGACTTTCTTTCCAATGCGGTGCTGAAGCTTGGACATGTTTTCTCCTTCCTATTGAGAGTCTGATATAGGGTTGATTAGGCTAAAACTAGGGCCTGTGCGCCGCCATTCTTGAGGGCATAGGTCAAGCCTTCTGAGGGAAGATAGCCCTCAAGCCAGCCTCTAGCAACAACGCCTACTAACTGCGGTTGCCAGTTATAGGGCTGCTTCTTGTAAAACTCCTCCTCTTCCTTCAAGCGATTCAGAAACCACTCGTTTGCAGAAAAGATGGAGCGCCATGTGACCCAGCGTGTTTCACGCTCTCGCCATTCCTTCCACTCGTAGATGACCACAAGGGAATCGAACAGCGATGCAGACTGTACAGCGCCATAGTTCATGGCTTTTAGAACTGCCATTACCATCTCGTAGAACACAGTTGCCTCCTTTCTATATAGGTTTCGGATATAGGGTTAGTGGATATGAAAAAGGATGATTACAGATGTGCCAGCTTGAGTTAGGGCTAAGCTGGCACGAAAACGCCCCCGCTTATTTAGGGTAAAGCAGGGTAAGACCCAGTGTACAGAAAGCGCAGTTCAAAGGCTTACGGAAGGCGCTTTCTAAGCTCTAGGCTATAGAGTTTGGGTGATGCCATGTGCTGACATCAGGCTATTCAGTTAGTTGTTGCGGCGCAGTTCGATCAGCAAGCGCTGTTCTTTCTCGCTCAGCGTGCTCAGATTGACCTCAGGCACGCAGGGGCGCCCAGCACCCTCGATGTGAGGGACGTGGTGATGGCGGATCGGCTTGCGATGGTTGGTATTGATGGGTTCTTTCACGATTGGCTCCTCATGCTTGCAGGCTATCGCCCACAAGGCATAGATCACGATCAAGGCCAGGATGATCAGGGCTAATGGTCCCACATATGCGCCCATAGACTTTTCTCCTATTGTTGGGTTAATACGAACAGGTCATGTCCTTCCGCGTCCTGCACAGTAGCGCGCAGAACTTGGCGACGGTCGATGCGGCTGTTGTAGTGCACACGGGCTTCGGCAGCATCATTGAATGGGCCTATTGTGCCTGTGGTAAGGCGAGTGCCTTTGTTCCGGATGGACAGGTACACCTTACCGGGTTGACGGTCGTTCAACATGTTTATCACCTCCTTTCTGATATAGGATATAGATCCCTACCCTCCCCCCTCCCTCCCCCTGGGGGGAGTGGGGGTAGCCCATATGAACGTATGGGTTGATGAGGTTCGCGCCCCCCTAGTTCACTTATAAGGGACGCCTACCCCCCACAATACCGTCTGACCCCCGGACTGGGGTAAAATATAGGGGGTAGTGGTGTAAGCGGCACATGCGTAGGGATAAGGAGCTGATACTGGGTTTGCCACCTGGTGTAGGCGTATCCGCAGCAAGGGATAGGGGTAGCGTCCTATCTACCTAATGAGGAAGTGTGGGAAGATGGAAGAGCGAATAGACTGTCCCTATTGTGGTGACATTGCTTACAGGCAAGAGCTAATCTGGAGCGTGAAGCTCGAGCGTTGGTTCTGGCTATACGTGTGTGTGGTGTGTATGGTGCCATGCATGAAGGAAGCTGATCCGGAGGACGTGCCAGATGAGTGACGAATTCGCCTGGAGGGCTTCGAAGGAATTCAAGTCGGGTGAGATCTGCCGGGTAGAAAACTATCTGGGTACTTGCAATAACTGTGGGGGAGAGATACGTTTCGACTCGATGTTTGCCATGTATATTGGGCGTTATGTGGATGAGGCGGGCAACATTTATGACCGCTGGGTGCCGTGTTTCTATCTGATGTGCCACAGTTGTCGTTTCTTCATGGATGGGATTAACTGGTACATGCCGATCGTGGCGCCGGCGTTATTTAGGAAGGAGGAGAAAGATGAAAAACCGGGATAGGATCATGGGAATGATTGAGCGGGGCCAGTACCGCAAGTTGGGGGATGCGGGAATTCTGCTGAAGGCGTTTAATCAGATAGGGATACCCTGGGACTTGGGCACGGTCGAGGGCTTGGGCGACATACACTTCGAGGACGGAGAGCTGGTTGGCGAGGGCGGGCCGCTGAAGGCCATTCACATATCCATACCGCCCAACGCCGAGGAGCCGCAGGTGGCCATCTTCAGCTTCACTCCGGAGGGCAAGTTCAATGCAGCCTATGTGGAGAACGCTGAGCCTTTGGGCTACCAGGTAGACCCGGACATGCCTGACGAATTGCGAGGTGGCTGGCTGAACGCAACCGACAAGCGGGAGGACTGATGAAGCTAATATCTGTCACCGAAGCCTTGCCCACCCATACCGATATAAAGCTCGTCTACAATCAGAATGCGGAATGGCAGGGCATCGGCATTACTGAGTGGAATCTTGGCTGGTATGCCCCGCAGACCCACCAGTGGGTTTGTAACCGCCCCTGGGAGCATAAGGATGTCACGCATTGGTGTGATCTGCCCGAAACTCCGGGTCGCAACAAAGAGGAAGAGCTGCGGACCGCACTGAGGGACATGATTCAGCTGATCGACGAACATGGCTCGCCGGTGATGAAAGCTCACAGCCTGCGGATCCTGAAAGCCCGCTCCGCCCTGGAGGATCGCCGATGAAGCTATTCCAGATTCCAGGGGAGGGGCCGGACTTCAAGCCGTCGCTTACCCTCAAGGTTTTGTGGTTTGCGAGTGATGTGAGCCTATGGACGCTATGGCTATTTTGCCTTATTGCTTCCATATTCAGCGAAAAGGTGGCGGTTCAGCTGGGCGCACTGTTCATTGTGCTGTTCATCCCGGCCGTAGAGATCAAAATGTACATAATGGAGAAGCGCTATGGACAATCCAATCGAGATTCACGTTGACTGGGGCGACGACTTTCAGCAGAACGTGGACGTTTTTATCATGACCAGGGACATGGACTTCCACGCTCATAGGGTGATGATCACTGAGCTTCCGGAGACAGTGGGAGAAGTATTTACCTATCGACCTGCAGTCGCCAGCATGACCCGCAAGAGCTGTCAGTGGCTGATGGATCGTTTATGGGGAATGGGCTTCAGGCCAGCTAATGATGCCACTCCAGGCCAGCTCAAAGCTATGCAGGATCACCTGGATGACCTGCGGATGCAGAACCATTCCATGCTAGAAGTGATCCTGGGTTACTTCAGGAAACGGGGCTAACAATGGACACTATTACAATTGATCCATTTGCAGAGTACACCAAGGAGCAGCTGATTGTGCTTCTGAAGGCTGAGACGGTCCGCCATGAGAACCAGGCCGAGCGGGTGCGCAACCTGGAGAATGAGAACCGTCGCCAGTATGCTGACTTCCAAGCAACTATCCAGAGGCTGCAGTCTCCCAGCATACACTGGGCTGATGCAGACAAGATAATGTATTTTCTAATAGAGCTGGTTGGTACTGTGCGTCCTCTTCTGGGCGTAGAGCACATCAAGTATGGTGTGCGCAACTTGTGCTACGGGATGAACCCCGAGGGCACCAAGAAAGTGGAGATAGCCCCTCCTGTTCGCAATGTAGCTCGGATCGTACGCGATATTCAGGATTACTTTGACTGGGATGATGAGTGACAGCATGCCAACGCACTTGATCATTGTAGAGAACCACGAGCGCCGGCGGCTGTTCATGGCGGAGGTTAGGCGTGAGGCTCACCGGCAAGGCCGAGTGGATGTGTACCTGGATAACGGAGGTCGCCTTCGGGATGAGCATGGCAACCGGGTTATTGTTCTGACGAGGAGTGAGGTAGATATAGAGGTTCGAGGTATTGAGTTTTCTAGCTGGGCAATCCTAGACCCTGGGCTTGAACTGGATGCCAGAATCGTCAATCTCCTGGAGAGCCGGCGCCGAGAGTAAGGTAACAGAATTGTCAGACATTCGTTAAGTTATATAGAGTACAATCATTCAAGCAGGCTTGCACATGTCTATGGAGCAATGACAATGACTAATGAACAATATCAAATTCTTCGAAGGTTGTTTGGCGGCCTGAGTGCAGTGGGAATAGGCGCAGTCAGCGTCTTCTTCTCCCAGGATGGCTTCAACATCTCGGTGCCCAAGATGGGCTGGGTCGGCTGGATGCTGGCCTTCTGTCTGGTGCCCATCGAGATCGTTTGGAACCACGAACGGCACAGGTCGGGAATGCTCTGGATAGCCGGGGCTGCAGCTTATCTCTATGGGATCGTGACAAACACTGTGGGGATCATGAACCTTCAGGGTTTCAACACACTTCCCTGGGACAAACCGTGGCTTTTCATCATACCGGTAGTGATCGGCTTCTTCGTTGAGTGGGTGCCAGAACCGCTGTTGAACGTGGTGCTGGTGAACGAGGAAGAGGAGATCGAGGATATCCTGAGGCCAAACAATCATCGGAGGCAGCCTGCTCCTCGCTCTGGACAACCCCAGCCGGTCTATGTTCCAGGCTCACAGGAGCAAATACCCTTGGAAGCCCCTAACCCGCCAGTCTACTTTCCTACAAGGGCCAGGCGTTAGGGCAGCCAGGGCTGTACCTGGAGGCCAATATGTCCGATGAAGCGATCGGAGCGGATGATCCCCGCTTCGAACAACTCTATGCTGTCTGGATAAAGGAACAAAAACCGGGTTACATCACGCTTGAGAATGGCGGGATGTTCCGTATCCTGCAGCCATCTGATGGAGTGGTCAAGTTCCTGCCGGTACAGGGGGGCGTCGACGGCATGTACTCCTCAACCAGTGCCAGGGCTATCAGTGGAGACCGAAGATGAGCGACACCGACACTGAAGCCACTGCCAAGCCAGAGGGCGAGCTACTCACAGTAACCGCCGCTGAGACACCCTGCCCCGAGGAACCAAAACCGGTGGTCAGTAAAGACCGCTGGACAATACTTACCCTGCTTACTTTCAAACATACCCCGCTGGATGTCAAGCGGATCAAGCTGGAGGACGGCCCTTATGTGCTGGTCTTCACTTTTCCTCCGGACAGCAAGGATCTGTACGAGCGCTACATGCGTGGCGAGAAGCTGCCCGTCGAGGATATCCGGGAGGTCGAGCGCGCCGAGCGCGTGTTCAAGGGCTATCTGCACCGCTTTTCCGCATCTATGTAAAATGTGCCATGTCGCATCTAACCGCGCAAGACCTGAGGTCTATGGTTGCGACAGGAAACGTCTCTCACACCGTCGGAGATCGAGATCCTGCGCGTCTCCGACAAAGATCCGGACCAGTTTACTGACTACTTCTTCAGACCGCATGGCGAGGACAAAGGCTGGCGGTTTGATGAGAACTTCACCCCCGAGGGTGCCTGGCAGAAAACTGTTCACGTAGCCGAGCAGCGGGACATCACCGTCATTGGGGGCTTTGGCACGGGAAAAACTGTTGGTATCGGTATGAGCGCCACTGTCTGGGCAAGTGTGACGCGGGACTTCAAGTTCCTAAACGTAGCCCCCAAGGCATGGCAGGCCAAGCTGATGTACGATGCCATCCTGACCAATGCCCGCAACACCCGCTTCGAAGACCTGATCTGGGAGAAGCCCCGTAAACCCCATCCGAAGATCGTCATCCGCTACAAGATAGGCAAGGTGCTCTATGAAAGCTCGCTCGAGTTTATGTCTGCCGACAAGGACGCTACAGGTATTCTGTCCTGGGAAGGCGACTGGCTCCACATTGACGAGGCAGGGCTTCTTGACAACCTCGAGGAAGTCATCATCAACGCCGGATCCCGCTTGCGTGGCGCTGTGCGAGGTCGATCCCGCCTGGGTCGTTTTTCCATGGCGTCTAACTCCTGGGATAACTTCTACCTCTGGTACTACTATGACCAGGCTGCGGGGGATCCGGAAAACTTCCTCTCGATCGTAGTCTCCTCCCGCCATAACAAGAACATTACACCCCAGCAGCTAGCTCGTATGCTGGCCCGTATCCCCGCTGATGAGCGCCCACGCTACATCGAGGGCTTGCGTCCAGAGGGCAAGGGCTGGTACTTCTCCAAAGAGAAGATCTATGACTGTGAGGACCCTCTGGCTGGGTCGATCATCGAAGCCCAGGCTGGTAGGGACGCATCTGGCTTTGCCTACGAGAAGCTGTATGGCGCCGGCGTTATTCACTTCAAGATTCCACCCCGCCCCGGCAGGCTTTACATGGTCTTCGGCGATCCTGGTACAGGCGCTGCGCCTCAGAGAAACGCTCCTGTCCTCATGGTATGGGACGTGACTAGCTTTCCCCAGCGCCCGGCCACTCTCATGGCTTTCTGGTGGGGCAATGGTGGTGGGCGCATCAGCCCCTGGGTGGAGAAGATGTTCGACTTCATCAAGGAATACCGCCCGATCTATGCCGGAGTCGACGCCACCGGCCCGCAGAAGAACATGAACTACCTGATCAATGAGCACCTGTTCAAGGAGCGCTTCAAGCATGAGGGCATCGATGGCGAGCCTGGCTACCTCAGTCCATTCGGGATGGTGCGCGGCATTGGCAGCCTGGACTTCTCAGGCGCCATGAAGCATACCTACCTGCAAGCCAGCCGGCTGCTCATCGAGGCTAACCTGCTCTCCTGGCCCAAAGCCGTGGTGGGCATCCGCTCCCAGCTCTCCAACTACGACCCAGAAAACGACAAGAGGATCGCCCAAGACATCGTGGCGACCATCGGGATGAGTGCCCATGCTATCCGTATCTGGTTTCACGTTGACCCTCAGTCGCTTATTGCTGAGACTCGTCAGGTGGTCGATCAGCCAGCTGATGAGACTCGAAGACTACCTCCTGGCGGTCGATCACGTCGATCAAACCGTTCACGCACGCCGCAAGCTGTACCGCGCGTTGCGTAAAGGTAGGCAGAGATGAGCGCCAAGCGAAAACCCAAGACAAAAGGCGAGCTGGTCAAGGACTACTTCACCAAATGGCTGACGCCCCTGGGCCTGCTCTGGTGGAGCGTCAAGGTCAGCTACTACGATGATCCCAACGAGGTCCTACAGATCTTTGGTGATCCCGGCGAGAACCGCGCTGTTTTCGCGCATACCACCGTCGACTGGAAATACAGTATTGCCTGGATCCAGGTCAACCTGCTGGCTGTAAATATCACTCCAGAAGAAGACCTCGAAGAGGCGGTCGTCCACGAGCTGGTGCATATCTTGGTCAACGAGATGCGAGAGGGGGAGATGCACCATGAGGAAAGAGTCGTCACCGGACTGCAGAAAGCCTTCATCTGGGTTTCTCAGGAAAAGTGGGGATGAGCGCCCTGTCTGTTATAATAGGCACAAGCGCAATGGCACATGGATATGGAATCGATGACTTTCCTGTCCGTGCCATTGTGTTTTTATTTGGGAGGATGCCATGGTCCTAAATGCCCTACGAGAACTGTTTGTAGGTGTGGAAAAATTCGACCTCCAGAACCTGGAAGGCTTTCCCTACGAGAAGTACGAAGAACAGTGGATGCAGTACAGCGAAGCTGAGCGTTGGTTTAACGGCTCAGCCCTGGGTGACCAGCCCGAAGCCAGGAATAAGGCTGACCTCTATCCCCTGCGCATCAATCCCATTGTCGGCACTGTCCTCAAGCATACCTCTACCCTATTCGGTGAGGTAGAGGATGACGCCCGGCCCCTCGTGGTGCCCAAGGTCAAATATTCCTCGAAGAACCAGGGTGAGAAAGCCAAGGCGCTTCAGGCTGAGCGTGCCCTGAATGACCTGTGGGATGAGAACCACGGGCGGGCGATCATGGTGGAAAATGGCCTTATGAGCCAGGTTTACGGCGGCTGCGTCTTCAAGCTAACCTACGTTCCCTGGGAGGGCATTGACAAAGGCGGGCGCCGGCGCACTCCACTCCGTATCGAGCGCATCAACCCAAAGAACTTCATTGCTACCCCCGATGCCTCAGATGACTATAACCTACTGGAAGCCTGGATCGTACGCTCTATCAGCCTGGTTGAGGCTAAGCTCTGGGGATACACCGGCGATGATCCCAGCGTGTGGTACGTTGAGCATTGGATGCCAGAGACCTACGAGGTCTTCATCGATGGAAAGCCAGCTCGGCGCCAGGGGTGGGAGCTGGGGGGCGAGAATATTTGGAAGTTTGTACCTGCAGTCTATATCCCCCACATCCGCATCGGCGGCTTTCTCGGCTTCAACGCTTATTCCCACCTGGTTGGCATGGTCAAGGAGCTGAACCTGCGCTTTGGCGACCTGGGTGACTCAGTGAATGACGACAGCCACCCGATCATCGCCGTGCGCAACGCTGGCGGCGCCCTGCAGGTCAGGCGGGTCAACGAATGGCTGGAGTATGTCGACCTGGGCACCGACCCCGGCCTCAGCTCAGCTGAGCGCCCTCCGGATATGTTCGAGGTCAACCGTGCCAGGACTTCTTCCGCTATGACTGACCTGATCGATAAGATCGAGGGCCAGTACGACCGTGACAGCTTTGTGCCTCCTGTGGCTTACGGAGAAGACGAGGGAAGCCAGCGCTCCAGTCTGACCCTGGCTACTCGCTTCTGGCCGCTCACCTCCCATACAAGCATCGAGCGTTACTTCTGGACGCCAGCCCTGAACTTGCTATCTCAGTTTATGCTGCGCATGATGGCAATCAAAAGCCTGAATGACATAACCGAGGAGCACTCCAAGCTGCGTATCAAGCAGAAGTGGGCTAACCAGTTACCCAAGGATCGAGCTGAGGATATCAATGAATGGCAGATACGGGCTACATCTAACTTGGCCTCCGTTGAGCATTTGATCGAGATGGCCGGCGACGTGGAGGACGTTGATGAAGAGCGGGATATGATCCTAAAGTGGGTCGCCGATCTCGAGGAAGCCAAACAGAAGGTTATCCAGAAGTATGCCCTGCAGCTCCAACAGGACCAGAACGAGGCCGCAGCTACCCAGCAGAAAGCCCAACTCGAAACGCAAGAGAAGGTCGCCAAGACCCAGGCTGACTCATTTGCGCAGCGCCCTCCTCCACAGCGTGGAGGAAAACCCGCCGGAGGTGCCCAATGACCAGGGAAAAGCAGGATATTCTCGAGGACTTCTACGCGGGCAACTACAAAGTCCTGCATGACACCATCCTGGATGCCAGCGGTAATCCGATGCCCCTTGACGGCTGCGAGATCACCTTCGCCCTTTTCGATGACAAGAATGTGATCCACATCGTCAAAAGCTCCGTAGACCCCACGCAGATCGACGTGGTTGGGGTCGGGGAAGTGGACATCATCTTGCTGCCTGAAGACAGCCTGAAACTGCAAGGGCTGTATCGATACCATGTAAATGTAGTCGATGGCAATGGCTATGAAGAAACCGTGACCACTGGGAAGATCCATATCTTCGCCTCGTTTGCTCGCAGGCCGAGGGCTGAATCTGTCCCTGCATACCTTTCGGGATAACCCTAGGAGGCTATAATGGCTACCTTTACATGGGAAGTCTACGCCAACACACCTGGCTGGTTTGGCGTAGGTGCTAACACCATCGTTTTTGCTGGCTCTGGCGGTCTGTCTACCCCGATCACAGTCGGCACTTGGCAAGCCGAGACGCATCTTGGCTCCGGCGACCCTGGCACCGACCAGTGCGGCACCAACCACGTTCCCAACGTCAAGTATGTCTCTGGCACTCAGTTCGATGGTGGCAGTGGAACCGAGACCCTGAACGATACCAACCTGGCGCAGACCGAGTGTACGCTGCGGGTGAAGTTCACCGACGCCAGCTCCGTGGCGACCTCCAACGCCCGCTTTTACTCGTTTGACGGTACCACCGAGACAGCTGAGGCTGTGGGCATCGAGGCGTACGCCTTCGAGCGTGGCGTCTCCGCGACTGCCTGGACGCAGATCAACGACGACTCGGCCAACATCGGCGGTGACAACTCCGGCGAACGGCTGGGTCTTTCCGATCAGGCTGCAGGCACCGAGCACTACTTCTACATCGCTATCAGTGCCCGCCCGGAAAGCGTTGGTGCCAAAACCCAGTTTGACTTTGGCATCGCATTGACCTACTCGTAATGCGAGAGCTACTGGCGGCCTACGCTCATAGGGCTTGGTCAGGCTGGATGAGCTATCTCTTCTCCAAATGCGAGACCCAGCCAGATGGCCGTGTCTATCTGCCTTCCTGGGCGGTAGAGCGCTGGAAACGCCAGCTGACAACGCCTTACGCCGACCTTTCGGAGGAAGAAAAGGCTACTGACCGCCAAGAGGCTGACTGCATTCTCGAGGTTATCTATGAAGCTATGAGGAGACCCTAAATATGTTACCTGGCGATGGAAACGGCAAGGTTTACGTTGGCATTCCCCGCGAGCGGATCTACATGACCCAGTTCGTGGACAACCGCGACATGATCCTGGCGCGCCTGCATCACAAGGGCCTCGACTGCGGCTACTGGCAGCAGGAGGGACACCGTGTCGACCGCAACCGGGATATGATCTGCAAGCAGTTCCTCAAGCATGCCGACAAACCCGAGTGGCTGCTCATGCTCGACTCGGACATGGAGCATCCTGAGGACATTGCTGAGCGCCTGATGCGCTGGAAGAAGCCCATCGTTGGCGGGTTGTACTTCCACCGTGGGCCAACCCATGACCCATTCTGCTTCCGGGCTGCACCTAATGAGAAAGATGAATGGGGCAGGGACGGGCGCGTCTGGGCACCGCTACGGGATGAAGTCTACGACTTTCTGATCGGTGCCGGCTTGCCTATGCGGGATGGAGCGGTCGTCGTCAATGGCGTGGACGATCACGCCCTTCTAGAGTGCGACGCGGTGGCCACGGGCGCTATGCTCCTGCACCGCTCCGTGATCGAAGTTATCCAGCCGCCCTGGTTTGAGTACCAGACCGGAGGCAACTCAGAAGACCTGACGTTCTGTGCCAGAGCAAAGGAAGAATACGGCTACTCGATCTACTGCGATCTCTCCACGATCAGCGGGCACTTCCACTGGGTTCCTATGGGGCAAGTCCAGTTCCGCATGAATTACGAAAACCGCGGTATCAACGTCACGGCTTACACCAAGCGCACTGCAGCCAACTGGCTAGCAAAGTTCTATGGTATACCCTTTGAGCAGGCCGTGAAAGACATCGAGGTCGGCAACGCCCACATGGTTGGCGATCTATGGAAGCAGCGCTTCGATGGTAAGCAGCCCAGCCCATCCGCTGAGAAGCGCTTCTATAACTCCAGGGAAGTTGGCGAGCTATATATCATGGAGCTCCTGCACTGGAACTTCACCCCGGTTTTCAACCAGCTGCGCCAGATGCTCACCTACCTGCGCAAGATCAGCGTGATCGAGATCGGTTCCGGCATTGGCTCAGTGGCACTCCAGCTGGCTATCCAGAACAACAAGGTTATCGCCGTAGAGACCAATGCGATCCTGCGCCATTTTACTGCCATGCGTTACCAGGAGCTGGTAGAGAATATCGCCACTGCTCTCGGGCCTCTGGATATACTGGATGAGCGCTGGATGAAACAAGTCCCAGATAACTCTATCCAGGCAGCTGTATCCTTCGATACCTTCGAGCATCTCCCGGAGAAGACGCTGCGCGAGGTGATGCATCACTTATCCAGGGTGCTTGAGTGGGGTGGCAAGCTGATCTACCACGCCAACTGGTACCAGCAAGATCTGTATCCTATGCACCATGACTTTTCAAGTATCTGGGCCGATATCCTCAAGGAAAACGACCTGGTGCCTATATCTACAATGGAAGCTGTGAAAGCGAGGCCGCAATGACCATGAATGATCCACGTCCTCCATTTAGGGGATGGATAGCCACCCTTTCGGACGGAAGCACTGCGTTCGAGAAGGCGCCAGTTTCTGGCGAGCCTTCATCCTGGCAGAAGTTCCTAAGCTTCATCAAGGAACGTGACCTGAAGATCACCATGCTGCGCTTACAGCGTGGCGGGAAGACCATACACGCCCTTCCGCCCAAGGCATGCAGCGGCTATTACCAGGCATATGAATTTCGGAAGCTGGTCTTCAGGCAAACCGAGGAGACTCGTCAGGGGATCGGCTCTGTAATCAATGGTCAGGTCTTTATTGTCTGGCTGGACGACAGTGGGAACGTCTGGACGGATGTCCGTCCCTTGGAAGGAGAACGTATCCATACAACCCTGAGGGACTAATATGAAGCAAACGCAGAGCAAAGAGTCTAGCCGCCCGTTATCCGAATTGCCGCTTGTTCAGCAGATCGATGTGATTATCGCCAGGAACGGCGCTGTATCACAGGAAGTCAAAGATCTTCTGATGTTCGGTGTTGTCAAGATGCTGATCATTGCATCTGATGAGATCCGGGATGCGCTCAATGATATGAAGGCATCTAACAAGTCGGCAGAAGAAAGCCTGAAGCAAATTAACGATAACATGGATAAGCGCGTGGCCACTCTTGAGAGACGCAACATTGTTACCTGGTGCATAGCTCACCCAAAAACGGCGTTCTTGCTATTGGGTCTGATTGCACTTTTGCTGCTGACTCACTACGGGTCACTTATCTTCGGCTACCTTGGAGTGAAAGTGCCCTTCTAGCAGTTACCTTACCAACTTTATACTGACCTCGCCTGCAGTCAGGGCGTTCTGGTCTTATAACCTCCATGTCGGCTATCCCGTAGTGGGGGTTTTACCTTTGAAAGGAGGCCGAAATGGCCAGGGTCTGTACAGATGGTGCTGAGCTTAGAGACTTCACTTTTTGGACGGGTCAAAGCGGAAATTACAACCAGATAAGCACGAGCTATTACCGTTCTGGGTCTGCGAGCTATAGGGTTGGTGGGGATGATGCCTTTTGGAAAGTATTCAACCCACTGTCCGAGGCGTATTTCAGGTTTGGCTATATGGACGAGAAAAATGGAGCCAATCGCTGGTGGCACCTGTTCTCTAGCACATCAACTCTAATTGCTTACCTCAAACGAAACTCAACCACTGGGCGCCTGGAGGCATACGTCAACGGTGTCCTGGTTGGAACCAGCACGATAGCTGTATATGCATGGACTTGGTACCTGATCGAGGTTCATTACAAGATGGCCGACGCAGGCGACTTCGAAGTGAAGATCGATGGTACCTTGGAGATCGACTATGCTGGCGATACCAAGCCCGGAACGGATACTGCCTTCAACAGGTTTGACTTCACTCACTGGGGTGGCAACTGGGGCTTTGGAGATGACTTCGCCATGAACGACACCACAGGCGAGGTAGACAATTCCTGGTGTGGAGACGGGAAAGTAATCTTACTCACCCCGAACGGCAATGGTGATGTTACCCAGCTGGATGGTTCAGATGGCAACCAAACGGATAACTATCTGCTTGTCGATGACATTCCTGATGATGGCGACACTACCTACGTAGAAAGCGATACTATTGACGAGTATGATCTTTATAACCTATCCCCTTGCGGTCTTACGAACGTTGACATTCAGCGCGTTGAGGTTATAAGCCTTACCCGTGATACTGTTGCAGCCGGAGGCAAAATTGCCCTAAAGATCAAAACGAATGGTGTTGAGTATGACAGCAGTGATATTAGTCTACTCACCACATTTACGCCGTGCCATGGCACAGTGCATAGGACTAACCCTCAGTCTGGCTTAGCCTGGTCAGTTGCTGATCTCGATGCCTTGCAAATAGGTCCTAAAGTAAGATAACCGCAGCCAGGGTGGGGGTGTCCCATGCCCGATATATCAACCTCGTCTGCGGCTTATCTGGAAGGTGGTGGGAAGCGTACCACAAACATCGGTGCGCAGGTCGAGTATCGAGATACCTTCAATAAACGCCGCACCACTGCTACGTATCTTCAAGTTGAGTATTTCGGAACTCCTCCAGGCAAACGCACTACAGCTATTGTCGTTCAGGTTGAGTATCGGCAACAGCCTATCTCTAGCCTGCATGCCTACCTGCAAAGCAGCGCCACCAGCAGTATCCAGCACGCCTTCTTGCAGTCACAGCCCCCTCGGCTGCCTGCTTACCTTGAGGGCACCGGGACTATCCAGTCGCCGACAGCTGATGTAGTCACTGGAAGCTGGCAGAACGAGCAGGGCGGATCTGTCCTCTATACTTCTATCTTTGAAATTGATCCAAATGACAACACTTATGTAACCAAGCCAACTCTCCAGGTGGGGGATAGCTTCGAAGTAGCGCTCATCGGGGTAGGCGAGGGCTATGTAGCCACTGATCAGCATACCCTGGAGATCCGCGCCAGGTCGAACGTTGGCATAACCATCACCCTCAAGGTGGAGCTGCTCAGGGGAACACAGGTCATTGCCTCGGACACGCGCGTGCTTGCCAGCTCCTTCGAGACCTACGAATACATCCTCTCGCAAGCGGAGATCGATGCCATCATTGATGCCTATGATGACCTGAGGATACGCTTTACTGTCCTGGAGATAAACTGATGCCTACCACGTTTATCTCCTCTGCAGCCCTCAGGTCAAAAGGCACTCCTAAGAGACGCCCACGTGGGATTACCTTTGCTTACCTGAAAGGCTGCCAGGTGCTCTCTGGCTCAAAGGCGGTTTATCTGCGCGGCCAGGATACAGCCACAAAAGGTGTTCTGTCGGCTTACACCATCGGCTCTGGCGAGTCGTCAGATAGTTCCAACCAAGGCGGGCACCTAGACGGCTACATTGCTGTCCAGGACTCTCAATCCGCCTATATTTCATCTGCAAGCACACACGCTAGCAATCTCAAGGCTTACTGTGAGGGGTTCATATCTGGCACGGGCAAGCAGGGAGCCTTCCTTAGCGGTGCCAGCCCACTAGAGATGTCAACCCGTGCCTCTTTCCTGGCTGGTGGGATAATCTCTGGCCAGACAGCTTTCCTCCATGGGGCGTTACCAGCTGGTACTACTAAAGCAGCTTATCTGGAAGGCATCTGGCTGCAACTGTCAGTTCCGGCTTATCTCTACGGAGAAGAACATGCAACTACAGTCCAAGCGGCCTACACCAGAGGATACAGTACCACTCAAGAAAACCTACCAGCTTATGCTAGAGGCTCGCTGGAGGGACAAGAGGCTTTACCTGCATATGTTACTGGCCTCGACAGCGCACTATCTCAAGCGCCAGCTTTCGCAGTTGGAATTGGCACAGCTGGCTCTGTCCAGGTTGCTTACCTTGCGGGACTGGCTAATATCCTGGAAGGTCACTCGAGTTATCTGGCGGGTGCTCAGGCTACGCTGGATCACATTCCTGGCTATACCCGAGGAGAAGGACAAGCCACAGGATCAGGACCCGCCTATCTAGACGCTTTTTTGCCAGGGATCAGCTCGAGCGTTGCCTCATTCACCCACGGCCTGTCTACAAGCCAGGCTGGGACTGGGGCATTTCTCCTGGGTGCGGAGGTATCTACCAGCACCCCTGCTTATCTGACAGGCATTGTCTTTATGGCAGCTGGCACACTGCCAGCCTATCTAAGTGGGCGCTCTTTCTGGAGCTACCGTTTATTAGGGCAGTATCACTACCGGTATTCGGTTCAAGGGAGCGTTGGGTATGCCTGACCTCAGCTCTTCACGAACTGCCTACCTTACAGGCTTTGATACGGGTGTCTCAAAGAACTCCGCTTACCTTGCGGGTACCAATGTTCGCACCACTAGAGTCTCTACCCAGGTAGAGTATCGATTCACTTACAATAAGCGTCGCACCAGTGCTATATATCTCCAGGTGGAGTACAGCCCGCTGACTGCCAGCCATGCGACTTCTGGCTACCTGTACGGCGTGGTTGGGGCTAATTCCAACCAGCCTGTTTATCTAGCTGGGCAGGCCGAGGCTCCAGGTCAACAAAGCGCTTATGCTGAAGGAACACTTCCGCAAGGGTCTTCCAGCACCCCTGTCTTTCTCACCGCACATGACTCATCGAGCTCCGGTTCTCCTGGCTACCTACAGGGTGTAAGCAGCCTTGCTGCAAGTCAGCTGGCTTATCTGTCTGGCTCTTCTGAGTTAGCTGTCTCCCTGCTTGCCTACCTCGAGGGTTTTGATGCAGGCGTCTCGGATAATCCTGCTTACCTGGCAGGCGAGGTTGCCGGACAGGCCAGCCTACCCGCATTCCTGTCTGCTGTAGCTACCCAGTCCGAAAAGCAGAGCAGCTTCCTGGCTGGTGCAACTGGACAGCCGGCTATTGCCTGGGCCGAGCTGGAGACTCCTGCTCCGATCTATTCAGCTTCCGGAAGTTTGCCCGCTTTTCTGGCAGGCTCAATAGACGGGAACGCAGCTCAGCCTGCTTATCTATTCGGCGTCGTTGCTAAGATCTCCAGCCTGCCAGTCTACCTATCCGGTAACGATACTGCCAGTTCCAATCAGCCTGCCTACTGCCGTGGGGGCGAGGCCTCTAGTGCTAGTCTGCCAGCCTACCTAACTGCTAATATCCTGACAACTGGCGAGCAGCCTGCCTACCTGGAGGGCTATTCTGAAGGCGAGTTTTCCAGCTTGGCAGCTTACCTGCTTGGCTCATCGGATGGCAAGGCATCTGTCCCAGCCTTCCTGCAGTCCGGCGTGGTCAAGGCTAGCCAGGGCGCCTTTTTGGCAGGTGGCACAGGCACATTCCCAATACAGGTAGGTGACGCCTGGTCTCAATACTATGGCTCAGCCCTGCTTACCAACAGTTTTGGGGTCAAGTATGCGGTCACTAAAGCTTCTTCCACCCATACTATCCTGATCTACAGAGATATCAATGGTGCTCCAAAGCTGGTAGCCTCTCAAAGCGCTGCGACTGTTGGCAACAACTCCCAGTGGATCGATGCCCGCATTGATGGCAACGATTGCATCCACATCATCAGCCATGGCGGGACGCCAAGTGCAACTCTGGATATTGCCTACCGCGTCTTCGATACGCGCAACGACACCTGGATTGGATCCTGGGAGCAGGCTGCTACACTCTACGCCGAAATTTTTGATAACTGGTCCATCCGGATAGCCATCGACAGCAATAATAAACCGCATGTGGTCTATGTCGACCCAGTTACGGGCACTTACCCCAACATCAAGTACATCGAGAAGACTGGAGCCAATTGGTCTAGTCCGGTCACGTTGAGCGAACACGCCTCGGACAGCTACCGGGTCTGGGGCATTACCATGCTGGATGGTGATGACATCGATGTCTTCTGTTTCGATGACACGCTCAATGATGCCCTTTATATACAGAAGGTAGACGGCAACTGGGGATCCGAAACAGTCTGGGTAGGCTCCTTCATGGAACTCCTATCTGGTGTCTTTCAGGTCGTGGACGGCAACGGTAACATTTATCGCTACCATGCTGCAGACATTGGCACCTATGCCTTGCTTTACGAGAACAATGTTAGTACAGGTGTCCAGGTTGCTGATCTTGATCCCTGGTTCTCGGCTTGCATTCTCTCCAGCATGCCAAGTATACGCTGCATTGTCTATAGGAATGATAGTGGCGCGATCTGGCTGGCTACTTATGATGGAAGTTGGTCTTCCAGGATTATCAACTCTGCCACGGGAATAGGTGGCTGGACAGAGTGGGCGTACAACTTCGAGAATGAGCAAAGCCTCGTAGGCTACATCTATACTCTTGCCAGTAAGCTCTACTACGATGAAGTCACCCCAATAGTCTATAGCAGCAAACATGCCTATACCGAAGGCTACCAGCCCAAGAGTAGTGTCCATGCTTATCTATCAGGCTGGGCGCACCCTACCTCCAGCGCGCATGCTTACATGTTCTGTGGCACTGCAGATAAGTCAAGCACTTCTGCATTTACCAATGGCGCAGCTACCCAGAGCAGCCTGCATGCTTACCTGGAGGGTCTGGAGTATAGCTCACCACTCCCTGCTTATCTGTATGGTGGTATCGGCAGCGACACTCCAGCATGTCTTCAGGGCATTGTCGTACTTACAGGTGTAGAGTCAGCCTATACCTCTGGCTGGAGCCATGTCCTGGATAGTGGCCCGGCTTTCCTCTTTGGAAATATCGCACCCTCATCCGGCCAGGCGGCCTTCACTCAGGGGATCTCCTCCACGCCGTGGAACTTCCATGCCTTTCTGCAAGGAATTGAAGCTAACCATCTGCCAGCCTACCTGGAAGGCATGGCTGTCCCGCGAGACTATGTGCGTGTTCGCAATGGAGAACAGGTTTTCCAGTTCAAGGTTCTATCTGAGGGCTTCTCTGACGGGGAGCTACTCCCATCTATTTCCCTGGCTCGCACTATCCCAGGTGGATTAGACATAAGCGCCGGCGGCAAGTACCGCCAATGGCGCCCCATGCTCCGCTTGGCCTACAACGATATTGCCAACCTGGAGGCCCTGTATGCATCCGGAGAGATCTGGACTTATGAGGATCACTTTGGCATGGAGCACAACGTCGTGCTTGTGGGAAGCTGGCAGAAGTCCCTTATTAGCACCACAGTCGAGGGAGGCAACTCCCTGTTCTTTGTCCGCGTCACTTTTGTGGAGGTGCTGACATGACCCGTTATCTTTTGTGTAGCCTTATTCAAATTCTAGCCTTTTGCGCCGTAGCCCTGGGAACAGAGTTCCTGTGGATGTTTGGCAAGATACCTACTACTTGGTACATCGTCTGCCTGACCTGCATCGAGGTGGTCTTTGCCTATTCCAATGGGCTGGCGATGAAGAAATATTTGAAGGGAGTGTGACCTATGGCAACTAGATTCTACTTACCGGCTTCAGGCACAGCTCCACTTGGGTCATTAGCCGTAGATTCCAGCTGGGGCCGCACGGAGAACCTGGAGCGTAGGCCCTGTGATGTGAACAAGGGCAACACATCGCTTACCCAAAAGAGTGCAGCCTGGGCAGCCACGGCTACCAACGACTGGGTGTGGGTGCAATTCCAGTCCAAGTGCCTAGCGGCGGGCTACAGCTGGACGACTGCCGACACCGTGAGTATGGTCCTCAAAGTAGCTGAGGCTGCCGCTCAGGTGGACTCGCACCTAGCTTACTGTATCCGCGTGGTAAGTAAAGATGGAACGGTCGTGCGTGGCACGGTTGGTGTTTATCAAGCTACAAGCTCTGAGTACCCCACCAGCTTAGCTAACATCGCCACACGCATCCATGACGCGCGCACAGATGGGGCCTCTAACTTCAGCAGCCAGGCTGGAGACCGCATCATTATCGAGATCGGGCACTGGGGTGTTACACCAACCACCAACACGGTCTACCATAACTACGGTGATCCGAGCGCTACAGAAGACTATGCCCTGACTGCAGGCTTGACGACTGACCTGTGCCCATGGGTGGAATTGTCCAGGGATGTTAGCTTTGATCTAAGGTCTTCGGCACATGCTTACATGGCGGGTAATGAAAGTGCCAAGAGCAACGCACCCTCTTATCTAGTCGGTGGCATAGATGCTTCCTCTAGCCAAGATGCTTACTTGGAGGGTGGGGCTGCGGCAACACCCGCCTCAAGTAGCACCCCAGCTTATACAGATGGTGACTGGAACCGATCTGGCATACCGGCTTATCTCAATGGCGGACTAGCTAGCCAGCAGATCGCTTACCTGGTAGGTGGGCTTACGTCCAGTCTGCCAGCCTTTGCAAGCGGCGGCTTGATCTCATCCTGCCTTGCTTTCCTGCAGGGATCGCTGGACGACAAGTCCAGCACACCGGCTTACCAAACTGGCTCCGAAGACAGCCTGTCCAGCTTAACAGCTTATGAAGTTGGCGAGGATATTCTGACTGGAGATACTCCAGCTTACCTAGTAGGCCAGGAGAATGCTTTGGGTAGTTTGTCTGGCTACACGGAGGGCTACTCGGAAGCAGTCCCTGCGGACACCAGCACTCCGGCTTACGCAGATGGCATGTCCCTCTACGCCCTGCGCCCGGCTGGCGATATCCATATCGGCGGCTTCGAGAACGAGCTGGGCGGCACCCCGCTTTACGCCTCGATCGATGAAGTCTCCCCGCAATCCACCGACTACATTCTACACAGCTCTCCAATAGTTGGGGATTACTGCGAGGTCTCGCTCTCGGCTCCGACCGGAGATATCCCTGCCAGTAACCACGTTATCCGCTGGCAAGCTAGGCGCGCCGGGGGTACACAGACCATCAAGGTGAAATGCGAACTCAGGCAGGGAGCCTCAGTAATCGCCTCGGATGAACAGACGCTCACTGACAGCTACCAGACCTTTGAGTACCAGCTAACCCAGGGAGAGATCGACTCAATCAGCGACTATGATGATCTGCGGTTCAGGTTTACAGTGACGGAGCTGAGCTAGAAAGGTGAACCATGACCTCACCAGGTATCTACTGGGCTGAGCTACAAACACCCGAGTTCTTTGGCACGCATGCTTTAGGTAGCCAGCCTGTTTATCTGAAAGGGCAGGACCACACACTAAACCCCATCTTGGCATACCTGCGTGGTCAGGCCCTCATGCCTCATAGGGAAACGGACGACTTTAATCGGATCTCCTTAGGTGCAAACTGGCAGATCGTGCAGAACACCCCTCAGATTCTTAACAACAAGCTGCGCGGTGAAAGTGTCACGATCAATAAGTTATATTGGATTGGCTCTCCCTATGGACCAAACCAGTACAGCCAAGCCAAGATGTACAGCACAGCTGCTGGTTCTTGGCGCGGTGTGACCTGTCGCAACAGCGGCACAAGTCCAGCTGATCACAAAGCCTATGTACTTGGTATCTCGTCCTGCGGAACATCTGTCCAACTGCGTTACTGGTGGCAACACGACTCGACTTGGGGTTACTATCTGGATGCCAATTTCCAGACAGTCTCTTGTGTGGAGGGTAGCACCCTGCGGCTTGAGGTCACTGGCCAAGATCCCAATATTGTTCTGAAAGCCTACATAAATGGCGTGCTGGTTAGTACCCTAGCTCAGGCTAACTTCGCTGATCAGGCAGCAATCATCAATTCCGGTAATCCTGGCCTTTACATTCACCAGCCATTGTATGACGTTGAGGATGATTGGGAAGGAAGCGACCTGGATCACCGGCTATCCGCTTACCTGAAGGGTGGTCTTATATCCAGTCGGCCCGCTTATACTAGTGGAACTTCAGAGGGCACGCCTGCCAGCAGTTCACAGGTGGTTTATCTAAAAGGAGAGGACTATGGTAGCACACAACTATCCGGATACTTATGGGGACTCGACTACCTGGTCGGACAGCTGGACGGGTACCTACGCGGACAGCTCGACTTATCGGGCTATCAACCCGGGTTTTCAGCCGGAGGACAGCTCGCTAGCACTTCGAGAGATGCGTTTCTGGCAGGGGGAGAACCTGTATCGGATACACAAGGGGCATACCTCGCTGGTCAAGATACAGGCCAGGCTGCGCAGGCAGTCTATCTTACGAGCCAGGACGTTTCCAGTTCAGCGCAAGAAGGGTACACGGTAGGGCAAGATGTTGCAACATCCAGCCTTCCTGCTTTTTCTGAAGGCCTCGCCCCTACTGGTCTCTCACAGCAAAGCGTCTATGTAAAAGGACATGACCATGTAAGCAGTGATCAGCCCGGATACGCCACCGGCAGCCAAACTTCCCAGTCTAGCACACCGGCTTACCTAAAAGCGGCAAATGCGGCAAATGCCGCCTTCTCCGCCTACCTGGAGGGTTTTACTCCCGGCACCAGTGCAATCATTGCCTGGCTGCGCGGGGCAGACTCGGCCGGATCTACCACCCCTGCGTTTTTGGCTGGCCAGGTGACAAGTGCCCAACCGGCTTACTTGTCAGGAGGGGTATATGCCAGCTCAGTTCAAGACGCATACACTGCAGGGCAAAGCGATCTCAGATCTCAGCAAACAGCATACGCAAGAGGCCAGGAGACAGGAGAGAGCCAGCAGGCGGGATACGCGTGCGGCCAATCACAAGGGTACTCACAAGAAGCATCCTTCCTAGCTGGTGTTGCTACAGCCTCTGGTAGTCAAACTGCATACCTGCAGGGCATCACTGGCACTTCGAGCATGCCGGCTTTCCTGGTAGGTATTTCCTTTGAAGAGGAAGGATACCTGCCAGCTTACCTCAAAGGTAGCCGCAGAGCCATACCAATCGAGGGAGAGTTCATTACCACAACTGTAAGCATTGAGGGTAAATTCTCCCATGAAGTGGCACTTGATGGTGAGTTTTCTCACGAAGTGATGCTTGAAGGTGAGTTCGATATAGAGTACAATATAGCTGGATCTTCAAGTGGGATGTAACGTCTAGAAGATCCAGCCCAAAACATGACTATGTAACCTGGCCTGTCCCATTGAGATGGAAGCATCCATGTCCATGAAGCGCGCATATCCGCGCTTTTTTGCATTCCAGACAGGAGGTTACAAATGTCCCTTATTCAAGGACAACCCCGCGTTCGGTATGCTGAGCACTTCAATCCCGGCGATATCGCTGCCCTGTCATTTGAACCTAAAGTGATTACGATCGAGAAAGACCTGAGTGGCGGCGCTGAAAACTGGGACTTCTGGAGTGCTCCGGCTGGCACCTTCATCCAACAGGTCTTTGCCTACGTGGTTGAAGCCGCTGTAGGCGCCACCCCTACCGTAGAACTGGGCCTGGATGGTAACGCGGACGAGTTTATCGACACATCGGACTTCGATCTGTCCACGGCCGGCAACTGGGCCACTAACATTGGCTCCACTGTTGCGACCAGCCCTAACGGCAAGTTCCTGCCCACTGGAGACGTGATGCGCATGACCATCACAGGCACGAATCTCTCTGCAGGCAAGGTGCGAGCCGTTATTTCTTACTTTGAAGTGGAAGACATGTTCGACCGTGGCATCCACATTCAAGGCTAACTTCTAGGAAGGAATCTTTCCCATGTTATTCCCCATCCGCCCCATGTTTGACAAGGATCAGGACCCCGCAGGCGATCCGCCTGAGCCACCTGATTCTAAAAAGCAACCGGCCGGTGATCCCCCTAAACCCCCAGAACCCAAGAAGGAAGAGAACTGGGAGGAACGCTACATAGGCTTGCAGAAGACCGTCGCCAAGAAGGACGGCCAGATCACGACGCTGCAGGAGAAGATCGACCAGTTGGTTGCTGATCTCGAGGAGCTGCGTACCAATGCCAGCGCCACCGAGAAAGACAAGACAACCCTCGAAACTTCTGCCAGGCAGCTTCAAGAGCAAATGGCAACCCTTACCTCTGAGCGCGATGGCCTGAAGAAACAGCTAGCCCAACAGCAAGTAATCATCAACAAGTTCCCGCAGCTTGCGCACTTGGCCAAGTACATCCCTCCAGCTGAGACCGAGGAAGACTTCATAAAGAACGCTACTGACTTTGCCGCCGACCTGAAAACGGCCATTGACAGCGGCGTGAAGGACCTCCTCAAAGGGGCCTCGCCGCCCCAGCCGCCTGACGACCGCAAACCTCCTACAGAAGATGCAGAGGAGGTAGCTTACCGCAAGATGGTCAAGCTGGCTGGCGTCCCAGGCAAGGAAGAGGAGTATGAGGTTGCGCGCAAGGCTTGGCTAGAGCTTTCTCAAAAGGCTCCAACTCCTACCCCATGAGGTGAGATATGACTACGGGTGACTTTGACACCTATTACTCAGACAACCCCTGGGAGGTGATCGACAAGAATCAGAGGACGTGGTACGACCCGGACTTGATCGCGTTGTTCCGGCAGCGCGCCCTCTTCACCCCTACCATCCAGTTCGTAAAGAACCTTGGTGACGTTCGCGCTACCAAGATGGTGATGAACCAATTGCTCGATCCCCACCCGGACTACACCGCTCTGGCCGTACGCCAAATATGGATGCCAGCCAGCCACATTGACTCCCGCCAACTGGAGATCACGTTCACCAGGTACGGCGGCAAGGTGGCCTACAACAACTACGATGATATGGTGACCTACTGGCGCCAGAATGGCCAGGAAGGTATTCGCCGTATCATGCGTGGTGCTCTGGGTTCGCATATGACGGATGTCCTGGACCTCCTGGCCCGCAACGCCTATCTGAAAGGCGCTCTGGACACCGGTTATGTGCTCTACCAGGGTGGAGGCACCAGTTTCAACGACATCGCCACGACCGACCTCTTTGACATCAAGATTGCCATGGAGATCTGGCTGGGCATGTCCCTACGAGGCGTAGCCTCAGCCTTGGGCGAAAGCGGTGTTGCCAATAGCATCGTTTGCTATACCACGCCCTCTGTGATCTACGATATCCAGACCGTCACAGGCAGCGAGTGGATCTCGGTCAACCAGTACCAGGGACAGCAAGCCCTCCTGCGCTACGAGGTTGGCTCCTACAAGAATGTGCGCTTTGTGCAGTCGCCCAAGCTGGTCTTGTGGAACGCCGGCGCACTCATCGCCCAGGGCACCATCGGTGCTGCAGTGCATGCGGGCGATGGCGCCCCTGATCCCTCCTCAACCAAAGTCGACGGGACGTACATGGTGGGGCAGGAAACTGCCGGCATCGTGAACTACATCCCGGTCAGCACTTGGACGACTGGTGCATTGTCGGATATCAACGTCAATGACGTGATTACGATCCACCTGACCCGCACCAGCTCTTACGGCATCACCAATGGCGTGAACCCCTTCGAAGGAACCGCCCAGGTGCGCCGCGTGGTTGCCAAGGTGGATAGCTCCCCCGATCAACTCGTCCTGGATAAGCCAGTCATGCTGGACTTCGCCACCGATCTCGGTGCTGGAGTCTACGGCTATGTGACCAAAGGTCGCAACGTTCACGGCAACATCTTCGTTGGCGGCCCACAGGGTATTGTCAGCGGTGTGGCTGCGCCCCCGCGCCTCCACACGCCTCCGCCTGTTGACGACTTCGAGATGGTTCAGCGCTTCTCCTGGGATGCCTATATGGGCTACCAGCCATACGCGCCGGAGGTCTTCGAGGTTGTCTTCTGCGCTGGCACAACCCGCTTGAAGGGAGCCGGAGCGGTCCAGTAACATGACTACACTCGGTGATCTTCGCCTGCGCATACTGCGCATGCTGGACGATCCAGAGGGAGGTGGGTATCCTAATGAGCTGCTGTTCGACGGCATGTGTGCAGCTCTAGATGCCATCCTCCCCTGGGTGCCCAAGACAGCTATCACCACACTTGCCTGTGATGGTACGCTGACCGCCTTTGCGCTTCCGGATGATCTCTATGACATAGAGTCGCTGGTGGCCTACAACGGTGAAGTGCTACCGAGGATATCTCTGTCGCCCGGGAACTTCCTGGGCGTCAATGCTCCCAACCCTTATAGCTGGCTCGAATACCCTGCTGGCTCTGTCTCTTTTGGAAAAGCACCACCTGACGCAGTTACTCTGTACTACTTGGCTTACTGGGATAAACCCGAAACCTATGATGCTAACTTCGTCCTTACCACACCAGGTTATGCCATACATGGTTTAGCTCTTTACTCAATGGCCTACGCTTTGAACCCAGCTGCTGTAGGGGTGGCTGAGATCAACCCGTACAAAACCAAGGTGGATAGTGGCACACCGGAGCACAACCCGCTTCAGCGTTCTGTCACTTTCATCCTGGAGGCCTTCACGCGCGAGATGAATCGCCACCCGAAACACATGAGGGCTGTCAAATGACGGACCCTATACCGACCGAGTTTCCTCAACAGATCATCCCCATGCTGCTATGGCGCTTGAAGGAGCACCTTGACACCGTGATGGTGCAAAACGTGCCCGAGTCAAGCCCAACCAGGGCTGTACTGGTCAAAGTGGGACGGTTTCAAGAGGACCCAATAGACAAAAACGTCTCAATAGCTATATCTAGTGGCGACTTCGAAGATCCCAAATATCTGGACGCGCGCATTGACAACCCTGGAGTAGAGGACTTTATCTTGCGTAACCTGCCTGTCGGCGAGATCGGAGGCGGCGAATACTGGTGGCGCAGAGGCTCGATCTACTTCTCGACTTACTTTGTCCGGCAACGCTATCCAGAAGAACAGGCCATGCAATATGCCTATGAGTTCTACGGCAGGCTACTCCAGCAAGTAAAGCTGGCCAATATCGACCTGCCTGTCGATGACTTTGGTGAAGGCGCTTTCCCACCTGTCTACATCGAAGGTGCCTCCTTCTTCGAGAGTGGAGGCAAACAGAAGTTCATCTGGCGCGGGAAGCTCCTTTGGAGAGTTCTTACTTGGCGACCTTAGCCCGGAGAGTGTGATATGGCAATTACTGCCCAAACCGGTATTTTCTCTTTCGGCGGTCAAAGTGCCAAGGGTACTATTGCAGCTACTTTCTATCAGCATCGTGGTTCGGACATCGACCTGGCAACCGTTTCGGATGACCGCCTGGGACCGCCTGAGGTTGGCGGTATCCCCACACCGACCATCCCTTACCGCGCTGGCGTCATGGCCACCGGTGGTGCTCTGATCAACCCACGCCTCGAGAACACCCTGGGCTGGTTGCTCTACGGTACCATGGGTGCTATCAATACCCTCAGCGACAAAGATGTTCTGGGTAATACAGTCACCTCGATGTATACCCATGAGTTCACCTTTGCTACAGATGCTGGCTATGTGCCTTGGATGAGCTTCCGTAAGCATATCCCGCCCATCTCTACTGGCGGCTTAGGCGAGCTGTTCCAAGACTGCAAGGTTGTAGCCTTGACCCTGGCTCTTCCCAATGATGGCCTGATCAACGCTCGTGTGGATGCCCTCGGTATCGCTTCTGGGGCCAACTTCGATGATGACCCCAGCTGGACCTACGGCAACACCCAGTTCGAGGACTGGCAGTCCATCCCCATTGGCTCTGTGACCGGGGGCTTCCTGAAAGTCCCTGACTTCTCAGCAACTGCCCTGCCCATTACGCAGGCAACCGTCACCTTCCAGAACGCACCCCTAGACATTCGTATGGAGAAGGTCTACGGGTCGCCCTACCTGGAAGATGTAACCATCGTCGGGCGTCAAATGACGGTGGATATGGTGCTCAAGTGGACTGACCCCCAGCTCTACTTGAAGATCCTAACTGGTTCCACTACTGGTACCCAGTGGGTAGCTCAACCCTTCCTTGGCGACCTGGACGTATACAGCCTGTCATCCAAACTGGCAGGTGGTGTAAGTCCAGATTCTGCCTATGGTCTGCGCATCCAGGCCCCTGAGATCATGTACCAGGTGGTCGGCGGCATCCGCTTGGCTGGCGGACAGTCCGTGATGATGCGCCTTACAGGCACGGCCATTGCTGGCGGTGCTTATTACTCGAAGATCAGCCTGGGTAATAAGAACACCACCTACACCTGGCCTTCATAAAAGGACAGTAGGATCGGGAGGGAGAGCGCCTCCTACGTTTTCCCTCCTGATCCTCCACGCCGTGGAGGATACTATGGAAAATGCCAAGCTCACGCTACACCTGAGGCGCACCAAGCATGGAAGCCTTGTACCAGAGAAGATCACCATTGGGGAACATTCCATCCCAGTCGTGGCCTGTCAGCTCAACTTTTCAGCAAAGGGCGAGGTGGACTACGCGGAGATCAGGATATCCATGTGGCAGTGCGACTTACACATTACGGAGGAAATGGAAAATGCCAGTCCAACTGATAGCGCCGATCTATGAAGTATTCACGCTTGATAGGACGGACACAAAGTATGGAAACACGGGCGAACCCACTGTCATCACAGTGAAACAAGCCCGGGAGCACGAGCATATTACACGCCAGCGCCTCTATGCCAAGCTGGAGCGCAAATGGTCAAGCGAAGACGATCCTGATGACATCCGTCTCATCCAGGAAGTCTGTCAGGAAGAAGTTCGACGTGAGGAAGCCTACCTGACTCTTGTAGATTGCAACCTTTTAGACCCAGAGGGCAAGTTGTTGTTCAAGTCCTCTAAAAGCAAGAACGACGACCACCCTCGCCTGGTTATGGATAAACAAGCTTTCTATCAGGCTTGGGGTCTGCTCTTTCCGGACATTGCACAAGAGATCATTGAGAAAATTCACGAGGTAAACCCTCAGTGGGCAGGCCCGCTGGGGGAAGCCGGGTAGAGGGGGGTCTCGAAGAACTCCGGCAGGCGCTGTTCGACTACTACGGCGCCCTGAATGAACTAAGAACACTTGCTGAAAGCCAGCCGATACTGGCTTCACAGGTAAAGATCCCAGAGAAGCCTGAGGCTTTGAAACTCTGGGAGATGTGTCAGGTAAATGGCGTACCGCTCGTCAGTGGTGGTCTTCTAGACCAACCGCATATTTGGCTCGAGGAGCAGGCAGTTGTCATAAGCACTCAGAGACAGTTTGATATTGCCCAGCGAGGACAAGATGGCAGATAGAGGGTCGCCCTTAGCAATCAATACCCCAGTGCCAGGCAAAGGCTTCAATCCTTACACCAAGATAGACCTGGCTTCCTTTGAGCAGCTGATCCAGTCCAATCTCAAGATATTACTCAAAGACCTCGGTCCGGTAACCGTCGACACTTTGAAGTTCAGCGAGTTTGTGCGCGTCTCTATCAGGCCTCAAACTGGCGCAGCTTCCTTACGCCCACCCCTGGTGCTAGATCTGGCTCCTGGCTTCAAGACGCCTATGGGGCCAGCCGTGGAGTGGTATACCCGCTCCGGCTGGTCAGCCTCATTCGGACCAGAAGGTTGGATTGAATCTCCAGACCAGATGAGACTGCATGCTCCAATGGAAGCCTTTGCCAAGTACATCCAGGCTTCTTTCAATCCAAACTTCATCCAGAAGAGCCCGCATCTTACTGAGGTAGACCGCTTCTCCAGAGTGGTAGCCAGTGGGGAGGATATCGTGCCCCACTCGCAGATCCCAGGCGGCGTGATGCGCCTGGATCCCACTATACCTCATGTCTCACGGGCGATGATGGCCTCAGAGATAACCTTTGGGTTAGGCGAGGCAGCCACTGATCCAGCACAAGTCGAGCGAGCCATTGTCAACCGGGCTATGCTGGCACGCACCTTGCTTAGAGCTGCTACACCCCAAGAAGCGGCACTGATGAATGAAGAACAGTTCTGGGCAGCCTTACCGACCTACGGTTACGCCTTTGTCAAAGAGGGCGGGCGGGTGCGTATGCGCCAGGCTGGCATCGAGATAGGACCAGAGCAAGTACAGATTGTTGGCGCCGATCCCAACAAGGCTATCAAGTACATCAACGTCGCTCCGGGTGGGGGTGCCAGATCTGCCGCCGATATCATCCAGATCGATCCGGAAACCGGGCGGCCCATCTCCATGAGACCTCAGCCGATCACCGGCATGGCACCTGGCCAACGGGCAGGCCCCAAGCGCATCCTCAACGTGACCTACCCTGGGCAAGAAGAGCGCCCAGTTGCTGCAGTCTTACCTGATGTCGCCTTTATGGCCGAGAGTCTGCTTTCGGGTAGTCTAGTGTCCTACGGGGATCCCTTCAAGGGTGCGGTTAGCGCAGCTTACCCCAAAAAGCTCGAGCCTGATCTACCTCAGATCAATGCCTACCAGCTGGAGAAAGCCAAGTGGGAATGGGGACGCTTCCAGGAAATAGCTGGAAAGCCAGGGGAGAAGGTTACCTACAGGCGCCTCGACGAGAAGCTTCCCAAGGCTATTTCTCCACAAGAGAGCGCCATCATTGGCTTATTGCGCTACCCTGAGCTGGAGACAAACACTGAGGTGATCTATCCTATCCGCATCTCTGCTCAGGATGCTCCGCTTTACCTGACCAGTGGTCCAGAACAAGCCAAGCTTTATGTGCCACCCTATTTCACCCCAGGTGTAGGGGACTGGCGCAACATGCCCGAGGGCAAAAAGACCATCGAGACGAGACTCCTGGCCGAGGGCATGGGCAGAGGTTTCCAGGGGCAGATCTTGCCAGAAGCTATGTCCGAGATCGGCATGATCCTGCCTTATCACTTGGAGACTGCAGCAGCTATCAAAGGTGGTGGCTCAAAGGTCGTACTCTCGCCTGCCCTGCACCCCATTGGCTCACCGATCAGGGAGCCTGTACCTGGTGCTCCCGGCCGGCAGCTTTCCGGTATCACTGGCGATGTCAAGGTAATCGAGTACAGCTTCATTGGGCACTACGGCTCACTGGTTCCTGAGCTACAGCAGCAGATGCTGGGCTTATTCGACAGGATAAACCCGGATCTCGCCAAGGAGCTTATCCGCCAGAATCAGGAGAAGGCCGCTGAGCTGGTGGAGGTCTATGGGCAGAAAACGCATGGCTCACCCACCTCTGAGGAAATGGCAAAGGTCTACGCCGAGAAGATGGGACAGCCCTACCTGCGCAAAGCCAGCGCCGAGCAGATGTTTACACATCTGCGCCAACTGGTAGAGGAGCTCCCGATCGAGAAGTCCGTAGGTATGTTCGGCTGGGGCAACGTCCCTTCACAAGAATACACCCTGGGCTCCGTACCAAGCAGCGCAAAGACCATGATCCTGCGTTCTCTATTCCGTGCCACCAGAGAGACTTTCCTAAAAACTCACAAGATCGATATTGCCACCCAGGAGGGAAGGCGGGCTTTCAGGCAGATCGTGCCAGGTGGATGGGAAGCATATCGCAACGAGATCATTAGCTTTGAGCCTGAGACACGCGGTCACTTACGTGGTATCGAGCCGGAGTTCCGGGCTGCTCAGCACGGGCCGGCGCTCATCGGCACTTTGGTTGCCCCCGTGGTCAATGAATTCCTGGCAGGCGTAGGCCGGGTGGGACCGGAGGAGCAACGCGCCATGTACGTAGCCTGGAAGGAGGCGGCTGTCTCCCTGGGCTTTGACCCAGAGAGTGTGCTAGGCGCTTCTGCTACAGGCATCCTGCCACCTGCAGCTGAGGCCTGGCGCAACATTGCTGAGGTTGGCCGTGCCCTTGGGTCTTATGCCCGCATCAAGCCCATGCCAGCCAGAGCTGCGAAAGGGGAGCCAGCCAGGCTGAGCGTCACTGAGCTTACCGAACAGGGACGCCATAAGCTTGAGGGTTTTTTGGCTACAGGTGTTACTGATCTTACAGCGATCGAGAGTTTCATCCAGGAGAATCTAGGCCAAGCAGGTGCACTTTACATGCCGGGCGCCAAGATCCCTTACATGGTTCGTCCTGGGTGGATGGAGGCAGTCACACACGAGGCATTCAGTGAGGGTGCCCAAGAGCCTGAGCCTGTCCAGATCATGATCAAGCGCTATCCCGAACTCTTGCAGTCGTGGCTATCTGGCTATGAGCCTGGCACAGAACTGAGAGGTGAAGCGCTACTCTCTGAGTACCAAGGGTGGATGGAATCTACCTTCAAGTCTAGCTCACGCACCATCTCCAAAGTCCTCACCCAGCGCTATGGCGGCATCATGGGCCGCTTTGCCGGGCTTATGTTGCCAGTCGGTGAAAGCCTCATGCCTGAGCAACAGCTTGAGACCATGCTCATGGAGCGGGCACGCGCCAGTGGCGTACGACCTTTCGCCAAAAGCAAGGAGGGCGTTCCCTGGATTGCACAGGCTAAGGAATTTATTGCTCAAACTGGTTTCTTGCATGGGCTGACTGTACGCGAGCCCGCCTTCCAGCCTATGGGCGGCGCCCAATCTGGACGCATTATCTCAGAGCGCATCCTCAAAGACCGGGGGCTTTACCTGCCGCCCTCTACCGTTGTTCGCCCAGGTGGAGAGATCCAGCCTGGCTCCTGGATGACTACCGGCTGGGCTTCCCTTGAGGGTTTGCCTATCATCGCCATGCATGGCGACTGGGACGCCGATATGATCTACAAGGCTGGAGTAGCCATGCTATCACAGACCGGGCTAACTCCGCTGGCTGGGGCGCTCAGGCCGCCTACTGGTGACACACCTATAGAACGCCGCCGCTTGATCCAGCAAGTAGACCAGGCTCTCCGGGCGTCTACAGGCGGCACACCTTGGGAGCCCGGCGGATCTTTCAACGTCTTGCAGAAGTCCCTGACCCGTATCCTGCAGTCTGTTATGAGTGGCAAACATGGTCGGGAAGCGCCGCCTTCAGCAGAGGGCGTGACCGGTATCGGCATCAGCACAGTTCCTTGGGAGGAGCTGGTCAAAACCTCTGGCGAGGTCATCCGCACTGAGCAAGGCATGGGCACTACTTATCGCATGCGCCAGCTGTTTGAAGCTTTCGCTACAGCCAGGGGATGGAGCCCGGAAGCGATTACCCGAGGCGGCACAGCCCAGGCTTACCTTTACCAGACCTACCTGGATAAGCTGACCAAGGAGATCGAGGAACGCAGGGGCTTCCGCAATATTGAAACTATCCTGTCCAGTGCTTTCTTCGGCGAGGGACGTGGTGGAGAGTTCAGCCTGCTCTACAAACCCTCTGCAGTTCGCAGGCATGTCCCATTGTGGACTGCTGAGGCTCACAAAGGTGTCAGCGATGAGGAACGTGGCCGGGCCTTCTCTGGGCGTGTAGGTAGCTCCCTGGCCATACAACTAGCCGAGGATATCGCCGGCATGGAGACACCCGACTATGGTCTGGCAGCTTTCCTGACAGCTACCAAGTTCGAGGACATACCTCAGCTGGAAGAACGCATGAAGAAAGAGGGTATCGTTCGGGCACTTACTGGTTCTGGTGAGGGTTTGATGGAAACCAAGGGCTATCTCTATGGCCGGGATATCACCGAGACCCTGCTGGGTGGAACAACCGTCTTCTCCGCCTTTGCCCGTGACATTGGCTTCCCTGCTGTAGCCACCCGCAAGGGAGCCCGCATGTCCAAGGAAGAGCCTGGCGTGCCAGTTATGCAACGCATCGGAAGACAGCCTATCCCCTGGATGGGTAAAGTCGTCCCCCTGCGTGAGCTTGGACTACAGCCTGATGTGAGTATGGCAGCCGGGTTATTCAGCTACTACACGCGGCGCTGGGGCACTACTACCCCAGAGTTTACCAAGCGCTTCGCTCCCTGGCCGGCTGAGGCTATGGGTAGCTACATGGCCCTCAAGGAACGCCTGGTTTCTGAAGGAAAACCAGTGCCTTTTATGCTGGACTACATGATCAGCCAGGAGAGCGTCTCGGCCTTACTGCGTGGCGTGGGCGGCGTGGAGCCTGCCACTATGCCAAGGCTTACCTCTGCTGAGGCTGCTCGCTTCGTACCTGGCAAGATGACAGTCGGCTCAACCACTGTTCCTTTTCTGGCTATGCCTGGCAAGCTGGGTATCATGGGTCAATCCCTTTACACAGAAGAGCTGGCATATGCCAAACAGAAAGAGCTTGAGCTGGTCGCCAGCCAAGCCACCTTCGGTATTGAGCCAGAGAAGCTACGCCCAGCTTCTGAAGCTGCCTTCCAGAAGAAAATGTTTGAGGCGGGCTATGCCTTCGAGGAGCAGCAGCGCGGTGAGCTGTTCAAGAGAGAGCGGATGTTCCTGTACGATGAGCAGGGCCGCCCGATCGTCGGACCCTTGTATGGCATCCCTCATGAGAAACAGGGCATAGTACCAGCCGCCGAGATTGCTGGAGAAACCTATACCGAGAGTCCTTTCTTCAAGACTTATGGGCGCTTTGCACCTGATGTCCTGGGCTTGGTCTTCGAGAAGGGCAAAGAGAATGTCGCATCTGTGTTGCAAGCCTCTATGAAGTGGAGCCTGACGCCTCTGGCTGCTGAGCAGAAACCTGCCTCATTGTTTGTACGCATGCAAGAGGCGCAATACTTCTACCCCCTGCAAGCCAGAGCTTTCAAGGGATCAGCCGCCAGCGGCCCATTGCGCGAATTGCTTGAGCCGCAGATCCGTGAGACACCCTGGTTCAAAGAGTTCTGGAGCTTCGAAGGGCAGAAAGCCTTTGCCGAGTCCCAGAAGCTGCCCGTACCCAGTGAAGAGATGATGCGGGCTCAGCAAGAGCAGATTATCCGGCGCAATATCAAGCTATGGTCATCTGGTTTGCGCCAATCTACGCTTGGCATAGTGCCCTACCGCTTCGAAGCTTTCTCCGGCTGGGGTGAGCCTGGCGCCTATCAAGTAGCAGGCGGTCCAGAAGGAGTCGAGATTCCGGGCGTGCGTGAGCCACTGCTCAGGCGCTACATTGCTAAGGGCTTTATGCGCGGCCAGCAGCTAATGGCACCAGAAAATATTGCCGAGGCCATGCCCCAGATCGCAGCGGCCGCCTTTGAGGCAGGCACGCCTTTCACTGAGTTAGGGCCTGCTTTCCTAGGGCTACAGGGTGCCACAGGCCAATGGAAAGAGTGGGTCAGCCGCTACAACGTTGCCTTGCGCCCAACAACTATCCCCGGTGCTAAGCCTACTGGCATGGTCAAAGCACAGTTGGGCTATCAGGGTGGAGAACACGAGCCGCGTCCCGGCGAGAATATGCCCCCCGCTCCAGGTGAGGGCACCACAATCAACGTGGAAAGTGGCGAGCAGGTGGTCATCAACCCGGCTTCTAGCGGGGCGGGTGCTCCACCCCATGTCCCTCCGATCGCTGGTGCGTCTGCCGGCGGGATGAATGACTTTGCCAATCTTTTGGGCCAGAAGCTCACTGAAGCCCTACAGCAGACTGGCATCGGTATCTACCACGCCGCTGGAGGTGGCACTTCGCCTGTCTTACAAGATCTACGTGCCGTTGAGGGCGTGCTCTCCATGCAAGGCATGAACACACCCCAGTTCCGCGCTTGGGGCGCCCAAATGCAGACTATGCTTGAAGGTATCTTGGGGCTACCCGCCGAGCAGCAAGGGCGCTACCAGGTCATGGAGCTGGCCCAAATGGCAAAGACCGGCGCGCCTGAGCAGCAAGCCGCTTTCCGTACCTTGATCCAGGCTAACCGGCCTACTATCCAATCTGGTTACAATGTTTTGCAAACGGTTGGCGCTTCCTACCGGGCAGCTTTGAAGGGCACACCTATGAGCGGGGAGACCATGGGCGCCCTGGCCTCGCTGATGGGTTTGACTGAACAAGAGGTTCGTGAGCAGATCTCCGGAGGGCTGGCGCTCTCTCCAGAACTGGGCACCCTAGCCGGCAGCTTGCGCACCGCGCATGCCTTACAGACAACCGCCTCAGACTGGCGCACAACTGCTAAGACACGTGGCTTCACCGAGGCCAATATCGGCGAGCATCTAGATGAGACTGGCAAGAAGATCAAGGGTTTGGGCGAGGTTGTCGTCGAGGCTACCGAGAAGCTCTCCAGCCTCAACAAACAGTTTGCCTCAGCGACATCCGAGACTGAGCGCCTGGCTATCTCTCAAGAAGCTCAAGTTCAGAAAGGTGTCCTGGCCTCAGCTTTAGGACAGGAGCGCCTTGTCCAGGCCAGGGGAACTCTCAAATACCTGCAGGCAGCCCGGGTAGCTGGGGCAGAAGTAACTCCGGAAGCTTGGGGGCAAGCCTCTGCTGAAGTCCTGGCTGCAGAACAGCAAGTCGTTAGCGGGGAGCAGGCACAAGCTTACGGGCGCCAGCCCTGGCTGAGACGAGCTCTTGGACAGGGCCAAGCTGGACGTTTCATGCGCGGTTTGATCGGTGGCTGGGGCCTCATGTACATGGGACATCTGGCTTCTTTCCCCATGCAAACCTGGCAATATGGCTACCAAGAGTCCGAGCAGTTCCAGATGCAGATGGCTGCTCAAGCAGGAGCTACTCTCGGACCATCTATCAGACCTTGGGCTTCACCAACCTACGCTGCTCTGCAAACCCAGATCGCCTATGGCGCGCCGATGGCAGGCGCAGCTCAGCTGGCTGGTGCCCGTATTCCTGGAGGTGCCAGGGATATCTTTGGAGCAGGTCTGGCAAGCTTATCTGCTGGCGCAATGGCCTTGTACTTTGGCTCTGTGGGTGCACAAGCGGGGCTAACTGGCTTGACTACTGCTATGAATACAGCTGCAGTACCAGCCATGGCACTAGGTCTGCTAGGCGGGCTATCCCTTACTCAGGCGGCTTACAACCAGTTCCCAGAACAGAACATTCTGGCTCTAGGTACATCTCAGGTGCGCCAGCAAAGAGAGACCAATCCTCTAGTCCAAGGACTTCTGGGACTGGATGTCTGGTGGCGCTCGCTCAACCGGCCCGAGGCTACCCAGGCTGCCACACAGTACACTCAGGCTGTCAACCAGACTCTGACCTCAGGTGCCTTTAGTGCTCAACAGATCAGCCGTGGACCGCAAGGCTACTTCATAGCTCCACAGCGTGGAGGCGCACCGACTGCTCAGCAGATGTACACCGTCGCTCAGCGCATCGCAGCCGACCCACGCTTCAGTGACCTAGACCCCAACCTGGTAGGACAGGTAGCCTTGCAACTACTTCCTACTGGACAGGCAACCGAGAACAACATTCGGCAGATGGTTACCGCTTTAGCTGCAGGGACCAACGTCCCAGCTATAGCCCAGGCTGTCCAACAGTTCACGGGCGGAGGCTACCAGCCCCCTGCTGCGCTGGGTGCTCTGCAGGTACAGATCAGCGGCATGCAGCCCAGACAACTAGCTCGCCTGCAACGTGGGCTAGAACTGATGGGGCGCACGCCAGGTATCCAGCAATGGCTGGGTGGGGGTGCTCCAATAAGCGCGCAAGCTGTCCAGGGATTAGCTGAGGGCGCTTTCGCTGGTATTCAGGGCGGAGCTTATGAGGCACCTTTCTTACAACGGGCTGGCATCGCCGCAGAACGTTTTGGCTTAGGCTTGACCACTCCTGTTAACTTGGGTCTTTATCAACGCCAGCGCACCTGGACACCTCAACAGTGGTACCTAGAAAGCCAACGCAACGCCTTGCTAAATAGAGGCGCTGCGCTCGGTGGGCAATTAGCCACTGCCGGCGTGCCTTACGAAACTATGCTTGGTGTTACTGGCTGGGCTGAGCTCAGCCCAGCCAACATGGGAATAGCAGAGAGAGTACGCTCCATGGACCGCTTTGCGGTCACCGGACTGGCCGCAGCAGGTGCAATCGGAAACCAGTATGCCACAATGGATATCGGGCTTGGCGGCAATCTCACCGGCTACCAGCTATTTGCCACCTCATTGCAACAAGGCACGCAGACACCCATCCAGACTGCTAACCAACTTCTACCTACTGGCTGGCAGAACCGGCCGGGCGCTCAAGCTATGGTCTATGGCATCAACGTCCAAACCGGACAGGTTTACCAGAATGCTGCTCAGCGACAGGCCGCTATCCAGGCAGGTGTACCAGCTAGCCAGATTGTCGGCGGGTTGCAGGGCGGGCAGTGGCAACAACAGTGGGCTGGCTGGAACTACCAGGCCGCTACTTCTGGTATCAATCTAGCGCAGATCGCCCTGCAGGAGAAGTACCAGCCTCTCTTCTGGAATATCGAGGACCGCCAGCGTGCCCTCCAGGATCGGCAGATGGCCTGGAGCTTCCAGATGCAGGGGCAGCAACTGGGGATGCAGCGCAGCCAGTTCTACGAAAACTTTGCCCTGAACATGCAGGGGACGCAGATGCAGCGCCAGTTCACGATGAGGGACTGGGCTTGGCAGAACCAGATGCGCCAGATGCAGTGGGGTTGGAGACAGGAGGACTTCGCCGAGAACGTGCGCTTCATGACCGGGCGCGAGCGCCGCCTGGCTGAGCGGCAGATGGAACGGGAAACCACCATGTTCGGCATGGAGGGCACCCGCATCGATGAGCAACGTCGCCAGCAGAAAGAGCTATGGGCGCTCGAGGATCAACGCTTCGAGCTTCAGCGCAAGCACTTCGAAGAGCAGTTCAAGCTATCTGAGGAGAACCTCAAGAAGCAGAAGGAGTTCTACGAAGAGCAGAAGAAGCTTAGAGATGAACAGACTAAGCTTCAGCGAGCTTACTGGAAGGAGCAGATCGAGCTACAGAAGCAGGCTGCCGGCGCAAGCGCTACCTACGCCGAGGCTATGAAGACCGCTGCCCTGGACATGGAACTGATTAGCAAGGGCCAGGGCGATGTACTGGCTGGATACCAGGTTGCAGCTGCTAGTGAGACCGAGATGATCAATACCCTCATCAAGGGTCTGAACCACATCATCAAGAATGCCCCGGATGCACTGGCTTCTATCGTGGATGCCCTTGCTGGAGGCGGGACGAAGCTGCTTCCAGAGTTTACTGGTGGTGGTAAGAAGGACAAAACCCCCAAAAGCGGTAATCCCCGCCAGATTGGCGGACCGCATATGCCTGGCGTGTCTGTCATAGGCGAGGGCGGACGCGAGCTCCTGGAAAGCAGCGTGCCCATGCACGTCTACCCAAACAACGAGCTGAAGTCCATGCTATATGGTAGCCAGAGCAACTACACATCCTACTGGAACAACAGCTACGTAGATCTGGCACCTCCACAGCGTGGAGGACAAGGAGGACCGGCTGTCCTGATTGTCAATATCGGCAACGAACGCCTTGGGCGCTTCGTGATCGAGAAGTTTGACAAAGCCCTCGAGGTAGGCTGATGCCTGACAGCAGCACTTCCCAGATAGGTTACTCGAATGGCGGCATGAGCTATGGCGGCCAGGTATCCGGCTTCAGCCAGGGTGCCACCACCGCCACACCCTCCAGCAAAACGGCTTATGCCAGTGGCTACATCGCCAACCAGAGTACCCAGCACGCCTACGCTGGCGGGACAGGTGGCAATACCTCTCAACAAAATGCTTACCTGTCTGGAGTTTCAGGGAGCAGGATCTCAGCCTTTGCCCAGGGCACAAATGAAGGTGGGCCTCCTGAAGGAGGAGGAATGGCAAGCGCATTTATCTGGCTCAAGACATCGGATGGCACAACCATCTCTAAGAAGTTCCGCGTCATAGCAGAAGGCTATGACGATGGCACGCCCGACAAGTCGGTCTCAATGGAGAAGACCATTGGCGGCGGGCTGGATATATCCCAGGGCGCTGTATACCGCTCCTGGAGCCCTGTCATCAGGGTCAGGCACACGGAGACCGAGACGGACTATGGCAACCTGCAAGACCTGGAGGATCTGTATGCTCTGAACGATCCAGGGGGCACACCCTCCAACATAGTCACGTTCACCGATCACCATGACACAACCCACTACGTTATGCTGGTAGGTGAATTTCGCAAGCAGCTCCTGAGCGCCATGATTGAGGGGCAGTATGCCTGGTACCTGGTGCGCTTACGCATGATGGAGGTCCAATGAGAACGGTTTCGGATACCATCCTGACTGCCATTACCGCCAAAGAGAGTGCCAAGATGCTGGTGCAATGCGATATCCAGCCCAGTCGCTCCTACTTTGGCAGCCTGTACTCGGACAATCCTTATGATGGCAGCGACTATAGCGTGCCCACCGACGAGCCGCGTGGCCAGGCAGTCTGCCTGGGTGCGGATGGACTTGTCACCTTCATTGTCGAGGCGGACGGCGATATCATCGCCATGCTATCTGGGTCAGCAACCAAGCACGACTTGGGCATTGACGCCGACCCAACCACTAAGCCCGCTGTCAAGTCCCTCAGCCCCACGAGCGCCTATATCTGGTACTGGCATAGCACCAATGGGCTGCGCCGGTCAACAGTGAACCTGAGCACCTTCGGCGTCTCCGGAACCACTGGCATAACCATCGACTACATGCCCACCACCTGGACAATCTCGAAGCTCTCGCCTCACTTCCTGGAAGGTGACCGGATTGCTGCTACCTACCTAACCAGCAAAGGCGGGGTGAGCTGCGGTTACTATGATGGCACCCGCTGGCGCAACTGGACGATGCGCTTCATGTCCCCCAACAAAGCCATGACTGGCTACTGGACAGTTTACAGCACCGCTGCTATCCTGGAGAACCGGGTCTTTTTCTACATGACAGACATCGACACGGGTGAAGTTCTTGGAGTTTACTATGACACTTTCCGGAACATATGGTCAGACACCTTCACGGCGCTGCCGGCAGACCTGTCACGCTTCTGCCTCGCCAACGCCGTTTCTGCAGGTGGATATATCCACCTGGCAGGACAGTTCCACAGGACTGATGACCTTGCTGAAGCAAAGGTCTATAGCCTGGCAGTTCGTTCGAGTGACGGGCTCAACTTCTCCTGGGATCTGTTCTCGCTCATCTCAAAGCTTGGATTCCGGTTCCATATAGCCCTGGACACCACCAACGACTGGCTGTATGCCTCCGATCGCAACTCGGTTGGCAGGGCGCACCTCTCCTACTTCTTCGCCAGCGTGCCAGCCACGACGCTGAGCCTCGGACCACCCCGAGATATCATCTCTTTTGAGTGCCGCTCCACAGACGCCACGCTCCGCCTGCGAGCCTATGATGAGGAGTTGATCGACAGCGAGCTAGTTGCCAAGAAGAACCGCGTCAAGCTACGCCTGGGCTACAGCACTTCTCTGGGCATCGAGTACGTGCACTACTCCAACTACATCATCAACGCCGTGCATGAGGGTTTCGCAGACGGTATGCGCCAGCTGCAGATCGACCTGGTGTGCGAGGGCTTGTGGAAGACCAACCAGATCGCTTTCCCTTTCTATGCAGAGATCACCTCGAAGTCATCCATGTATGACGACTGCAATGAGCTGGATCACACCTACACTGCTCCTGGTCAAGCCCTGCGCCAGGACACAATGGTAATCGATCTGTGGAACTCCACCGAGTGGGAGGGCGCCAGTTGCACCGGCTTCAGCCTGCGCACCAAGACCGGCCCTGGCATTGATAACAAGTGGAAAGAGGGAGCTTACACCATCGGCTGGCGCACCCAGGATCTGAAGGAGAAGCTGTCAGGCGATACCTATCCTGAGCTGGTGGGCACCACCTTGACTGTCATGCTTTATGGCTGGGCGCGCACCGATATCTCCGGGCGCTCCAACGACACCCTGACCATCTACATAACCACCATTGCTGAGGATGGCACAGAGACAGACCGAATAGGCACCCTGGCCAGCACTTATGACAAGTGGCCCAAGGAGTACAACGGGACGGCAGCCGGCTCTAACCCTGTGATCTACACCTGGAGCGGGCTGACGGCAGGCGAGTACGTCAAGTGGATTGCCGTCAAGCAGGTCAACGCCTCCAGCTCAGGGCTGACCAACTGGTGCCCTGCCCGCTTCGAGGTGCAAGGCGTCGAGTATGCCGTATCCGGGCTAGATGGGGCTTTGACCTGGAAGCAAACCAAGCCGGATGACTTCTCCCCTACCGCTGAGACCCTGCTCGAGGTGCCAGGCTGGGGGCTGCCCTACATCCTCTTTGCCCAGAGGCCTTACACGGCTTTCAAGTTCAGCTCAGCTGCCCAGTTCGTATACCGTCCTGGAGATAATCCGCTCTCCCCAGGCACGATCGGCTTTGGAGCTGTAGGTATGGCCGAGGATGGCGGCAACTACATATGCGCTCGCTATAACATCAAAGGGACAAAAGTCGAGCTGCTCTACGCCAGGGACAGCCGCGAGACCGTGATCGCCACATGGAATGTAACCGGCCTTAGTGGAGACCTGGACCGGGTTATGCTGGAGCACCGAGACGGGCTGCTTACCGTGCGTGCTATGGGTGTAGACGACACCGGCTGGGGCGCATCGATCATCAGCCACCACTGGGACGAAAGCACCTGCGGGGTGATGTCCACCTCAGATACCGGCATCATGCACGTGGGCGCTTACGGCACCATTGACCCACCCGACTTCCCGATCTGCAGCCTGAACCCGCTAGACGCAGACGGCATCGCTATGATCCCAGGCACGGACACCGAGGAGTTTCTGGCTTTCCCAGCTTCCGGCAAGGTGCTCATCGATGGCATTGTCTATTCTTATGGGAGCAAGACGCCGGTTGCTCGATGGGATGGCCCATGGCAAGGCAGGCAGTCGGACGACTATTCTGGAGCAACTGGATCTGGACCCGGTGCAGAGATTGCCCACTACCATCCAGGCGGTGGCGACCACGACTATAGCGACTACCTGCTGGCTATTGAGACTGGTCACACTTGGCTGATCGATGAGACTGACTGGACCGTCACGCACTACAATGCAGGCACACCTAACCCTTTGCGCAACCGCTGCAGGCACTACACAGAGAGCATGAACGGGGATAACGTGGGCAGCAACTGGCGCTGCTGGGAGGCCATTGGCCTGACAGACCTGGAGTCAAGCGATGACGCCCTGGAAGCTTACTTCCATCCGGTTGGCAGCCGCTGTTTCATCTATGGCACCGATCGCATCTGGCTCAAGAGCCTGACCACCAGCACTCACGACCACGACGCCACAGTCAAGGATATGGTCAAGCAGCTGTGCGCAGTCGCCAGCGTAGAGACCGACTTCCCTGGAGACTGGGTAGCCATCACTCAACAGGTAGGCGATGCGCCCGTGCGCCTGGCAGCCACTACTGAGCTTTTCCCTGGGGGCATGGATGTAAGCTTCGGCTTACCCAACCTAGCAGGGGGAAGGTGGCTAAACATCTACGCTTCGAACCTGTACATTGGTGACCCGGAAGATGCCGAGAAGATCGAGATAGGCTTCCAGGATGTGGGCGGCACAGTTCGGGTGTACTGGCGCCCATCGGATCAGGTCTATAGCGACGGTCTCTATCTCCAAACCAGCATCCCTAGCAACATGATCCACGTAACTCGCATCCTGTTCCACTCTGAGTTTATCTCTATCTACCTGGATGGGCTTTCCATTGTGACCTTTGCCCTTGTCAAAGATGACCTTCACTGGCCGGCCACCCAACTGGAGATATACGGCATTGCCAGCGCCAATATGGTGCTCACAGACGTGACCATCGCTGAGCTGTTCGACTGGCGGGAGGCCATTTACGTTGAGAGCGAGATGAGCGCTGCCTCAGCCATTGGCTCAGTGATCCAGGAGCGGCCGGTGGAATACGGCCCAACTATCAATGGTGGGGTTTCCTTCTCTTACCGGCTTCGAAGGGACACCATTACTTACTCCAACGACATCAGCGAGCGCATCTTGCGCCGCCACTTCTACCACGATGCGACCACCCAGGACGCCGGCAGTGATGCGGTGGTCTATTACGCCGAGGTAGGCTTTGTTAGTGACGATGCCTTTGCCGACAATGAGGGTTTCCTTACCCGTGTGCTCAAGCTGTCTACCCTGGACACAGGCGCCGAGAATGCTGCCAGGATCCTCCTGGAGAAAGCCAACGAGGGGCAGTATACCCATGACATGACGCTGCGCCCTGACATCCGGGTAGAGGCCGGTGACCGGATTGAGCTCCACTATGTCCTTTCCGGAACGAGCACGCAGAAAGACCATGCCATGATCATCGAGGATTACTCCATCGGCATACGCGAAGGAGAGCTGCAGATGGATATCAATGCCAGGAAGGATATCCTATGAGGCTGAGACGCTCAGTGCGCACTTCCCTAAGCTTTGGCTCACAGGTAATTGCCACTGTTGAGAGTTATGCCTCCGGCTTTGCCTCTGTGCGCGTGGCTGGGACTGGCTCAAGGCTGACTAACCTGCCTTGTACCAGCGCGGTCACGCCTGGGGATACAGTGATCGTAGACTACTCAGCCGAAGGAACACCTGTTGTCAGACCCCAGCAGCTTGCCCCGGATGTAATTACCCCTGCAGCTCTGGAGGTTGTCACAAAAGACCAGCGCCACGAGACGGAAGTTCCTTCATATATCATAAGCTCTAATGATCTCGTCAGCGCCCGTGTGGTCCGCACTGCGTCTATGAGCCTAGAAGGAGACAACCTTAGAACCGAGCCTCCACACATGGGATCCACAGTCATACCCTTTACAGATGTTGTCTGGCAAACTCACAGCGATATGGCAGGGGCTTCTCCCTATATAGGCATCCGTGTACCCGTAGCCGGACGTTACTTCTGCCGCCTGACGGTAGCTTTCTCGCCCCTAAATGGAGATGATGAGTTTACCAAGATACAGGTGTTCACGTCATACCCGGGAGGAGCTGGCTTTGGATCTAAGTACACGCGCATGTCCAACCATGACTTAGTTCTTAGTGCCAGCCAGATCATCTCACTCGGGCCAGGCTCTCTCGTCTCAGGCTCAGCCCGCTTCAAAAACCATACCTATTCGCATGATCCTTTCCCTTACTACTGCGTCCTTCCAGCTGATCCAGCTGGAGCCTATCCTCTTCTGGAGGTAGCCTTGATCTCGCCCTATGGGGCTGACCCAAGAGGTACCCCCTACTGGTACGAAACGCCATGAGCATCAAGCGTACTGTCCGTAAGACGCACCAGTCAGGAGCCTGGGTTTACGCTACGCTTGAAGCCCTGGCAGGCGGCTATGCCACCGTACGCCTAGCTCGCAATGGAGCGCGGGTAAGTAACCTACCTGTAGCCACGCCAGGCCTCAGGATAGGCGACCAGGTGATCCTGGACTACTCGGCTGGCATCCCCCCGGCTGTGATCCCGGCAGTTGCTTACGAGCAGATTGTTGCTAGAAAGCTAGAAGTTACCAAAGTCCAGAAAGAGGAAGCAGAGACTATCCTGCCTGCCCTGACCTCCGATATTGGCGTCAAGCTCAAGCGCTGCTCCAATGTTGGCGCAGGCACCATCTGGGAGACCATAAACTGGCTGGATGTAGTCTGGGATACAGCTGTCTTTTTTGACCCACTTATCCCCACGCAGATCACCTTTCTGGTAGCGGGCCTCTATCTGCTAATTGCACGCATCGAGATCACTTACCCTGGGGTGCTATCAACGCTCTCCTACCAAATGCGGTTCTACTCTCCGGAGAGTTCCTTCGCTCTACCTATTGCCGGCGACTTCCCCTTGGTTGGTGTGGATGAGAACAACATTCACTACTACCAGCAGTTCCCCTTCCTTGGGACGGGCACTAACAAGCAGATCAATGTCAAAGGACTAGGCGCCTTCAAGGCTGGGGAAACCATGCAACTGCAGGTACGTGCCATCAACGGCACCTGTAGCTTTGTTGACAACGATATCTCTCCCTCGATGGAGGTCCAGATCCTGGGACAGATACAGGAGGTCTTATGAGACTCCGGCGATCTATCCGCAAGACCATACAGCGCGGGTCAGTCTCCATCGGAACCGCTGTCAGCTACAACAACGGCAGGGCTACGGTCCGAATAGGTGGCACACGCCTGACTAATCTACCAGTCATGGGAGCCGTTGTGCCGGGGCAGCAAGTCGCCGTTGACTACTCAGCGGGAGTCGTCCCTGTCGTCCGCCCTCTGGGCATACCTACCACGCCAGTAACCCCAGCTCCACTGGCAACCACCAAGAACAAACGCGTTCAAGAGGTAGAAGGAGGCCAAATATTACTTGACATCCTGCGGCCGGATTACGGCATGTACACTTTGATATACCATGAGATTAACTGGGAGACATATATTCAGTACGTCTGGGACGGCGTGCCTGTTGCCATTCGCTGGGCTGGCTGCACCACATGGGAAGGCTACCGCTACTACTGTGTCACATGGGACGCGGGCAACATGTACCAGGGCTACACCGGGTGGGGCACAACCTATCTTACTATCCCTGTCTCCGGTAAGTACCTAATCAGCCTGGATATCAACCTGGGTGAGTTCTGGGCCAACGATTGGGCAGTCATGGAGAAATTTCCTGGCTATTATCGCATCCAGCTTTTTGCAGGTGGAACGCTGCTTGCTGAAGAGTCAGCCTGGAAGAATTTCTCCGTCAACCTGTGCGCTATAGCCAGCCTGGCAGCTGGTGATGTAGTCTCAGCCTGGATATACCCAAAAAATGCAGTGGGTTACTGGACTGGTGGGCAGGATGCCTACTCCCTATGGCCATGGGTAAGCAGCCTTGCCTTTACGGCCGGCAACAACTCTATAAGCATTCACCTGCTACCAGGCACAATGGTGTAAAGGAGGCTCTTATGCGCCCTCAAGAATACAGTATCCTACACCGCGAGCTAAAGGACTTCGCAGGTCCAGTCGATCTGAGGATCCGCCTGCTCTCGGTTATCCATGCACTGGCTTACCCGCCTCTCCCCAAGCTCCTGGACATGAGCCGCTACCAGGTGGGAGATGTGATCAACCCCAAGGAGATCAAGGCTGCAGGTTACGTGGGCATCATCCTGCAAGCTTCCTATGGGGTATACGCCGACTCGGCTTTCAGCCACTTCTGGCCCATGTTCCTGGATGAGGGTTTCATCGTTATGACCTACCACCTCTTCTGGGCTACCTTGTCAGGCTTCAACCAAGCGGATAAGCATCTGGAGACGGTCGCTCCACTCTGGCAAGCAGCTGGTGTCAGGTGGCCTGCCTGGAATGACATCGAGGTGCGCGACGGTGTGCTCGTATCCACCCGCCAGGGCCGTGCTGAGGACTGGAGATACGAGATCCAGAAGGAAACCAAGCCGGGAACTTACTGCTCCTACTCACTATGGGATGAGCTGATGGGCGGGATAGCCTTAGGTGACCAGCTAGGCTGGCAAGCCGCCTGGAACCCTTACTACGACTTTACCCTCTGCCGTGGCTGGAAGCCGGAACAAACCGTGCTCAGGCAGAATGGCGTCGCCCGCAAGCACGACTGGGTTGAGGTTGTGCCTGGCTGTAGTGGCGACGTGGATGTCAATGAGTTTCGAGGAACCCTGGAGGAACTCTATCTTCTGGCAGGGGAAACCCCGCCAGCACCACCCCCACCCCCTGAACCGGAGGATGATATGACTGCAATTGAGAACCTGAAAGCTGGACGCGACAAGCTGGTCGCCATTCACGGTGAGCTAGATGTCGCCATAACCACCATCAACGCTGGCATCGCAGAGCTCGAAGCCGGCCAGCCACCTACGCCCCCACCTCCAACACCACAACCAACCACCGTCA